>ENA-OWPI01000105-OWPI01000105.1-marine-metagenome-genome-assembly--contig:-NODE-105-length-118879-cov-11.469655_pt1 | contig 118879 bp, 66 predicted proteins | sample MGYA00238138_ERZ651775 | MGnify/ENA primary metagenome ERZ651775 (study PRJEB26906, sample SAMN06265043) | marine metagenome | isolation source: Helgoland LTER site | place: Germany:Helgoland, sampling... | reverse complement strand
GACGACGACGAAATGCGTGTTAGCGAACGACAAAGACATCTCGAACAATAAGACGCCGGGGAAAAACAAAAAACAGCACACGGTGGTGATGAAATTCGGCGGCTCTTCCGTGGCCGACGCGGAACGGATGAGAGAAGTCGCCAACATCGTCCTGTCGTTTCCGGAGGAGATGCCAGTTTTAGTCTTAAGCGCGATGGGGAAATCGACGAACAATTTACTCATGTGCGGCGAAGAGTCTCTGAAGTGTGAAAACGCCGAAGACGTGAGCTTGATGAAACCGTTGCTGTTCGTGAAGACGTTACACGCGGAAACTATGGACGTTTTGAACGTGGATAAAGAGACCAGACGAGAGGTGAACGAACTTCTGAAGAAGTTGGAGCAAGTGTGCATGGGCGTGTGTTTGATGCAAGAGGTGACGCCGAGGACGAGAGCTATGTTAGTGTCGTTCGGGGAGCGAATGAGCACGCGGATTTTTGCGAGTTATTTGAGGACCAGAGGGGTGAACGCGAAACAGTACGACGCGTTTGAGATTGGGATGGTGACCAGCGACGACGACATCGAAAACGGGAGAGTGTTGCCGGAAACGTATGCGAATATGAAGAAGAGTTTGACGTTACCGGATGGGGCAGATCCGCAAATTTCTGTCGTGACTGGGTTTTTGGGGAGAGGTGAAAACACGGGAGCGATATCGACGTTAGGGAGAGGTGGGTCGGATTTGACCGCGACGGTGATTGGCGCGGCGTTGGCACTAGAGGAAGTGCAGGTGTGGAAAGACGTGGACGGCGTTTTAAGTGCGGATCCGAGAGAGATTGAGAATACGATTCCCATGCCGTTTCTGAGTTTCGACGAGGCGCAAGAGTTGGCGTATTTTGGCGCGCAAGTTTTACATCCGCAAGCTATGAGGCCGGCGATGGACAACGGGAGTTTACGAGTACGAGTGAAGAATTCGTACAACATTCGAGCACCCGGGACGGTGATTGGTCACATCGATTATAACAGTAGCAACGGGAAGAGCGGCGATGAAGGCGAACGAATGGACGATTGGTTATTAACTTCCATCGTTCGCAAGAAAAACGTGACAATGTTGGATATCGTTTCCACGCGAATGCTCGGTCAGTATGGGTTTCTCGCCGAAGTGTTCGCGGTGTTGCAAAACAACGGCATTTCAGTGGATGTCGTCGCGACGTCGGAAGTTTCCGTCTCGTTGACTTTGGACCCGGCGAAAATTTGGAGCAGAGATTTAGCGCAGGAAGAGTTGGAGAAGGTCCAGCGAGAGTTGGAGGACGTTGGTACGGCCAGAGTCGCGGTATCGAATGGTCACTCCATAATCTCCTTAATCGGCAACTTGGAGAGAAACAACGAGATTATGGAACGCGCGTTCAAGGCGTTGAAAGAGGCGAAAGTGCACGTGAAAATGGTCTCGCAAGGCGCATCCAAGTGTAACATTTCGCTCTTAGTGGACGACGCCGAAGGTCAAAAGGCGGCGAGTGCTATTCACGAAGAGTTTTTCGGTCGGGTCGGGTTCGGGAAGAATCAACATCTGCCCGGTATGTAATACAATAATAATAAAGACGCTTTTCAGTATATAATAATGTCCAGTAGAATAATGTCCAGTAGTATAATGTCCAGCAGATATAAGAATCAAACGAAAATGTGTGTGTGTGTGTGACGCGCTCAGCGCTCTTTTTTTAAAACAAAACTACTCGGGTCGTTTATTTCTTCTTGGTGTTGCTTTCTTTCAAAGTTACGATTCTGTTCAAGACTGGTTTTGCTTTCGTCGAATCGAAATCGAACGTGAAGAACCCGAGTCTTTGTAACTCGACGCGAGCCGAGTACGGTTGGTCGGCGTGATTTTCAATCAACATCGGCTCGACCAAGGCGTTTTTGTACACGACCAAAGAGTCCGGGTTGAGTTGCTTTAACCACGGATGTTCGAGCTCGAGTTCTTTGAGTGATTTCTGCTTCGCGGCGTCCTCGTTCGCATCTTCTTCTTCTTCCTCTTCTTCTTCGCCCGCCGCCACTAACGCCGTCGCTTCTGGGACAACCTCGCCGCCTTCGCCTTCCTCGACCACTTTTCCGGGAACCGGAACCGCGAACAATTTGTCGTACACTCTCACCTCGGCCGTTTTAAACTCGGTATTCGCCCAGTGCAACTTCCCTTTCGGCGGCTTGTTCGCGCGACTATCCATATCAATTTCGCACTGAACGCTTTCGATGACACCAGTGACTGGATTTTTAGTTATTCCTGTGCACGTGATGTCGTATGCGAATAACAAACGCACTTTCTTGTTCACCGATAAACCAAAGAAGGACGGATCGTCCACCTCTCGGAAATCGTTGCGATCGATAAACACCGTCTCGGTGAGTTGGATCTTTCGCATGCCTCTTTCCTCCATGAACGACGGATGGAACGGCGCGTCCATCAACAACTCCGCCGCTCGGTCTTTCGGGTAATTCACAATCTCAACCTTTAACGGATCTAAAACCGCGAAGAAACGATTGCTATCCACGGAAAGTTCCGCTCGGATTTCGTTTTCCAAACGTTCCAACGGTTGAACGTTTTCGTTCCTCGTCACGCCCATTTTCGCGCAAAAGCTATTCACCGAGGTTGGCGTGTACCCGCGTCGGCGCATGCCGTTAATCGTCAACATTCTCGGATCGTCCCATCCGTTCACTAAGCCTTGCGTGACTAACAGATTTAGTTTTCGTTTACTCATCACGTTGTACGTGATGTTGCATCGGCTAAACTCCCACGTGGACGGTTTATACACGTTCAGTTTATCCAACAGCCAATAATACGGCCCGTTCGGCGCTTGCCTCGTTTCAAACTCTAACGTGCACAACGAGTGCGTGATGTTTTCCAACGAATCGACGATATTGTGCGTGTAATCGTACGTCGGGTAAATGCACCATTTTGATCCTGTTCTCGGATGTTCCGCTTTCTTCACTCTGTACGCGGCTAAATCCCACATGGAGGTTATATCCGATCGCAAATCGCCTTTCATGCGCAAACTACACTCGCCCTCTTCACACTGCCCACTCCTCATCTTCTCGAACAACTCTAAATTCTCTTCCACCGATCTCTCTCGGTACGGCGACGCCGCGCCTTCCGGTAACTCCACCTCGTACCTATTCTCCACCCCGCTCTTAGCGCACTTCTCTTGAAACTCTCGCAACAAACTTCTACTCCTCGCCGTCTCTGTTTTCGTTTGATGGCACACGTACGCCCCTCCGCTCTTAATCAATTGAATCGCCAATTCGTACAACCTGTCGAAATAATCGCTCGAGTACGTTATCTTCGTCGGCTCGTGGCCTAACCATTTACACGAATCTTTAATCGAATCGATGTACTCTTGCTTCTCCGCGGTTGGATTCGTATCATCAAATCTCAAATACGTCTCCCCTTTGTTCAACCTCGCCACGCCAAAGTCAAAATACATCGCCTTTGCGTGCCCGATGTGCAAATACCCGTTCGGTTCCGGCGGAAATCGAGTTCGATACTTCCCTCCCGTATTTTCCATGTGTCGCTTCATGTTCTCCTCGCTGTTCTTCGCGTAGTTCGGTAACTTCGCGTCTATCTCTTTCTTCTTCGCCAGTAACTCTCCGGGTTTGTTCAAGATCAATTTGACCGCCTCTTCGCACGCGTCCTTTTGATGCTGTTCCTTTTCCGTCGTCGTCTCTTTTGTGTTCTTCTTCGTAGTATTCACATTTTTCTCTCCTCCTCCTTCTGTTTTCTCTCGTTTCACCATCTCCACCTTCGTGCTCTCCATGCACGTCTTGTACGCTTCCTCGAACAAAGGCAACGCTTTATCGTACTCTTTCAAATCCATCGCTTTCACTCCAAGTTCGAGTAAAGCGATTCCATCCAAATCTGGTTTCTTCTTCGCCGCGTTTGCGGCTTTTTTGTGCATCTTCACCGTCGCGGATTTCGACGCTTTCATCGCTGGTAGTGGTGGTTGATTTTCTTCGCTCATGTGTAGTCTCTGCGCGTGCGTTTCTTCGGCGTAAAAAAGAACGCGCTCGAGAGACTTGAACTTTACTATAAACGAGACAGAGAGAGGCAAAGAGCTCTCCGGAGCGCTCTTCTCGCGCGCGCTCAAAGTGTCTCTGCTGTTTGGGGCTGTTTTTAATGAGAAAATCTCTCGTTTTGTGAACCCTTTTTCTCGGGAAAATGCGAGCGAGAAAACGTCACACTTTCACTGTGCTCTTCCGTACTTTAGAACGAAAGAGAGTCAAGGACGAGAGATTCACACGCGTAAGGCGGAGAGAAAAGAAAAAGGATAGACTTTTCGTCAGACCACGCGCGCTCTTCGTTTCACCCGGTGCAAAGAAACCTCCAGGAGTCGCGCGCACCGTCATCCAAAAGGCACAATTAACTCCGGCGCTGCGATCGGTCCTTGAAAGAGTTACGAATCATGGCAACGAACGTCGACCACGGCCGAGAACCGTGCCCGCACAGAATCCTGGACGACCTCGGCGGCGCCTTCGCCATGGGCGCCATCGGTGGAGGCGTCGTCCACTTGTGCAAAGGCGCGTATAACTCCCCGCGCGGGTACATCCTCCAAGGCGGATTAGAAGCCATTCGAAGGGAAGCGCCGAGAATAGGCGGCTCCTTCGCCGTTTGGGGTGGCTTGTTTTCCATGTTTGATTGCGCGTTAGTCGCGGTGAGAAGGAAAGAAGACCCGTGGAATCCAATAGCCAGTGGGGCTTTGACGGGAGGGGTGTTGCAACTCAGGTACGGGTTGCCGTCCGCGGCGAGGTCGGCGGCGTTTGGCGGGTTTTTGTTAGCGCTGATTGAAGGGGTGTCGATCGCGCTGACGAGGCTGACGGCACCGCCGCCACCGATGCCGGAAGAGATGATGGCGATGGAAGGTGGCGCGCCGATGGGAGGCGTAAACGGCGCGCCGGGGGTAGAAGTCGGGAATCATCCGCAACAAGAAGAAAGCGGGGGGATTTGGAATAACATTTTCGGTGGTGGTAGAGACGAGGAGAAGAACGACGGGGCGCCGGCGATGCCAAAGTTCAAGGAGGAATTGGAGTGATGACATTAAAGGCAGAAAAAGAAAACGCATAAACCGTATACGCAGTAAGTAGTAGCCATATTTTAGTACTAAGAGCCAAACGAATAGAAACCATCATCATTTTAATATAATTATCTTCACACGAATGAGTAGAGAACGACACCTTTGTTGATATAGTATTTATGTACAGGGGCTAATGCGCGAGTGCGTGTGCTATATTGTACTAATTCATGCTAAGTGCGCTTTTTCTCCTTTTACTTTGACATCACCATCGCGTTCGCGTACGCGACGCCGTTCGCGCCGAGCGTGACGACCGTTCGCGGCTCGCCGACGCCGGCGATACCACAAAACGCAATTTTCTCTCGTTTGCCTCGACTCGATTCGTACAACTCTAAATCTTCCAACTCTGAACCGGTAGATTCTGAGCTCGCTCTCGCGAGCGCCGAGGCTAAGCCTTCTCGCGCGTTGAAGGATTCGATGTCGATAATTTGAGTTTCCGCGACGACTTTGCGAGAAGGAGACGCGCCGGCAAACGCGCTTCCGGCGAACGCGTGGAAAGAGGGCACGTTGCGACACGACGGACACCCCGCGCCTGGATACTGTCTCACGTACGCGAGTAAGCACTTTTTACATATCGTGCTCGAGCAACACGGCATGTCGTTCAGGAGATTCGTTTTTCCTAACTCGACTTCGCTCTCTAAACACAAAGCGCACGCGCGGTCTTCTTTTCTGTTGCCGGAGGCGGTTCCGGAGTCTTTGACATCGATCACGTCGTCTAAGAGAGATTTCGTGGAAGGAAAGGGCGACGCTTGACCAACGTTGGTTTCATTCTTTGTTGTTGTTGTTGTTGCTGCTGCTGCTGGTGGTGTCGTCGTCGTATCTTCGGGAACGAACGGGACGCGAAGGTGTTGAAAGACGGCGCGCGACGTCGGATTCGATTTACTCGCGTGCTCGTCCATTTCTCTGCTTAAAATAAACATCGAGAACGCATTTTTCTCTTCCACGACGACGTTATTGCCGTTATTGATATGAATTGAATCCAGTTCCCTTCCTTGAGAGTTACCGATAATTGCCTCTCGTAAACTCTGCTCGAGGACGCTTAAATCCGCTTTCGAGACGGTCTTTGTTCTTCGCGTCGCTGGATCCGCAAACGCTCTCACGACAGCTTCTCCGCTCGGAAAGTAGATTAAAAGCACCCCACTCCCTCGAAATCCTTTAATCACGCCAAACTCTCTCTGGTACGTCTTATCGCTCATCGCTTTATCTCTTTCCTCTTTCCTCGCTTGCCGCACTTTCGAGGCCGTCTTCCCCCACGACTTTGTCTCCGCGTCCTCGTCAAACGTCACCGGCGCGTGAACTTCCGTCTCTTTAGAAACTGGGTCGAACGAAATCGTCGTCCGCCCGCTCGTCGCTCTCACTTCTCCGTTCAACTCCGTCACCCGCTCAAAAAAGATATCAAAATATCTCGTTTCCTCTTTGTACGACGACAAAGATTTCTCCTTCACTCGAATCGTCGGACACAAGAACCCTTCCACCACCCTCTCTCTTTCATTCGCCAACGTTATGTGCGGCCCAAGTCTCCAGGAAACCACCGGGTCGCACCCACCTTTCCTTCGAAAAGGCACCCACGCCGCAAACGCGCTCTCGCACCCGACGACGTTCTCGTAACTCCTTTTCGTCGTTCGACAACTCGTCGCTAAAACGACAATCTGCCCGTCGTCAAACTCCTCGCATTGCACTTCAAACGCCGCGCACTCCGGCGGCCAAAACGTCGGCAAACGTAAAGATATCAGCTTTTTACCCGTCTTTACGTCTAAAACATCGATCGAGGCTCTCTGATACCCGGATCCGGCTGCTCGGACGACGAAATTTCGCGTCGCCTTGACGCAATCGACGCCGAGTTTCATCTTTTCTTCCTCGTCTAACAACGCTTCGTCGAACTCATTCTCGTCGTCGTTAAACTCATCTTCTTCGTCGTTGTTGTCGTCGCTTCTTCTTCTTCTGTTGATCCATTCGCATTCTGCCACGCGAGGATGATGATTCTTCTTTCCGTCGTCTTTAAAAAGTGCAACGGTGCCGTCGGAATATCCAAGAACGAGATTATGAATGTTCTCGTCGTCGTTTGATGACGACAAAGCGCAGCACGTGCACTCCACGACTCTCGCACACGCGCCGAGGGATAACGGTTCAGTCAGTTGCTTTGGAGGTGGGACCGTCGCGATCGTTTCGAGTCGACGACGCATCGTCGGTTTTATTCTATCTGTGTGTTCGTGGTTGTTACGTGACTCGCTTTCGTTTTATGAAGAAAATCTCTTTCTTACACGACTAATAATAATGATAATAACAATGGGGTGGTGGCTTTTGCTGCGTTGAGTTCTTATTCGTCGTCGTCGTTTACGTCGTCGTCTTCGGAATCAGAATCGGAATCGGAATCTCTTCTTACGTAAAAGAACACGTATCCTTGACTGGCGATGGATTTAACTTCCTCGTCGCAAACGTCTCGAACGCGGTCGTCGTCGAATTGGCGCCAGCGGTTATCGCCGGCGAGATCGCGGGCGACGGCGGTGTAATGACCGGCGTTGGCGGCTTGGCCGTGGTGCGCGACGCATGCGGAGAGGTCGTAGGTGAACGAGGTGGATGATTTGGAAGGTTCTGCGTTGGCGGTAATTTTTCCCTCTCGCCGTTGCTTCTCTTCGTTTGCCGCCGCGGAGGATTTGCGTTTATTGCCGCCTTTTTTGGAGGATGATTTCGATTTGCCGCGAGCCGCCGGCTTTTCGACGACGACGACGACGTCGTCGTCGTCTTTCTCCTCACTTTCCGGTTCCAAGAACGGTTCTAAACTTAAATTATCTAAAGGAAACGCCACTGGCGCGATAATCTTCGCCCGTTGGCCGGACTTTCCTTTCCACATGAACCGTTTCAAGTGTAAAACCAAAACCTTTGGGCACTCGCGATTCAACGACGTTCGTTTGGTCGCCGAAGTCACCGCTTGACATTGCTCGCAGTAATATCGGTTACCGCCGCCTCCGTTCGAACCATCTCCACCATCTAAACATTCTTCCCTCGTGTGTGCCTCCAAACACTGTTCGATCGTTGCCTCGCCGTTCGGACCGTTCCCGTCGATTGGTGCCGAGTGGTCCCAATACGAGCAGTCGTCCAAATCGTTTTGATTGCTTCCGGCGTTCGACAAGCCCAAGGCGTTCAAGTTAACCAGCGGAGGACTGGTCGCCCGTGTCATCGGTCTCGAGACGTTCGGTAAAGGTAGACTCAAATCTAAGAACGGCTCTTTCATCGCGTTCGACTGTCCGCACTCGCTGCACTTCACGTGCGACACCGCCACGCCACCAAAGATTTTCCAAATCGGATCGTCCGACATGTTCTCGGCGTCGGCAAAGTACGTGTGCGGTGTGGTCGGATCAAATTTCGGCGATTCGATAGAGGCCATGTGATTTTTTGCTTCCGCGACTAGCTTTTGTACGGCAGTCGGGATACCACCCGCGTTGCGCTTCTTTTGCGCAGCAGTTCGAACCGGCGTCAACTTCCCGGGCGTTTTCAAATTCAACACGTCGTGCAACGACATCACGGAGGAACCATCTTCCGTTTTCAAGACTTGCGTTGTTTGCGTCGAACGATCGTTTTGCGCTTGCGTTGCCGAAGGATTTTCTTTTTCGAGTTTCAACCGTTTCGATTTACACGGACGACACGAACATCCATACTTGTGCTCGACTGCGCCCCACCTGGAAACGATGACAAAACCTTTCAAGTTTGGGTCGATGGCATCTTCGACCGTGTCTGGTGATTCGCTGTGCTTATTGTTCGTTAAAAGACCTTCTTTTGTGTCCACGGATTCGCTACTCGCGTGTAATAGTTGTTGTTGCTGTTGTTGCTGCTGCTGCTGTTGTCTCGCTTGTTCATCCGCCTCGCGCTGAAACGGATTCGCGTTTTTCTTGTTTAAGAAACCGAGCGTTGGCGTCTCGTTGTTGCCGATGTCATATCCGGTGAGAAAGATATCCCCTCTTCCTGCAACACGACCGCCACCTTTATCGAGAAGATCGCTCTCGCGATCACCCTCGCCGGCGAGTAAGTTCTTCGTCGCAAACACAGGCGAGCCTCCAACTAGAGCGCATCGAGGACTGCCTTCGTTACTTCCTATCGGTGAGGTTGTTAAACTCGCGTTCGCTTTCCTTGGTCGGAACGATCTCGCTCTCTTCGGGACTTTCCCAGGCAACACTTTATCGTCGTCGAAAGCGTCTTCGCCGTTCCTCCGCCTTCCTCCGTGTTTCTCGTCCCAGTCAAAGCCGCTTTCTAATAACGCGTTCTCTTCGTACTCTCTCCTAAACCGATCGTTCTCTTCTCGTTTCTTCATCATGCGTTCCCCGACCAACAACTCTTTCCTTAACCTTTCCAACGCAAACCTCGCAAACTCGTGCGCGTCTTGTTGCGCCGACCCGGCGAACGCCGGCACGAATCGCCACACCGCCTTCAACAATTCCGTCGGCGGAAACGCCTCGTACCCGCCGCATCGCAACGTCCTCACAACTCTTCGCAACTCTTTTCCTAAACACGCGCCTTCCCTTGCCGCGCCTCTCGCCACGTCCGCCCTTCGTTCCCTCGTCATCGCCGGTGCTCGTGGGTTAAAGGACGTCTTCTTTCCGAGGTTCCCCGACCCGCCGCCGAGACCGCTTAATCCTCCTCCTCCTCCTCCTGAAAGAGTGTTCCCGTTGCTCTCGATTTTCTCGCCGCTTCCGTGCGCGCTCATCGTCTTCCCTCTCGGGAACGAAAGAATCTCTTCGTGGTGGTAATACGCGCCCCGTTGCTGCAGCTGCTGCGCCGAGGAAGACGTGGACGTGTTGTTCTCGTTCCCTCGCCTCGTTCGGTGCCTTCTCTCGTTAAAGTTCATCTCGTTGGGGTTCGCGTTGTTAGTGGTATTCGTCGTCATCGCGGAGGACGAGTGCGACGAGTGCAAATTCTTCTTCTTCATCGTCGTCGTCGTCTGAATCGTCTGAATCGTCTTCGCGTCGTTGTTTTTCGTCGTCGTGTGTTCCAACAACAGCTGTTCGCATTCGTCGCTCAATAAATATTCCCGGAACGGTTCTACCGCGCACAACGCCTGTTTTTCGTTGTTTTGTTCAAGTAAGGAAAGAGACGAGAGGATGGTGAGGATGGTGAGGATTGCACGTTTGAATCGAAATCATCGTCTCGATACGTGTACTACTCGTACGAAGGAGAGCGCGAGAGAGCGAGTGCACTGCTACCGTTCTCACGCCAAACGCGCGCGTTTTAACGTTTGGCGTAAGAATAACACGAACACAAAAACAGGTCGTTCAAACATATCATTAGAAAAAGCTTTTTCGTGGAAGAATGTTTTTTACCTGAACGGTGGCGTTTAAATAACACGTGTTGCTGACGTTGTGCAAGCCGGAGCGCTGCACGGCGAGGACGTCGTCATCGACTCCGGATGGTGGTAAAGGTGGCGCATCCTCCGGTTCCTCCATTAGTATTGTTCTTTGTCTTCTCCTTCTTCTTTGTCTTCTTCTTTAAAAAGTGTTCTTTCTTGTTGCGAGCGCGTCCGAGAAAAGTTTTACTCTTGTGTTTTTTGTGGTTTTTTTTTTTTTTTTGTTGTTTTTTTTTTTTTTGAATTTCTGTCTGTTCTCGTGGTTGTTGGTTTCTTTTTCGAGTGTGTTTGCCCACATGTGTGAGAGAGAGCGTTTCAAAAAGACACAAAAGAGCAGACGGTATATTATTTTTCAGGAAGATTTTTCGCGCTCGCGATACTACTACACTCTTTAAACGCCGATCTCTCTCTAGATCTAGAGCACACAACAAAGCTACGCGAGCGTGAATGCTACTTTATACGCGCGCGCCTTCTTTTTCTCTCCGTGTTGTTTTATACGAACGCGGCGCCGCAGGTTTGACACGAGCCTTCTTTTTCGCAAAAGACGGACAAACAGACGGAACAGACGAAGCCTTTGCTGATTCGATTGCCGTGACAGAAACAGGAGGAACGGAAATCGATCGAACCCGCTCTCGGTGGACGTAAGAAGCGTCGAGTGTACCTATCCGGGAGAAACGAACATAACGCTCTCTCGAGCAAATCTTCTCGCGTCTCTTCTCCTCCTCCTTTTTTCGATTTCTCCGGTTTCGCGTATATGCCGCCGCTGACAAACGCCGCTTGTTGTAAAAAACTAGACTCTTTCTCATTCAGGCATAAACAGTCGATGAGAATGTTGCTCGATTGCGCGGCGAACATGGCGTTCATCATCGGCACGTACTGTTCGGCGTCGTCTTCGGACGCTTGAACGACCAACACTCTCGATTTTACGCGACCCCGTAAAGACGGATCTCGTTCTATTCTATTCGCGTAGGTTAAAGCTAACGATATCGCGCCAGCTATTGGCGTCGCGTGCTGCTGCTCCCGATTCTCGTCGTCGTCGTCGTCGTCGTAATTGACGACGTCGTTTTCATCGCTCAACGCTTTCAATCCGTCGAAAAACGCTCTCCGAAACGTCGTCTGTAACGGTTCTAAACCTTTCGAAATATCTAAAGCGTCCACGTCTTGCGCATCGTTCGCGAACCCGCCGATGTCGTCGCACTCGTCGTCGCCGACGAACGTCATTCGCGGGTTCGTCGGCGGTTTCTTTCTCTTCTTCTTCTTCTTTGTCTTCTTCGTGTTATCTCCTTCTTTGTCTTCTTCGTCTTCTTCGTCTTCGAGAACAACATCACCTTCCAAGTGCGACCGGAACAAAAACGTGCACTCTTTCCTCGCGTGCGCGGCCACGACCGCGATTCTGTTCGCACGATTGCACGCTAAATACGCGGAGGAAAACGCGGCGATGTCTTTGCAGACTTTTTCGAACGCGTATAAAGAAGTCGAAGGAGTCGAAGGAGTCGTCGTCTCTCGTTGTTTCCGGGAACGGGGAAACCAAAACTGCGAATTCGTTTCGAGGACGACGACGAGGAGCGAGACGTCGTCGTCCACGTCGTCGTCTCGGTCCATTTAAACTGCTAATACCGATGCTCTCGCGCTTCTTCGTGGTCGTCTTCGTCTTCCGCGATGATGATGATGATGCGCGAGTGAACTTTATTTTACTTTATTTCGTCGTCGTAAAAATTATGGAGGAGGAAGAGGAGGAGCCAACAAGGAGCGGATGGCGCGGGAGAGCGAGACGGGTTTTGAGGTGAAGCATTTAATATCACGCCAAACGCGGCGCCCAAATCTATTACTACTACATTACTATTCTAAATCGCTTCGTACGTCATGACCTCTCTCGCTTTCGCTTTCGCCGCTTCATCTTCTTCGACGGATTCGCCTTCGCGCTTCTTCGTCGCTATTTCTTTCGCTTTTTGTATGACGAGGTCTTTACCGGAAGCTGCAAATTCGACGATACTTACCGGTGCGTCGCAGATGAGCACTGGATCTTCTATTGGGTTGTTGCCGGTACCGTCGCAGCCTTCGTAATGTTTCACCGCCGCGGCGGCGGATTTAACGCCGTAAAATTTTACGAAACCGTACGACTGCATATCAAACAAACGAACTTTTGAGACCTTTCCAAAACGCGAGAACGCGTCGCCGACGTCGCGTTCGTTCGCTTCGGGTGGAATACCACCGACGAATACTTCCGTGCCTGAATCTCCACGATGATCGTCGTCTTCGTGGTCGTCGACTTCTTCGTGTATTTTCTGACCGACGCCGACGGCTTTCGCGGTTTCGTCGTCCAAGACGGCCATTTCACCGGCTTCGACATCTCCATTTACCGTCGCTCCTTCACTTCCTGCCATATCACCGGCCTCGGTGTCGAGGTTTCCTTCCTCGAGGTTTCCGACGCCGGGGACGATTTTCGGCACCGGCGGTAAAAGTTTCTTCGGCGCCAGTTTCGGTCGTTTCTGCTGTCGTTTCTTCGGCTTCAACGCCTCTTCCTTCTCTATCCGCTCTCGCTCTTCTCGTTCTTTCTGTTCTCGCTCGTACCGTTCGTTTTCCTGTTTCAACCATTCCGGATCCAACTCTCGCTTCTTCCCAAACTTCGGAACGATAATTTTCGGAACCGCGTTTGCTCGCTCTTCCTCCTCCTTCCGCCTCGCCTCTTCTTCCTCCTTCATTTTTTTCTTCAACTCCGCCTCCTTCTCCTCCTTTTCTCTCCGTTCGTTTTCTTTCTGCATCACGAGCTTAGCTTTGGCGATCGCTTTCGCCACCGGATCTTCTTCTTCTTCTTTCTTCTTCTTCTTGGAGGCGGCAGACGCGCTCGCGTCTTCTTTCGAAGCGTCCGCCGGCGCTTTCTTCTTGAACGTAATTTTCATGGCGCCGGTGCTTTCCTTCGCCTTTCCTTCGTCTTTCCGCTTTTGCTGCTCTCCCTCCGTCGTCGTCGTCGCGTCCTTTCTCGTCATCATTGCTTCTTCTTTTTCTCCTTTCTCCTCCTCAACCGTTTTCTTCGAATCGTCTTCATCTTCTCCGTTGTTTCTCGATGTCGTCGTCGTCGTCGTCTGAATCGTCGTCTTCGCTCCAACCGCTTTTTCTTCATTTTTCTCGTTTTCGGCGGTGTTTGTTCCATCATCTCCTTCTTCTTTCATCGTGGTCTTTAAAATCATCTGTTGTTGTTGAGATTGTTGTTGTCCCGGTCGTTTCATCGCTTTCGTCGTCTTCTTCTTTTCCTCTCCTCCTTCTTTCATCACGTCTTCCTCTCCTTCTCCTCCGTTTGTCTTCTTCTTCCCGTCGAGAGATTCTTCACCCCCCTTTTCGTCGTCCTTTTCGTCGTCCTCGCGTTCGTTCTTCTTCATCGTCTTCTCCGTTTTCGCTTTCTTCTCCGCGTCTTTGACCATCTTCTTCGCGAGTTTCAGTTCTTTTTTCTTCCTCAACAAGTCGTACTTCGCCTCTAACTTTTTCTCCTCGGCGGTTTGTCGTCCCCCGTGTTTTATTTGTATCCTGGGGCCCATTGTGACGACGAGAACAACAACAACACCTTCTCAAAGAGAGAGAGAGAGAGAGAACGCGGTGTTTGTTGTTCTGCTACTCTCTGGTGAGCACAACAGCGCGCAACAAAAGCTTCTTCTTTACTCCACTACGAATGGGGGGAGTTTTGAAACGTCCAATATGTTCCTCGATAGTGTTCTTCTGTCTTTGTAACGAAACAGTTTACGCGCAACGCAAACACTTTTCACTCTCAAATGAACGCAATTTTGGTGAAAGAGAGCGCGCGAGAGAGAACAGATCGGTGTGTTGTTACGCTCTCTGAGAACAACTAATGAGGCGTTTTGAAATGTCTCATTTTCTTCATTTCTTCCCCCAAATATGCACGCGAAAACAAAATGAATCGTTCTTCTTCTTTCGAGGACTCCGTGCGCGTGACGGAGAATTTCTTACGACCACCCAAAAGCGATTGCGATGCAGAAGACGCGGTAGTCGCGTTGGACGAGATTGATGCGTTTTTAACCGAATACGTGCGCTTGTTCGACCAAGGTTTGCTCGAGAAGAAGAACGAATCCGAATCCCTCATCGACGGGGAAGAGTTCGTCTCGGGAACGTATTTTTGGCCGAAGAAGACGAAGACGAAAGAAGAAGACGAAGAAGACAACAAAGAAGAGGAGGAGAAGAGGGAGAAGACAAAGAAGAAGAGGATGATAATCGAGAGATATTGCGAACGGCTCGCGAAATTTGTCGCAGAGGAACAAAAACTGTTAACTTGGGAAAGTTTTGCAGGGTGCGAGTGGTGGGTGCAAGACGTCGCGCACGACGAACCTCCGAAAGCGTATCACACGGATTGCGTTTTAGAAGAAGACAAAGACAAGAGGAAGAAAAAATATTATCCGCTCCTCTCGACGGTGTATTACGGGAAGACGGAAAGAGGCGGCGCGACGGTCGCGTTCGACGAGGAAGAGTACGACGCCATGCGGAAGTGCGTTTTGGTGAAACCGAGAGCGAACAGGTTGTTTACGTTTCGGGGGGACATGTGGCACGGCGTCTGTCGAGAAGAAAATAGCGAGAGGAAGGAAGGCGAAGAAGACGCGTATCAGAGGGTGACGCTTTTGGTGAACTTTTGGAAAGAGCGACCGAGTTGCGCGCGCGATTTTCCGAGAGAATTGTTTAGCGACGATAGCAGTAGTTTTAGTAGGAGTTCTGGTTTTAGCGGTAGACGCGGCGATGACGACGACGAGAAAGTTCCTGAAAGGGAAGTGATATCGTTGAAGACGGCGGACGATGATGAGAGAGTGTTTAAGCTGAAAAGCGACGAGAGAAAAGCGCACTTTGCCGCTTGGGAAGCGCAAAATCCAAGCGCGTTTCTAGAACCGTCGACGTCCTCTTCCTCGGTAGTACTCATTGAATACACGTCGTAGATACGTAAATATATGATCAAAATAGAAGCAATAGAAGGTATATTAGTAGGTAAAATGCATATTTATGTCACATAACATCAAAGTCTGAGTAATAAATTCCTGTAGCATTCGTCTTCTCTCTCTTTCTTTCTTCTCTTCGTTCGCGACGCGCGTGTAGTACGCAAAACGGCAAATGATGTGAAAAATTAAAACTCAATCGGTTTTTCCTTGTACATTCTTTGCTTAATTTCCCCTTCCAACTCTTTAAAATTCGGCAAACTTCTCAACTCAACCTTCTCGTCGTTTCGTAAAGTAATCACCATGTCCCCCCACGCGCCAATACCTCTCCCGATCGAAATGACGTCCTTAATCTGATCCATCGGCACGTCCGTGCGTTCCTTTCGCAACGGCGAGTTCGATATGACGCACACTCTCTTATCCGTAATCTTATACGACGCCCACAGCGCTCTCCCCGCGGCTTGAATCGTCAGCGGTAACCAAACCACCGTCCAAGACATCAACACGTTCGCCACGACTTCTCCTCGAGCTGGCGGGCCTTCGTATAAAATCTGCTCTGGTCCCCAGTCTTTCGTTTTCGGTTCCTCGGTGAAATCGGACATGAAATCTCTCACGCCGGGAAGTCTCGATGAAGAACTTTTCGTCTGCGTTTTCGGTAAACCGGTCACCATGGACACTTCGTCGTCGTTTCCTCCTTTGGATCGTTTCGATCGTTTTCCTCTCAAAGCGCCGAGTTTCGCCTCGAACTCATCCTCTGTTTCTTCTTTAGTAGTAGTGTCATCATCATCCGTCGCTGCTTTCGTGACGATGATGCTTTTTTGTCGTCGTTGGTGTTGTTTGGATTGTTGTTTGGAAAAAACGCCTCCTCCTCTCACGACTCGCGAAGAACTCGTCTGAATCGTCTGAATCATTGTTGTTTTTGTTGTTATTCTCGTCGCTCTCTTCTTCTTCTGGCAGATGTTGTTTAGCGCACGGAGTAGTTTCTCTCGAATCAATGTAATCAATCAGGATATTTGATATGAGCGTTCGAGAGCCACGAAAAGAAAAGTGTGAAAAAAATGACGTGGCAAACATTTAGGGTTTGAGTTAAATTAGGGTTTAGAAAAGCCAGAAACCCTAAACACCAAAAGAGAAAAGAAGAAAAGAAGGCCGCGGAAGAATCAGTCGGCATTCCCGCGCGAGAGATACATCTACTCGCGAGATATATCTAACGATCGTTCGAGAGAACCGCTGAGAGAACCGCTCGTTTGCCGAGAATATAAATATGGGTGGTGGTCGCAATGAAATCGCACTCGCCGTTATTGGGACGGCTTTGTTGATGACTTCTTCGTCCTCATCATCGATGGTCGAAGCCGCGCAACAAGGATCGGTCCAATCGTCATCGAATCAAACGCCGAGAAGAGCGGCGTTCGTACGAACGCCGATAACGAACCACCAACGCGCGCAATATCTGAGACGCGCGCAACAACAATCGACGGAACAGAAAAGATTGCAGCTCGAAAGAAACGCGAAACAGAAACTCGCGGCGACTGAAAAGGTGGAACGAATGCAAGCGGAAGCCAAAGGGAAACTGGGGTTGTCTTCGAAGAAGAAAGCAGCCGTGGCGGAAAAAGATGACGAAGAAGAAATGGTGCCGCTGAAAAAGTCTGCCGCTAAGAAGGAGGAGACCGATGGTATGACCACCACCACCAAAAGCACGACTTCTTCTTCCTCCTCCTCCCACGTCAAAGTGCACTCGCACGCGGCGCCGAAAGCGTCCGAACTCGAAGAAGCGGACGAATTCGAGTCGTTCAACCCGCTCGACTTGTTCGCCGCGTTGGAAGGCACGAAAAAGACACCGTTCGAGAAGCAAACGACCGCGAGTGGCGAAGTGGTTGAAAACGCGGTCTTGAACAAGAAAGACAAGCTCTCGTCCGTGTTTGCGACCATGCTCGGGTCGATGATGGAAGTTTCGAGAGGCGTGGACGAGTCGACCGGGACGACGGTGTCTTCGAACAACTCGTGCGTGAAGGCGACGAGAAACGTCGCCGTATCGTGCTTTAAAGAGTACAGCGCGATCAACGAAGACGTGAAAGCGGGTAAATTGTCCGCGGACGAGTCCACGGAAAAGATGGAATTGTTGCGAGAAACGTGCGCGGACAAATCGAGAGTGATCAACACGCAGTGCGTGAAGCCGATCGCGGAGATGTGCTCGAGCCAAGTGCAAGAGATCAAGAAGGAATGCGCCAAAGGCATCGTCGGCTCCGAGGAGTTGACGTTGAACAAGGCGTTGGATTCCGCATCTGCCGCAGCGCAACAGTGCGCTGCGCAAGCGTCTTCTTTGTTGAAGTCGTGCATGAAGCAATCGAAAACGCTCTCGCCGGATTTGAAGGAATTGGCGATGATTGACAGCAAAGCGGAAGAAAGAGCGAAGGAGATTAAAAAAGAAAAAGAGATTCAAGACAAAGTGAATGAATCCATGAAGGACTTGTCCTTCTCTTCCTCCTCTTCTACTTTGGCCCAGAAAGAAGAAGTCGTTACGATGCCGCAGCCGGGAGAACAAGTCGAAGTCGTCGCCGCGTCCAAGCCGGTGATTGTTGCTCGACACCACTCCTCCTCACTCTCGAAGATGAAATTACCGGTCGTTACAGAAGACGTTGAGGAAGTTGAACCGGCGGCTACGACTGTGTCGACGACGACGCCGACGGCTACCGTGCAGACGTTGAGCGTGCCGCAACCAGTTTTATCGACCGCCGCCGCCGACGCCACCGCCACCACCACCACCACCACCATCGAAGAACAACCAGAAGAAGAAGAAGAAGAAGAAAAAGAACAACAACAGCAACCCGAAGAAACCGAAGAAGAACAAGCCGTCGACGAAGAAGCCGATTCCGGATGCGCGGGCGCCCTCTCCAAAGTCACCGCCGACTGCCAACTTTCGTACAAGCAAATCAACGACAAAGTCAAGTCTGGCGAAGTCGAAGAAGCTGCCGGTAAAGAACAAATCGCGGTAGCTGCGAGACAGTGCGTCGCGAAGACTATGTTGGCGACTTCCAACTGCGTGGACAAAGTCCAACGCCGTCGCTTGATGTCTTTGGCTAAGTAAGAGTGGCGTTCTCGAATACGCGCTGCGTGCACATTCACGCACACAACATCTTCTGTAAATGATACTATCGAACACAGCGTAAAAGTCGTTTTAATTTACTATTATAACCACACGTACCTGGTACCATATCTATATACTGCGTTTAACTTTTAACATTGCACTCGCGTAGTCTATTTTCGCCTCATAATACGAACACGAACTTCACCACATGGCAACGTAGAGAGAGAGAAAATGTCCTCCTTCTCCTCACCTTCTTCTTTGTCTTCTCTCCAATTTTGGTTCTTACCTGAGCTCAAACGTGCCTTCCCTCTCGCAGAGGATTGGTTGCTCGACGGATTATCTCAAACCTGCGTCGCGAGCAGGTCGGTTGAAGAAATGTGCGACGCCATGCGGAATTTTATGGGAGAAGAAGAGGCCGTCGCGGAAGCGCTGCGATTGAGCGAGATGCTCTTCGAAAAGAAGAAAGAGTATCAAGAAGAGGAGAAAAAGACGAACTCGCCGTCGTCGTCATCGTTTCGCGACGATGGTGAATTAAAGCTGAGAAAAGTGAAAGAAAAGACAAAAACGACGAGTGATGGTGATGGAGGGAAAGAGGAGGACCAAAAGAAAGGCGAAGCGAAAGCGTACAGGAAATACGACTCGATCGAGAAACCGTCGCGCACTAACGACCAAACGTCGTCGAAAGCAACACATTCGGTGGTAAGAGAACATCGTTCTATACTGGTGAAGATGTCGAAGAAAAAGAGCAGTAGCGCGGAGGACGTGGGGAAGCGGAAGGACCGGATGAAAAATCCAGGCGACGCTCTCGAGGTTGGCGATTTGCTCAAGCCGCGCGCCGCGAACTGTTTGCGATGCGGGAAGATTTTTCGATTCGATTTGGACGCGTCGGGGGCGGTCGCCGAAAACGACGCGAGGGTGTTTTTAGAGAGCTCGGGGAAGTGCACGTTTTGCGACGCGTTTGTGAATGTGAAGTTACGCGACGGTTTGGTTTGGAACGGCGAAATCGGGTACGCGACTGAACAAGAACAAGAGGAAGACACAGAAGGCGGGAAAGCGGCGGCGGAGAGATTAAAGGACCAGCTGGTATCGTTTGATCGTTCCGGAGCGAGTCGAACGAAGGTTGTGGACGACCAGTCGGAGTGGTACGATCACGGGGACGTGGACGCGGAAGCGTGGTTGGCAGAGGACGAGCGAAGAGCTCTGAAACACAAACGCGACGCGATGGATCAACAGCAAAGAGAGAGAGAGTTGGCGAAAAAGAGAACGTTCGGTATTGACATACTCGGACGCAAGACGATGATTTTGGACGAGGAGGAGTTGCAATTAATTCGCGAGCGAGACGAACGCGCGAAATTAGCGATGGAAAGCGCCGCGTTGAATTCAATGAGCGAGTTCGCGCAAGGCGGTGGAAGCGCGGTGGCTACCGCCGCGGAAACCGCCAGAGAGTTAGAGAGTAGACTAGTGAGAACCGAGCAACCGACGTCGGAGATTAAAGATTTAGCAGATGAACGAAAAGTGCGCGTGCCAAAGAACAAAACGCTCAATCTTGTCGCGACGTTTGTGAAATCGTTCAAGGACATTGCATCATCAAACGCCCCGCTGGAAGAGAAGGAGAAGCGTGCAAAGAAAAATGACAACGACGACGACGCGTTCAGCCGCCTCGAGGCGGACGCGCCGAGACGAGTTCTCGATATCAATCCGTTTGACCAAATAGCGCAAGAAGCCGCCGACGCCGGATTAGGATTCGTTTTATAGAAAGTCGTAGAGTGCTAGCTAGTATTTTTTAGAACAAGTATTCGGTAGTTTAAAGATTACAACGCACGAATGCACATTCAAACGCCAACATCATCAAACGTGTTGTTTGTTTCACTGCTCTTTTTTTTATTCGCGTAGTAGGCTTTGTACGCATCGTTTTCTGCGTTTTCGTTAAACGCGTCGAGCATGCGATTCCCTTGCTCGAAACGAACGCCTTGCTTCGAACGACGGGTGGTCTCTTCTTCTTCGCCTTCGATTTCGTCTTCTGGGACCAGTCCGCTAGTCCCCGCGAGAAACATCGAGAAGGTCATTTTGACAAAAATCGGCGAGAAGAGTTGAAACGAGGTGAACAAGCGATTGCCATCGCTACCCAAACCGGTGATTGGGTTGAACGTTTTCGAATCCGCCCATCTCGTGGCCACCGCAACGGAGGAATCAGATAGATTCTCGATGCAATGCCACCACCACGGTGGGTTCAAGAGGACGTCGCCGCGTTCGAGAACCGCGGAGTAACGAGGCACAACGCGCCACAACGGTTTATAGCGCTCGAGGAGCGTATTTGGATCTTTAATCGCGCAACTTTGGTAAATTGCGTTTCGATTGATTGCCGGGAACATGAACATCGTCCATCGCGGATCGACAAACGTCCACTTCTTCACGCCTTCGATTTGGAAGAAAAAGTTATACGCGTTGGCACAATGAAACGCGGTACCTGTACCGCCTCTGCCCGCGAAGAGTTGCAACGGTAAAGGACCAAGCGTCGGATGGTCGTTTGCGATTCTTTTATTCCCGGCGAGTTTCTCCAGTCTGTTCACTTGTAATTGCTTCGCCAACTCTGGATGCTCCAGAAATAACGATTCACAGTTGTGCAAATAGTTTGGAAACGTGTTCAAATCTTTCATTTTCCCTGGAACGTTATCACCGTCCTTCGTTTTCAGTTTCACCTCGTCCTCGCCGAAACGCGCGATCAAAGAATCCAACGTCCATTGGGTCGCCGCTGCCGTCTCTTTGGCGAAACCTTTCAACACAACCGGATGCGGCCGTTTCACAAAATCGTGAAAGAACTTTTCACAATCAAACCCTGATAAATGCGCGTCGTAAATTGTCGGTATTTCCTGCACGAACGCATCTGGCACGCTCTCGTTCGCCTTTATCAACTTTTCGTAACACTTATCCACGTATCGTCTTGGAATCTCCACATTGAAGACGCAATGCGCGAGCGAATACACCTTCAACTTGAACTCTTGCCATCGTAAAACCTTTGGATGAGCCTTTTTCTTCCCAGCATCTTTCGATTCGTACGCGCTTATTGGCAGTAAGCACGGGTACACCAACCCGAACCCGCTGAAAACGACGTCCAAGATTTTGAACAGCGAGAAGATAATCAGCGTCCAAAAAAACCGGTTCCCGTTGGCGATTCGGGTGAAGAATTTCGCTCCCGCTGAAGGTGAAGATGAAGAAGAAGACGCAGGAAAGGCAGACGGGGTTTCCATCGCTCCAAACACGCCTCGTCCGAAGCAGCAGCGCGTTCTTTAATGAGGAACATTTTTTTTTCTCAATCCCCTCGGATTTTTTCTTTCTCTCTCTCTCTCTCTTGGGAAAAAAATCATCTGCTCGAAGCAGCCGCATCGGTACTCGCCGCCGCCGCTCTCCTGTGTTTATACTCGAACGGATCTGTTCTTTCAACATCTCCTCGTCCTTTGTTGTTATACCTTCGGTCGTAATATTCCACCCCGCTCGCGGCCAATAAAGCGGATAAAGTTATCGCTTGCGAATACAAACGCGAGTGAATAACTTTCACGGAAGTTCGCGTTTTGGAGTTTTGCAACACGTGTTGCCAGAAAAAAGTGCCGGTCATGCACGTGAGCCAAAGACCGCCGACGCAAGCGAGCTTGTTCTGCTGGAACCAGGTTTTATTGTTATGCGTATTTTTGGAGGAGAGGTCATCGGATGAGGAGAAGGACATGACGTGTTTGCGCGTCAAAAGTGTGTCGAGAAGTACATCGAAGATTAGGGGAGAGGTTCTTAAAAATTCTTCTCGCGCTCGCTCGTCGGTATTACGAACACTATTATTATCTATACAAGTTCTCTCTATTCAACAACTAATCCTGAACGCCGAGCTGAATCTTCTTCTTAATCGCCAGCGAGCCTTTATACACCACCTTATCGACGATTCCGCTCACCGCGAAGACGCCGCCGACGCTGGCGCATACCTCGGCTAAAAATTTCCAAACGCTCGTCCTGTACTCGGCGATGTCGACTTTAATCGGCGATAAATCGTAAAAGAAAAACACGCCCGGCAAGTCACTGCTACCTCCTTGAATGGAAGCCGCGTCCACGGGTTTGAAATGGTCCACCACCGAGTATTGGTTCGTGCTGATATCTTTCTTGAACGGATTGAGATAGGTGTACGTCGTCGGGACGATTCTAAAAAAGTACTGGTACACGCCGGTTTCCGCGGGAAGTTTCAGCGTTCGTTTCGTACCATCCAAAGGGTCGACTTTCCCCGGGTACCCTTCTCCAAACGATAAGTGTCTCACCTCGTGCGAAAAGTTGAACTTCCCGTCCGGAAATGGCGATAAATCGTGCACGTGTTGTTCGCCTTGTTGAAACGACTTCCCCGGCGCGATGTGAAAATTGCCTTGCACTTTATTCACGTCCAAGAACCCTTTGAACTCGCACCCTTCCTCGTGCACGTTCCCTAACACCTCCGAAAACCCTTCCCGTTTACACTGCTCCATACTCGACGCGCCAGTAAACGCCCACCCGACTTCAATGTACGCCTCTCTCACCTCCTCGCACGTTTGACAACACCTTTGCTCTCGCCCTCGATTCGCTCCGCTCACGTCCGCGCCGTAACACGAACCGCAATACTTCGTTTTACCGTCTTCCATATATCTCGGAATCAACTCCTTCGCCGTTTTCTTTGTCTTATTCTTTCTTAAACTACTCGCAGTTTCCGTCTCGTTGCTGTCAAACGCTTTCTCGTTCACCACCTCTTCCTTCCCGTGTTCGTCGTTCAAGGCATCCGCCAACTTCACTCCGTACCGATCGTACCTTATTTTCCGCATCTCGTGATCCACCACGTCCAGGTGCGTTTCCCCGCTCACGTCCATCACGTCTAACCCTAAGCTTCCACAGCTTAAGTTTGGAAAGAACACGTCCACGTTAATTCGCATGGTTTCTCCTCTGCCGTTATCGACGTATAAATCGTGTTTCACGTGCGTTTTGAGGTACAACTTCGTTTCCGCGAGAAGGAGCGAGACGGCGACGATATAGGTGACGACGGTGATTATCCCACCCCCGAACGAGCGCGAGTAGAAATCCACGTCGACGAATTTTGGAAACGCGTCGAATTTGCGCAGAAAGTCTTTCGCGTTCCTCGATTTCTGTTGTCCTCCGGGAGACTCCATCGTCGTCTCGTCTTCTTCGTCTTCTTCTTCTTTTCCAAAAGTGACGAATTTCCCCACAAATATCTCTCCCGAACACTTGCGCGAACACAAACGAGAGAGAGAGAGAAAGAGCGTCAGGGATGACGACGAGGACAGTAACACCGTCGAGGTCGTTGTTTTCTGAGAATGGTTTTAAAGGTGGGTCGATGCAGCGCTTCGCGCCCTCGTCTTCTTCTTCTTCCAAAAGATATCTCAAAATGCGTATCTCGAGTTGCGGGGAATCGTCTTCTTCTTCCTCCTCGGAAAGGACGATTCAGACGACGATTCCGACGACGACGAAGAAGACAAGGAGAGCGCGGAAGAAGGAGAACGACGGGGGAAGCAGAAGAAGCAGAAGAAGCAGAAGGACGCCCCGCGAAGACGACGAGGACGAGGTGATGATGATGATGCGAAATGAGAGTAAAACCGAGGAACACCAAAACCAACACCAACACAGACGAGAAGGCGGACGAGCGGCGGGAGAGATGAGTGCTGCGTTTTTGGGCGAGAAAGAAAAGAACTTGACGACGATGGGTTTGGACGATGATGGTTATCGATACAATCGACACCGGGACCGGTCGGAGAGGTTTGATTTGTCTTCCAAATTGACGGAGTTTTACCCGTCGTATCAATCGTTTCAACCTTTTGGGGAGGATCCGGAGAAGAACGCGCAAGAGAGCGAGAAGTGGTTGAAGATTGTGGAGAGAATAAACTCGCCGAAGAGTAAAGCGACGTTTACGTTATCGCTGTTAACGTTTGCGTACGTTCACTGCGCGGCGAGCGGGTTTTTAGTGTCCGCGTTGTTGCCGGCGATTGGCGGTGATTTAGAGTTGTCCGACGGGCAAGGCGCGTTATTGACGACTTTGTTCACGGTCGTGTATAGTTTATGTTTGCCGTTGATTGGTTTAGCGGCGGATAAGACGAACAGAAAGAATTTATTAGCCGCTGGAGCGGCAATTTGGACCGCTGGAACGGTTATGACTGCAAACGCAAACACGTTTACCGAGTTGGTGGTGGCGAGAATAGTCTTCGCCATCGGCAACGGGCCGCAGAATCCAATCGCGTTTTCGTTGTTGCCGGAACTGTTTCCGAGGAATAAAAACGCGGCGATGAGTTTGTACAACATGGGCGTTCATTTCGGTCGCGCGATATCGTTCGCGAGTGGGGCGATGGTTGCCGCGCCGCAAATGGCGACGGATTCGGTGTTCAATCCTGACTTGCCGATTACGATGCCGATAGAGTTTTTGAGCGATATCAAAAATCTTGGCTCGCATACGATTTTATACGTCACAGGTGACTCGGTCGTGTTATCCCCAAACGCAGGAACGGCGATGGAATCTGTCGGAGACGCGTTGATGGCGAATACTGGTTTGGGGTGGCGAGAATTGTTTGAAGCCGTAGCCATCCCGGGTTTCATCATAGCGCCGGCACTCTTTTTCATCGTGACTGATCCCGGAAGGAGTAAAGATGGATCGTCTCGCGCGGTGCGAAGGAAACAAAGACGTTCGCAGAAGCGAATGTCGGACGCGAAACGATTAATTCGTAAAGCGAGATTTTCGGGAGTGTTAAAAGACGAAATGACTGGGAAATCGAAAGAAAAACTCGTATCGGATTTGAACATCGTGTCTCTCGTCGCCTCGTACGACGAAGACGAAACGACGGACTTGATAATGCGAAAAGTGAAGGAGAAGGAAGAGGAAGCCGTTGCAAACGTAACTGCGTTAGTCATGCGCAAAGCCATCAAAGCGGATGAAATAGAGGACTTGTCCGATATCATCGAAAGTCGCGTAGACTACCAAATGAAGAAAGAAGGGGAGCAGGAGAAGAAAGAAGAATCCTTCTTCGATTCCGCGGTGAATAGATTTAAAAATCCGAACTTTCGCGCGCTGACGTTGGCGGCAACGTTAACCGATGTTGCGAGTTGGTCGATGATTGCATTCCAAGCGACTTTTTACCAACGAACGTACGGATTGGAAGCTTCGGAGTATAATCATCTCTTGGCGTTTGTCATTCCAGTCTCCGGCGCCATCGGAGGTTTGACGTCTGGGTATTTCTCCGATCGATTAAACGCGTTTCAGCGTAAACTTATGGTTGCTGGTGGCACCATATTGTGCGCGCCTTTAATCGCGGAATCGTTGGAGTCAAGCTCGTACCAACTTTCGATGACATACTTATTCTTTGGGTTTATGTTTTCTGAATTTTTTCGATCGCCGACGGCGGTGATGACGAGAGAACTCGACCCGGAAAACCCATCGGCGACGGTTGCTGCGCACCTGGCGGTGAGAAACTTAACCGCAGGCCTTGGACCGTTAGCCGTTGCGGCGTTGATTAGCAAAGGCGGTTTGGAAATTAAAGACGCGATGTTATTCGCGCCTGTGATGTACATCTTAGCCGGAGTCGCGTTCTGGTACGCCGATAGTTTAATCGAGAAAACGAAAGCAGAGAAACAAAAGCGTAAAAGCCTTCAAGCGGTCAGCAGATAAGTAGCTTATGTATAATTAGTAGTATTTATAGCCTTCTCTCTCATATCATTGAGTGAGTATTGTAATAAAACACATAGCCAAGCAGCAGCAGCAGCAGGAGCAGCAGCAGCAAGCTCTTTACGGGTACTAGAAATGTCAATACGCTAAAAATACAAATCACAAGAAAGTAACACATGACGCGTTCCGACCGATTAAGCGTTCAATGTCGGTGAACGCACCTCCTCCTTTTTCAAAACACCCAACGGCGATTTCGTGTTTTTAGTCGCCTTTGGCTCCGTCGCCTTCTTCTTCTGTTTCTTATTTGACGACAGAGGCAACGGTAACGGAGAATTTGGCGACGAAATACTCTTCGCTTTCTTCTTCTTGTTTGGCGAAGGCGTATTCGCCGCCGAAATCGCTTGCACAGACTCTCGCAAGTGCACGGCTAATTCATCGCTCTCGACACCTCCTTTCGATAGGTCGGTCTTGATTGGCGATAGTACGGGCGACGTTGGGACCGTCCGCACGTGATTCACAATCGCGGAGTGAATATGTGCCGCTGTTGTGGTCGTCGTCGTCGTCTCTGCCAAAATGTAATCGAACGAGGATAAATTCTGGCTACATCGAAACACGACTGCCGTTACGTTGTCTCTCGATCGTCGCTTGATGGAAACCGAAGTCAACGTTTCCGACGACGTGCGCTCGTTTCGAAGAGTCAAGTCTTTGTGCGGTGATCCCAGTCTACTATTTCGTCCATTCTTTGTCGCTACCTCGTTGTTGTTTAAACTCATTCTTCGTTTCCGTCGTTCTATCCGCGCGCGCTTGTCGTCCTCGATGGTTTTCGCGACCAACGAGCTCACGTCTTCCGTATTCATCACGTCCGTCACACCGTCCGTACACAAAACAACCGTCCCACAATGTTCAATCGGGAACTCGAAAATTTCCGGCACCGCTTCGACAAACTGTTTAATCCCGGCGTTGCCGAACGCTCGCGTCACGGCAAGAATGCCTTCCACGCGCGCCGAACCGTCTCTGGATTTCAAAATTTTCCCTCCAATATTATTAATCCTCGTTCGCTCATCTTCTCTCGCCGGGCGCTGGTCGGGCGTTTCGAAAAATACTTTGCTATTATTCTTTGCGTGATCGCTATTTGTCGTTTTCAATTGTTGTCGTTTTCGCGCCGGCGTTGTCGATCTTTGTTTCACTGGTGTCGACCGGTTGCTGTGCGACAACGACTGTCGCCGCGACGATGCTCTCGTAGGCGTGTTGTTATTATCCTTATTCTTTCCCCTCGCTCGCACGTTTGCGTCGTTTTCGTCGTTCTCTCTTTCCTCTTCTTCTTCTTCTTCTTCTTCTAATCGAACTACGGTCGCTTTCGAATCTCCGACGTTCGCGAAATACACCTTCCCCCACGAACACACCACGGCGACAATCGCCGTCGACCCCGCCCCGGGGCTCCCCAACAACTTCCCCGACACCTGACTCCTCCGACACTTCCCCGGATTTTCCTTCACCGCCACCTCGTCCACCTCTCGAAACGCCTCCGCGATGGTCTCCTTCGGTTTCCTCTTCAATCGACCGACGTCTCTGGTAATCTTCTCCCCGAGCGTCTTCGCCAACAGTTCGCTCACTTGGCATCCGCCGTGGCCGTCGTACACGCCAAACACCGCCACGCGGTTACACTTCGATCGAACGACGTTCCATCGGTCTTCCATGTATTGCCGCTCGCCTTTCACCGAGGAGCAATCAAACACGCACGCGAATTGTTTACCATTCATCTGTTTTCTCTTTCCCAAAATCATCGCTTTTGACGATGATAACGATGCCCTTCGTTTCGTCGTTACATCTGCTTTGTCTTCTTTGTTGTTGTTGTCTTCTTCTTCTTTGTCTTCTTCTTCTTCTTCTTCGCGCTCACAAGAGCCGTTTAAAACAAAAGGGACTTTCGGCTCGCAGTTCACGCTGGACCCGAAATCTGCGCTTTCTCTCGCGAAACTTCCTCTTCTGTGTTGTTGCTGTTGTTGTTGTTTTTGTCCTCCTCCTACTCCGAACAGAACGCGGCCATTCAAAATCATCGCCTCTCACTTCTTCTTCGTCTTCTTCAGATTCTCTTCCTCGAGAAATCGCGTGTACCGTTCGTACTGCGCGTCTCTAAACTTTGTCTCGTAATAGTTTTGGACGTAAAAACCAACTCCGGCACCGACGAGCGTGAAAGAAACGAGCGCTTTTAACGACGTAGGGGGCGAGGACATTCAAATGATGATGATGATGATGATGTGTGTGTGTGTTGTGTGTTTGCGCGTGCGGAGAAGTCGTCGTGTGGAGAAATGGCGATCGTTTTGCTTCGTTTTGAATTCGAAAACTTGGGAAGGAAAAAGTGCTCAGATTTGAATACGTAAAGGCGTTCGCGGGCGGTGGTTTTATATACACGTTTAATCTCTTAATCTCTCTCTTAATCTCTCTCTTCTTTATTATTTCTTCATCATTTTGTCGTCTCTTTGCTTCACGAGCTGCTGGACTTCCTGGATCAACTTTTCGTGTTCGAGACACGGCGTTCCGTTCTCTCTACCGCGAACGCATACGTATCCGTTCAAGGAGTCGATTTCTAAAAGCGCGCCGGCGTCGAAATCTAACTTTGTGCTCGGGAAGTGCGCGCCGTACGTACGCAAACCGGAAAAAACGACGTCGTAGAAATTTTTGGGCATTTTATTGAATCCTTCTTTGTGTGATGGTTGTAACGCGGCGTACATTTCGTGGTACAAAACATCCATGCGCGTTCGCAAGTCTTTCGTATCCAACAACCCGTCGCAGTTGCAGTCGCCGACGATGGATAACAAGTTCGCCACGCAATTGATGAAGTATTTCCTCAACAGAGTGTACTCAAAATCCTCATCCGGTTGCGAGTTCGCGCCAATCGACGTCAACAGCGCGTGCACTCTCTTCGCCTCGTCCGTGTTCGGCATCGCCCACGGTTTCTCTTCGTTTTTCACTTTGATGGTAAACCTCTCGCCTTTCCCGTCTGACGCGTCGACAAAGTCGTAACTTTGCGGAATCACGCACGGTACGTACCCGTCTCCTAACCCCTTAAATATCGGCTCAACGATCCCGTTGTGCAACATGACGGCTATTTTTGGCGTCGGAATATTCGCTCGCGTCATTTCCTCCACCACTTTGTCAAACGCGTACGTTTTCACCGTCACGAAAACGTAATCAAATCGAAACTCTTCTTTTCCCTTCTTCTTCTCTCGCATCACCTTCTGGAACCTCTCGTCCTCGTACGACTCGATGTGCGAAATCTCGTGCTCTTCCACCAACTTCGCCACTATATCTCTCGTTTTATCACCACCAACTCGTTTCCGTCGTCCCGAGCCTTTCAGAAACACCTTCGCATTCTCCTCTCGCATTTCCCCGCCAGCGTCTTTCTGATTTTTGGCGAATTTCACCGCCAACCACGTCCCCAATCGCCCCGCGCCGACGATTAAAATCGAAACACCACTTTTACCACCACTACCAGTATCACCACCTCTCACAGGTGGTGTTTCCATCGTCGAGGCGGCTTTAGAGGAGAAGCACACCGGGCAGAATCCAAACATAATTATATGTCTCTCACGTCTTGCAGAGAGTTTTCTCCCCAGAGACCGACGAGAGAGAAAAAGAAAGAAAATTCACCTACTTTTTTCAAACCCTAAATATAAAAAGTCTCTCTCTCTCCGGATAAAAAAACTCGAACGAAAGAACTCGTCGAGTGTAATATCTTTCGTCACTGTTATTGTTACTAATGTCCTCGTTCTTTTACGCGGTCGTCCCCGAGGAGATTCAGGAGCGGCGAGATTTATGCGCGTTGATTCGCCTGTGTGGAGAAGGTGGTGGTGATGAAGCGTTGGATGATGCGTCAAATTCGTCGGAAAAGATGATGATTTCCTCTTTGCTCGAGAAGAAACCGTCGCTGGTTTCGATGGAGATGCACGGCGTGACGCCGTTACTCGCCGCAACTTCGGCGAATAATTTAAAACTGATCGATGTTTTGTGTCAATTTGCCGAACATCACGGCGAAGGTGGCGAAGGTTTCGTGGAGTACGAATCCATCGCGAACGACCAGACGGCACTGATCGCTGCGAGCGCGATGGGGTACGAAAAAGCGGTGAAAAAATTGTGCGAAGAATACAAAGCGGACGCGAATAGAATCACGAAAATCGGAGGGAGAACGGCGATGATGGCAGCGTGCGAAAACGATAAACCAGAGATTGTGGTTTTATTGAAGGAGAAGTTCGGGGCGGATGTGAATTTGGAGGTGCGGAAGAGTTCGCGCGTTCGAGACGACGACGACGACGAAGAAGAAGAAGAAGAACTTTTTTACTCGAACGCGACGTTACACGCGTGCGCGAATAACTCCGTGGCATCTATACACGCTTTGCATCATTGCGGTGCCAATTTGGATTTTGAAAACGAGAAAGAGCTGTTTCCTATTTTAGTAGCCAGTCAAAGCGGAGCGACGGAAGCGGTAGAGGCGTTGGTCGCGCTCGGCGCGGATGCCAACGCGTGGGGGATGACGACGGGCGTGTCGCCGCTATTGGTTGCGGTTATGGCGAAAGATGAAAAGACGGCGAAAGTTTTAGTCGAACAAGGAAAGGTGGATGTGAACGTGTGCGGTCCGTTAGGACGGACCATCTTTTGCGAATCCGCCGCGCGAGGCGACGTGGACGCGATGAAGTTATGTAGAAAACTCGGAGGACGATTGACGTTGGAAACGCACACCGGGAGGACGCCGTTACACGACGCTGCGGTTTTTAACAACGCAGAAGCATGCGCGTGGTTGTGCGAACGCGGTGCGAGAGTAGATAGGGAAAACGCGCTCGGCGAAACGGCCATGTCCGAAGCGGCGTTGCACGGCGCCGCAGACGCCATGCGGTTTTTGAAAGCCAAAGGCGGGTCGGTAGATTTTGAAACGAGCACGGGCGTGATGCCGATTTTAAACGCGAGTTTGAGCGAGCACACGACGAAGGCGTTGAAGTTCTTAGTCACGGAGTTGAAAGCAGATCCGAAGAAACGCAACAGATTTGGTGAAAGTTGTTTGACGGTCTGTTCGAGAGAAAACAACGTGAAGGGAATTAAAGCGTGCGTGGAAGTTTTCGATATGAACGTAAACGACGATAACGAAGGCACGGGCGAGTTACCGTTAGTTTCTGCAGCGAGAGGAGGTGCAATCGACGCCGTTTGGAAGTTGTGCGAGTTAGGTGCCGACGTGAATAAAATTGCCAAGAAAACAAATGATTTCGCGCTCGGCGTGGCGGCGAAAAACGCGTTTTGGCGCGTTTGCGCCGAGTTGTATAAGAAAGGCGCGGATGTGTTTTTAGAAAACGCTATTCACGAAACACCGTTACACTGCGCGGCACTGAGCGACGACGAAGATACGATTGCGTGTTTGCTCGGCCAGTGCGGTGCTGTGGTTGATCATCAAAACGAACTCGGAGAAACGGCGTTATATTTTGCCGCTCGAGGGAATAAAGTAAACGCTACGCTGGCATTGTTGTCGCACGGCGCTGCGGATGGCTTGACAACACATGAGTCTGCTTACACGCCTTTGATGATTGCTATTGAAAACAAAAATATCGAATGCGTGGAGGTTTTGCTAGAAGCTGGAGCGAGCGCTCTACAAGTAGACGCGACGAACGAAACGGCTGCGATGAAAGCCGCGAGAGCGCAGAATTGCGACGCGTTGCGAAGGATCATCGAAATTGTAGACACCGAATCCGATTTGCACAAGTATTTATCCATTGAATCTACGACTGGTGAAACAGCGTTAACTATAGCGGCCAAATTGAATTACGTGGATGTTGTAGAAGTTTTACTCGACGTCGATGCGACTTTGTTGACACAAGAAACGACCGCGACTTCGCAAACGGCGTTAGTAGCCGCCGTGGACGGAGACGCAGTTACGACGTTGGAGTTTTTCTTCTCTCGTCTGCTCACTGCGGGTGACGAGGGCGACGCCACGTTGAAGAAAATTGCAAAAGATATCGTCGACTACGAAAATAAAGTTGGACATACGGCGTTAATTAAAGCGTGTTTGCTCGGCCACCAGGATTGTGCGCGAGTTCTACTCGACGCAAACTTGTGCGATGTGAACCGAGAATCTCGAGTACCAGCTGGCGAGGCGAGCATCACGTTGACGCCACTTCTTGCCGCAATTGAAGGTAAAAACGCGCGTCCGATTGTATCCGGTTTGTTCGAGAAAGGATGCGATATCAATTATACGAACCGAGATGGGGTTACCGCTGTCATGCACGCAGCGAGTTTAGGCCGGACGCAAATCATCGTTTCCCTCGCCGGCTACGGCGGCGATGTGAATCAAGCGACGCTAAAGTCGATGAGCGAAGAAACTCGATCATCGAGTGTAGAAGAAGTAAAAGCGATCAAAATAGAAGAACCATCGACGAGTGAGCAGCGCTCAGTTTTGCCAAATGTTTCACGAAACTCAGCTTTAATCGCTGCTGTTTTGAGCAAAAGTTACGATATCGTTGAATCTCTGAACCGTTCGGTCGCCGAGCGCGACGTTGAAGTAAACAGCACAACTGCGCTCATTACCGCCGTTGAAAACGCAGTAGATGAAAAGATGGTCAAGTTACTCGTAACACTCGGTGAAGACCCGGCGTTTGAAACCAGCGATGGTCGCACGCCGTTATCCGTGGCTTTTATGAGTGGAAAGTATGACATTGCAAAGTTTTTGTTGAAGCAACAATCGAAAACGCGAGGAAAATTGAACATCGACTCGCAAAATCGTGACGGCTTGACAGTTCTGTCCATTCTCACTTTAGCTGGGAAGAACGATAGTATCAGAGCGATATGCGCGATGCCTTTCAGTGCTAATCCGAATCTTGTAGATAGAAATGGTCGAACGGCTTTGACCTTAGCGGCTCGATATGCGAACGAGGCTAGAGCTGGACCGTTTCCGTGCGTCTGGCGCAACGGCGATAAAACCCTTCGAGTTGACCCGAAAACGACGTTTGAAGCTCTCCTTTCAGCAGGCGCTAAGCTTGATCAAGAAACACCGTTACCGCACGCGTATAGCGTGATTCATGAAGCGGCAAAGTATTGCAAAGACAAAAATACGATTAGTATTCTGATCGAATTAGGCGCCGATCCGAACGCGATCGATAGCCTCGGGTTCACGCCGCTCATGAGGGCGGTAGAATTCGGGAATCTCGCCGCGTGTGAGGGGTTGTGCGAACATCCGAAGACGGAGAAAGATAAAGTTTTACCTAGAAAAGATGCGAGAAGAACGTCACAAGGAATGGAGTGCGCCGCATCGCACTCCGCTTTAACTTTAGCGGCTACGGTGGACGATCCGAACAACGTCGTCAAGAAATTGCTCGATCTCGGGTGCGATTACGAACGCGAAACACTCGATGGTGATATCGCCATTTACTTTGCCGCGAATGGTGGGAATTTAAGTGCCATTTGTGCGCTACTCGCCACTCAAACCATGGCCAAGAAAAGCTTACACGCTACGATTCTTTGTCGAATCGCGTCTGGAGATGCATCGGCGGCGGAGCCGTGTCGTACAATGCTCTCGTTCCCTAACACCGTCGATAGTGAAGTTGAGTGCCCAATTCAAAAGCAAACTGCGATTGTTTCTGCGTGTTTTAACGGTCACGAAGAGATCGTGCAGGCTTTAGTAGAATCTGGAGCGAGATTAGATAGTTTTGGGTCGAACGGCATTGTGCCAATCGTCGCGGCTATTCGCCGAAAGCGACATTCGCTCGTGAACTATCTCATTTCGAAAAAATGCGAGATTAACATGATACCTACTGCGTTTGAATCGCCTTTGAGAGCTGCCGTAAAAGGGGACGATAGCGTGTCTATAAACGCTTGTTTAAACGCAGGTGCAGATATTGAAGAGATTGATGCGGCTGGTTTATCGTTGCTTCAAGAGGCGGGTCGATTAGGTAATATTTTTGCGCTAAAAACGCTCATCGCTCGCGGCGCGGCGGTGAATAAGGAAACGCCTCTTGGCTCGGCGCTCATCGTCGCCTCGCTTGCAAAACAAATTGAATCTATCGAAGTGCTGAAATCTTTTGGAGCAAGATTAGACGCGGAGACGTCTAACGATGATGTAGTCCAAATAGTCGCGGCGACGGTGAACGATTCTGAACTTCTGCGGAAGCTGAATCAGCTCGGTGCGACGATGAACTTTGAAACCAGAGATGGGCGAACGCCCTTGAACGTCGCTTCGCGAGAAGGAAACGTCGATGCCATCACAACTGCTTTAGATTCCGGAGCGACCGTAGATTATGAAAATAGATTTGGTGAAACCGCTTTAGTGCTCGGTATTCACGCTGAGCGCGAGGAAACGTGCAAAATTTTGCTCGAGCGAGGAGCCAACATCAATTTTGAGAACACAAAAGGCGAGACCTTTTTAATGATGGCGGCTAAGGAGAACGACGTGAAAAAATGCGAACGATTGGTCAGCAAGGGCGCATTGATTGATAAAGTGTCTAATAAGCACGGATTCACCGCGCTCATGCGCGCAGCTGAATTTGGATCGGTCGATGCCGCAAGATTTTTAATCGACAAAGGGGCGAAGCTCTACGCCGAAGCGACGAAAGGGAGAAACGCGCTTTCTGTGGCGCTGGAAAAGGGCGAAGTTGAAATTTTAAAACTTCTCGCGCGCGCTGGCCACGAAATCGAAGCGGAAAACTCGCAGAGACTCACGCCGCTCTGCGTGGCATCTGCCATGGGTGATTTACGCGCAATGGCGTGTCTGTTAGACCTTGGCGCAATCGTCAATAAGGAATCTTCAGCCGGCGTGACACCGCTATGCGCCGCGAGTGAAAAGGGGCGTGTGGATGCTATTCACTTACTTTGCGATCGTGGTGCTGCTCTTGACTACGAATGTGAAGTGTCGGGCGTGACTGCGCTCATCATGGCTGCGAAGAACGGTCGTCCGGCAGCTATTAGGACACTCGTCGAGCGCGGCGCGAGTGTCGACTTGGAATCGTTCAAATTAGGAATGACTGCGCTCGGCGCAGCCGCTATATCTGGCGCATTTTCTTCCGTACACGCTTTGAACCAAGTTAACGTGAGCGTGAACTATGTCGGAGAATCGAACGGGAAAACTGCGCTCATACACGCAGCGGAATATGACGACCCGGAAGCCATCTCCGTGTTATTAGAAGTGAACTGCGCGATTGATTTTGTCTCTGGATTTGGTGCCAGTAACCGTCACTGCGCGCTGACTGCTGCGGCAAAAGTTGGCGCCTTGAAATCGCTTCAATTCCTTCTCAACAACAGTGCGAATTCATCCGTGGAACCAACGATTGGTCGAACTGCGCTCATTGAGGCTGTCGACAATAATCAACTAGAAGCGGTTGCGTTCTTGGCGACAGCTCTGAAAGAGAAAGATTACGAAACCTCCGCGCGATACACCGCTTTAGTTAAAGCCGCAATGAATGAAAATATAGAGGCAATCAAAGTGTTGAGAAAGTGTGGTGAAGACATGAACTATGAAACCTCCACTGGAGATACAGCTTTGATCGTTGCCTCTCGACTTGGGAACGTGGCGATGGTTGAAGAGCTTCTGGTACCTTCTGATGACGAAAGTTTATCTAACGAGGCCACTAAAACGGACGTCTGTCGAAGAGTGAGTGCCGTCGATTACGAGTCTGTTAGGAACGGCGAGACTGCGTTGATTGCGGCTACTTTGAATAATCACATAGATTGTATCAAATTTCTTCGTCGCGAAGGTGCCGTTTTCGACCGCTTCAACCACCGCGGATGCACCGCGCTTTTCACTTGCTGCGAATCGCAAGATACCACAGTCGAGGTTCTTGAGTCTCTCTTATCGAACGGTTGCAGTGCTGACGTTCGACGCAACGGTACTGAAGCGTCGCCTTTGTTCAGCGCCGCGGAAAGTGGGAGAAATGATTTTGTTTCCTTATTGATTCAACGAGGGGCGGATATCGAGCACGTCGACTCAAAGACTGGTTTGAATGCGCTCGCTGTTGCGATTCAAAACGACCGCATTTCCGTAGTCCAAACTTTAGTAGATGCAAACGTGAACGTAGGTTTTGAGTTACGCTCAGGGGAAACTGCTTTGACACTAGCCGTTCGTTTTGGACGCGCGACCATTTTAGAAATCTTAGTAAGCGCAAAGAGAAAGTGCGACGTGAACAAAGAAACGTCCACCGGCATAGTGCCCTTGCATTTAGCCGCATCGACGGGAAGATTCGAATGCGTAGACGTTCTCGCCAAAGCATACGAAGCTGATGTAAACTTTGAGTCGAAGATCTTCAAAGAAACGGCGTTGATTTGTGCCACCAAAAGCGGCAACTCGGAGATGTGTAGGCGACTCGTCGAATCTGCAGGCGCGGAAGTAGATTTTGTGACTAAATCAGACGGTCTTTCCGCACTCATGGTAGCCTGCTCCATCAACGAACCTGATGTTATTAGAACCTTAATTGATCTCGGGGCGGATCCAGAACTTGAAGATGAGATAGTTTCGAAGCAAACGGCGCTTCAAGCTTGCGTGAAAGCGAGTGCGATTGATAGCATTGTCGCCTTGATTGAGTGTGGCGCTGATCCAAACTTCGAAGCGTCTTCCACTGGATTCACGGCACTTCTCACTGCCGCGGAGTTGAACTTGCCGCGGTGCTGTAAAACACTCGTCGCACTCGGCGCCGATCCGAACTACGAGACGAAGGCTCGTGGTTTCACTGCGCTTACGATTGCGGCAGCCTCCGCTTCGCATGACGCCATTAAACGTTTGATTGCCTTGGGTGCATCGGTAAATAACGAAGACGCTAAGTACGGGCGCACGGCATTGATTTCTGCCGCTATTGGCATCGAAGACGATGAGTTATGTGCTGCGACGTGCGAGTTGCTTGTCCAAGAAAATGCACAAATCGATCTTGAGGCGAACTTCGCGATGTCGCCGGAGATGTCCAAAAGACCGCAAACTGCGCTCATGAGCGCAGCTGGAAGCGCAAAGTACAGAACGAGGGAATTAACTATGCGTAGACTCGTATTTCTTGGCGCAAAGCTCAACTTTGAAACCGTGGAAGGCGGCACTGCCGTACTCTTTGCTAGCCTCGAGAAGAATTTCGAAAACCTAGACATACTCGTCAAGGCTTTGGGTGCCGACGTCGACCTTGAGAACAAGTTCACGTTGACTCCGTTAATGTCGTGCTTAGAATACGATTTATACGAATCATGCGCGAAACTGTTAAAGCTTGGCGCAGATCCATTGAAGGAAAACCGCCTCGGACATCACGCCATGTCTGTCGCGGCGAAATGCGACTCGAGATCGTCAATCTTGTGCTTACAAAAGGATTTCAAGCTTGACGTAGATGTGCCGTCAAAGATGACAGGCGATCGACCGTTGGACGTGGCCGTGAACTTTGGCGCGAGAGATGCGACGAAGTTGTTACTTTCCTTGGGCGCCGACGTGAACGCGATAAATCCGATCACGCACGAGACGGCTTTGATGCACGCGGCAAAATCTGGTCAGCTCGGATGTTTAGGGCTCTTATTGCGTCAGCCACATTCTGCAAAAACTAAGCTCGTGAACGTAAACGGTGATACTGCGTTGACACTCGCTGCTACTCATGGTCGTTTAGATTGCGTGAACGCTCTGATTGAGAAGCTCGAAGAGGCCAACGAGGTCTTGCACGAAACGAAGAATGGGGACACGGCGTTGACGCTTGCAATTGAAAATGGTAACGAGAAGGTCGTTTCGAGTTTGTGCTTGGATGGCAAGGCGCGAATCGAGTACGAATCGAATTCGGGGAAGACTGCGTTGATCGCGGCGGTGTCTGCGGATCGCCCCGAAATGATTCGATTACTCGCATCACTTTCCTCGAAGCAAAAGAAACAAGGCAGTGCGAATGAAGCTTCTCTCGATTGCGTAGATTACGAAACGACGCGAAACGCACCGGAATTCGTCAAAGCATTGCATTATGCCTCTTTGATGCATCGTCGTAACGCGTGCATTGAAGCGCTCGTAGCTGTTGGTGCCAACGTGGACGGTGAACTATCGAGCGACTTCTCTGCTAAATATGGCAACTACACGCCGTTGATGTGCGCTGTGTTAACAGACAATGTCTTGGCAATATATCAGCTCACCAAACTGGGCGCCAGCATCAATCACGAAAATGCCGCGGGTTTATCGCCGTTGATGTTAGCGTGTGAAAATCGTAATGAAGGCGTATACTTTGCTTTGCTAAAAAAAGGAGCGAATCCTCGTTTTGAGACCCGCTTAGGTAAAAACGCACTCGTGGCGTCATTCGCGCCCGACAACAGCGAAATGTTAGAACTCATTTACCACTCGCTCGGTTCCGTGCGAGATGAAGAGTCCATCATTACCGGTGCTACACCTTTGATTCACGCGTTGAATTCTCCGTACTGCATGGAAGCGGTTCCGACACTCTTACGTCTCGGCGAAAACATTGAGCACGAGACACGAGACAGCCGCACGGCTCTCATCGCTGCTGCCTTATCCGGTGTCACTGATCGCGTCGCTTTATGCTTACGAAACGGTGCAAAAGCGAATCAAGAAACGCGTACAGGCGCAACTGCTATGTCTGCGGTGATTAAAAAGCTTGGTATGCCTATTCAAATGGCTACAGAGGAGTCCTACCAAGACGATATCAACGGCGAGAATGTCTTGAAATTTCTACTTACCAACGCCATCGATAAAGCGAACGTGAATCACGAGAACAAGAACGGTGTAACTCTGTCTATGTTTGCCGCGCGCGCATTTTCGAATAATCCTCGAGTTCTCGCGTTACTCCTCGATCACGGAGCGGACAAAAACGTCGAAAGTTCGAAAGGGTCGACGCTTTTGCTGGATGCGCTTCAGTTTGGCTGCGACGATGCGGTGGATTTGTTGATTGTCGAAGGTGTTGATGTAAATTACGAAACTCGCAAAAATACCGCGGAAGTGTTGACGCCATTAATTTTAGCAGCCAAGCGTGGTTCCGTGTTTCAAATCGAGCAACTCTTAGCGGCTGGAGCTGACATTAATTACGAGACAAAGGCTGGAGAAACTGCGCTCATGGCGGCGGTTTCAGCATCACGAGCCGACCACGTGTCCGCGTTGATGTCCATCGGTAATGCAGATGCGAATTACGAAGTTAAACACGGAAAGACGAAAGGTGATACCGCTATTGTTCTAGCTGGTCGTTTAGGTCACAAGGATGTCATTCAGCGTTTGATTTCTTCTCACAACGTCGATCCGTCGCGAGGCTTGAGCGATAAGACGACGCCGCTTATCCGCGCGGTGGTTGATGAGGATGCCGACGCGGTGAAGCACATGCTTCTTGCCGGTGTCCCTATCAACGTCGAAAGCGCCGAAGGTTACACACCTCTCGTTGAAGCTGCGAAGAAGCCGTCTCGGATGCGCTGCTTGGAGGCTTTGTGTGACTTCGACGCGTCCATCGTCGATTTTGAAACGAGTCGAGGCTTTTCAGCTCTACACGAGGCGTGTAAAGTCGGTAACGAAGAAGCTGTACTCGCCATGTGCTTGAAATACGGTGCCAATTCGAACAGAGAGAGTGCTCGAGACGCGACAACACCGTTGATGACGGCTGCAGAATACGGCCAAGTTACCGTTGTGGAAACGTTAATCAAGAAGTGCTCTGCAGATGTCAATCGAGAAACAGTCGCATCGAAACACACGGTATTTACGCATTGCGCCTTCAGAGGTAAAACATCTGCATTTTCTGCGTTGGTTTCCAACGGTGCGCTCGTCGACAGAGAAACACAAGATGGACGCACTGCTATTTTGTACGCCATAGCGAGAGATGACGCGAAGACGGTCGAAGCGCTTGTGAAAGTTGCCGGCGCAGACGTCGAGTTTGATTCCTCCTTGGGCGTTACGCCACTCGCCGGCGCGGCGACGGCGAATAAACCGAAATGCGTCGAAATGTTGTTGAGTCTTGGCGCTAAGCCGTTGAAATCGTCCAGGTCGAACAAGGTTCCCGTTTTACAAGCCTGTTTGATGGGTTCGATTGAAGCTATGAAAGCTTTACCGTCCGGCGCGGGGTTTTGGGACTCAGATCCTCTCGGTAACGGCGAGACGCCGTTATTCTGTGCCGCGCAAAAAGGAAAAGATGTCGCAAAAGTTGCCATCGCGTGTGGAGCGACCATTTCGTACGAGCCAAAGAGTACGAAACGGACGGCACTCGCTATGGCTGGGACTATTACGAAACGATCGCGAGCTTTTGACGCCTTAGTCGCTTTGGGTGGCGTCGCGACGAGCGTTTGCGGAAGTGGCGAAACGGCTTTGGATGTTGCGTTTGCGAACAACTGCGATTGGTGCGCGCCAAATATTCTAGTCTACACGGCGAGTGCAAGCGACCCGAGCGGTGACGTCAATTACGTTTCAACGATGTCAAATGAGACGGGGTTGATGTACTGCTGCCGTCGCGGCCTAGTAGATGGTGCGAAAGCTTTAATCAAACTTCCCGGTATTGATGTGGACTACTCCGCGGCGAAAACTTCACACAGAACGGCGTTAATAGCGGCGTGCGATAGAGTTGAGAAGTCGTCTCTCGCGAACGTCGTCGGTGGTGACATCGAAAATGCCTTGCAAATAATCGATGTTCTCGTCAACGACGCGCGAGCGGACGTCGACTTTGAAACCGAAACCGGTAAAACAGCGCTCATCGTTGCCGCGATGAATAACAACGACAACATCATCCGCAAACTCGTCGACGTTGGCGCAAACGTGAATCGAGAAAACAAGTTTGGTATTTCTGCGTTTTCGGCGTCAATTGAAGCTTCTGCAGATGCCGCCGGCGCTTTACTCGTTGAACTCGGCGCCGACGCGCATGCCGGTGATAAGATCAGTCACGATACGCCGTTAATACGAGCCGTTCGTATTGGCGACGTCGACGCGGCGAACTACATCTTGGTGAAAACCAAGGCTGATCCGAACGTAGAAACGGAAGTCAGCGGCGAAATCGCATTACTCGTTGCGTGTAGAAATGTCGACGTATCCATGGTGGAACTGTTACTCAACTCAGGTGCCGATGCGAGCCAAAAAAGCTCCGTGACTCGTCTTTCACCTCTGGAAGCGCTGTGCACTTCGAGCTCTTCGACGGAGAAAGCTGACGACATGAAGAATATCGTAAACATGCTTCTCGCGACTGAAATTGTTGATCCAAGTGCCATCGATAAAGTGACGCTCGAAACACCGTTGATGGTTGCGGCCAAACATGGCGACGCACTTGGCGTCGAATGTCTCATCAAACACGCGAAAGTCGACGTGAACGACGAGCGCACCGGTCGCACGGCATTGATCAGAGCGTGCGGGTGTGGTGACGTCGCCGCGCCGGCTGTTGAAAAGCTTTTACAGTTGGGCGCGGACGCGACATTAGACGTGACGCTCGAAGAAGGGAAGACTACTCAAGTCGAGAAAATCGGTGACACCGCGGTGCACTCCGCGGTTCGATCGAAATCTAACGCGAAGATTTTCATCGCGCTCGCTTCTCTCGGCCAAAACGTCCTCAACGTTGAATCTTCCGATCAAGACGGCTTGACGCCTTTACAACTCGCCGCGTCTTTGAATAGAAACGATGCCATGTCGCATCTCATCGCGGCCCATACAAAAGTCGACGCCGAATCTCGAATCAACGAGCACACGGCGCTGACGTATTGCGCGGACACGGACAACGCGACTGCCATGATACATTTGGTTAAAAAATGCGGCGCCTCGGTCGATAACGAAACTTCCGCGCACGAGACGGCGTTGACGGTTGCGTTGAAATCTGAAAAATGGCGAAAAGTAACGGACGCGTTGATGAATAACCTCAACGCGAGCGCGACTTTGGAAACATCCGTTGGGGATTCCGCGGTTTCCGTCGCGTTCGACTCCGACGACGAAGATAAAATTTTAAAAGTCCTGCGCGACGGGAAAGTTGACGTGAACAAGTATCCGTTCACGACTGCGGGAGAGACCATGTTCGGCATGTGCGCCAGACGAAACTGCGCTCAAGCCATCTCGACGATTTCTAAATTCAAAGACACAGAATTTACGAACATTGACCTAAACTTAACTGATGCTACGTCTGGGAACACGGCGCTTTGCCTCGCCGCGGCTTTAGGCCACAGCGAGGTTGCGCGAGCCTTGATTCTCGACGCAGGCGCGGACGCTTCGTACGCTCCGAGTGAAAACGGCAAAGTCGATCCGCTCTGCGACGCGTGCGCGGCGTGCCCAATTGACAAGTTACTCGCGACGATTAAAGTTTTGATTGAGATTGGTAAAGTAAACGGATCGTTGTCCAAAACTGAAGCCGGATGGACTCCGTTGATGCTCTTGGCGGATCGTCCAAACGATTTTGAAGGCGTGGACGAGAACGTCGCGAGCGCCATCATTGATTACTTGGTTGACCAAGGCCAGTGCGATCCGACGAAAGTGTTTGACGATAATGGCGCACCCAGCGGGTACCACGCGTTTTCTTGGAGTCAACTTCGAAAGAATCTCGTCGTTAGAGATGCGTTATCCAAATACTATCGCGAAGGCGGCGGTACCGAAAGGAAAGAGAAGACCTCCGTCGGGGCGAAAAATAACGTCTCGGATATCACCGCTTTGCGTAATTTTTTCAACGCCATCGCGAAGGACGATTCCGAAACCGTCGATGGTTTATTGGCGGTAGGGACCGTTCGCGACGCGAGCGTTTCTTTAGTTCTCGACGACGACGACGGATCGAGTGAACGAGTGAAGGCTATTTTACACGCCGTTCGATCTGGAGCGAATAAGTCCATCAAAGTTTTGGCCAAGCACAAGTGCAATCTCGACGGAGACGGCGCGACGATTCCGATCGTCGAAGCGACGTTTCTAGGTAAACTCGACGTCGTCAAAACGTTGGCATCAGTTGGTGCGAACGTGGATTTGTGCTCAAAAACGCACGAAGGCGCGAACGCGTGCTCCATGGCTGCCTTAATCGATCGAGACGACATTTTGCGTCTCTTGTGCCAAGACTTCAAAGCAACTTTGAACGCTGCGAACTGCGAGAGTAGTTTCGACACGCGCACGTTTCAAACTTCTGCAGACCGATTACAATTATCACCGTTGATGTATGTCGCCACGCGCGATAAAGGTGCGGCCAGTCGTAGACACGCGTTGGAATGTCTCGTGAACAGAGGCGCCGCTGCCGATTTTGAAGCGCCGGAATCCGGCGAAACCGCGTGCACGCTCTTGGCGAGATTGAACAGACCGGAGGTCATATGCGAACTCGCCGTGGTTTCTAAAATCAACGCCAACCGTGAATCGACGTTGTTAGCCTTTACCCCGTTGATTGCAGCGGCGGAAAACAACTGCGAAGACGCCGTACGAATTATTTTGGAACACTTGAACGCGTCTCTCCATCTCGAAAACTCGCGAGGCGACACGGCGATTCTCGCCGCCTGCCGAAACGGATCCGTCGGAGCATTGAAAGTGTTGTTGGAACATGCCGCGCAAAAGTCAAGCGACGATATCTTTTCCGTCGACGATCGAGGCAAAATCTTACTCAACAACTCCTACGGCGTGCACCCGATCATCGCCGCCTCTATGGGCGCGAGCAAAACTTCCAAAAACGCCTTTGAAGGCGTCTTGGACGTCTTGAAACGTAACGAGAAAATATTCGCGTTCGACCCAAACTGCGAAGCGTTCAACGGGCAAACCGCGTTGACCACTCTATTCGTGGACAACCAACCTCAACCAGGCGACGATCACGCAATCAACGAACTGCGAAAGAAAGCTAAAGTGCTTCTCCGCTTCTCGGCCGACGCGTCTCACGAAAACGCATTCGGTAAAACCTCCCTCGACGTCGTCGTCGAAAACGACGACTTTGTCGGTGCCGACATCCTTCTCACCGACTTGCACGTGCAACCGAATCGAGAGAGCACGAAAACTGGATACACCGCCTTGATGCTCTGTTCAGAGTTTGCTTCTTTAAAATGTTGCGAAACGTTGTGCCGAAAAGGCGCAGACGTCGCCCAACTTTCCGTCATGCTCGAATGCGACGCCATGGATATCGCGCACCACAGAAAACACGCGGAGGTTAAGCAGTGTTTACTCGGATTTGGCGCCGTTCCAATCGCAGATGATGATTAATAGTGCAATACTACTACTACTACTACACTACTCTCTTTTGAACGCGCAAAGCCGCTCGAGAACACACGACATCAAAAAACAAACAACTTTCACGAAAAAGAAAAGAGAGAAACATTCTTCCCACGAAAGAAAACACCAACACGAAATCAACAAAATCTCTCTCTCTCTCTCTCTCTCCATTTCGTTGGTCTCCTTCTCTCTTTCTGTGTCTCGCTTTTTTTTATCCAAAAATTTCGGCGAGAATGTGTTGAAACGTGGCAGCCAAAAAACAAAAAATTTCGCTCCTTTCCTCACATTCGTGCTTTCTCGTCTTGTGCGAGCCCCGAGACAGACGAGAGAACTCCTGCCTGCGCTTACTCTCGCGAGAAAGAACACTACCACAAAAAGCATATCAGTATCATCGTTAAAATCATGTTTGCCATGCGAATGATGCGCTCGAATGCTGCTCCGACGACGACGACGCACAACCAGAACAAGACACACAATTTTCACCCGAAAAGGCTTACTGCGTTTAAGGGGATCCGGAGGCAACGCCGATGTCGTGTGCCTCTCGTTGCGATGTCCATCCCGCAGCAAGGAGGAAACGCGCAACCACGTGAGTCTTATATATTGTTTTCTCTCTTTCTCTCTTTCTCGTTTATTAGAGTATTCTTAGTGTTCGCGCGATAGTATCGAGACGTTTTCTCGACGCCGCCGTGAGTACATTCTCTCTCTCATCTCTATCCACTTCTGGTGGGAGGTTTGGATAAAACTGACACACAAACTCTCACACAAAAATTTTTACGACGCGACGACGTCGCAGTGAAAAGACAACCGATCGAAGCGCGCGAGGCGATCCGCATGGGCATTCCATCCAAAGGCCGCATGGCGGAAGACACGCAAGGGTTATTGAAATCGTGTCAACTTTCCGTGCGGAAACTAAACCCGAGGCAATACGCGGCGGAGATTCCAAACGTCCCCGGCATGGAGGTGTGGTTCCAAAGAGCGACGGACGTCGTGAGAAAGTTGTTGACTGGAGACGTGGATATTGGGATTGTTGGGTACGACATGTTGAGGGAAATTGGTAACGAGGACGAGGATTTGGTGATTGTGCACGACGCGCTCGGGTTTGGCGGGTGTCATTTAGCCGTGGCGGTGCCGCAGGCGTGGGAGAACGTGAACTCGTTGAGCCAATTGAAATCAGACCCGAGATTTTCCAAGGAGAGACCGTTGCGAGTGGTCACGGCGTACGTGAACGTCGCGACGCAGTTTTTTAAGGATCAAGGCATGGAGAACGTGGTTATTTCCACCGCGGATGGGGCGTTGGAAGCTGCACCGGCGATGGGTGCGGCGGATTGCATCTTAGATTTGGTCTCGAGCGGGACCACGTTGAGAGAAAATAACTTGAAAGAAATTGAAGGCGGGAGAGTGTTGGATTCGCAAGGGTGCTTAGTAGCCTCGAGAGAGGCGTTGTTGAAACGACCGGGAGTGTTAGAGATTGTTCACGAAATGTTGGAAAGATTGGAGGCGCATTTGAGAGCGGACGGGGTGTTTATGGTCACGGCGAATGTCCGAGGCTCGAGCGCCGAGAGCGTGGCGGAGAAGATTTGCGGCGGGGGGAGTTTGTTGAGAGGATTACAAGGGCCAACGGTGTCGCCGATTTACACGCCACAAAGTGACGGAGCTGTCAAAGAAGGTCAATTTTACGCGGTCTCTATCGGCGTCCCGAAAACGAGGATATACGAAACGGTGAAGAGTTTACGCAGAATGGGCGGCAGCGGGGTCTTGGTCTTTCCTATGACGTACGTGTTTGACGAAGAACCACCGAGATGGACGAGCTTGTTAACGCAGCTTGGCTTAAAATCGGAAGATTTCAACCACTTGGCTCGCGGGGAGGCGCCAGTGGCGAGATAATACTATGAAAAGCGCACGATTGATTAAGTTATATCCTAAGCTAGACACGATTTTTTAAACAAAAAACACAACGTTACCGAGATGATTCCTCCCGCAAGATGGCTTATGTCCATATCTGCATGATTAATACAAAATGCTATCTACTTTTCAGAATATTTTTCTCACGCGAACGTGCCGCGCGTTCTGTTTGATGATTTTCTCTTTGTTCTTGTTGTTCTTGTTGTAATAGTTGTAAATCTCAGTAAAGTTTTCGTTTACGCCGCGTATTTCTTCGCCGGCGTTCTAGTTCTCGTGCTCGTTCTCGTCGGGCTCACCAAACTCGCCGCCGCCGTCGATTTCTTCGCCGCCGAAGAGCTCTTCGGCGTCGCTTTTCTCGCGGACGACGAAGTTCTCTTCGACGCAGAAGCCGGGGCCGCCGCTTTCGCTTTCGGCGTCGGCTTCTTCGCAGAGCGAGTCGAAGCCGCTCTCTTCGATCCGCCCTTCTTCGCCTTCGTCGACGATACCAACAACGGTTTGATCAACTGAACGAGTTGTCCCGCGCAGCCTAAAACTAAAGCGATGACGACTACCGTGGCGGCAATTCCCAGTGGATTGCTGAAATCGCCGATCAACGTCAGTGGGTTCTTCGAGATTGAGGACGCTTTAATGGCCATTTTTTAATTGAATGTTTTTATCTTTACTCTGCGTTCGCCAAAGTGCGTTTCGTGTTGTTTTTGGAGAGAGAGAGGACGAGTGAGGGTCAGAATTTGGATTAATTTTGAATGCACGTGCAAGTTCTCACAGTGCTCTCCATCAAAATCGGTACGTGCTCAGAGACACCTTTTACGCGCATTCAAAAACACCTCTTTCGCGCGGTTGTTGTTGATCGGATGCTTATTTTAACGCTTTTCGTTTGCGAAAGAGAGAGAGAGAAGGAATAGGGAACACCCCTAATTTAAAATGTCGATCGTTCGCGCCTTTTCAAATTCCAATTGAAACATCATCGTAATCCTCGTCCGAGAAAGGAGAGACAGAGAGAGAAAATACACGCCGTGCAAAGGTGGATCGTCAGAGCGTACCTGTTGTCAAAATGAGACGAAGTTTTGTTTTTAAACGTTTGCGTTTGTGTTGTTAATGTTGTGTATCGTATACGAATTATGAAGAGTTTTTTGTCTTGCATTTTGAGAAAAAGAGCAGAAGGAAGAGATCTGGGCGGAAAGGCAAGACGCGAAGCGCTTTGATGCGGTAGTGCATAAAACAGAATAATAAACACTTTGAATTTACACTGGCTATAAACGAACTCGAGAAAACAACGAATACTCAGAACGCAAACTTTTCGAGGTCGCTTTGTGCGCTCCGTCTTAACTGCGCGTCGTTGATTTGCGCGTTCAACCAGGATATCATCTTGCCGTCGCTCGCTTTTTCGTCTTCGAGTTCGGAGATGCGTCGGTCTTTTTCGCTGAGTTTGAGCTTCACGCGTTCGGTTTCTTCTAGTAAAATGTCCTTTTCCTCCTCGGTTTGCCGTTTCGCGTCCAAGGCTTTGTCCAGTCTGAGCTTTTGTTCCTCTAAGAGTTGTTCTTGTTGTAAGACGACGGTGGATCGGAGTTTGGATTTGGATTTGACCGCTTTCAGTTCGTTCGCTAAGCGTTCGATGACGGAGTTCCCTTTTTTTATTTCGTTCGCGTACTCAATGGCGATGGACTCTGCTTTCTCAGTTTGTTCTCGAGACTGGTTCCAAGATTTATCCAGGGATTGAATGTGCGCTTCAGCTTGTTCTAATCGTCGTTTAACGAGCGCGTTGACTTCGTCTTTGTCGTTGAGTTGCGATTCGAGCCATTCGACGCGGTGGAGTCTAGCCATGTGTTCTTGGTCTTTATCGCGAAGCTTAACGTCCGCGTTTCGAAGTTGCACGCGCGATTCAGCAACCTCGTCGCGCAGGGATTGCAACTCCTCTTCTAAAACGCGATTGCGCATTTCGATTTCGGTTTGCGTTTGCGTGCGCAGAAATAATTCGTCGCGTAAATCTCTCACTTGTTTATCTAACGCTTCGTTTTTGGTGTGCAATTGCGCTCGTTCGTTTTCCAACTCCGTTCTGTTTGCTGCCGTTTCGGAGGCGTATTGCATTTTCGCCAATCGCTCTTGTTCTCTCGCGATCTTGACTTCTTTCTCGGCGTCGGCTATACTCTCGCGAAGCTCTTCGGCTATTTTTTGGTACATGTTTCGGTCCTCGTTCGCATCAAACAAGCGTCCGGCTAATAACTTCTTCAGCTGCTCGTCCGAGGCGCGCGCGAATCGCAACGACAACCGTCCAACCGTGTTGAATTTGTTGGTTTCGTATATCGTAAATAACGAGAAATTATTAGTAACGCTACTCCCTCCGTCCTCTCGCCCGGCCTCCGACGGGTCCGTCGTTCTTTTCATCTTCTTCTCCTCCGGCACCGTCAACACCGCAAAAAACGCGTTCTTCTTCCCGTCCGTACTTTTGTTCACCTTTTGCGACTTCCTCGAACTGTTCCTCGTCGTCCTTCGAAACAACAACACATTTTCGTCGGCCGCGGTATCTTCCTCCTCTTCTTCTTCCTCTCCGTTCCCGTCCTTATCGCCGATATCGTCCTCCGCCATCCCGTCTAAACACTCTCTCAACAAATCGATAAAATGCGTCGGAAACTGGTTAAAATCCACTCGTATGTTCTGTTCTCTTTTCAAGCGAAAGTTAAACTCCTCCTCGTTCACTTCCATCGAGTGACTGAAGAATGGATTTTTCTCCGATTGCACGTGCACTCTCAGCACTCTGCTCTTTGAACTCGTTTGCGTGTTCCCCGTTGGGCCGAGCATGACTCTCACCGAGCATATTTCCACCCGCTCTTCTTCGAGCTCCTCTTCATTCGTAGTCTCCGAATAATGCTCCTCTTCCTCTTTTCCTCGAATCGCCACCGGGACGTGTTCGTGGAACAAGACTTTCGAGACGTCTAAATCGGTCATCGGGTCCCAGTGTTCGTTCGTTTTCCCTTCGACGATGAATGCGCGAGAATGTTGGGTGACGTTGTTGTTGTTGTTCTTTTTAACACTCGTCGTGTTCTCAGAGGAAGAAAAAGAAACCCCAGGCGTGGACGCGTTCGTGTTCCTCCTGCGCGTGTTCGGAGTCACCACGTGCTCCATTATTGTGTGTATTAGTAGTACGTTTCTTTCCTAGTTATGAAGGAAAATGTTTTGAATTCCTCCCCGAAGTTGTTGTTGACTTTTCGAGACTTTTCAAGACGTACGTAATTTAGGCGGGAAAAATTTTGGACGGATAAAAAAGACGTGTGGGTTTGTGTGATGTATCTCTCTTCTTGCGCGAAGGCTGCGTTGAGTTTTGAAATACGCAAAAGCACGCGCGGGGAAAATTTGTCTCTCTCTCTTTGTCTCTTTTGTTCATTCTCTCATTCTCGTTGCTTGTCTACGGCAAAACCAAGCGTATTCTTCGTCCGTTGGTTCTGGGCACCCTTTTTCGAGCAAGTAGTTTAAGCACTCGTGGCGCTCGTAATACCGAGCGAAAGCGATGAAATCCCCCTGGTTAAGAGGCACTTTCGCCTCTTCGACTAAGTATTTGAGACAATCGAGTTGGCCATGCACTGCAGCGGATGCCACGAGATAATTGAACTTCAAATCATCCGCTATCTTTCGTTCTTCAACGAAATATTTCAAGATGTCTATGTGACCATTTCCTGCTGCTAGTAGTGCCGCATCTTTTTCCGTATCTCGCGAAGGTTTCACTTTGTCGAAAAGAAACCGAAGACAGTCGAGGTTTCCTCCTGCAGCAGCTTGAATGCACGAAGCTCTTTTATCACACGGGCAATCATTAGAGAAGCAGTACTTCAGCATCTCGAGATTACCTTTATCTGCTGCCACAGTAATTGTCTTCTCATCCCACTCGCACTGTTTCACTTCTCTCGCCCACTTGAGAAACTCGAGTTTGTTCGTTCCCACAACTCCCGAGCAAAACAAGGCTTGATCTAGCACTCTTCCATCTCCATCTTTCTTTCCCCAATTCGAGTTATTCCACAACCATTCCAACGTCGAAATGGATGAACATTCGTAAACAGCGAAACGTAATTTCGATACGTCTACCCCGGCGTACGCAAACACACCCGAACTCTCTCTATTCACCTCTGAAAAGAAAAACCGATCTGTCCTATTCAATTTCGACAAGACATGCGAGACGAACACATCCTTGTGATGCAACACCAACCCCGTCCACAACTTCGTCGGTCCAAGCTTCAACCGCTCCACATCCGCTCTCATTCGTTCGACAGCTTTTTCCTTCTCCTTTTTCTTCTTCCTCTTCTGCGCGCCGGATGCTTGCTTCTTCCCCATGTATATGTTTTAGTAGTATTATATCTTTTTTCTCTTTTTGTCCAAATTGCCGTTTTCCAATTTGTGGTGAATTCTCCATTCTTCTCGCACATCACATCTCTTGCTGTTGTTCGAAAGAAGCAAGCGCGAGAAGAGAAGACGCGTTTGAAGCGACGATGCTCGAAAAAGAGGACGACGAGGAGGTGTACAAAGGACCGAGTTTACCACCACCACCAAAACCATCGCTCCGAAATGGAAAACAACAACAACAACAACAACAAATCGTCAAAGCCGCCGCAGCGGTACACGCGTCGCTTTGGTCGCACAACAGGAACGACGCGACTTTGAAACGAAGCGGAGGCGACGATCCAAACGAAAACGACGATGACTTTGCAGAGGTGAACGAAAATTCGCACTGGTGGACGCTCGAGGCGCGATCGGTGGCTTTATCGAGGGAGGCGAAAGTGCAATGGAATCCAGAGGTGGATTTACCGTGCGAGGACGCGCGAGAGAGGCAAATGAAAGCGCAAACCGGGGAGTTTAACGTTTGGTACGGGAAATCTGCGACGACACCAGGGGCGATGTCGTATCACGATCGGAAACCGGCACCGACGAGGTGCGTGGCGGCGTTTGATTGCGGGACGACGAAAGCGGACGCGTTGGCGGATACGACGGAGAATACGAGTATTTATTGGTGTTTGCACTTTGCGAGAGGGAGGTGCACGTACGGGAACTGTTGCGAGTACATACACAGGTTGCCAACCGGCTTGGACGATGCGAAGAGAAAGGATTTGATGTACGATTTGTTCGGGAGGTCGAAGCATGCGTTAGAAAAAGCGGACAACAGCGGCGCGGGGAGTTATTTGAGAGACGTGAGGACGTTGTTCATTTACTACGCCGGGTCGGTGCCGGAACATTGGGGTTCGGATCGAATGGAACGAGAGATTAGGAAAGATTTCGGCGAGTGGGGAGCGATTGAAGCCGTGGACGTGAAACACGATCGAACTTTTTGCTTTGTGAGGTATAAGTTTCGCGCGAGCGCGGAGTTTGCGAAAGAAGCGATGGAAGGCCAGAGGATTGGCAACTCAAAGATTCACGAGTTGCCGTTATCCGTGAGATGGGCGAACGACGATCCTAATCCCGTGGCAATTGTGAGAGTGAAGAGAGAACGCGAGACGTTAGTCGCGGATGCGATTATTCGTGGGATTGAAAAGAAGCAGAGAGAAATGTCTGCTAAGGACGCCTTGGAACAGAAGATGATCGCGCAGGTGAAAGAAGGAGAAGAGTATCCAGACACGTCGGCATTCTACGCCGACGACCAAGGGAAGAAAGCGATGGAAGATGCGGAGAAAGAGAAGAAAGACGAGGAAGAGAGAAACAGAAAATCGTTCAAAAGTAACAACGTCGAGGAAGAAGAAGAGGAAGAGGAGGACGATGACGACGGAGTCACGTTCGATCCAGACGATTACGAATAGCTATCTATAGCGTAGCAGGTACCTGGTAGTACAACGCAGTAGTAAATATGCAATTGAAGACAAATACTTTAGCAACTATAACTAACTAACTAACTAATGTGCTAATTCTATCTATATTACCATCCGGTCCTAACAAGTACGAGTTCGTGTTGTACAATTCTTCTGGTTCCGCTTTTGTTGTATTATTATTAAACAAAGTTCCAAACGCACGCGCCGAAGAAAGTATCCTCGAATCTCTTCCAACGACCAGTTCCTTCTCCATTTGCACGGCTTTCGTGAACGCTAACCGCGCGGGAAAGTATTCAATCACACCGCCACCTCGGTGTGGCGACAACACGACCAAATCTCTTTGGTTGATGAATCCTACGTCCGAGTCGCGACATCCTTTCAGCATACTCCGCATACTCAAATTGCCGTATTTGCAATCGTACGTGCTCACTCGTCCGAGTAAATCAGTCGTTGCGAGGAAAGATCCGTCGGGAGAGTTGAGAATAGTATTGATTTTTCTCGGTCCGTCGACGATGGCGGATTTCCATTTCGACGGTTTCAACGCCGTCTTGTTTTCAGATTCTTCTTCGGATTCGTTTTCATCATCGTCGCCATCATCACCATCGGCGACAATATCGAATCGCTTTTTTTGAATATCTTTCGTCTTCTTCGCGAAAAACGAAAATACTTTCTTTGCCGCCATGGATACAGCTTCCACGGCGCCAAACTTTGACCCACCAGACGCTTGCACGAACGCAATCGTCCCGAACTTGCCGCAAGCGACGAAGCCAAACTTGTTTTCATCCTTCTCGTCGTCGTCGCTGTCCGAGTCGTCGCTGGTATTAAACAACAATGTATTCAAACGACTTTTACTTCTCTCGCGCAAACCAACTTCTGAGCACGTCAAAGGCACGTTACCTACGCACACGCCGTCGCGAATAGGCGCGATTCTTTTAAATCCGTCAAATTTGACCATCCCGGTTAACGTGTTGTAATCGTCCTTTTCCGGTTGAAAATCTTGCGCGTATTGCTTTCGAGCCATTCGTAACCGGTGTAAATGTGATTTCATCTCCAATGCATCTATTCGCAGCACGTCCCCATTTTCCGCGAAAATCGTCACGTCCTCTTCTTCTTCTAAGACCGCACTTTCGTCGTCGTCGTCGCTTTCCTTCTTCGGCCCGAGGCGTTGCCCGTACGGCCGCGCTCGAATAGAAACCAAAGGCGCTCTCGAAACCTTCCTCGAGAAGAGCAATCGCGGCGAGCAAACATCCGCACAATCGTACCCTTCCAAACGACCAGTAGACAACCCTACCAGTAAGAACGGCTTTTCATCGTGCGCAAAATCGACAAACGCCAACGAACGCGCGCAAATGCCGCCGTGTGTGCGAATATCTTTATTCTTCGTTTTGTTCTTCTTGGTTGCTTGTATTTCAATCACACCTTGGTGTTGTCTCGTGTCGTTATCATCACCACCTTTCTCGTCGGCGTCGTCGTTGCAAACCGAGCACACGACCAAAACGTTTAAACGACTTAAAGCTATCACAGTCGCGTTCGTGTTGAGTGCAATCCTCACTCGGTCGTTCTCCTCGTGACTACTCGATGTTGTTGATGATGCAGACGATGCAGATTTCCCCAACGGTGTTGCACGTGTAGGACGCAGCCACGTTTGCGAACGCGTCAAGACCGGGTCGTCCGCATCGTCTGGAAACAAAATCGAGACGACTTTGTGGACGTCTTTGATATGTCCCAAGCGAGTGAGAAGAATTTCAGACGGAGGTTTATCCTTCGTCGTTTTATTCTTCTCGGTTGACATGTTGGATATTATGTGAGGACACTTTCCGTGCGAACGAGAAGTGAAACATGTGAGGATGTTTTAGTAGTACGTATTTGTGCGAAAGAAAACGTGAAAAATCGAAGAGAGAGCACGAGGATATACGTTCTATCTACTCTAGCACTCATTGTTCAATCAGTGAAACGCCCTTTCGGTCGCGTCTAAGAGTTCGTATTGGCCTTTTCTCAGCAACCGAATCGCCCGGAGCCATTTTTTTCCAACGCTCCGTTCTTCTCCACCTTTTAACAACGCGGGTTCTCTTACCGCGACTTCATCCAACGTCGCTTTCTGCTCTGCTATGGAGTCTAACACTTCATTGCGGTTGTATTTAGAGACGAAGTCGTCCTGTTTTTGCCCGCTTCTGTTCTCTTCCAGAAAGAGTTCGTCGACGGTTTTTCGATCTACTTTCAAAAACGTATTCGATGCGCGTAAACGAACGTCGATGGAATCGTTCCGGTTGTTTGGCACGCAAAAACCGTATTTTCGCAACAATTCGTCGTTCGAGCGATGATTACCGTAGGATATGGTGCACTCTTCGCCGTTCTCTATATCGCGTATCGCGTACACTTCAATACTTGTTGATGCGTTATTCTTATTCGATACTAATCGAATCTCGCAGTTCGCGTTGGCGTCGTGATTGAGTAAATCTACGCCGGGAATGAACGAATAGAACAAAGAATCAATGTTCTTGTTTTCCGAAGACACGGACAAAGCTCTCGAGAGAACCGTCGATATCGCCCACGCAAACATCTCGTAAGAGACCGCCTTATTCTCTTCCCCGAATATCCCCGCGTGCGCGTTCTTCACAAACGTCTTCCTCGTCACGACGCTTTCAAACGTCGGCGTGCCTCGCAACAGCGCGATTTGTGAAGCGTCCCATAACAAAGGCACGGACGGGTCCAGTTGACCCGTCAAAGGAGGACACGATGCGCGATACGAACTCGAATCGAGCAATAAATTCAACGCCATCGACGCGTGCACTTCAAATCCAGACGCCACTCTTTTCGCCGCCTCGACGAACCGCGGCGCTTTCGTCCGCGCCGAGTTTATGGCGAATGCGGACGATAACGGGTAATATAAATCCTTCTCCAACGTGAATATCTTTGCATTGATTTTAATTCCTTCACTACCACTCGCAACAAACACTCCCAGAGATTCTTCTTCCGTTTGTTCTTCTTCTTCTTCTTCTCTGCGGACGACGACGTTTGAAGAAGCCACGAACGAACTCTTCGCGTCGGACAAAAGCGCACGCAACGCTTCGCCTCTCCGACCTGAACCTACTAACGAGTTTCGAAACGAACAAGACATCATAAAGTCATGTCGACTAATTCGCGAAGCGCTCGTAATCGTAATCGCGCGTCCGATAACAAGTGTCCAATGTCGTCCGTTTTCAAGTGTTTGTGCGTCTCGAATTGCTCTCGAATTTCCCCGAACAATTCCTGTTTATGTTCTTTCCCAGATTTCGTTTGGGAGGCTATTCGTAAAGCTTTTCGGTACAAGGTTAAAACGTTCGTGCGGTTGATGAAGTGCTGGAGAGATTTCGTCGTCGTCTTCGTCGTTGACATTTTGTCGTACGGACAAAAGTGAGGGACGACAAAAAACAAAAGACAGTTGTCTATTTTTCTGAAGCCCTAAACAAAAATTGAATTTTATATAGTATCCTAAACCCTAATTAATTGCCATCGCTTCGGCGATGGCATTTGTTAAACGGATAAAAATACAGAGAAGATTAGGTACGACATTCCTAAGTTCATTGCATCGCGCAGTCGATATTAATTCGATTACTCCTATAGCATGGCCCCTGCGCAAGGATGACACATGAATTTGATTGGAAAAGATCACCGTTTTTTTTTTGCAGCAGTTGTATTATTATTATTCCTTCAAGCTTTTCGTCAACTTGGTAATTTGAAAAACCACATGCGTATTCACACGAACGAGAAACCGTTTGAATGCCATGTGTGCGAGAAGAGGTATCGTCATACTAGTAGTTTAAAGTACCACATGCGTACTCAACATTAACTCTTTTAAAGTCCAAGTTTACATACACATACCAGTACAGCAGTACCTTATACTACAAACGCACCACTCTATCCTCCAACATCAAATGATTATTACTATGGCTAACGACTAACACCGTTCTTCCTTTACTCGCTCTTTTCAACGCCTCGATGACTATCTTTTCGCTCTCCGCGTCCAACGCCGACGTCGGTTCGTCCAACAAGAGAATCTTCGGATCCGCGAACAACGCTCGAGCGATGGCTACGCGTTGCTTTTGCCCGCCCGATAAAGTGCATCCTCGCTCACCAATCTTCTTGGAAAATAAATCCAACGCGATGTCGTCGTAAATCAACGCCGCTTTGGCCGCTTTGACGACGCGTTCGTATACCTCTCTCGGAATGTTGCTCTCGTTTCGTCCGTTTCCATCAAATACCACATCAAATTCATCCGAGCCATAGACGATGTTGTCGAAAATAGTCCCGGAAAACAACACCGGTTCTTGCGAGACGATCGATATGACGCGTTTACGCAACCATTCCGAGGATAAGGAGTCGATGTTTACACCGTCTAACGTTATCGCGCCTCGATTTACTTTGTAAAATTTTTGCAACAGGTGCAAACACGTCGTCTTGCCTCGTCCCGAAACGCCCTGTAATTTGACCACTTCGTTCGGTTTGACTTCAAACGATACCGAATTCAATACGTTCGTTGTTGTTGCAGAAGAAGAAGTGGAAGGATACGAAAACGTCACGTTTTGAAACTGAACGTGACCTTTGAACGAGTCCATTTTCATCAACTTTTTGTTCTTCTCCTTTCCTATTTCTTCTTCTTCTTCTTCTTCTCCTTCTTCTTCTAAACAATTAAAAACCTCCGTCGCGCTTCCGCTCGCTTTGAATAAACTCGTAAACGCGTTCAAAAGCTGCCCAAAATACTCTTGCAACTGAGATTGGTACAACATCGCGGCGACCAACTTTTCCGCGCCCATGTCCTCGTCTAAAGCTAATCTCCCACCCACGTATAATATCATCACCGGAACGAAACACGACGATATCAAGCTATAAAATATGGTAAAGTACCCTCCCGAAAATATCGCTTGCTCGACGCTTTCTTTATACCATCGACTCACCGCGAATCCATATCGGTCGTTCTCGTACGCCTCGTTCGCAAACGCTCGCACCGTTCTCACGTTCCCGATCGCCTCGTGCGCGACATCGTTCGCGCTCGCCAACGTTTCTTGCACTCGAGCGCTATTCCTCGCCATCCACTTCCCGTAAAAGTGATTCGCTATCGCCGACGCCGGCACCGCCGCCGTCGCCAACGCGCCCAGTCGGTAATCCAACCACACTAAATACGCCGACACCCCTAAAACTCGCACCACGCACTCCACGCAGTTTCGAAACACCCAAGACAAATCGCTCGCAATTTCCCCGCAATCCGACGAGAGCATCGACGCCACTCTCCCCGTCGTCCTCGAATCGAACCATTCGATTTTTTTCCTCAAGATTGAACGAAACACGTCTCGTCTTAACCGTCGCACTATTCTCGTTTGCGCAAAGGAAAACAGAAACACGTTCCAAAAGTCTAACAATCCGTTGATGACGCCGGCGCATAAAAAGTACTGGACGTTTTTCATAAATTTTTGCTGGTTTCCGTCGACGACGGCTCCTACAGTCATCGCCACGAAGTGTGGCATGGAAACGCTGAACGGTAAGCGGACGAGCAAGGACAGGATGCCGAACAGAATCCATCGGGAATCCGGTTTCGCCAATTGGAGAAGTTTTGCAAACGAAGCACGTTTGAGTACTTTCTCTCTCGCTTTTGTGCTTCTTCTTCTTCTCGCGAGCAAGCGCGAGGTTGAGAGCTCTTCTCCTTCCTCTTCCTCCGAGTCGGAGTCGGAGGACGGTGACCTCTCGTCGTCGTCTGAATCGTCGTCAGACGACATGTGTCTTTCAACTGTTTTTGTGTTGTGAGGGAAATTAATTGGAATTTCTTCATTAAAGATATCAAAACAGAACGAACCCGTCGCGAGAGATGCCGAAACCGCGAAAATGGAAACCCCGCAAAAGAACGACGACGAGTGCGATTTTCTTCGCTCTGGCGTTTTTAACGCGCGTTTTCACCGTCGAAATCAGCGCGAACGAGGATGCGCTCGATGGGATTGAGAATACGATCGATTTACTCGAAAAGCAGTTAAACGAGATGACCGGCGAGCAAACATCATCAAAGAAAGGAGTTCTTCTAGACGATGGCACGACGGAAAACGCACGAGGAGGGACGGAACTCATGTCAAAAGAACTACAAGATCGCGTCCCGAAAGTCTTACTCGACCGATGGCACGTGGTGAAGTCGCGCGTGCGAGATTTAAGCGAGGACAAGAGAAAGCCGAACGCTTTATGGTTTCACGATTTGCCGAACGACGTGGAAAGCGCGCACCTGAAACAGCAGTGGTCGAGGGAGAGGTTTGATTTGTTCGTATTCGTGAGCGAGTGGCAAAGAAAGGCGTACGAGTCGGTGTTCGGGGACGTGTTCAAGGAGAAGGCGGTGGTGCTGCGGAATGCGATCGAACCCTTCGCTCGATCGAGGAGAACGGAGAGCGACGGAACGACGATCCGGTTGATCTATCACACGACGCCGCATCGAGGACTCGGGTTGCTCGTGCGGGCGTTTGTGCGGGCGTACGAGGCGCGAAAAGGTAAACTACGTTTGGACGTTTACTCGAGCTTTTCAATTTACGGATGGGGTCATCGAGACGAGCCGTTTGAAGAACTGTTCGACGTCTGTCGCGAGCATCCCGGGTGCGAGTATCACGGCGCCGTGTCGAACGCAGAGGTGCGAGAAGCGCTCACGAAGGCGCACATCTTCGCGTATCCGTCAATCTGGCAGGAGACGTCGTGTATTGCCGCCATCGAGGCGCTGAGTGCGGGCGTGCACGTCGTTACCTCGAATCTTGGCGCGCTTCCAGAGACGCTCGGTACTTTCGCCACGATGTACCAATACGTCGAGGACGCGGAAGAACATCTCGCCGCTTTTGAGCGAGCACTGAGCGAGGCGATCGATAGTTACTGGTCGCGAGAGAAGGTCTCCATGCGGCGCACGCAACAGGTGTACGCGTCTCAAGTTTTCGGTTGGGGAAATGCTGGATTCGCCGGGCGCGCGGACGATTGGGTCAGAGTCCTCGGCTCGGCGCACGAGCTGTTCAACGGCAAGAGAACGCTCGAACGACGGGATTTCAACTCGGACTCGGAATTTGCTGACGCACTCTTCGTCGGAGGTCGAGTGAAAGAAAATCGTGGAGATGTCCATGGAGCGATGGCGAAGTATCGTCGGGCTCTCGAGCTCAACGAGCTCAACTCTTACGCGCTCGTTAGCCTAGGTGTCTTGGAAATGACGTCGGGCGATAATACGGGCAATCGCGAGATGGCAAACCGCGGGGTCGAGTATCTCGAGTTCGCCATTGATAACGCCGAGCGTCTGAGTCCACCTCTCAAGCCGGATTCTGCGGCGTATTACGGAGCCGCCGTGCGTAGCGGGTATTATCGGGAAATCCGTTATCAGCACGCTCGCGCTGTCAAGAGTTTCGATTTGGGACTGAACACGTCGCAAGCTGGAGATAGCGACTGCTGGGACGTGTATCGCGCCACCATGGTGCCACACTTCCCGCTGAGCCCAGAGGAAGAGAGAGAGACGATTCGAGGGTTCAACGCTATGGTCGATGCGCTTCTGGCCCGGGATGACCTCTTTTGTCAACGCGAAAACGCACTGGCCAACGCATTCTCCGTCGCGTATTACTACACCGAGTGCGATTACAAGGAAGAATACTCCAAATGGGTTCGGTTGAAGGCAACGTTGAACAAGAACTTGGAGTACTTTTCTCCGCGACTCGCGTACGAGCGCGACGACAGGTACTTAACGAGCCGGGAAAGCAAAGCGAGTTTGAAACGTCTCAAAAGCCGCAAGATTAAATTGGGGGTCGTCTCTTCTTTCTTCACGCCCGACTCGAGCATCTGGGGGAACTTCGGATACGTCGTCCGCGGCCTGCAACAAGACAAGCGCTTTGAAGTTGATTTTGTTTACTTCCCGCGAAACCCAATCACAAAGGAGGACAAGCTGCTGTCTCTGCATCCCGAGTCTAACATTTACCTGGAGGCACATCAAATGGGTCAATCGGTGTTGGATGCGAACCGAAAAAAGATTGAGGCGCGAAAGTTTGATGTTCTGCTCTATCTTGACCTGCACATGACGGGTGAGATGCACGATTACGCCATGGCAAAGCTCGCGCCCGTGCAGATCACCACGCACGGACATCCGGTGACATCGGGCATTCCTGAGCTCATCATGGATTACTTCCTATCTTGGGATCTCGCCGAACTTCCCGACAAGTTGCGGGCGCAGACTTTCTACACCGAGAAATTGCTGTTGATAAACAGTAACAAGCAAGCGTGGGAGTACTTTGTGCCGAGGACGAAGGATGAGGTTTCCGTAATCAAGGGTCACGCTCCGTTCTCGCATTTCACTCGAGAAAACATCGACTTCATCCCCGATGAAGGAATGAGAAAGCTCTCAGTCGAAAACGCGACGTGGTACTTCTGCCCGCAAGCAGCGTTCAAGTATCACGTCACGTTTGATAGGATACTGGGCGAAATACAGAAGCGCGATTCGAGCGCCGTCATCATCCTGATGCAGCTCACGTCTGACACCTTCGAAGATTTACACTTCAAGGTAATCAAGAGACTTTCGACGCACGGCGGAGTCGATCTCAGCCGCGTCGTGTTCGTTCCACGTATGCAGCACTATCAGCTGATGGCGATGTACAAGTTATCGGACGTCGTCCTCGACAGCGTGTATTTCGGAGGAGACACCACGACGCGCGAGGCCTTTGAGGTCGGATCACCGGTCGTCACGCTTCCCGGTAAGACGATCGGACAACGATGGACGCAAGCATACTACAAAGTCATGGGCATCCTCGATTACGTCGTCGACACGGCGGATGAATACGTTTCCGTGGCGACAAAGTTCGCCAACGCCGACGGCGAAACGAAGCTGCGAGCTCGCGAACGCATCAAGACCGCGTACCACGAAAAGCTCGTCGCCAACCCCGAGGCACCGAAACTATGGGGCGACGCGATATTTCGCGCCGCCACCGCGCCGACGAGATGGCATTGGCACGATCAGGTGGGAACGAACGCAAAAAAGCGAACGCGCGATGAATTTTAGCATCCGCGTCGTACGCAGACTCATCTCTCTTCCAAAAAAATTCTCTGCATGCAGCAAACTGGCAAAGAAACATCCGCCATTATGAATAAATAATGCACTCTTCGTGTGCGGGTATTCAAGTAGTCGCCCGAAAAACGGCGACTACTGCTCCTACTCTTCGACGACAAACGCGAGTACGACAATTTTGCAACGCGTCGTCATCGTCGAACGGGGACAACGATGAGTGGCGAAAACTTCGTAAACGAGAACTCTCCGAAACGCACGAAAAGGCGAGGAAAATGATTCAGCGGGGAAGTCGATTGATGGACCGCTTAAAAAATCTCGAAATTGGCGCGAAACTGGCGATGAAACGGAACGACGAGACGCAGTTACGACAGATTGCGAGAGATAGGGTGGTGGTGAAAGACGGTTTGAAAGAGTTGGTGAGGAAAATTGAAGCGCAGAGAGAGTTTGCGGAAGCTTTGGAGAAGGTTTTGGACGATGAGTGTGATGGTAAAAGGACTGGGCGTGCTTCGTATTTACCGTACGAAACCGAGGAGGAAATCGAGGAGAAGTTTCGAAAGCTGGAGAGGCAACAGGAACGCTTAAAAGTAGATTGGCTGGAAAACTTATGAAAATAGCAAGAAGCATAGATGATTTAGCAGTAGTGTGTTAGATTTTTAGTATAGTTTACAACGCTATTGTATTACTATTTATTGACGTTAGTAGTATTAGTATCGTCGTCGGCCCCGTTATTATTCTCGATTTCGATTTTGAAGGTTTGGTTTTGGAAGAGTAACCGGAGAGGTTGTTTGTTTCCCGGAGTTTTGTTATAATTTTTCGACGAGGATGGCGTCAGGTTTTCTTTGCCGCCGCCATTGCGTTCTGCTTTCTCTGAAATCGATTGGTTTTTGTGCTCTTTTCCTTCTTCTATCTCGTCTTCTTCTTTGTTGGATTCGGATACCGAGGAGGAGCGCAACGAAGACGCCGTGCCCGGTTGATATTCCAAGTCATCTTCCTCCTCCTCCTCCTCATTGCCGAAGAAATCGGGTTCCATGTGCTCCGTCCCATGGCTACTGCGCGGCGTTTCAGATTGCGGCAGGTGTTCTTGCTTCTCTCTTTTTTCTTCTTCTCCTTTTTCTTCCTCTTTATCTCTCTTCTTCTTCATCGCGCTATTCGCGTGCGAAAAAGTTTTGTCTGGACTCAAAGAAAGATTTACGCTCGAATCCAACGAACTCGCCATGGAATAGTTCGTTCTCTCGCACGCGCTGACAAACTTTTCAATCTTTTCCAAACTTGGCGAGCACTTCGTCCCGGCGAGCATTTCCCGCACGTATTCTTCCATCTTCTTCAAACTCTCGATTCTATTCACTTCCATTTGACTCGTCTCTTTGACCAACCTCTCGTATCGCTTCGCCACCCACCGCTCGGCAATCTTATGCAGACCAAACAACCACGGTCCTCGAAACGCCACTCGAAAACGCACTTCGCACACTTTCACGCATTTACTCGCATCCTCCGGGCACTCTTTAATCACCGCGAGTTCCTCGCACACGATCATCTTCCGTAAACTAATATTCCTCGTGTACGTGTACAATCGCTTCTCCTCCTCGCGCCACTCGCACATCTCCAACCCTTCCAGCGGCGCTTGTCTGTTCGCGACCGCATTAAACGGGAGCTTCGAAAACCACTTCGGCGCGTCGTTTCTGGACCAAAATTTCCTTTTCCTAAAGTGCCAGCCATTTTTCGTATCTTTCGAAGGCGCCACCGTCGGGACTATTTCGATTTTATACACCGTCTGGTCGTCCGGGGACACGCACGACGTCCTTTGCAAAAACGCGCGAATAACGTTCAGAGCGTTCGTGTTATACGTCACCTCGTGCGTGCGTTTGGTCCCACCAAGTTGTTGCGATTTCTTAAACAGTTCGCCGACGTAATTTCTCGGCGGTTTGATACGCGTCGTCTGAGTCGTCATCGCGTCTTCTGAGGAAGAAGAGCGTTCTTCCATCATCATCATCGTCGCAGTTTTCTATATATGTTACCGTTGGAATGGAAAAATATTGACCACAAACGCGCGGTCTTTTTTTAACGACCAAAAATGGACCAAAAAGAACACGCACAAAGAAAACACACTATTATGTGAGGTGCAAAAAGAGACCACGAAAGCGCGACCACCGGTGGTGCTCTCTCTCTCTCTCTTTTTCTTCTGTCGTCGCGTGTTGTTGGAGAGACGAGAGAGAAATCGAGATTGTTTTTCTGGCAATGGATATATCTCTCGTTTGATGTTTTTTGTGCATTTTTTTTTTTTTTCGTCCCCTTTTTGAAACCCTAAAAAATGGACCAAAAACTGACACCTCACAACACAAAGAAAACACACGTCAGTTGGGAAGAAGGACGACGAGTTGCGAGAAAAAGCGAAATTACGATGAAAGAGAAACCACCGGTGCCGACGTTCTTCGAAGAAAAACCACCACCACCGAGAGGAGGAGGAGGAGGAGGACAACAACAAGAACAACAAAATCGAGAAGTTCGTGAAAGTGGCCCGGAGGAAGAGGAGATGATGCCGCCGTTACCGGTGTACGTCGCACCGGAATGGTCGGGGCCGCCAGAAGGACAAACGTCGTTCAGTTTGGAAGTGTTAAAGAGCGGCCAAGTTGTGGATTTAATCGTTTTAACAACAGCAACAACAACGTCGAAGGTGGATGATGATGATGTGGTTCCTAAGAGTCGCTCGTGCGTCACGTTTGGGCGACATCCGCTGTGCGACGTTGTCATCGAGCACCCGTCGAGTTCGAGATTGCATTGCGTGTTGCAATTTAAGAAAAACACGAAGGAAATGTACCTGTTCGATCCGGGGTCGACGCACGGGGTGTTTGTGAATAAACGGAAATTGAAGAAAGGAATACACGCGCCAATATTTGTCGGCGATCAGATTAAGTTTGGGGAGAGCACGAGAGATTACATCGTGCAAGGAGACGAGGCTTTAATGCCCGAGTGCGGGTTGACGAACCGAGAGCTAGAGAAGGTGAAGGAGATTCAAAAGAGGCGAGAGATGGAACAGAGGAAAGACGAGGAGGAAAAGAAGATGGAAGAAGCCGCGGTGGCGTGGGGGATGGCCTCGGAAGAGTTTGAAAAGAAAAATATGGACGAAGACGACATCGATTGGAGAACGCACGACGTCGCGAAGTTTACGCAAAACATGCGCAAGGCGATTGAGAAAGTGAGGCAGAAGGAGATGAAAGCGGAGAACATGCGTTCGGAGATTGAACGCATCAAACGAAAGGAAAGTTCCCAAGAAGGTGGTCTCACGCACGGGCAAGTGCAACAAATGCACAAAAACGAAACCGCGCTTGAGTTGCTTCAAGAGCACATAGATGAAGCGGACGAGCGGTTGAACGAGTCGTTGAGGGAAGTTTTAGGATTAGCGAGTAGAAATAAGACGAAGGAGAAGAGAAAGAAGAGGAAAGCGATAGATTCCGAGGACGAGGAGGAAGACGGGTTTTACGATCGCACGGAAAAGCGCGCGAGTAAGAAGGAAGAAGAGAAGAACAACAAGAAGAAAAAGAAGAATGCAAAAGCAAAAATCTTTGTCGAAACGGAAACCGCGGCGTCGCTGTGGGAGAAGAAACTAAACGCCGAGTCGACGCTAAAATCGTTGCAAACGTCTTTGGAAAAAGCGAGAAAAGATCAAGAGAGTGCCAGAATCGAAAGAGAACGCTTAGATGCCACAGAAGATGCAGATGCGATGGATATTTTCACCTCGGACGCTCGAAAAGAGGCGTGCGCAGATACCATCCAACGCTTGCTAAAATCCATCGACGAGAAGGAAGAAGAGTTGGAACGTCACGCGTCTTTGTTGGAGATTGCGGACCCGCACGAGGAGTTCAAGCCTGGCACGAGTAAAGGCGATGCGCTCAAAGCCGTCGTCGAGAAGGAGAAGAAAGAGAAAGAGGAAGCGGAAAGAAAGCGCAAGCAAGAGTTGATTGAGAAAATGAAAGCAGAAAAAGAGAAACAAATGAAAGAGCACGAAGAGCGACTGAAAGTACAAAAGTGGGAAAAAGAAGGCCAACTGTTGGAAAAGAAGACGTTCACGGGAGGTGCTGATGGTATCGGCGGTGCAAATGGCGGCTCGGGGCAAGACAATGCAAAGGCGGAAAAGAAGAGAAAAATTATCGAGCGCGTGGAAGACGAGGCGCCCGTGGTGGTTGACGAAGAGGAAAAGACGCGCAAAAAGGAAACAAGCGTGAAATCGTTATCGCCACCACCACCATCACCAGCGACAATCGTATCAGAACCGAAAAGAGACGCAATCAAACTCGACGATCCGGGAGATGGTTTCTTGTCGCCGGCTCAAGTCAAAGCCTTGGCGGATAAACAAGGCGGCTTTGGTCTCCAAATCCGCAAAAAACCAACCGTCGCCAAAAATCCCTCGTCAAATCCGCGAACGACGACGACAACCACATCTCACCTCGGTAACGTCAAAACCGACGAACAAATCCGTTCTGAAGCTGAACGCAAAGTCGAATTAGAGATGCGTAAAATCTTGAGCGGCGGTTTCGGTCAAGATGAACGCGACGAAGACAAAGAAGTAAACGCAAAAGAAAAAGAAGAAGATGACAACTGGGTCGCCCCTATCGATCAAAGAGGTGACGGTAAGACGCGCTTGAACGAAAAATTAGGATACTAGCACGCGTAGATTGAAAGAACGCCATAATACACAGCACGCGCTTTTGATGTTTTCTCCCCCATGTGCACAAAATTTCCCCTCAAAAAAAAGAACACGCCAAGAAGAGACGCAACGGAAGAACACGAGGACGCGCACTCTTTTGTCTCAAAGCACAAACGCCCCACGCATAAAACCGAGCGATAAAGAGAGAGAGAGAGAGATTTACGCCGCCGCCTTCTTCCAAAATACGACGCGGAGGAAGAGGAAGAAGAAGAACGAATTGAGGAAATCATCCAAATTGGAATTCAAAAATCTCCCCCAACGCGCTTCTTGCATATACGTTTAGGTAGACGAAGAAGAGCAACACCATGAGCAGTAACACGGCGAACAATAATCAACAAACGGGGAATACGATCGTAGACGTGGACCAACTCCTCCAACTGGACAGTTTAGAAAAAGAACTCAAAGAAGCCTCAGATATCGTCCAAGAATGGACGACCGAACGTCTCTCCGCGAAACGAGCGCTGAAATCACAACACGACGGGGCGATGAAACAAAGCGAACAGTTTTACAAAAAATTGGTCGAACGCGAGCACGAGCTCTCGAATCAAGCGAAAGAGTTAGAGGAAGAGAAGGAAGAGCAAGAACATAAACTGAAGCAAATGGAAGAGGAAGCGATGCAAGCGAGAGAGTTAGCCGCGGATTTACCGGAACAGCTGGAGGATTTGAGAGCGACGGTGAGCGAAGAGCGAAGGAAAACGGAGGAGGAAGCCGGCGCGGTGGAAAAGTCAGAAGGGAAGCAACTGAAGCAAGTGGACAGTTTGCGAGTCGCGAACGACATGTACAAAGATCGACTGGGGTTGGAATTCATGAAAACCGAGGACGACGACATGAAGTTCGCGTTCACGTTGATCGATCGGTTCGAGATGGACAGAGAGTTTTCGTTCACGATTCGCGTTGAGGAAGGGTCGACTCGGTACCAGTTAATCGAGTGCGAACCCGCGGTGAGAGAAGCTGGAGAGTACATGAGAGAGTGCAATCGAACGGACGATTTGAGCAAGTTCGTGAGGAAAATGCGCACGAGTTTCGTCCGGTTGTGCGAGAGCGGTAACTAAACTTCTTAAACAACAGCTACATTGTATTAGCGCGTGTGTGTCTGTAAATTTTTGTAAACGTACTAAATAGACCAATCTTCACTTAAATCAAATGAAGGCACACTTAGTATCATCATCGCGCCTTCTTTTGCGCGAAAGTCTCGTCTCATCGCTTCGTCGAAAGAAGGAGAACGGTTTTAAGAGCGAAAAGTCTCGCCTCAAATCGAACGCGTTCGCCTCTTCTTCTTCTTCTTCTTCTTTGGAAAAGAAAAACAACGACGAAGAGGATGGGGAAATCGCAGACAAAACGAACCGAACGCAACAACAACAACGGAAGGAGCATCACACGCTTTCGCCGCAAACGCGCGAGCGCTTAAAAATCCTCTTAAGCGTGGACAACCAAGGCTTGGACACGATGTTGTCCACTTCAGAAGGCCGGGAGATTCTCTCGTCCACGGACTCGAAAGTTTTGTTAACGCAGCTGAAAGTTTTGCAAAGTGCGATACCGTTCGCGAAGGACAACTTGAGCGTTCTCGTGGTGGAGGCGCCGATACTTTTGCGATACGATGAACGCGCGATTGGAAAAGCGATTCGAAACATCGTCCCGTACAGTATTTCTTCGAAAGACGGAGGGGTGAAAGTGAACGTGAATTTAGTGTCGTGTGAAACGTTGTGTAAGAAGTGTCCGTCCGCGTTCGCGCACTGTTTGAGGTTGACGTTGCTCGACGTGCCTTTTCGAAAGTGGGAGTTGAGTTTACGAGAATGGATCTCGAGCGGCGGAGACGACTGGGCGCACTGTTTTACCGCCAGACCGATCGTGTGCAGCGAGTGGGGGTATAAGAGACAGATTCAAAGTTTTGAAAGGAAAAATCTTGAGGCGTGGACGAGAAAGGATAGGGATTCGAATAGGGTATACTCGGTGGGCGGACGTAAAGTCAAGTTGACCAGCGACCAAAACGAAGATGACGACGACTGATAGCAATAGATAGGTAGATTAGCGGTAGCGAAACGTTACAATCTCCTTGTGCGTGTTTATATTAATATTGTATGCCGTATGTTTATATCTTACAAAAAATAACTAGGGTGTTGCTGGTATATTTAAATGTTTATCAAGGAGCTAATTTCTAAACACGTGTTCCACTTTGTACGCTGCGGAGAAGCACGGTACAATGCGACGCATCATCTTAGAACAAAGCGTGGCCCATGACGTTCTCCGCAACAAGCAAAGAAACGATACCAATCATTGCCGCTCTCCCGTTCAACATTTCACTGTTCGTCTTGAAGATGGCAAACTCTCTGCTCTCGTCAAAGTTGTCTTGCGTAAACTTCGGCGTGATGGTGCCCAACGTCGCGATGGCGATGGTGAACGCAAACAAAGAGAAGTTTTGCGCGTCGATGACGTGCGTCGGGACGCCAGAAACCATCTTGGCCGGGAAGATCAACTCGAAGGCTTCCTTCTTGGTGATGACTTCACCCGCGATGGCGGAGACGAAGCCGACCATAGCCGCGCGACCGTTGATGAGCTGCGCGGTTTCCCTGTTGTTTCAAATGTGTTCACATCGTGAGATGGTGACGTCGTCAGAGAAGAGAAAAACGTTGGTCAGTTTCATAAACGGATGATGATGATGATGATCATTCTCGCGCAGAGACAGATCTCAAAAGGAACAAAAACACAAAAGTCACAACATCAGAGAGAACGATTACTTACGAGAAAACCGCGTTGCCCTTTTGCGCCGCCGGCGCTTGCGGAACGAACGCTTCCGGATTGGATGCGACGACGTCGTCGCCTTCGTCTTGCGAGTCCATCGACGGCATGCTCACCGCCGCGCGGACTTGCACGGACACTTTCTTGGACGATTTGTTCAAGGAAGCCTTGTTGGCGTTCACTCTGAGAGTGGCAGATTGAGAGAATTGGGTGATTGATTGCATGTTTATTATGTTGTGTGTGTAGGTGTATTCGTGTGCGAAAGTGACGGATTTCGCCTCGTAACTGCCTTTTTGAGACGTCATCGCAGTCGCCAAATCCACGCACATTTCCACGCTTTACTTTGCGAAGAACGCAACGCATCGAATTCAATCGCACGAGAAAACCACACCAAAACATCGCATAAAGTCTACTCGAGCGATGGAATGGAACAGATTTTGAGAAAACGAGTGCACGCGCACGTCATTGGTGGATGAAAGATGGTTTCGAGATGATTAGAGAGCAGTCGTCAATTAATGCTCTCAAAATGCGTGGCTCACAGTTGTGACAGCGTGGCAATTTTAAAAAGGAAAGGAAAAGTGCTCACATGCTATGGAGTTGCGTCGGCGAGTCCTATCGGTATTACTATTGCAACAGTTCAAAGCTACTATTCTAAAAATTATTAGTCAACGCGGTCAAACACGGCGACGGTTTCGACGTGCAAGGCGTGAGGAAACATGTCGCAAGGCTTCACGGAGGCGAGGGAATACGTGGGGAGAGACGATGGTCCGCCGGTTTCGTCTTCGTTCCCGAACAAAATGCTCGCGTCTCTCGCTTGCGTGTCCGGGTTACACGAAACGTATACGATTCGTTTTGGTCGTAACTTTCGTATTTCGGAGAGGATGTCTTTGGAACACCCCGGTCGAGCCGGGTCGAGGATAACGGCTTCGACGATACAGTCTGCGTCGCCTTCGTCGTTTGAGTTGTTCGTGTCGTCGACGTCGATACCTTCCAATGGACCGGGTTTGGTCAAATCTCGAACGTAAAACTCGCACGTGTTCGATAGATTGTTCATGATGGCGTTTTCATTCGCGTCGAGTACGGCTTCTTTGACAATCTCGTAGCCGATGACTTTGGAGATGTTTGGTATTTTATGTGCAACTGTTAAGCCGAACACGCCGACGCCGGAGAAGAGATCGAGAACAATTTTCTTTTGCTTTGTCGGTTTTTCTTCAAAAAGAGGTCGCAACGCTTCGACCGCGGCGTTCACCAAAACTTCCGCCTGCGTCGTGTTAGTTTGAAAGAACGACTCTGGCCTCGCTCGAAAGTTCAAACCGCCCAAAGATACCTCCCACGCGTCGTCGACGATTGACCCTGCTCCGACATCTTCCTCCTCGTCGTCAATCATGGTCGTTTTAGCTTTTCTGTTACTCTCTGGACGTTTCCCACTCTTCACGTTGCTTTGCTTTCTCCCACGTCCAGCTTGTTTTAAGTTCGCGACTCGATCGATTTGGACGTGCGTGACTGATTTTACGTTCGCCACCGCCAACGTTTCCGTCATCAATTCCTTCAAAGGACCAGTCTTCACCGCGGACTCTCTCGACGTGGATTCAATCTCCACGTCAATTTTCCCGTTCGAGTTTTCGCGAAAAGTCGCGGAACGCAACGTCCCATTCCCAGTTTTCCTATCGAACGATGGTAACGATTTCCCCGCTTTTCGCAACGACTTACTAATAGCTTTTAAAGCTTCGTTCGCGCTATCCGACTGCAACAAACACCCGCTCGGCGACGTCACGTCTACCACCACATCGTGCGATTTCGGAGGACGCAAACCAATCTTCGCGCCGCCTTTCTCCACACCGTTATCGACCCCAAACGCAAACGTCATCTTATTCCGAAACTTTGTCGGCGTTGCATCCGTTTTAGTATTATCATCACCATTTTTATCATCATTTGCCCACAATCCAACCGTCTTTTCAATCAACGCGTCCGCGGCGTCCACGCCTAACTTTCCGTTCTTCGCGAACGCTTCCACCACCATCGTTCGTTTCAAATCCAACTGTCTCTCGTATTTCACGTCTTGCCACGAGCAACCTCCGCACGTGTAAAAATGCGCGCAAAATGGTTGCTGATAATGCGTCGACGACACCCCCGCGGGTGAGACTTCCTCCTCCCCTTTTGTTTTCGCGAAAACTTTCACCCCAAAAGCAACCGTTTTCTTCACTTGTGTGATTCTCACTAAAACTTTCACCCCTTCTCTGTCCGGCGTCGCCCCTGCGACGAGACAGATCCGTTCGTCCGGAAGTTTGCACACTCCGGACCCATCGCTGGCAATGGCGTGACACTGTAACTCGAGGATAGAATCGACGTCGTAAGAAGAGTTTGTCGTCGTCTTTGCCGTTGATGATTTGGAAGAGGAATTCGCCGCCGCCGCCGCCGACGACACTTTACGAGGATGAACACCAACGTTCGAGAAGAGAAGAGCGCGTCGAAAGGAGAAGAAAGGGTCGGTGGTTACGACGCTGCGCATGACGAGGACGCGTGTGGTGACGAAAACGAAGAGGTGGGTGTATTCTGCGCGTGTGATGTGTTGTGTTTGGAATGAGGTGCAAAATGAAATAACCAACTAACTTTCATTATCTAAATACTCTAAGCGCTATTGTCGCTATTGCCGCTGCGCATAAAAAGGACAAAAAAAGGCGGCGAAACATCATCATCGTTATCTATCACAAACCCGGAATGACGTCCAACCCGAAAAACTTACCGACGCTTTGCACTAATTCCACGTTTACGTCCGTCATCGCTAAAGCGCCGGCGAGAGGATCCTTCACGTCGGCTTGGATTTCCCACGGCGCTTCCCAGGGGCCGCCGCCGACTTCCAGACAGGCGGTAGAGCCACTCGACGCGTTTTCGAATATTGGTGTTCGTTCCTTCTTGGCGTTGATTTTATACAGACTGACCGTCATGTCGCCCGAAAACGTTTCGCGACACAAAGGTAACATGCCGGATTCTGTATCCGGCGCCGGAGCGCGAAGCACGGTGGTTTTACATTTGGTCAAATCTTGCTCGCACGCGCCCGTGACAATGCACTCGTAGCCGTCGCCTTTCGCGACAACTTCCCAACGCCCCCACGGATGTACTTTCCATTCAAACGTCGTCGATTTCACGAGAACGTTTTCACCGACGTATGAACTATTCGTTTTTGTCGACTTGTTCGCGCCGACCGGAGAAAACTGCACGAATAAATCTCCATAGTGAATCGCAACCATTCCGATGTCTTCGTACGTGCCTGGAGAGATGACCACTCCTCTATTTGCACCGGTGCATACTACGGATAAGTCTGGATACTGAGGAAACGAATTGCATTGCATCCAAAACCATTTACGAGGGAACCCTCCGCCGCCCCAATTTTTCTCCGCGTAGAACGGAACATCGGTAAACTCCGTCCTCTTACCATCGCACTCCACGTACCCACTAGCTATCGCGTGCGCAAACAAAATCTGATAGTGCGGTTCGAGTAGCGGTAACGATGTCAACCATCCCGCGGGCGAAACACCACCATCGTTTTCCTTCTCTTTCCCCGCCGAGCCTCCTCCGTTCCCGGACCCGTACGTTTTCAACGGCGTCACGTCGATGTCCCATTCGATGTACTTTAAAACCGCGGAATTTTTCCACGGCGAATCTTCACTTTCCATATCGTTTCTGTTGCTTTCGTTCGTGGACAAATACCCCGCGTGTTTCGTGCCTCTCTCGCTCACTCGGTAAAAATCCGCTCGTCTTCTCTTTTCGTCTATTTTTGGCGTAATCTCGGAGTGGTCGTCGTCTAAAAAGTCTAACCGTAACGCCAATTCGTGTCCTTCCGCCTGGAAACTCTTCCCCACCTCGCGTGTCTCCTTATACACGTACTCTCCATCTGGTGCAATAATTTGTGCCCCGGCGGAGTGTCTCTTCGAACTCCTATCGTCCGGGTCGTACACGTGGTAAATCAAAGAGGCGGATTGCTCTCGCGAAATCGACAGGCGGAAATACCACCCTTCGAAGAACGAATCGTTCTTGTTGGTGTTGGTGTTGGTGTTATTAAGGCGACGACGATGGTAGCCAGAGTGCGGCGCGGGGGTGAACTTGAAGGAAGGACTCGCGCGACTCTCCGTGCTGCCGCTGCTGGAGGAAGAAGCGAAGAGAGAGAAGGATGCACGCATGATGGTGCGTGTCCTTTCAATGGGGGAACTGTCGTTTTTAGGGGAATTTTTAGCCTCGAAAAGAGAAAAAAGAGGAAATAACTTGTCACGCTCGGGGACGAAAGCGCTTTGAAACAACTGCGCAAAGAAGAACTACTCTTTAAAGTATTTTCATCTGTCGTCTAAAATGGTTGTTTCTCTAAATCTCTAAACGTGTTGGAACACTTTGTCGTCTTTTTTATCGCCGCTTTCTTAGTTTGCAGACGACTCCCAGCAACCGTGGAAAGTATACGGAACGTGATAGCTCGATTCCGCTCGGTAGACTTCGTCCATGGTTTCGGCGTCGAGAACGACCACGTCGCTGGCGTGACGATTGGCGGCGTATTCGATGAAGACTAAATACCCGTCGTCTTCTTTTTGAGCGTTGTTCTTAGGGACAAACGCAACTTCGGCTGGGAAGTATCCAGGTTTGGATCGGTATTCGAGGTGGTTTTCGTTCGCCCCTAAAGTCGTCGCTACTTTTTGGACGGTATCGAAATAACCGCCGCCGCTTTCACCGAAACATAAGGTGTAGATAAACGCAGGCATCGATTTCGTTTTCGCGGCAGTTTGCGTCCACTTCGTAGATAAAATCGGAAATTCCATCGGTTTAGCACCGTCGCCGCCAATTTTCGTTTGCGATAAAACTTTCTTCTCTTTGACCGATAAACACACGTCGTACAAGTGATTATACTGTTTCGACGTCCACACGGAATTGTACATGTCCGCAAAATTCTTTTCCAGATCCTCTCGATCGCCTTCTAACTTGCACACCAACGCGTGAATGTTCCCTTGCTCGTCTTCATAAGCCCCGGCATTGTGGTAGGAACTGAAGTTTTCAACGTCCACCTCCATCGCGACGGTTAAATCCGATTTGCGCATGACAACGATTCGTGTCTTGGCGTTTGAATCGTAAGAAAACGAATGACCAAAACTCTCCACGCCAATTAACGCTGGCATGATTTCCCCAACCGTCGCTTTCCACGGAACGACGACAAAAACGACATAATTTTCCGTATCGCACGCATCGTGTAAGAGGAAAAAACCGAGCGGGTCCGGTAAAGGCACGTTGGTGGTTTTCAAAACCTCCCCACTCGGCGAGATTTTCGCAAACCTGTGCCCCAACGCCGGTGGCTTTGCTAGACCCCACGCGTACATGTACCCATCGTTCGCGTCTATTTTCGAATGTGCGGCAAAACCCATCGGAAAGCCACTCAAATCGCCCGTAAATTTCCCTGAATACTCGCCTTTCGTCTTTAACGTCTTCTTATCAATCTCAATCGGTGGTCCGCCTTCGCACAAGGCTAATAAACTCCCGTTGAAAACAACTGGACTCGTATTTCCTGGATTCGTTGGAAACTTTCCTAAATTGTCCATGATGTCCGTCGCTTGCGTCCACGCGCCTCTCGCCCCGACGATATCGGCGTCGCCTTTCGCCGCTCGCGTCTCTTGCGCTTTATACCGTTCCGTTTCCACCATCGCCGAACGCATCGTCACTTCTCCGTTCTCTTTCCCAAACCTAATTTCGTGCATGCACCCGTCGCCGTCGAACCAGTGCGCGTATTTCGTCGATCCTAATCGACATCTCCCCGGCCCGAGTCGGTATAACGTGCCTCCTTTCACTTCTTCCGGGACAGCCCCGAAAACAGTTTCACATTGGACGGGATGCGCAGAGTTTTCGATCGGTTCTAATCCACCTCTCCACGGATACTCGCTTATTGCCCGTTCAATCGATAACGGTGGTTTGTTTTTCCCCGCAGACGGGAGAGGGACCGAGATATCGTGCGGTGGCGAGAGAAGTTGTTTTCGTCGTTCGGGTGACGACGTCGTCGGTGACGACGACGCGAAGACTTTTTGGCGATGATGTCTTGAACGCGTAAAGCGACGAAGAAGCGATGATGATGACGATGGTTCAGATGAGGAGGCCGAGAGCGACGAATATCGTCTGTCGTATTTAATCATCATCGAGGAGTGTGACGACGTAAACGACGACGTTGCTTTCAGCGAAGTCATCATTTCAAAAGTGTAGCAGGTATGACGACTGTAAAAGAAGTGAAGATTTTCGTCGTTGTGTCGAATAAAAAAATGTTAATATGTGATCTCGTGATGATACTCTCTCTCTCTCTCTGTTCATCAGTATGTGTATTAGTAGTACTGAGGTTGCGGCGCGTACCCGTTTTGGTCACCCATGCCACCACCACCACCGTACTGGTCTGCACCACCCATACCGCCGTATTGATCGCCGCCGCCCATCGGCGGCGCCGGCAACGCCGCCGGCATCAGTTGCGCGTACAGATTTTGTTGCATCTGCTCCTTCTCTTTGTTCAACTCTTCCTGTTTGCTCTCGTTTTGTTTGTCGATTTTATCTTGGACTAATTCGTCGACTTTGGTGGAATATTCTCGAACGACTTGGATCATGTACGGCATGACGTATTCGGAGAGACCGTTCATCCAAGCTTTTTCGAGGACGTAATCCGGCTTGAGTAAATCGTAACACGTGCATATGCACGCGGCGAAGCACTCTTTTTTACCTTCTTCGATGAAGAATTCGAGGAGTTCCTCCGCGATGTCGCGTTCGCCGGACTTGGCGGCGCATTCCATGGCGTCTTTGAACAAGTTATCCCGTTTGGACAACGCGACAGATTGCCGCCATCGCTTGTTGCGTTGGTAAATGTGACTGGCGATTCTGCGGAATTCAATCAACTCGTGCTTTTCGCAAGAGACGGCTAAGGAAATCTGGTCGCAGTTATCGTACGTGTCGATGGACGTTCTCAAAGTCTCAAAGTCTTCTTCTTCGATGGCGAGCTCGTTAATGGCGTCGTTGACGGCGGCTAAATTCGCTGGTTGAACCGCGACTAAATATGGTTTCACCAGCGCTAACGCTTCGAGTTTGCGCATCAAAGCGACGACTCGAGCGTGGTCAACTCTAGATTGTAAAACGACGAGGAGGTCGTTCAACTCTTTCGGATGGTCGGAGAGGTAGAACTTGATCGCTTTGTAGTAAACGTCCACGTTGGAAAGTTTGGCGCACACGTCTTTGAAGCGGATGTGTTCCCAGGCGTCTGGGTGTTTCATCATGACTTCGGCGGCGTTGTCGTATTCGTCGTATTGGACAAACAAGAAACAGAGCTCGTCCCAAGCGTGAACGTCCTCGCAAACGCGGATGAGTTTCGGAATGTTGATGCGCTGCGAAAATAACTTCAAGTGCTCGTGTAATTTGTCTCGCTTGTGATATGCGTACAAAATACCGAGTTCGGTGAAGATGCCCATGTGCGCGCGATCGAGACCGATGCCGGCTTCCATCAACTGAATGAGCTCCTCAAAGTTCCCGCGTTGTTGGTAAAAGTCCGAGAGTGCTTCTAATTCGTCCGCTTGGAGAATGATGTTCAAGCCGCACAACTGCGCGAGCCTGAACTCTTCCTCTTCTACGCACGCAAAGCAAACTTCTTTCCACGTCTTGGGCGTGTTCGCTTTTCGCGCGGCTTCCACTGCGGCTTGGAATTGGCGCAAGCGAACTAAAGTAGAAGCTAACGCACCCCAGTTAGATAATGACGTGTATAATACCTTGGCAGCTTCCAACAAGTTTTCTTCGAAACACCGGTCGCCGACGGTTTGTAAATTCGCCGCGTTTGGTTTGGAAAGAAAATCTTCCAACGCGGAGAGTTCATCCGTTCGAGCGTACGCGTACACGATTTCCGTGTCTACTTTCGGATCTTTCAAACTCTTTCGCACCATCAACAAATACGGCACCATGGCTTCGTACTCGTCGAATTTCCTCGCAGCTTCGACGACATCATCGAAAGTGGTAATGTCTTTCGCCTTGATTAACGAAATAATCGCCGCCTTGACGCCTTCTTTACCGCCTTGCAACAGTTGCGCTTTACCGAGCTGGCACCACACCTCTGGCGTATCCACGCGCTCGGCGTATTCCATTGCTCTCTCGATGTCTTCGATAGACTCGATCAAAATGTTCATCGCGTCCACGTGTAAGTTAAACTTTTTGTAAATCGCCAGCGCTTCTTCGTACAACTCGTTCCCAGCAGCAATTTCGCCAACTTCCGGGCCGTTGAAATCGTCCAATCGGTTTACGTATTCCATCACTCTCGTCTTGTCCGCTTTGATGGCGGTCAAAATCAACAAGTTTTGCAAGTTTGGATTGTTTGAAAACGCGGAGGTTTGCAAAACAATCTTCTCTAACAGCTCGATTAACTCTTCTGGCATTTCCGCCGTCATGAACGCCTTGACCGTCACGGAAACTTCCTCTGGGTTCTTCGATTCCGGCAACGCAGTAGAGACGACTTGGTCGATCAATTGGCGTCTGTATTGGTTTTCGTCCGTCAAGACTTTCTCCCATAACTCTGGTTCCATTCTCGAAACCACGTATCGCGCTTGCACTTTGAACATGGAATTTACGTTCGTGCATTTGACGAGTTCGTCGTCGCAGTTCCCTAACCTATACGCCACACACGCCAAGTTTGGATCGCGTCGTTCGCAATATTTACCGACAACCGCGTGTTGATAAAATTTGTTCGTCATCAAAAAGTGTTCCGGGTTGTTGTTGGAATCGACGAGCATTTTACCGAGCGCGTTGTGTACTTCCGGATCTTGCGAACCTTCGTTCACCAAGTGCTCCAAAAACTCCGAGAGCATTTTTAAACGGTTTCTCTTTTCGACTTCTTCGACGAGCGGGCCAACCGGTAACAACGAACGCACAGACAAGATCAAGTTCTTGATGAACTCTTCGCTGCACTCTAAATCGATCAACGTGCCGACAACTTTCGGCGCGTTCTTCGGATTAACTTTCTGAACGTACCCTTCGATATACCTCAACATGTTGCTGTTGTATAAGAAGGTGGTCAAATCGGAAATAAACTCGAATCGGTCGCACACGTTGATCAACGGTCTCGCGTCCGGTAATTTCGCCTCCATCAAAAACAGTTTTACGCGTTCCGGGTCGTAAAAGTTACTCTCTCTCGTGACCCGTTCGACTTCCTTAATTTGCTGAACCTTCGACGCGGCTTCGATGTATCTAAAGTGAACCTCTTTGTTCTCCGAGGTTGGTAATAACGCGCCCAAGTAAAAGAACAACCCCTCGTTCGAGTCGCGTTCTTGAAACAACGACATAATCTCTTGAACGCCGAGTTGTTCGGTGTACTCTTTGGCAATGGTCACCGCAACTTGTAAGTTTTGTTTCAGGTTGGCATTCAAAAGCTCTTTCAAGCACTCTAACGCCCATTCCTTCGATAAGGTACCGAAAAATTCCACCAACGCGTTCGGTTCAATCGCGTGCGTCGCAGAAACACACCGTTTCAAATCGCTCAATTCCGTGTAGTGTTGTAAGGCGCGTCCGTACAAACCGGCCTTTTCGCACAATTGTGCGATTCTCGGGCGATCGTAATGGGATAATTTACCTTGCGCTAAAATCGCATCGGCGACGTTCGGGTACGTGACCAAGTTGATTTCCAAAACCTTCGTTTGTAACGCCGCTTGCTCTTCGTTATCATCCTTCAAGATGTCAAGCAACAACGACGTCGCCTCGCGAATCATGTTGCGTTGTAAGAACAAATCCGCCACGCCCTGCATATCAAGCGGCGGTGGCGTCATTTTCGAGCATCTTTGTGCTAAAGAAACCGCAGAAGGCGGGTCCGACATCATCAAACTTTGCAACATGTGCATGTAGTTTGGCGTGTAGTTCACGCGTTCGCAGTAAGCCGTGAGCGTCTCGAAATCACCTCTTTTCGCCAACTCCGCGCACACTTTCGGATTGGATTGTGCCTTTGAGTATAGCTTCAAAGCCATGTCACTGTCGACTGGAGAGATGACATCGCCCAACTCTTCGCTCGCCTCCAACTTATCCTCCGCGAACCACTGGTCGATGAGTTGTTTCTTATTCTGTCTCAATACCAACTTCGTCAACTCCACCGATTCAATTTTGTTCAACTTGCCCATTTGCAAACAAGCGCCGAAATATTGCAACGCTGGAGGAGATGAACCCGGTTGTTGCGGCGCTTGCTGAAACTTTTGAATGGTGTTCATCGTTCTCAAGGACCCGTATTTCGCAGCTAACTCGGCGGCGCCTTTGAAATCGCCAGAGTTGAATAATGCGTCAAATCTCGGCGTAATCAATGCCTCTGCGCCAGGTAACGACGCCCTTCCAGCGATCGATAGCGCTAATTCCATGTTATTCAACTGCTGAGATACAAACGGCACCACCGCGCTCTCGTTAATGGTCGCCAAAATGACTTGCCCTCTTCTGTTGACGCAATAAATGCCCCCGGTCTTTTCCGAAATACACGCGATAAACACCGGATCATTCGAAATCTTATTCCTATACACCGCGGCCCCAGTCTCGATGTCGTTCACGAACAACAAACCGGCTTTCGTGACGGCGTAAATCAACCCGTATTTTTTCGAGATTTGCATGCTCACCGGGAAATCGTCCGCAAACTCCGGCGGGAAAAACAATTCCGTCTGACACTTTTGAAACGCGTTCGTGTTTCCCGGTTGCATCCCGAGCTCGATGATATGCATCTTCGCCTGCACGCTCCCGTCCCCTGGATTGACCGTCTTTTGAGCGAACGCTACAATCTGACTCTCTTTCGCGTTCCCGGGCACGTGGAACGTCCCAAACGTCGCGCCGTGCGCCTCCAACGCCTGCGATCTCTGTTGCGCCGCGGAATAAAGCTGCATGTTCCCTTTAACTAATGCCGGTCTCGACGCATCGCCAGGCGCGATCCCAATCAACGCGAACCACTGCATGTCTTGACTCGCTTTGTACGAAATAATTTGAGATCCCGCCAAATTTGCCGTTCGATCAAACACCTTCTCCGGCGTCGAGTCCCCACTCATCGACCAGTGATACACCGACGTATTCGTCACCACCCCTAGCATCGTCGCATCCAACCACTTCCAAAAAACAACCGGCTCGTCCATCTGGTGACTCTTCATTTTCGCCTTCTGCTCGATGTTGAATATTTGCAAGTGATCTTTCCCATCGCCCTCCGCCGTGGTCGCTTTCAACGCGATAATTCTCTTCTCTGGATTCATCAAAGCGGAATCCGCCGTGATCGGTCGTTTCAACGGTTGCGACGGCGACGCGACGTCGACAATCACCACCGCGTTCGCCGTCCCGGTTTCCCGGACGCAAATAAACTTTTCCGATTCCATCGTCACGTTGGTGAAGGAAATCATCGACGGATTGATGCCCAAAGATGTCAGCTGTGTTTGTTACGCGAGAATACACGCGCGAGAAAAGAAAAGCACATCGTCAGTACTTCGAACACGATTAGATCATCCGCGAAAACCTCCCCAAAAGCGAGAGAGCGAGAGAGAGTAGTCTTCTTTACAAAAAAAAAGGTGATCGAAGAGACGTAACGGGCGGCACCCAATTGGGTCAATTAACTGCCCCATCATCAAAGAGAGAAAACAAAAAACAAAACGCTCGCATCGATCTATCTGCGTCGCAGTATTCGTACCTGTATGGCCTCGCTCACGTTCACCGGCGGCGTCGCCATCTCGAGAGACTCTGTGTGTGTATAAAGAGAGAGAGAGTCCTTGTGTGGGTGTGGAATAAAAGTGATGGAATAAAAGAGTCAAACTGTTCTTTTTTGAAGCTTTTTTCGATTGAAAAGACACACGCCTCATCAAAACTCCGAAAGGTGCTTTAGCGCTCCAAATAAAATACGCACGCGAACCGAGCTTAAGAAGTGCGCGTTTATGTTGCGTGTGAGAATATGTACTTGTAACTGGTACTGTGCTTTACTTTTATGTACTTTTATTGCAAATTAATCATCTTCGTTATTCTCGTCGCCGTCGTGACTCCTACTCTTACCGCTAGTACCGCTACTACTACTACCGCTACTTTCGTCGTATCTTTCCAAGGACTTGATGACCTGCGTGGCTTCTTTCATTCTCGATTTTTTCTCTCGATTGTGCAACTCGGTCGGCGACATGCACCTCTTTTCGCAGCCGCAGGTTTGGCCGACGGAGGCGATGCAGATGAGATCTGCTTTCGCGGATAAAGTTCGCGCGGTGGCTTGGGCGTCGTCCAAGACGGTTGGTTGCATGGCTCTTAAATACGTAGCTTCTTTCTCCATGGAGTCGTATTTTTGCGGCGCGTGGAGTTTGATGTGGCTGGCTTCGTCGAGCGCTCGCAACATGTCGTGTTCGAGCTGGAAGGAGTGGTGCGGATCTTCGCCGAATTCTCGAGAGTTTTTGTAGAGCTCGGCTAAATCGTTCTCGAAGTAGTGCCAGGCGCTCCCTCCGATGCACCCGCCTCCGGCGGCGCCCCAACATCCGCCTAAACCGACGCCGTAAACGTCCACGGATTCGCAGAGTTGAATAGCGAGGAAGACGGCGAGCCAACCGGAGGAGGGAGATCCTCTTCCTGGGTAGGTTAAACCTCTCTTCGATTCAATGCGTTTGCGCAAGGTGTCTAACAAATCGCTCGCCGCAGCTGCCCCGGTTGGATTGATGCGAACGACATTGACGTCCGGTCGTCGATTTTTCAACTCGGAAACTACGTTGTAGAAATCCTCGCCGTCTGTTCTAGAAACGAGTAAAGTGGCGTTCCATTCTAGTGGAAGTCGCGCTAAGTTATACACCGATGCACCGTACGCTTTCGTCCAGAGATTATTCACGATTCGATGCGTTGTTTTCGTGCCGACGTACTTTTCAAATCCTAAAGTCGGTCCGTTGTTCATGCGAAATACGGTATCGTGGCTATCGATTTCCTCGCCGTACTCATGGATTAAATTTCTTTGCGAGTTTCCAACTAACGCGCATCTTTTGTATTCTGGCGGAGGCGCGACGTCCGGTAACACATCGTCGACTAACGCGGAACGAAACAATGTGTTTGAAACGCCGGTTGAATTCCCGTCTGCTTTCTTGACGACGCCGCCTTTGACATTTTTCGACCTTCGCGCGTTTTTGCGCGCGGCGTATCGAGCGAATTTGCCTTCCCACTGCAAAGGCCCTCCCTTTCTCTCGACTAATCCAAACACATGCGGCATAGCTCTTTCCGCCTCTACGGTTCTCGCGAAATAGTTAATCACGTCTTTCGGATTTTTAGTTTTCACTTGAACGCCTTCCACGATGGACGGCGTTAATTTCCTCACCGCTTCTTCCCATTCTTCGCTGTGTTTTTGCCGCTCGTCTGGCGTCCATCTTTTCGCGCCGTTTCTCTTCCCACCGTTCAACTCGGGAATCTGCAACAACTCGTCGATCCATGCCTCGTCGATTTTCTTATCTTCCGCCAACATCTCGTTCCTTGCTTCCAACAGCGCTCTCTTGAACACGATGGACAAATCCGCTTCATTCGCCGCACTCCCGACGCCGTTAAATACCGGCGACCCGGGATACTTTTTCGAATACGCTATTTCTCTTTCCGCGGCTAATACTCTTCTCCTCGCTTCGGTTTGAATAATTCCGGTCGAATCCAGCGTTCTCTCGTCCGTCCCGGCTGCAATCGCCGCCGTCATCACTACCGTCGCTCTATCCATCCATAACAGCCTCTCCGCGGCTAATTTTCCCGCGCACTGGTTCGCGCTCTTATCTCTGTTCGTCCACGCCTCTCTTTTCAAAGTGATGATTTTCTTCTCCAACCCTTTTCTATATTCGGCGAGCTTTTCGCACGACTCCATCCCGATCGGTAACTCTTGCCGCTGACATCCGTCGCCGCCGTACTCCAGCGTCTTCTCGCAATTCTTCCGGTCCGATATCGCCTGTTGCTCGCTCACTTTATACGTTCGCAACTTCGCCCGTAACTTTGCCAGTTCCGAGGACATCGTCTCCAACTCTTTCGCCAAGGGATCCTCTTTGGATCCGTTTCCGTTTTTCTTCGCCAGCGCTCTCTGAAGCTCCTCCACTTCTATTTTTTTCCTCTTCAACTCGATTTGTATCGCCGAGTCTCTCACGCGTCGTTTCGAGTCGCTGGACGGGCACAACTCGTCCGCGGATGGACACGATTCAGACGACGACGACAAATGTCCCGTCCTCGCGGCATCGTATCCATCGCCTTCACCACCCCTTCCAGTGGCAAAAGAGGAGGAGGAATAATCACCAATGGAAATCCGGTGGTGCGCGTGCGCGCACTTCTCGTGTTCGGACATCGATTTCCCGATCAAACCGACGACGGTGAGCAAAGAAAACACCAACAACTGTCTGTCCGTGCTCAAACTCTCCCATCTGCTGCTCGTTTTTCCTCCTCCCGGTGTCTTCTTCGTCTTGGACGAGAGAAGAGACATGGTGTTCAATCCGAGAGAGAGGTCGGAGTGTGCGTGTGCTTACTTCTACTCTGACCCTCTGTTTGAGCGAAAGAAATTATTCGCGTATTATTGTGCAGTCCAACGAGGAAGGGACGACGGAACGCGCGTTGTGTCGCGTCGTGTTCTTCGAATCGTCCGAGGAGGAAAAAGGAAAGCGACCGAATAACCGACCCTCTGTTTCAAAGAAAGCTGCTTCTTCGGGGAAAAAGTGAGGCATCCAAATGCTTCCATTTTATCCACATTTTTATGCGCAACTAAACTCTCTCTCTTTCTCTCTCTTTTTGTCATCATCATGAGCTTCTTCTCGCAAAACGTCTCTTTTGTGTCGTCCTCTGTGTCGTCGGGTGGTGGTCGTTGCCGTCGCGTAAAAGATGCCGCCGCGAGTACTACGTTCAACACGAGTTCGAAGATGAACGCAAAATCGCGGACTTCGGGAAGGAGATGCTGTACCCGTGGGGGAAAACGCACCGTCGTCCTCGCTGAAGACGACGGTGAAGCGAAAAGAAGAATCGGTTTTAATGCGCTCAATAATATCAGCACAAAACGAGATAAAACGAGAGCGCGCGCGTTTGCAGAAGAAGAAAAAGGAGGAGATCCTTCGACGACGACGACGACGATTCCAACAGAAACAACAACGAAAGAAGAAGAAGAAGAAGGAGGAGGAGGAAAGAACACGAGGGGTAAAGCGACGAGTAAAGGCGCGACGCCTTTGCTCGTGGTGGACATGGAAAAAGGCACGGTGAAACTGGCGAAAAACCGAAGACGAGACAAGGCGAAACTGCAAGGCGCTTTGGCGTTGGCGGTGAAACGGTCGGAGGTGAAACTCGCGGACATGGGGTCGGCGAAAATAGGTCCTTTGGAGGAGGACGATTGCATGGACGCGACGAACTTAGTGATGGATTTATTCTTTAAGGTGAGACCGCAAGATTTCTTAGCGAGGAAAAGGTTGGCGAAGGCACAGTCGGATCGAGTGTACGCGGGGTTATTGGACGGGGTGCAGAATGCGACGGACAGAGTTTTAATAGCGGCAAAAGTTGGATCGAATTTAGTCGGCATCGCGGAGGTGTCGTTGCCGAACGGGAAGCGGTTCGGCGCGGAGAACTACCGACCGAAAGCACCGGCGGATAAACCGTATTTATCGGACGTCGCCGTCGCTACAACGCAGAGAGGGCGAGGGATCGGTAAAGCTTTGGTGTTAGCCGCGGAAGAGACGATGAGAGAGATGGGTGAGACGACGATGTATACGCACACGAAAGTGGATAATAAAGGCGCGCAAAAATTATTCGAGAAGTGCGGGTACGCGGAGCCAGAGTGGGCGAAAAAAGGGTTGACGCAAGCGCAGATCGCGCAAAGGAGTACCGAATGGAATCCGTTCGCCGCGGTTGGCCTGGTTGAGGTGGGGCATTTTATGCTCGAAAAGCCACTAGGACAATAATTACGATAACGGAGTTTCTTATTATCGGTATAGCGAGCGCGAGCTTTATCAATACAAACTACTAATATTACACTACTACTAATTTAAAATCGTTTTCTTCTTCCTCTTTTCTTTCTTCTCTTTCTTCCTCTTCTCTTTTTTCCGTTTTCCGAGGGTAACGAAAGGCTGAGCATCGTATTTCAATCGCATAGCGTGAATCACGCACGACCCAGCGCCCGTTCTTCGAAAGTCTGGGTGTAAACTGGACACCGGGACTTCCGCGCGGTCGAAATCTTCCTTCGTCGCCTCGGTGTAAAACGTCGTCTCAGCTAACGGATGCCCCGTGGGGTACCGGCGAACGTTGCCGATGAGAATCAACGTGTTTCTTCCAGCTAAGCGTTTGATAGTATCCACTAACGCTTTCCATTTACTCGTATCGTTGCCGTAAACGACGTCCGTGGCGAGGATGAAGTCTGGATGTCTCGTCAGTTCGAGAATCTCTCGAGCGTCGCCTGCGCCCCAGACGAGTTTCTTCGTCGAAGATCCTTCGCCCGCGTTCTTCTTCACGTTCTTTTTGAGAAGCGAGAGGACGTCGTCGTCGCCTGTGCGAGTGAAAATAAACGAAACGAAAAGTATAATAACGTAAGTTTGCTTAGAAAATGTAAAGAAGAGTACCAAGATGAAAAAATGTACGAGAGCTACTATCAGACGCATCCGTGGCAAATTAAAGGATGTTGTCAGCGAAACTCCCCGGTGACTTTTCAGTCAACTCTTTTGTACGCTCTCTCTGAAACTCAACGGCCACAAAGGAAGACCAGTCGAGGGATTAACCGGAGCGAATATACGAGAACATAAAACACAAAGAATAAGAAACGAGACGACTACTATTTGTGAAAAAACGAAAAATACACGTACCGTCGGTTGCGATGACGTTTGCGCCGAGTTTCGAAGCCACGATGGAAGGCAATCCGAGCCCAGCACCGAGTTCGACGCCAACTTTTCCTTTACCGAAGAAAGCATCGCGTGCGTTCAGATGAGGCGTAAAAAACCCATCCTCGCCAAGTTTTTTCCATTTTGCATCGTTGCTGCAAAACGCGTGCAAATCGACGGTGGAAAGTCTTGATATCCATTCGGCTAAGACTCTCGAGCCTTCCCAAAGAGCGACGCCGGTATTTTGGCGCCCAAATCCGCCGCACGAGTCGTCCACCCTGTCAATTTGTTTAGACGCGTCGTTTGATGGCGTCGCCGAGCGCAGCTTTATCGCCGACTCGTCGACTAAACCGAGCGCAGGGAACGGAATCTTAACCGTCCTTTTCGAGCGCAGAAGTTCGTTCAATTTTTCGTACTTGTGCACATCTCCTCCGGCTCTCTCGAGCGCGCCGAGAAACTTTAGCAACTCTTGCGCGTTGAACGTGTCAAGAATTTCCGCAGCGCGTTTAGCAATTGTCTTCAAAACTTTTTCAGGCGTATCCAATCTTTTTGCAAACGCTTCGGTCACGTTCGCGAGATCACGCGCGTTGAATTCGTCGATAAAGTTTTCTTTACGCAAGTCTTTGTGCGCGGATTCAAAGACGTCTTTCGCCCTTTCATTCGTGGCAACATCGGGCACGCCGTTCGAAAAAGCCCAAAGAATCATAGAGAACGATCGAGCATCGGTTTTGGTTTTGAAGAATAGAGAAGACCTCGCATCGCAGAAGTGCGTTCTTGAGAAGTGTTCAAACGTAGATTTGATTCCTGTATCTTCGAAACCAACCACGTCGCCGATTTTCGCGAGCGACCAAAGAATGGTGGACGCCTGTCGTCCGTTCATGTTGGCGATACCGTTCGACTGCTCGAGTACGCGTAGCATCTCGTTGATGAAAACCTTTTCTTGTTTCTTTGCGATTTCCCCCAGGAGTTGCGGAAGTTTCGCGAGTGCCCAAAGGACGTTGGCGATTAACCCCACCTTACCGGTTTCGTCGTCGTCGGTTTCATTATTCGTATCGTCTGTGTACGAAGCGATTGTTTTTGTAAAGAACCGGCACACTTCGTACGCTAATTCTTCGTCCTCTTCTTCGTCGTCTTCTCCACCGACTTCGCCGTTGCTCTCGTTTACTAAACTAACACCCACCATGACCATGGACAACTCGTGCGCGTTCATATTCTTTAAAACAGCACTTTTCGTCAACGTTTTCAACTTGAACCAAAATTTTGGATCTTCCGCGCACTGATTAACTTTCGCGAACGCTAAAAACGTATTCGCGACGTGCCTGGACTCAAATCGACCTTTGACAGTCTCCGATATGAGCAGCTCTTTCAATTCGAGCGCCATCTTATTCACCAAAACTTCTCTCCCTCCGTTCGCGTCTTCGTCGTTTGGCGCCTCGTTGAATTTTGCCATGGCCCACGCGACGTTGGCGAATTCCTGTGCGTTGAATCGTTTCGCGGGAGGACCAGAACACCCCATCTCAACCGCGTCTGATATGCTTTTCCTCACGTCGCACTCGTCGTCAACCACCCAAACCATTCGTTTTTTCCCATCTCCTTCCGTTTCAGAAGCCAACATCTTCGCCAAAGACCAACACACGTTCGAGACGCCTTGCGTCGTCCACTCGTTCAATTTGGACGCCGCAAACATCCTTTGCAAAGGCGCTTGCATTCGAACGATCGCATCTTCAACGCCTTCAAATACTACTAACACGCGACGATGATGACAACTACTACTCTTCTTCTTCTTCAACGCGGACGCGTCGCCGTAAATCTTCGCAGACGCCCAAAACAAATTCGAAATCTCCTGCGCGTTGAACTGCCTCTTTGCTTCGTAATACTCTACAAAAACGTTCGAAATCGCGTCTAAAACGTGCACTAATTCCTCTCCGAATGTTTCAAAATCCTCTTCGATGGCGAATACCATCACCAATCGCATTTTCCCGATCGACCATAAAATCGTGCTCAAATGTCTCGGTTCCAACTGCTTCTTATCGTTCGCGCGGAGCACGTTTTTGCATCGTTTAAGCAACGCGAACAGAACTTTTACTTTCAACTCCTTTTTCTCGCTGTTTTTGTTGTTGTCGTTCATCTTCTTCTTCGTCTCCATCGCGCCGCCGCCGCGTTTGGACGATGATTCTGTTGATGATAAAATCTTCGCCAACCGACTAAACGCGGTCGCCACGTTGACGATATTGAACAGATGACTCGATTTCTCGATCGTCGCGAGCACGTTCGAAAGCGAGAACGACGCGCAGAGTTGCTTGTTGATCTGCTGCGGGTGGTTTACCCCCCGCATGTTGATGTTCCACTGGTGTTTTAGTGCATAGTTTTCCTCTGTTTGAAAGTGGAGCATTTCCCCAGAATACTACGCTCTCAATACCAATACCACTCACTTCGATACACGAACACTCATAATAATGTTGTCGATGATGGCATCGTCCTCGTCTGTCTCTGCGTCGACTACTGCGCGCAATATCGCTCGCGGTGGTGCCACAACGACACGTTCCATGAGGGTTCCGATTCGATCCGTTCTCAACGACAGAAACTCATTTCTCGTAGCGAAGAAGATAAACACCACCAACACCATTAGCAGAAGAAAAAGAAACAACCGAGGCGAGTTAGTCGTGTCCAACGGCTTATTCGGCCTCGGTTTACCCGAGCTCGTCGTCATCGGCGGCGTGACCGCGCTGTTATTCGGGCCGAGTAAACTCCCCGAGTTGGGGAAATCGTTGGGGAAAACCGTGAAGAGTTTTCAATCCGCCGCGAACGAATTCAACGAAGAGTTGAAGAAAGAAGTGAAAGAAGGTGAAAAGGAGAACGAAGGAGCGAAGAAGGAAGAAGAAGAGGAGAAGTGAGTGTTATTTAATCGTCGCAAACAGAGAGCGTCAGAGAGAGAGAGAGAAGAGGTGCTTCAATCCGCGTTTCTCTTTAATTAACCGCATGGTGTTTGTTGTTGTTGGATACTCTACGTATATACTGCGAGTGCTATTTATATTCTCTCGTGTTGTTATTACAAACCAGCTTTCATCTTTGCTTTCCGTAAAGCGACGGCGGGACGTTTCTTACCACCCGCGGACGAGGATGCGCGTTTTTTCTTTGCCCCGACGAAAGCCGCGCTTTTTCCTTTTCCGTCGCCGAGAGCGCTCGCGGTTGGCGATTTTTTCTTCTCGAATTTAGCCGCTTTGTTCCCTTTTGCCGAACGACCGCCTTCCCAAGAGTTTATTTTGCGCTTGTTGTTGTTTTCGTGGCTACCGTTCTTGGTGTCTTTCTTGCTAAAGTTATTGCTCGCTTTCCCGCCGCGTTCTCGAGATTTGGTAACCTCGTTGCCTCTTTTCGGAGCGACGACGCCAACTTTCGTGACGCGAAGTTCCCGTTTGCCCATCTCAAAACCGTCCAGTAATAACGCCGTTCTCGCAGCTTTGACGGATTTAAACAAAACGAACGCGATGCCTTTACCCGTTCTCGTCGCCTTGTCCCGGACGACTCGGACCGCCTCCAACTCCGTCTTTAACTCTTTATACTCTTTATTCTTGGTGAAAATTTCGATGACTTCCTCGTCGGAAACGTCAAAGGGTAAGTTGCCGATAAAAACGGATTTCGTTCGGTCGTACGTCACGCCGCTGCCATCATCTCCTTTTCCTCCTTTCGTCGTCTGGCTCGATTTCGCCGCAAAATCTACTCTCAGCGTGTGCCCGTTAAACTTTTGCATGTTGCCCTTCTTCACCGCGCGTTCGCAATCCTTCTCTCGTTTCCACACGACGTACGCCGTGCACCCGCTCTTCGACGCCTCGTTGATGCTCCCACTATTCTCCGTATCCTTCTTCCTCTTTCCCAACGACCCCAAAATCTTCGCTCTCACCGGTACCTTCGCGTCCTTCTCGTCCGCGCTCTTCTTCAGCGGCACCGAGCGAATCCGCGCCGAAACCACCTCCGCTTTCGTCTTCTTCGTCTTCTTCTCGCTTTTACTCGACGACGACGACGACGATAACAACATCTCCTTAAAAAACGAAACCAACTCTTTCGCTTTTGTTTTCGTCGGCACGTTCCCGACGAACATCGTCCTCTTCAGTTCCTCGTGCATCTCTTCCTCCGATTTTTCCTTCTTCTTCGCGTTGACGTTACTCTTCTTGGCAGCAGCAGCAGCGCCTTGGTTTTGTTCGTAAAACTCGTCCGAATCGCTCATCGTCTCGTCTTCACGATCGTCTGCATGTAAAAGCCGCATCTTCGCGTCCGTCTTTCCCGCCAAAATGCTCTTATCCCTTCTTTTCTTTTTCTCGTTCAACTCTTCTTCTTCCTCTCTGTTCTTCTTCGAGGAAACGCGTTTCGCTTTTCGCATCGCCGCCGTCAAAAGGTGTTCGTCCTTGGTGTTCGACGAAGGAGTGAGAAGCGCATTCTGTTGTCGTTGTCGCGGTTTTTCATAAAATCGCGAGGATTCGCTGAACAGAGGGTGTTCGTTTTTACGCAGACGAGGAAGAGACGCGTCGAAAATGCCCATTATTATACGAGAGAGCAGAGCAGTGGTATTGCTTTGCGCACTTTTACTGAGGAAAGATTGGGGAAATTCCTCAGAGGAAAAACTTTGCGCGAGACTTTACTTTCGGAAGCTTTTGCACGCGCTCTCTCTGTCTCGCGAAAGAAGCGCTTTCGTCGAGGAGGAGATTATGGGGAGAAGCGACGACGACGACGACGACGCGCAGCGGCAGAAAAGGCGGTCGTTGGTGTTCAAAGAGCGCATCTCCTCCTTACTCTCGGAGTATTTTTCCCATCACGGAGACGTTTTGGAATTCGTCAACTCCTTGACGGAATCATGCGTCTCGCGAGAACAACAACGACGGAGGAAGAAGAAGACAAACGCGATGAACACCAGCAACAACAACTACTCTGACGATGCTTTTATCCTCGAAGTTGGCGAAATGGTGGTCGCAAAAGCGATTCGTTTGAGCTTAGACCGAGGGATGAAGGAACGGGAGATGTGCGCGAGATTGATGGAACGGTTAGCCTTCGGTGTGTGCTGCGTGAAGGGTGGTCCCGAGGAGGAGAAGGAGGAGACGAGGACGAGGAGTCATTCAACATCGTCGTCATCATCTGCCAGAGTAACACACAGGCAGAATCACGAGGAGGAGGCGTCTGCGTCGTCTAATTTCTATTTCCCTCCGGAAGCGTTTGAAAACGCGTTCGATTATCTACTGTCCATGTTAGCGGACGTGGAAATCGACGTCCCGAAGGCGATGGAGGACGTGTCGAGATTTTTAGCGCGCGCGGTGATCGACGACGTCGTTTCGGTGACGTATTTAGAGGCGTGTTTGTCGAGACCGTCGGAGATTTCCACGCGAGGGTGCGAGTGCGCGAGGAAAGGGAAGGAGTTGTTGGAGCAACCCGGGGGGGATGTGGTTGTTCGGTCGGTGTGGGGCGGCGAGGGGTTGTGCGAGAACAGAGCGGACGATTTGAGAGAACGCGTGAAACGGTTGACGAACGAGTACTTTCAATCGTTGGATTGCAAGGAGTGTTCGAGAAATTTGAGAGCGTTGAATGTGCCGTATTACCATCACGAGTTTGTGTATAGGATATTGTCGGTCGCGATTGAACGAGACGCGATCGATAAGTTTGCGTGCGGGAAACAAACTATCGACGTGCTGAAGTATTTAGGCAAAGAAGGCGCGGTGAATTCGAGTCAGATGGCGAAAGGATTCGCACGGACAGCGATACGATTGAGAGAGTTGGCGTTGGATTATCCAAACGCTCCAGAAACGTTCGAACGATTGGCGGAAACCGCGAAGTCGCGAGGATTGTTACCGACCGGGTTGAGCTCGTGGGCGACGTTGAAAACGAGAAACGTGAGTTCGCACGCGAAGAAGCTGGGATTACGAAAACAGCTTTTGAGATTAGACTCGGCGGAAGATTTGTTGGCGTTGGCGCACGAGAATAGGCGTAGGTATAACCAATCGCCGTTAGGCAGTGTTGCCGAGGGAACCGCGTCGCAAGTAGCCGCACAGGCGAGAGGTGAACAACTGTCTCCATCCTCGGCGAGGTTTCGCGAGCGAACGAACCGAAGAAGAAATACTATGATGTCGTCAACATCATCGGCGGCGACGGCAACTAAAGCGTTGCATTTCGGAGGAGAAAACACGACGAGTGGTGATTCCGGCGAATCCGACAGCGGCGCCCGAAGTCGTTCGCAATCTCCTCAACCGATGAGTGCGGGTGGATGGCTATCGCCATCCGGGGCGCGAAATCGAAGGCGGATGCAAAATAACGCGGTTGACGTGGCGATGCTTCGAGCGCAACTTGGGTCGACGCACCTCATGCACCGATCGTTGAATGAAACCAGAGGAGCTATTATTGACAACGATGATGGAGAAGAGTCAACATCACAACGTTCTCAAAGAAGGAGACGCGGTATCGAAGCGCGTGAAGAAAACACGTGGCGGAGGAAGTTTTCCTTGAACAAGGAGCATTTACGCACGCTTCGCGAAATGCGAGCGAGAGATAATCACACCAAACACGTCGCCGAAGGCACGACGTTGAAAATGCGGCGTAGGAATAATGCCATGTATTATGCGAAAATAAACGAAAAGGCGTCTGCTGCGACGAACAACAAACCGTTCTTACGACGCTCGCACTCCGCCCCGGGGGGTCTGCGCGAACTCGACGAACTCGCCAGTTTCGTCAGCGATGTCGGTAAAGTCCACGATTACTTACCATTCAACGATCGTTACGAAGTTGGTGAAACTATGGGTAAAGGTGGCTTCGCCGTCGTTCGGAAAGCTAGACATAAAGAGTCCAACGAAATCATTGCTGTCAAGACTATTTCGATTAAAGAGGTTTTGGAATCAGACGACGATTCCAAAAAGTCCAAATCGGACGGATCCTCCGATGAAAATTCAGACGACGACGACAACGACGACAACAGCGAGGCCGGCAGCAACTCGGAAGAGTTCGAAGCGATGACTACTGAAGAAGTCTTAAACGAGCTCGCTTTAATGCAACGCCTTTCCAGTCACCCGCACATTGTTACAATCCGCGAATTCTTTACGGAGCAAAACGGTGCGGTCATTCACGTCGTCATGGACTTGTTGAAAGGTCAAGAACTGGAAGACGCGGTCGCAGAACAACCAAACGGTCGATTCCCTGAACACATCGCAAAAAAAATTATCCATCATCTCATCGACGCAGTCGCGTTTATGCACACAAAAGGTGTCATTCATCGCGATTTGAAACTGGAGAACATCGTTTTGAAAGAGAAGGACGATTACGACACGGCGACGATTGTCGATTTCGGTTTAGCGAAGGTTTTACGAACCAGACAAACGTCCGCGGGCGTGGACGGAACTGTCGCGTACGTGTCTCCCGAAGCTTTGTTGCAAGGCACGTATGGTCAAGGCGTAGATGTGTGGGCGTGCGGCATCGCGCTGTTCGTTTTACTATCCGGCGAATGGCCGTTCGAGGATGAGGACGAGGACGAGTTGATTGAACTCATTTGCGAGGCGAACATTGATTACTTCTTGTTTGATTTTAGCGGCGTTTCGGAAACGGCAAAAGATTTATTGAATGGATTGCTAGAGCCGAATCCAAAGAGACGCTTATCTGCGGCCGCTGCGCTCGAACACGAGTGGTTCAACCCGGTGCACGAGAAGAACGATTCGCAGCGGTTGCGAAGAGTCCACGGAAAATTGGAAGCGTACTCGTACGTGGAGCATCAACTCCCCGAAAGAAGGTTCGAAGAGGGCGAGTATTTATGCGTCAAAGGCCAGCCGTGCTTGGAGACATTTTTGATCACCAGCGGTGAGTGCACTGTCGAGGAAGGCAAAAGTGATGACGAGACGGGGAAAATAATGAGATTTCGACGAGCGTCCAACTTGGTCGGCGAAATCGATCCGGACGCGGAAACGTATTCGGTATCGGTCAAGGCGAAAGAAAATACGCGCGCGCTCGTATTCACAAAAGACGATATCGCGTGGGCGAATAAACGCGATTATCGCTTGACGCAAGATTTTAACAACGCCATAAGAGAACGCAGACGCGTCGTCGCGAAATACGAGGCGAGACTGCGAAATATTGCGAAGCAGAAAGAGCGCACGGAAACTCGCCATCAATCGGAATTTGTTCGCCGCTAAGAAGCTTAAATCTTAAAATTCTGTTATTAAAAAACACTGTACTGCTACTATTACAAATCTTCTACGTGTACTTTACTGCTACGAATACTATATCTAGGTACAATACTGGGGGGGAGGCGGTTGATCTGGAATCTGTCCAACTGCGAAATCTCTCGAGCCGAACGGATCGGCAGGATTAAAATCGGGCGTAAACTGATTCGCGGCGGCTGCTTGATTCTGCGGCGCCAAGGACGTGACCGTGACGACTGGCTTAGCCGCCGGCACGGTCGACGTAAAACCCGCATAAGAAGGAGATGCACTCGGCGTCGGTGGTACGTTCCCAAAACCAGACGACCGTCCTAATCCAATTTGCCCTCCTCCAAAAGATGTTTGTTGTTGTTGTTGCTGTTGTTGTTGAACGCCGCCAAACGGTTGGGCGGGAGAAGGACTCACCGCGCCGAAAGCCGCCGTCGCGCCTCCACCAAACGCACCAAAAATACCACCACCAACACCACTACTCGTTGCCGTCGGTACAATCCGTTCGTACGCTTTCCCTCCTCCTCCCGATGGTACCATCTGATGCTCAATCTTCCTCTCCAGCCCGGCCGGTTTCATCGTCCCTTGGTCCACCGAATCAAACACCTGTTTCAACTGCGTTTCCGGCATCGATTTCAACACCGTCCGATCGTTCTCTTTCAACCGCGCGTACTCTTTAAACGCATCAAACACTTGCCTGTGATCACCTGTTCTCGCTCGCGTCGCTCCACTGACCCATCTGAGTTCTTCCACGGACGTGTCCCCGCCCAAGAGATTGTTCTTAGACGCTCCGGGGCCGTAACTCGTGAGCGGCCAAAGAGGAAATTCGACGCCGAAATCGTCTCTTAAAAGGTCTCGTCTCGGTTGTTGGTTTCCCGCGTTCGTGCCTCCTCCGAATCCTCCTCTTCCTCCTCCTCGCGTTCCGGATCCTCCTCGACCTCGACCGCCGCCTCGGTGCCACTGGTTGGACATTTTTGACGCGCGATGTAATGAAGCGTTTTTCCTTCAACGAACTGATGACATTTCCCCAAAACGAACGCGTTCTCGGAGAGAAGAATGTCCCCCTTCACTGCCTCTTTAACGAGCGAAAACGACAGGACTGACGTGGTGGTAAAGTCGTTCGATGTATTCCACGACCGCGTCGACCGCGCGTTTCATTCCATGAATCCATCCGATGTGTCGTCTTCAAAGTCGAAGGCGTTTTGGAGAACGAGCGCGGTGTTGGCGATTCGTCTCCCGGGGGGGAAACACAACGCGGAAGACGAAGAAGAGGAAGAAGAAGAACGAGAAGACAACAAAGAAGAGAGAAACTACGACGATTGCTTATTCGGCACGAAGAAAGAAACGCGGAAATCGATCGGGAAATGCGATCGACTCGATCGAGAGAACGAGTTCGACGGAGACGATATGATGGCAGTTGGAGCGACGGAAGAAGACTTTATGGTGGTGAGGAAAAAGCGGAAGCGACGCGTGATTCCAGATCACGAAAGGTTCCCGGAAAAGTACGTGAAATATAGCTTCGATGAACCCGTAGTCGTTGGGGGCGGTGAGAGTGGTATTTTAGAGAAAAAGAAACGGAAGAAGGAGAAGACCGACGATGTCAACGAGGTGCGAGATCTGGGCGTACCGCAGGACGCGCTCGCGAGAAGCGCGGACGTGGAAAAGACGAGGAGGGATGTAGGAGAACCTAGGATTATGCGCGGTAAGAAAAAGAAAGAAGGAGCAGATGTGGAGAAACAAAGTAGAAAGAGAACGAAGAGGGTGACGCGGTCTTTGTCGATTGCGACGACGAGCATAGCGGCGCAAGATGTAGAAGAAAACGGAGGAGGGTAGAAAATGTGACTCCTACTTTAATGCTATCTTTTACAAAGCTATACATCTACATCTACATCTACATCTACATCCCTGTGCTGATTAATAATACGTACTCGTTGGTAGGAAATACGTTTCCATCTCCCAGTACTTTCCGTGTCCAGTAACACCTTCCCAATCAATCTTGTCTACTTTAACCGATTCAAAAGTCGTCGACATCCCGCTCAAGTCCTTCAATTCTTTCGCTATGAGTCTGTTGTACACCATGTGAAAGAAGATGTTATCTGGACAAAAACCGTTGAAATACGAGTACGTGCACCGTTTTCCTTCCTTTTTACTCTTTTGAAACAACTTCGGTAAATGTACGTGAAACTCTCTGATTTCGTTATACGTCTCGCCGTAGGTATCGAAAAACGCCCCCGTGAACGAGTATTCTTTCGCCAAGTCCTCGATGACATCTTGCCACCGTCCAAACACTACGACGACATTTTCTTTCTCATCCCAGCCTTTCCTTTTCATGTGCGCGTACACATCCGGATGCGCTTCGATTATCACGTGCGTCTTCGGCTTCAAATCTTGAATGAAGCCGTCGATTATACCAAGCCCGAACCCGACGTTCAACACGACGGCTTCTGATTCCTTCCCATGCTCCACATCGCAAATCTTCTCCGCGTGCAATTTCATCAGAGGTGTTTCCCATTTCATCATCACCGCATCGCCTTGCGCGTCTAGCAATCGATCGTTTGCGTCGTACTTCAACTTTTCCGAAAGATACGACGTGTCCGTTTCGTACGCTCCACTCGTCCTGATTTCATCCCCTAATAGCAATTCAACCTCCACGCCATAATCCATCAACTGAGACGCGAGGTGAGGATACTTCTCCGCCGCGTATTCTCCCGCGCAGTGCCCATCGTCGTCCACTGCGTTCCATGGTGCCCCAGATGAGAGTAATACTTCAACGATAGATTCGTTCCCGTGCGTTTCGCACGCGCGCATGAGAGTGGTTTTGGAGTTGGAGATTCTCTTCAAGACGCAGTCTGTGCCTTGTTCGGAGATGATTCTTTGGACGAGCGCGAGGTCGTTGGCGTCGATGGCTCTAAAAATATCCTCCTCGTACTCCTCCTCGTTCGGAGGAGGATGATCGTTTTCGTTGTTTTGAGGAGATGACATGTTTAGCTCGGCTCTTTAGATTGGAGACTACAAGCCAAAGAGGCAGCTTTGTGGCGTTTCCCCGTTAGGTAAAATTCATAAACAAACTCTCTATAGTAGTAGTAGTAGTAGTCCTAGTAGTAGTACAACTTTCAAACGCTAAACTTGGTTTTAATATCAATCTTCGACTTGGTGTGATTACGTTGCATGAGCCAGACGAATACCAAAACCACGAACATGCCTGCGTGCGTCAGAGTCGGCACTTTCGGCATGCGCTCGATGTTGCTCAGCAATCGAGCGCCTAAACGGCAGGTGTACCAACTTAAAAGTAACGCGGCGACGCCGAGCCAGCGGTGGATGAAACGAAAGATTGGACGCGGAATCCAGTTGCGGATGTTTCCTAGCGTCATTTGGACGACGCACAGACCTAAGGTTTTCAAGCCGAAGGTACCGTGAGGCCCCCACGGCGTGGAGAAACCTCGGAGGAAGAGGATGCCAAAGATACCAAACAGAGTGCCGTAAAGAATGACGGCGCTCAAAGATTTGTGCACGGTGAACCAACCGGTGGCATTACCTTTACCGTAGCGAGCGATAGATGCCGAAACGGGTGCAAACACGACCCATAAAATAAACATGCACGCGCCGTGCGCGACTCTGCCGAAGGTTCTTCGTTGCAACGATTTCGTCTCTTCCGAAACTCGATCCGAGGCTTTCTTCGCTCTCAGTTTCGGGTCGACTATGTATACGTCTTTGTTGTCGCCTCCTTTTGCCAATTTGCTGTGAAACGTTTTGTGGAACTCCTTCTTCTGTCCGTGTTTAGCTTTATATTGCGTTCCTTCTGGATCTTTCGCCGCTAAGAACGCCTCGCGACTCTCCTCTTCTCGTTCTTCGCCGTCGCTACTCCCGCTCGCATCGTCCGTTACCGTTGGCGCGTACCCACCACGCATCGCCGCTCCTAAACTCGGCGCTTTATTCCCATTTCTATCCATCTCTCGCACATCTTCCTCAATCAGCTTCAGCCCGTCCACCCCTCCCGCTCTCGCGCTCCCTCTCTCGTACTTCATCTCAAACGCGTACCACGTCTCGTACTCCTCCACCACGGTCACTTTAAACGTCACGCGCTCGGGAACATCCACCGGTACCACCCAAGGTAACACGTCTCGCTTTTGCCCTCCATCTTTCGAGTGTGAAATATCGTGCGTCGCGTGCGTTGGCCCGCACATCGGGTGGATCTGCGCCCGATTCGGCATGTCTTTCTGCAGCCATTTTCCAACAGGTTTGTTCGTCTTTTCATCGACCGCGTATATCATGAACCCTTTATAGTTCCGTTTTCCAGATATTTGCGCGTACACGGCCGCGCCTGGGACGTTAATCCCCGGTGAACCGAGCGTAAATGTGAAGTCGTGATTCAAATCGGACGGTTTCGTCGATGGAAGGCCGTGTAAAACGCCGTCAAAGTCGCAACTTCCCGCGCCGGAGGAGTACGCGTCCACCTTTCCAATCATCATCATCATCATCCTCGCGGATGGATTCTTTTCGAAGAAGAAGACGAAGAATACCGCGCGAGAAAAGAAGAAAAACAAAGAAAACGATTGAACGAGGGGAGCGTAACCATCGTTTTCTCGTTTTGTTCTCCTCCTCCTCTCGCTTCTTCGCACATTCGGCGCCATTTCTTCCCCCTCTTCTCGAGAGCGCTTTTGTGATGCATTTCCCCCCAAAAGTTCCCCAAAAACAGCGCGCGGAAAGGGAAACGAACGAACGACACATACCGCGCGACGAGAGATGACTCCGCCATCAAAAAGCGACGATGATACTCTCGACAAAAACGACGTCGTTGAAGCTTGGAAACCACCACTCGCGTTGGAAGCGCGCGTGAGACGAGGCGAAGTTCCCGTGCAGGAAAAGTTCATCCGCGAGCGCGCGAAACGTTCGACGGAAACGACGGAAACAGTTGGGACGACTCCCGAAGACGAAGAAGAAAGAGCAGGAGGAAAAACGTCCGGCGGGTTCCAAAAGCGCACGAAAAAGATGAAAAAAGCGATGACGATGAAGAAAGGAAAGAGAAGAAACGAAGGCGGAGAGGACAACGAAGAGGTGCAAATGTGTTTCCAATTCCTGAAGAACGCCTCTTGCGCAAAAGGCGAGACGTGTCGATTTTCGCACGACGCGGACTATTACAGACTGAAGATGAAGAAGAAAGACTTACCGGGATGGTGCCCGTTTGGGAGCGAGAAGTGTCCGTTTGGCCTCGCGTGTCGGTTTTCTGGTTCACACGAGGACGGTTTCGCGCCGGACGAGGAGGACGAGGCGATTGCGTTGTTCGAGGCGCCGGTGGCGAATCCGAGGGACGATACGAACGACGTGACGAACGACGTGAAATATGCACTGGCGAGGAGGACGTTTGATTTTAGCCGCGCGGATGGTATTTTGAAGGCTATGGGGTTACGGACGAGTGATGAGGTGAGGGGCGGAGGAGATAACAGTACTAATAATCGGAAGAACAACGACGGCAAAAATCAACAGCAACAAAAATACAAGAGAATGAAAACAAGCGAGAACGAGAAGAGAGTCATAGCTGAAAACGCGGACGAGTATTCCGACGACGACGACGACGACGGCAACAACAACAACAACAACAAAGTTACTTCTGAACCAGCTTTTGATAAAGAAGACGAAAACAAAACGGCATCCGTCGATCAACTGCTCAAGCCGAAAGAGAAGAAGACGATTGATTTCAAGAACAAGTTATACCTGGCACCGTTAACGACGGTCGGTAATTTACCGTTTCGGCGATTGTGTAAAACGCTTGGTGCGGACATCACGTGCGGCGAGATGGCTTTAGCCACGAGCTTACTCAAAGGCGACGCCAGAGAGTGGGCGTTGGTGCGCCGACATAAATCTGAGGACATATTCGGCGTCCAAATTTGCGGTGGCCATTCCGATTCTTTGGGGAGATGCGTCCAAGCGTTAGACGACACCATCGAGTGCGATTTCATTGACATTAACATGGGATGCCCTATTGATTTAATATGTAACAAAGGCGCGGGGTCGATGTTGCTCGAGAAACCAAAGCGCATGGAAGAACTCGTTCGAAGCTCGAATTTGATTTGCTCCGTGCCGTTGACGTTTAAAACGAGAATGGGGTATAAAGACACGTCGAGGGTTGCGCACACGTTTGTACCAAGAATCAAAGAGTGGGGGGCATCTGCGTTAACGCTACACGGTCGAACGCGAGCGCAAAGATACTCGCGTGAAGCCGATTGGGAGTACATCAGAAAAGTCGCCGACGCGTCTTCGGTGCCAATCATCGGTAACGGCGATATTTATACGTACCACGATTACGTAGAAAACGTAGTGAAGAATCAAGATTCTATAGCCACGTGTATGATTGCTCGAGGTGCCTTAGTGAAACCGTGGATATTTACCGAAATCAAAGAACAACGCAACTGGGACATTAGCAGTCACGAGCGGTTCGAAATTTTGAAAGATTTCGCCAGATTCGGTTTAGAACATTGGGGATCGGACGAACGCGGCGTGGAACAAACTCGTCGATTTCTTCTCGAGTGGATGAGTTTCACGTACCGTTACACACCAGTTGGTATATTAGAAACCATCAACGGTCAACTCCCTAACGTCTCCATGACCCAACGACCTCCGAAATTCGTCGGTCGGGACGACATGGAGACGATGTTAGCCAGCGACGACGCCTCCGTCTGGTGTGATTTGTGCGAGAAATTATTAGGAAAAGCCCCGGAAGGATGGAAATTTACGCCAAAACATAAATCGAACGCGTATAAGAACGCGAACAGTGAAAGCGAAGGTGGCATGGCTTTCGAAATGGAAGCGAATGGATGATAGTACTTGAGAAAAAATGTAGCTCGTACAGTAGGTTGTCTCTAATAACGATTGATGGTCAACGCTTTCTTTTTCGGAAGACAGAAAGAAAAGTCAAAAATCCACAAAAGACTACACGCATAATAAAAAATGTCAACGACGACGACTATTCCGCTGCTGTTACTGGACGACGATTCAGACGAGGACTCCCGCTTTTCGCATCATCATCTCAAGTCCTCCTCCTCTTCGCAATCATCGTTGCTCGTCAGTTCGAGCGCTGCTGCTGCTTCTCGTCGCAACTCTTTCTCCGCTTCTCCTCCGGGGTCTCCCCATTTCACGAATCACATGCGACATGCAACGAACCAGAAGCCCCGCGCGACAACAACAACAGCAGCAGCGACAACAAAAACCGTCCGTCGCGTGAAAGATCCCGTGAATATGGCGCCGCCGAGGCGAGTACCGGTTGAGATCATCAGGGAGGACGACGACGCCACGAAAGAGGAGGAAGATGTTTTCTTCGAGGAAGATAACGCGAGCGAGTTTTCGTCGTGTTCGAACAACACCAACGCGACGACGACGACGACGACCATGAATGCAAATAAACCTCCAAACCCGTGGAAAGTGGACGTACACAGCGAAGCGAATAGAATTTCGTTCGATTTCGCGCGAGCGAGAGACGGCGTGGTGCAGAAAATCGAGCAGTTACATCGACAAGCGACGGAGAGGTTTCACCGGACGCACCAAAAACACGATCGAGAAGTGAAACGGATGAAAGGAACTATTCAAAAGTTGGAGAAAGCGTTGCAACGGAAAGTGGAGATTGAATCAAACGTGGTGGAAAAGGTGAGGAAATTAGGTGAGTTCAAGAGAAACGCTCGATTCGCCGCGCGGACGTTGAGAGTGTGGAGGGAGAAGACGAAAGAAGCGAACGAGCCAGGAAGGAGAATTCGCGAAAGTATGGTTTTACGCAAAGCATTTTGCACGTTCAGAAAGAACGCGAAGATTGCGAGAGCGTTAAAAGAGAGAAGATCAAGCGAGTCGTCGTACGCGTTTGCGCAAGTCGCTTCGATGCGAGGCGGCGGCGGCTTAGGTGGGGGGTCAACGCCGAACAATGAAATCGATCGAGACGCGGAAGCGTTGAGAAGGCAGTTGGAAATTGCAAACAAAAAGCTCGCAGAGACAGACGCGAGGTCGAATCAGATGGAACAGACGATGAGACAAGCGTTCATGCGAGGTGTGTGCGCGTTGAATTTAGAGGCGATGAAGTTGATGCGCACGGAGGACTCTCGAGATGAAAACGAGGACGACGATCGTTGCGGTACGCATGAAAGATCAGTGTCTCCTCAAACGGTCGTTCGACGCGCGTACGAAAAAGCTGCAAAAATGACGCATAATGTTTACGATAACGATGATCTAAATTGAATACTTTTATATTCTCTACTACAAGTTGGGTCATTTTATTTGATGTGCTAAGTCTTTCTTCTTTTTTTCTTTGTTTTGTTTTCTTCATTCATATGTAGTTTATCGTCTTTTCTAAGTCAAGAGACGCGGAGCGATACCCATGGACATCAACTCTTGGAACATCAACTTACACGCGTACGGCAACATAATCTGAACGATGCCAGTTCTTTCGTTTGGATTTTTGCAACACTCGAACGTTTGATTTTTCAAGTTGGCGACGGCAATCAAGCCGCACTTCTGACAGACATGAACGCGGTAGGCGTCGGATTGATCCATCAAACGTTCTTTTAAGAATGCAGCAGAGCCATGACTGATGATGCAATCGCGCTCCATTTCCCCGAAACGTAAACCACCATCTCGCGAACGACCTTCCATGGGTTGACGAGTCAAAATTTGGACGGGACCTCGGCCGCGCGAGTGAATTTTATCGTCCACCATGTGCTTCAAACGCTGATAATACGTCGGGCCGATAAAGATTTGCGCGTCGAGTTTTCTCCCAGTGTGTCCGTTGTACAAGACTTCGTTACCACGCTTTTGGTAGCCGCACTGGTGCAACATGTCCGAAATATCTTCCACCGTGACGGGGGCAAACGGTGTTGCGTCGCCTTCTTTGCCCATCATGCACGCGACTTTGCCCATGACGCACTCGACGAGCTGACCGATGGTCATTCGAGACGGGATGGCGTGCGGATTTACGATGATATCTGGAGTGATGCCTTGCGCGGTGAAAGGCATGTCCTCTTGCGTGTACGTCATACCGACGGTACCTTTTTGACCGTGACGAGAGGAAAACTTATCGCCGACTTGCGGCGTACGCACCGATCGAACACGAATCTTCACGAATCGCAAACCTTGGTCGTTCGTAGTTAACAACACTTGATCGATGATACCAGTTTCGGACGATTTCATGCCCGTGGAACAATCTCTCTTGGTAAATCTTTTCGATTGAAGCATCGGGTCGTCTTCCGGCAACGGCGTCGTTTTACCAATGATGATGTCTTCTCCCGAAACGCGAGTCCCTGGGCATATCAAACCATCTTCGTCGAGTTTGTCGTACGTGCCGTGACGCATGCCTAGACACGAATCGCGATCGGGTCTCTCCAACTCTTCCTTCGCCAACGATCCCATTTTTTTCTCCTCGTCTTTGAACGATCGATAATAAATGGAACGGAACAACCCGCGATCGATGGACGATTGGTTCATCAACACGGAATCTTCTTGGTTGTAACCTGTGTAGCACATAATGGCAACGACGGCGTTACAACCCGCCGGCAATTCTCGAAAGTGCACGTATTCCATAGCTCTGGTTGTAACTAATGGCTTTTGCGGGTAAAATAAAACGTACCCTAGCGTATCCATTCTCGTTTGGTAATTGGTGACGTACATCCCCATCGCTTGCTTACCCATCGCCGATTGGTACGTGTTTCTTGGCGACTGGTTGTGATCGGGAAACGGAATAATCGACGCGCAAATACCTAAAATCATCGACGGATGGATTTCACAGTGCGTGTATTTAATGTTCAAACCCCGTCCGGCAGCTTCGGCGGTTTGCGCCGCGAGTAAATCTTCGATGGTCATGGAAATCATCGTCGTCTCTTCCTCCTCCGTATCGACGTATTCTATGAATCCCGAGGTGACCAAATCGTTCCAAGTGTACCCGGTTTCGTCTTTTTCTTGCAAGAGCTCTACGTTCGAACGTTTCATGACCAACTTCTGATCTTCAACAATGAACAACGGTCGAGTACATCTCCCATAATCCGTCCAAAGTCGTAACTCGCGCAAGCGAATGTCGTGGACGATGCCGCACTCCGTAGTGATGTCGACTTTTCGTCTCAATTCACGCAACGTGCGCACGAGGTCTCCTGGATCTCGATGAACACCAACCCAAACACCGTTAACGAAGATTTTCGTAGCGTGCGGAATTACAGAGGGTGAGATTTCTTCAAGGTTTTCCATGGTCCACTCCTCGAGAAACTCCAGGATCGGCGCGGATGGAGAGCCTACCGATACCAAAGCCATCAACGAAAGGTTCTTCACGAGACCGACGGCTTGGCCTTCTGGCGTTTCAGCGGGGCAAATCATACCCCATAACGAGTTGTGTAACTGACGCGGCTTGGCGAGTTTACCTTCACGACCGATTGGCGAGTTGATACGTCTCAAGTGCGATAACGTCGACGAGAAACTGAGTCTGTTCAAAACCTGAGACACGCCCGCTCTGACGTCGGCGGCGCCTTGCGCGCCCCAGTTCCCAGTCGCCAAAGAATATTTCAAACCGTGCGTGATTGTTTTTGCTTTTACCGCGAGCGTGAGCGAGATTTCTTTGCCTGAATCGATGCACCGTTGGCAATACAGGCGAACGTCTTTGGTGACTTTTCGGAAGAGTGAACGGAAGAGTTGCGCGAGAAGTGGACCACCTAAATCCAAACGTTTATTTCCGTAGTGATCTCTGTCGTCCTCCTTTCGTCGTCCAAGAGAAACGAGCAACAAACGGTGAATCATGTATCCCATATAATACGCTTTCTTCGTTTCGCAATCTTCCCCGACGCCGACGTGCGGCAACAACTCTTTTTGAAGAATTTCACGCGCGTACTTAATTCTCTTATCTCTGGCCACACCAACCGCGGAGCCTCTTTTACCAATGTAATCCAACGCGACTGCTTGCGACTGAATCACTTGCGCCTCCTCGATCGAAGGTCGCAACAAATCCATCATTTCATTGTCGCCAAAGTCGTACACGATGTGCTCTAAAATATCCTTATCCGCCACAAAGCCTAACGCTCTGAAGGCGATAAAGATCGGGATATCCGAGCGAATATACGGCAACGTCACGTGTAACGGACCCGGAGAGTTCTTCCCTTGTCCGTGTAATTGTTTCACCACACACGCCGACGCGCCTCGAATACCGGATTCCGGCTGCGAGCGACACTCCGAGACATACAACACCTTGCTCGGTTGACGCTTCATAAACACGTACACAGAGTTCGCTGCCATGCGTTCTTGCGCGATTAATACTTTCTCAGAACCGTTGATGATGAAATATCCACCTTCATCGTACGGACACTCCCCTAACTCGGTCAACTCCTTATCCGTGTGGTCGTGTAAAGAGCAATACTCCGAGCGCAACATAATCGGCACTTTTCCGATGAACACTTTATTAATGTCTTCAATTTCTTCGTTAATTTTCTCTCCTCCACCTTCTTCTTCGCTATTTTGAGTCACGGTGGTGATTTTCTTCCGCATATCCACGTACAACGGCGCCGAATACGTCAAGTTTCGCAACCTCGCCTCTTTCGGAAACAACGTCGACGTCATCCCGTCCGCTTCCGTCACCATCGGTTTCGATAAGTAAATCTGCCCAAACGACACCGACACCGTCTTCTTCTCGCTTTCATCCATCTCTTCCCCGGGAACGTGTTGATGTTCCGGACTTAACTCAAAAGTAGACATCTCGTCCACGATTTCCTGCATCGTGTGTTGAATGAATTCGTTGAACGAATCCAATTGCTGTCGAACTAAACCTTTCTCCTCGAAAAAAGCCGAGATGACCGTCCAGGCGTCCTCCTGTTTTGATGATAACGAACGCAAGAAAGAAAGAAAGAAAGAAAGAAAGAAAGAGGTCAGTTAAGTTGCGATCCAACGCGTAACACGCTCTCCCGAGAGAGAGAGAGAGAGAGAGAGAGGAAGAACAAAAAAGAAAAGCAGAGAGACACATTCAGAGAGAGAGAGCCGTCTTCGCTCGTAGGATTGATCGTCGTCCTCTCTTTCGACTTTGAGAGAGCGAGAGAAGACGTCTCACTCTCTCTCTCTCTTCTCGCACACACGGCCAAAAGAAGAGTTTCGAGTGATTTGGCAATTCGCACAACAACAACGCGCGGTAGAAACCACCAGCGATGACGACGACGACGAATGAAGACGACGTGATGTGATGATCATCATCTCTCCGCCATCTCTGCGATCAAAAGGGAGAGAAAAACAGAGAACACGTATATACTCGACAAAACGCACCTGACCGATCTCCTCGTCCTCGTCCATCGTCACCATCCCTTCGTCGGACATTTTGTCGTCGTCCTCTTTTGTCTGCGTTTCTCGCCAACCCGCGAAAGAGACAGAGAGAGACAGAGACAGAGAGAAAGGGATTTGTGGTGACGAAATTGGAATTGAATGCCTTCCCAAAGAGAAAAGGGTCGCGAAAAAAAAGGTTGAAATTTTCAAAGCTGCTTTTTCTTCAAACGGTGTTGTTACAAAATTTTAATTCTTTCTCTCTCTTTACTCTATTTTGTCTCTAAGACGAGCGACTTCTTCTTTGAATTTCCTTATCGACGGAATCATTTCCCGCGCCGTATTCGATGGCTTCCAAGTACCTGCGCAAAAAAAACTTCGAGCGCGGGGAAAGCGCGTTTGTATTCTTCGCCCACGTCATGCCGGGCTCGACGACGGGTTCGAGGAAGTCGTACACGCCTAAAGCGACAAAGTGTCGAAACCAATCCGCGATAGGTTCGACGCCGGCTTGGAGTAAAATAGACGGAACGAACGCGATGTTGTTCTTCGTCATGGATAACAACGTTCTCGACAACGGCTTGAAGCGAATGACGTCTTGCAAAAACGGTTTCAAAACATCGTCGCCGAGATTTTGCATGACGCCGAAATTGATGCGCATCAAATCGTTGATGAAGGTTTTCGAGGACGAAAAAGGAGACGAACTGCTCCCGACTTGAACGGACATGCACCTTTGAAATAACCACGCCGCCGATAAGGCGGGTTGGTACGCGTTGATTGTACCCAGTGCCTTCTTATCGACGATATCAGCCTCCAACGCTTCCGTCAACGCGAGCGATATGCGCGGTAAGTGGCGCAACATGCACGCCAAGCCGCCAAAGCTGAGCGGAGATTGCATTCCCGAAGCGTCGCCGATTTGTAACACGCGGTCGAACTGTGCTTTCAACGGTGAATTCCTATACGTCGGGAAATATCCAAACAATATGCGCTTGAACTCGACATCATCCAGCGAATTCAAGTTTTGGTACTTGGGCATTAAGTTCCAATAGTCGTCTAAAATACGAGCGATGGACGGTCGCTCTGGCTTCGCGTCCAAGTAGGAAAACATGTACGTCGTTCGAACGTTTGACGTGTTGTTTTTATTGCTGTTCTTCTTCTTCTTCTTATCTAACTCGGCTGGAAACGCTTCCCAAAAATATTGTCTTTCCTCGGAAATATCAGTACACGTATAAATCAAATCTGCCGAGACGTTCTTCGCCTCGTCGAAACCTTCCGCGCACGTCCCGACAACCACGCACACGCCGTCCGGTTTCTCTCCATTTCTCGCCTGTAACGTAATTGGTGATCCAAACCCCATGGCGTCTACGACTAATCTTGCTTCTATCGTTTCCGAACCAATATCTAACCGCGCGCACTCGTGCTTCTCTTCTTCGTTAATCGTCACGCCGTTCAAAGAAGTCTCTTCAAACACAACCCCTCCGTTCAATTCGAAATTTTCGCGACACTTTTCGATCAACCTCGTCGGCGATACCCCGCAATTCAACACGTTCTCTGTCACGATTTCGTTCTCTTCTTGTCTCCTCTTTCCAGTGCTATCGTAAAACCCGCACTTAATCGGATTAAACTCCCCGCATATCACCTCGTCCAAATCCTCCTCCGTCAACACGTTCAACGCGCACAACACGGACAATTCTTTCCTCGTCACGTTCCACTCTTGCTCGCGACCTTGCAGTTTCCCGCGCTCGATGACGCCAACTTTCAAATTGTTTTCTTTCTGTTGCAACGTCGCGGCGAGAAGAATCCCGAGCGTGCCGCCGCATACGACGACGTCAAATTTTTTTCCTTCTTCTACTTCTTCAACCGTCGTCCGAATCGTTTTCACAAACTCTCTCACACGCCTCGTTTTTCCTTCGCTGCTCTTTATCCGCTTCCAAATACCATCGACTCTTTTCAAACTGTCCACGGTCGTTTGTCCACCCGCACCGAACGCTTTTTCGTTTCCCGTTGTCCTCCGCGAGGCTATTCGCTCCGCGATGCGTTTCGTCGTTTCCGATAAAATCTCCTCCTCGTCGTCGTCGTCGTCGTTCACGTTTGCATCGTCATTTTTAGATACAAAAATCTTCCTTCTGCTCTTTCTCCCCAACTTTGACAAAGACTGCTTTTTTGACGAAGACGACGAAAAAGAAGAAGAAGAAGAAATCGTCGGAGCACCACTCGCAGCGTTGTTCAAAGCAGAGCGCGAAAGAAACGTAGTCATCTCTTCTTCTCTTCTAAACTTCGCGCGCAATAAGGAACGAGAGGATGAGATGATTTTGTTCTGATGTTTTTTGTTTTTTTTCACACTTCTTTCGTTGTCTCTGTGTTGTTGTGTTTTGTGAGAGAACAGATGAGAAAAAACCAGAGACCAAAAGAGAGAAAAAACAGAGAAAAAAGAGGATCGAAAAAAGACCAAAAAATCTCCTCTCTCGAGGAGAGTCAGCAAAACGAAAACAAGAGGAGACTTCTTTCTCCCTATATTTATACGCACACATCATTAAGAACAGAGAGTGTACATAAAAACAGAGAAGGGACGCTTTCTCTCTCTCTCTCTTTTTGTACCGCGCTGTTTCTGTATACATCATGAGATATCAATTCTTTCCCTCTCCCCGAGGAGGAGGCGGCGGAGGAGGAGGAAGAGAAGAGGACGACGACGTGAATAATGCATCATCATCATCATCGGTTGTTAAAAAACCTTCCAATGCTTCCTCTGATTCGTCTTCTTCCGAAAACACGTCGCCGGGTCGGTCGTCGACGTCCTCGAACACCGCGACGACGACGACGACGACGACGACTTCGGGGATGTTGATGAAAGGAGGAGGAGTTCATCAACAACAGCCAGCGCAACAAGGAGTGAGGAGATGGCCGCCGGAAAACGCGCACACCGCGCTGAGACTTTTGTTGGAAACGAGATGGGTGGCGAAATTGTTCCCCGAGGAAGAGGAGGATGAAGACGACAAAGAAGGCTTTAACGATGAAGACGAAGGAAAGAGAACGACGACGAGCAGCATCAGCGGCAGCGAGGGCGATTCAGACGACGACGACGCGAAGAAATTGAAAAAGAAGACGAACAAGGACGAGAAGAAAGAAGACTCGATTCGAAGACTGGAATCGCGATACCGAGGGATTAAAGTCGATTTACTCGACGCGCCGAGAGAGTGCGCGATGCGGACGTGTTTGGTGCACTGCGGCGCGCGAGAGGCGAAGTTGGAAGGCGTCGACGGGAGAGAGGAGGAAGAGATGGGGGACGCAGAGACGATTCACGTTGGAGCGGGAGGAGGAGGAGGAGCGACGATTCAGACGACGACGGAGATTTTGAATAGCAATAAAGTCAACGAAGTCATCGACGACAGGTTTAAGATTAGGAGTAAAACGGCGAAAGTCGGGGTGGAAATCGTCAAGAAATGTTTGGATATGGACGAGGAGAGTCACGCGCAACACAATCAACTGCAAGCGAATAACGGTCAACCGCCGCCGGCGAGACACTTTGTAATGAGGATGTTGTTACCAACTGGGCAGTGCGGACAGTGCATCGGGAAAGGCGGGGCGAACATTAAGCGGTTGAGAGAAAAGGCGCCGAGGTGCGAGGTGAAAATACACGACGTCGGGCAGATTCCGCCGTGCGCGACCGCGGAAGATAGAGTGTTGGAGATGATTGGAGCGAGAGAGGATATTGAGATTGTCGCCGCGGAGTTGTTCGAGACTTTATCGTATTTCCATTTCGACAAGTCGGTTTTACCGTACTTTGTGTCTTTGGCGGTATGCAATAGATCGCCGCAACAAATATCCGCGGTCGTGGATCAGTACGGGAGGAATGTGGGAGGCGCGAATAGAGTACACACGCCGCCGAACATGGCAGCCGCCGTGAATGTCAGTTTCCCGCATCAACAGTTCCCAGGACAGTCGCAGCTCATGTCTATGGTTGTTCCCTCTCCCATGTTGGTACCGACAACGATCGTTTCACCGCCGTATAATCCCGTGATGGTCAACCACGCTGCCGCGGCGGCGGCGGCGTCGACTGGATCAATCGGGAATGGCGCGTTTCAAGATCCAGTTGCCGCCGCCGCGCAGGCGCAACAAGTCGCCGCCGCACAGATGATGCAACAGCAACAGCACCTTCATCATCAGCAGCAACAACAAATGCATCAGCATCAACAGCAAATGCAGCACCAAATGAACGCGCTCAGCTTTGCGCCTGATTTTCTCGGCGGCTTTGGCATGCCGTCGACCAACATCGAGAGTACGGGAGGAGGCAGTGGCTTCGGTGGCGCCTTTGCGCCTACGGCGCACGAAATGGCGACAAACGCAAACGCGCCAGTCGCGGCGTTCGGTCAAGCGCGAGCGATGAGATACAATCCAGTGGCCATTGGTCCGGCTGGAGTGCCGCTCGTACCAGTCGCAGCGGCTACCCTGTCGGGCGAGGTTCCAGTTTCCGGCGTTCCAGTTTCCGGCGCGATAAATCCAGCTATGGCGTCCATGTTTTCTGGCGGCGGATTTCCCGTCGTCAACCTTTCACATGGATTGGAGGTACCGGATATCGTCCAAACGACCACTCCGGCGGGGGCGACTATGCCAGTCATTCCAACGCAAATGCTCGCGCACAGCAAAGAAGACAAGGAGGATACGACGAACCGGTACGCGCAGTTTTTCACATCAACTAACAATAAACTGAACGTCTGGTCTGACAACGGCGATGTCGCGGCGCCAAACCCAGACCCTCTGAATATCATCAATTTTCTCCCCGGGGACGATTTATACGCGTTCGATGAAGATGCAAACGGGAACGTCAATTATGCGCAAGCGGTTCCAGTCGTCAACGACGAACAGGACGAGTTCACCGAGATGGCGAAAATTTCCATCCCAAAGACATCTCTTGGCATCGTCTTGGGCGAAGGTTCTGCGAATACGAGAGTTGTCGCGAGAATGTCCGATTGCTACATTTCCGTCGCGGTTGATCCGAATCCAAACGCCGAAGAAGCGACGATTTGCATGCTCGGTAAAACAGAAGACGCGGTTGAAAATGCAAAAGACGCTCTCGAAGCGCTCGCCTTGGGCGCAGAAAGCCATCCGCATTATTAAGAAAAGAGATGCGATTAAAAAAGGAGAAGAAGAAGAAGAAGAAGAAGAAGAAGAAGAAGAAGAAGAAGAATATCACTATCATTATTATTATTATCAAACAAACAATTGTTTCAAGTCAAAAGAGAAAAGCAGTCAAGTAAAAGTCAACGCAAAGTAGAGAATTGTGTAACATCAAATCAATATTATTTTAAAAACAGTACAAATCTATTAACAACAGCATCATTATCATCATACAAATCTCCTTTACACGCGAGATTTAGAGATGATTTATCTCACGTCCATCAACTCTATGTCAAACAACAATGTCTTATCGATCATCCCTTGATTTTCCAAGACGAAGCCGAGCGCTCTTTCTCCCGAAAAATTATTCGGTTTCGGTTTCATCTTCTTCCAATTCTTATTCTCCGGATACGCCAAACCGGAATTCGGCGGCACGATAATCCTTCGTATCCCTCCGACTTTCATTCCAACGATCGCCTCTCGAAACGCCGGCAACACGTCCAAATCGTCCGCTCGAAATCGGAAAAAATCTTTATCCTCGTTGAACGCGCCGCCTTTCGGGCCGTTTCTCGCTTCAAACGGTCTCCCGTAATACCCCAACGTGTACCCGTCCCAATCAACCACGGCTATTTTCGACTCATCTGTGTACTCTTTCCCTTCTTTCGAACCTGGTCTGACGTCTTTATACTGTAAACCAGATTGGGTTCGCGTAAAATCTGAGTATAAAACTTCCGACTTCCCGTAGTCTTTGTCTTTGATGCCTTCCATGAAGGTTTTGTTCCCGAACGGTTCCGACGACGATTGAGACGACGACGACAAAGAAGAAGAAGGCGGCGTCACCACGATCGTCTCCGCGACTTCCGAGACCGTCTCCTCCAACTCCTGCGCCGCAAAAACAGGCGCAGAAGCAGAAGAAGTAGAGAGCAAAATCATCGTCAAAGCCTCCCTTCTCGTCTGTTTCATCGCCGATGATTCATTCTTCTTCCTCCCGTGAGTATTCTCGCTTTTGCTCTTCCTCGCCGTCGACGCTTTCGCGCAGACGCGGCACGACGCAGCACTCGTCGTCGTGGCAACCGCGCGCATTATTACGTGTTATCGTGTGTTCTTCTCGTAAAGTAATATAATGAAGATATGAATACATTTCGTATCTCTTTCCGTTCCTCACAACTGTCACATTTCATCTCGCTTTGAATTTGCGAATCAAAAGCATCGATGGAGAACGAAGCGCGGCGGCGTTTTCCTCCTCCGAGAAGCGAAGAAAAAGAAGCGTCGTCGAGAGATCGCGCCAACGGCAACACCAATAATAATAACAACTTCTTCGAGCGGTTCCTGAAACTTTCGTCACTCCGGGAAAAACTGGAACTGGTGAAAGAAAAAGCGGAGAGGAAAAGGAAACAGAGAAGAGGATGGACGGAGAAGAAGGAGGAGCGTTTGTGTCCTCTGCCGAACGTGATTCGAGTCGAGAGCAACGCTGGTGCCTCCTCCACTTCCAACGCTTCCTCTTCTTCTCTCCCGGAAATATGGCGAGCGAGGAGGCAAAACTTGGAAAACTGCTTACAAGGAGAGTGTGTCAAGCGAGAGAAGTTGAGAGAAATCGTCGCGGATGGATTCGTACCGGACCAACCTTCCTCGGTGAGGTACGACGTGTGGTCGTATTTGCTTCGAGTTGTACCCGAGGCGCGTCGAGAACGAGAAGAGGAGAGAAGGAAGAAGCGGGAGACGTACGAGGCGTTCGCGGAGGAATTGGCGAGTTGCGTGCGAACGCCGGACGTGAGCGTGGAAATGACGTATAAATACGAGGACATAAAGTCGCCGACAAAGTCGAGAGCGACGAGAGTGGCGGTAGAGTTGAAAGTGAAGCAAGTAAACGAGGAGGATAAGGACATATTGGAGCAAATCGAGAGAGACGTGGAACGATTGCATCCGTCGTTGCATTTTTTCAACGACGAAATCGAGGCCGCACCGAAACGAAAAGATATGACGGAAGCTTTGTTTGTATTTGCGAAATTGAATCCGGGTTTACGTTACGTCCAAGGCATGCACGAATTGCTCGCTCCGTTGTATTTTGTCTGCTTTAACCACCCGGATAAAAACGGCGTCGCGAAAGACGCCAAATCGGATTCGTTTTGGATGTTCGTCGAGTTGATTTCAGAGTTGAGAGACGCGTATTGTAAAGAGCTCGACAAAACGGACCAAGGAATCAATCATTTACTTTCCGAGCACGACAATTTGTTAAGGAATCGATGTCCAGCAGTCGCCACGAAAATGATCGACGAGTTGAACGTGAAACCTCAATTTTACGCGTTTCGATGGTGCGTGTTGATGTTCGCCGGCGAGTTTGACTTCCCGTCTGTTTTAAGAACGTTCGACTTTCTCGTCGCCTGGCCTAGAGGTAAACGCGACGCTCTCTTGCGTTTGTGTTCCGCCATGGTATGTAACGTACAAAAGGAGTTGTTGGACGAGAATTGCGACTTTGCCGTCGCCATGCGCACGTTACAAAACTATCCCGCGTGCGACGTGAATAAGATTATCAAAATAGCCTGCGCGTTCCCGTATTTAGCTGCTTCTTAAATAGTTAAGAAGAACAATCATCATCGATAGTAAATGTGATGATCCTATTTTTAGTGCTGCGTGTATAGAATACTACGACGAATTTATATTTGCGTTACGCGCTCTCTAAACAATAATATACCACTTGCTACTCAACATTCATCTCTCTCTCTCTCTTAAACTTTACACCGCCGACCTTGCTTCCCTCCTCGTCGCGTCGTGTAAAATATCCACGTCCACGCTTTCCTCCGGTGGTTGCACGTACCTCACCACGCTTCCTCGGACGAAGCAATCTCGCACTGATTTCATGTGTGGATATTTCTCCTCGTCTAAAACCGAAACGGATTCCAATTTAATGTTCAAGTACTGATCGACGGAGACTAACGTCCCTCGGATTTCCAGGTCGTTTTTTAACTCCACCGTGATTTGTTTTCCCACCAACGTTTTAAAGAACGAGTAGAATAACATTCTCAGTCCTCTCTCACTCTTTCTCCGCGTTCAATATTTGTACAGCTCAAGAGAAAAGCGCTCGTGTAGTCGTGTGGTATTCCTCTTCCTTTTCAGACTGAATTTTGAGGAAAACTCTTTCCCTCGAGTTTGAGGAAAGCACAAAAAAAAAGTGTTTAGGGTTTAAACAAAGCAGCCAATTAAATTCTCACTGCAAAGGGGCAAAAGGGGGAAAGAATTTGAGCATTTGTCTCACTCCGTGTGCGCGCAGAGGTCACGCACACGCGCGTAAGAAGAAGGTAAGAAGACAACTCCACACATGTTGGCACGCGTGCGAGAAGTTATCGTTCCCTCGGCGCCGGAGTACGAGAAGAAGTCCTCCTCCTCTTTGATACTCTCGTCGTCGTCATCGAATGATGAAGTGATAGAACTGTCAATAGTCGTGTCCCCGGACGTGGAGGACGAAGCGTGCAAAGTGCCTAAATTGACGAACGATTACGTCTCCGTCGCGCTGGATATGGCGTGCGAGAAAAGCGCTTCGACCGAGAACGACGACGACGACGAGTGCGAGAGAGTTTCGGATTCGTATTATTCGGAGAGGAGTTTGAGAGGGTCGTCGTTTTTAAGCGCGCTGAAACGAAGATTCGTGTGGACGATGGCAAAAATCGACGTGAAAACCGCTCGCGTGCGCCCGATGATACTCGCGAGCGGGAAACGAATTCTCTCTTCGATTGGTCGAGAACTCGCGAGGCAGTTTCCACCGATCGAGACGTACGTGATGGAGAACGTGTTGATGCGGAGAGCGATGGAGGAAGAGGAAATGGCGATTTTGAATCCAGACGCGAGACGCGCGTTCGAGGAGAGTTTGATGTTACAGAGCGGGAAAAGCGACACGGATAGGGAAGAAGAAGGAGAGGAGGAAAGGATGAAGGTAACGGAAGAAGTTGAAGAAGAGAGTATTTTGGAAGCGCCGATGGTGGTGGTGACGAGTAGGAAGAAGGTGCGGAATAAGAGGAGTTGGTTGAGAGGAAGTTCGATGGAGGAGGAGGAAGCGTCTTCTTCGGCTTCTTCTTCGACACCGGTTTTGGCGGGCGACGCGGACATCGAGCCGCCGGCCACGCCGCCTCAAAAGGAAGAAGAGGGTAGTATTATTCAATTGCCACCTCAAAAAGAGCTCGCGGCGATTACGAAAGCGAAGCAAAGGTTGCGAGAGGAAGAAGAAAAAGCCAAACGAAACGCGGTGTTGAATAGTCAAAGTAGCAATAATAGTACACCGCTGAACTTTGCGCCAGGTTGGAAGAAAGACGTGGACTTTGGCGACGGAACGAACGCGGCGGTCATATTAGCCAGTAAAAGCGACGTGAAGAGTCGGAAAATCCGACAACCAATGAAACAACAAAGCAATAGAAAAATGACGGATATGTTCGGCGGTTCGATGATGAAAGGCACGCCTTCGCCGCCCGGAAAATTGAAAAAGAACAACAACAGGAACAACGCGAGCGGGAATAATAGTGGCGCGGGTAACAACAACAAGAAAAAGTTTTCGCCGCCGAAAAGCGCGAAGAAACGCAGACAGTTCGAGGAGAGACGCTTGGCAAAGTTATTCGAGGAGGAGAAAGAAAACAAGTCTAGATTGGAGTACAGTTACTACTGCTCGGCTGGCGATACCGACATCTACGTCGAAGCCGTCGTAAAACCGATCAAAGGCAAAGCGTTGTAATTTTATTTATACATGAATAAAAAACTACTGTGTACCAACTCTACACTAAAAACTAGTAATCTTTCCTACTCGAGGTGGATAAGCGCCACTCCTCCAAAGGCGAGGCGGAAAGTCTTTGTACTCTTTTCCTTTGCCACACCACCCACGCTAACGCAACCGCCGGCGATAACAAGACAAACGTGTGGTAATGTCCGTCGTCCAAGTGGCATTTCCCACCCGCTGACACGCACATATCTCTTTCTTGTTTCGTGGAACACGCGGTAATCGACGACGACGACGACGACGCGCCGACGCATCGTTTCTCCGAAACGAAATCGACGAAAAACAATACAAACGTCTCTGCGATTTTCGATCCAAGGTTAGATAACGTGTTCAAAAGCGTCATGTACGTTCCACCGATGCTCTCGTCGGAAACTTTGGAAAAGAAGGACATGACTCCAACAAACTGCACCGTCGATAACGCGCTCGAGACGCACATCCACGCTAAAACCAACCCGGAAAAGAACACGTTCGAGGACGCTTTTTCGTAATTCACGGGGGCGGTCCCTTGCGCGCCGTCGCTCGCTAGAACTTTAGTCCACGCGACAACCACCACGCTCGCAAACGCACACGCGATTCCTCTGTACACGAACGTATTTAACACCACTCGCAACGGTTTCGCTCCAGCCGTCCATTTCGCTGATATCATCGGCATCATTATGTTCAACGGCGCAATCACCGCGTTCATGCTCGCCAAAAACGTCTTCGGCACGCCCTTTTCTAACAATTTCAATTGCGTTAAACTCTCCGCCGGGGAGAATGCCACGTGTCTCGTCAACAAAATCAACGCCAACGATTGCACGTTTCGTAGCGACATCACTTTTATTCCTTGCCTGTACGTCTCCTTCACTCCGACAATTTCCTCCATCCTTCCCATATCTTCCCGCTTCAAAAACACCGCCAGCGAACTCAGGAAGAACATCGCCGACCAGAACATCACGAACCCTTTCAACTCGCAATACCCTCGAGCATTCAACACTAAAAACCCGGTAAAGCTCGCAAAAAAACCAAACGTCTGGCCCACCGCGTTGCACGTGCTCGCTAAACCGACGTTTTCCCTCTTCAACATCGTTATCGCCCACCCGTCGACGGCGACGTCCTGCGACGCGAGTAAAAAGTAAATGCTAAAAAACGTCATCGCCAACGGTTTCGCGTCCCCGAATTTCGCGCCATTCTCTATCATTCCTTCCAAATTCCCGCTCAACACGAACAACGCTCCGCCGACGAGGAGCTGCAACGGAATCAACCACGTTCTCCTTTGGCCGATTCGTTTCACGTATAACGCGTCGATCATCGGCGCCCACAAAATCTTCAACGAAAACGGCCACGACGCCAAGGAAAACACGCCTTGGTCGCCAAAACTGGCGCCTTTCTCCGTCAAGGAAAACGCCACGGTCGAGGATAAGCCCATCGGGACGCCTTGTAAGGTGTACAGGAGTAAGAGTAAACAGATGTTTAACCTGTCGCCGGTCAAATCCAACTTCTCTCGTTTTGGTTTTGAAGGTGTTTGTTTTCGGCCATTCGTCGTGTTCGCGTCGTACTTCTTTGTCTTTGCCTTCTTCTCCGACGAGAGCAACAGTCGCTGGCTCTGTCGGCGCGCTAAAGGTTGCGCGGAGGAGGACATGATGTGTGCGCGTTGTTTTATGGCGTTTCGTTTTGTGAGAAATGTGAAAGACATCAGGTCTAGGGTTTAGGGTTACAAGTACATCTGGAGTTCCTCTTCGAGTCGCACGCTTCTTTTCTCCGCGTCCGCGGCGGCGAGTCTCGCTTCGTTCGCCAACTGCAACGCTTTGAGTTTCATCTTCTCTTCGTTTACGAGCGCTCGTTTCAACTGCGCGTTTTCGTGGAGAAGTTTTGCGTTGTTGTGTTGGAGGACGAAGGATTGGTCGTCGACGACGGTATTCGTGGAAGTAGCGGTCTTCTGACGAGAGGACGATTTCTTCGTTTGCGTGCCTTTGACGAGCGCCGGGGAGATTGGAATTAACGGTGGTTGTTGTTGTTGTTGTTGTTGTTGTTTTCTTTCGTCGTCGTCGTCGCGGTAATCCTCGTCCAATCCGTTGAACGCGTCGCGCCGGCGAACCAACGTTTCTATTTTAGCGTTCGCGGCTTCCATTTTCCATTTGTACGCGTCTAATTCCGCGTGTACGACCGTTAAATCCGCTCGCGCGTTCGCGTACTTCTCCCTGAGCGTCTCTAAATCCAATTTACTCGCGTTTAACTCTTGTTCCAACTCTCTCTTCTCTCCTTCTAACTCGCGCGCGCGTTTTTTATCTCTTTCCTCGTCGCGTCGCAAACCTTCGTTTTCTCTCTCCATCCGTTTACACTCGGACGTTTGCGCGTCGTACGCTTCCGACAACGCGCTCGCGCGTTCCAAAATATCTCCCCTTTCTCTCTCTGCAACCGTTAATCTCTCCGAAACCATCGCGAATCGTTCCGCGATCCGATCCGCGTCCAGCTTATACTTTCCTGATTCCTCTTTCAACTCTGCATTTGTCTCCGATAAGCGCGCGTTTCGATCTCCCAACGCGCGTAAAATCGCTTCCAGAGATTTAATTCGAGAGGGGGACGCCCCTTCGTCGCGATAAAACGACGACGACGATGGGTCCTCCTCATTCGTCGCCGCGGTGGTAAACACCTCCCTCGCTTTCGTACACGCATCATCAGGAGACCGTTCGTCGTTTCCCCTAAAAGTGTGACTCAAATGATTTTGCATTTTCTTTTCCTCCTTCTTCCGCTTTACCTCTCGCCTCTCTCGTGTAAAAAAGCACCTTCGCCGTCTTCTTCAAAGTCGTCGTCTCGCAACACTACCACCACCACTCGTCGTCATCAAAATCTGTGTTGTAAAACTCTTTCGTCTTCTCTCGCGATGATGCAAAGAGAGAGAGAGAGAGAGAGAGAGAGAGAGAATGCTCTTTTTGTAACGACTGTGAGTTGCACGTTTTGCTTATTTCATGAAAAATTTCAAAAAATTCTGCTTTTGTGTTTTTGAATTTTTTTTCATGCGTCTGTGTGTTTTTTTTGTCTTCTTCTTCGTGAATGGAAAAATTTGGTAACACATCACAATAAACGCTCTCTCTCTCTGCTTCAACGCGAACGCTATTTATAGAGTCTCTCTCTCTCTCTCTCTCTCTCCCTCGAGCGACGGATTGGAAACTGCTCTCGTTTTGTGATAATACCGCGTTTATTATTTTAAACGATGCCGACGATGGCTTCTTCTGTTTTTGTGTCTTCTTTTAATGGATGCGACGTTATTGGAAGGAGGCGTTTTAGTACGAGTGGGGGAAAAAATGAGGCATTATTAGGTCTCTGTGCGACGAGGACATCGTCATCATCTTCGCGGTCGTCGTTCTCGGGAGCGAGAAGACGACGGTTTTCGGAGACGACGACGAAATGCGTGTTAGCGAACGACAAAGACATCTCGAACAATAAGACGCCGGGGAAAAACAAAAAACAGC
>ENA-OWPI01000103-OWPI01000103.1-marine-metagenome-genome-assembly--contig:-NODE-103-length-119456-cov-4.867355_pt1 | contig 119456 bp, 113 predicted proteins | sample MGYA00238138_ERZ651775 | MGnify/ENA primary metagenome ERZ651775 (study PRJEB26906, sample SAMN06265043) | marine metagenome | isolation source: Helgoland LTER site | place: Germany:Helgoland, sampling... | reverse complement strand
TGACTACAGACCCCAATGTTATATACGCAATAGGCAACATATAAGATGTCATGAAATAAATAGAGAAAGTCTATAGGAATACATATGCACATGTTCAGTGATATAAATAGGAATATCTATAGCAATCCGTTTTATCTGAATAATATATCAATCCATCATCTTAAATCTTATTGATTCTTACAACCTCAACAATTAGATTTAGATAATCACCTAACTTATCTCTTTCCTTTAATAGTTCAAGATATTCTTTGATAAGTTCTTTTCCATTCTCTCTCATTTCTCCTTTTGTTCCATTAAGGATTCTTTCCCTCCACAATCTTTCAAGGTATTGGTATCCACCCTCTCTTTGTGAATCTATTGAAGGAAATCCCCAACCATCATCATCTCTTTCCTTTATCTTTTGATTTCTATATTCAATCCACTTATCTGTTTGTTCTTTGGGAAACCCAAATGATTCTATAAAATTCATTTCCCATAAATCTCTTTCTGATACTTTACTCATAATCTTACCAACTTAATTGGATATCGAAATCTTCGATATCATTGTTAAACTTTTCTTCTATTCTCTCTTTGAAACTTCTTACCAATTGTTCTACATCTCCAATTTTTAATTGAGATGGTTCATCAACATCATCAAAATCTGTTACCATATCGTGGTAATGTAAACTCCATTCTTGTTCTTCGGGAAGTGTTTCTAATTTTCTCAGTTTATCAGTATCCCATTCTTTGTTTTTTAATTTTAGTATCATATTATTTAATTTTTATTTATTTTATTTTCTTTCAATATTTTATTTAGTTCTGAATTAAAGTTTTCTTCATCCCAAATGAGTTTGAGTAATAAATCTTCATCCACTCTTACTTTTTGATTTTTATTTTCCATAATTCTTAATTGTTTCTTCTGTTTATATAATCCTTGTATCCCCAATGGAACTCTAATGAACCATCAATAGGTTTAATTCCATATTCATTGTTTAGTTCTTCCATCATAAAATAACCCTCATCGTTTAATTCACTTATTTGAAGTTTATACCAATCATCTTCATCTAATCCATGATTGTAAAAGTTATCCAAGTTTAATTCTCGGACAATTTCAGTTGGAAGTTTTTCTAATACTTCTGTTTCAGTAGTATTCCATTTAATGTTATGTAATCTTATTTTCATATTATTTGATTTTTGATTTAAGTAGGTTAGACATCTTTACTTTTTGTTTTCTTTCCATCTTTTTTCTCTGTTTATGGTTCATGATTTTTAAAGAATTTGTGTGTTTGTTCATAAATAATTTGTGTTTTTTACCCACACGGTTTTAGTTAATATTTGGTTTCTTTATCAAGGTGAAACCTCAACCTTATTACCTATACAAGAAAGTGAATTAAGTGTGGTGGTATTGATTTTATTTATTAGTAATACCACCACTTGTTTCTTGTTCAAAAATTTTTATAGTTTATCTATTATTGAATCAATCATTTCACCATCTCTATCTTCCTTATAGTATGTTGATGATTGATATGTTTGAATACATTGTATTATAAATTGAATTTCTTCTTCTTTTAACATTTCTAAATTTCTCATAATCTTAAATTTTAATTCTGATTCCGTTAATCGAGGTGGAATCTTAACCTCATTATTACATACCCAATATACGATTGTATGTATGGTGGTATTTACCTATATTTGAGTGATACCACCACAAATAAATTTGTAAATGAAGAGAAAGAAAGATTATAAAAGTAGAGGTGAGAAGTTCTTCTTAGAATATCTCCCACAAGAAGTGTTTGATTCACTTAAACCAAAGGAAAGAGAGGATTACAAAAAGTATCGAGATAACCATCGATATATGTTCAATGGTAAGAATCAGATTAAACAATGGGAGGAAGAAATATCCAAACTGAGAAAGAAAATCAAGGATAAAAAATCACAGATAAATGGTGATGGTGAGTATAGTGGATGGAAAGAAAAAATGATGATTGGATATGAAGGTATCCAAAAGTATTCTAAGGATTTTCAGTTCAATATATCTATTGGTTTTCAAACTCGAACTCCTAAGGTTTTGAAGAATAAAGAGGATTATGAAAGTGGTAAGAGAGGAAGTAAGAAACCTCTAAGAAACCAAACAACATTTAAGGGGAAACCTCTACAATCGTCAACTCCTAGGATGGTAATTAGAATATCAAGAACTAAGGATGTTCATAAAAACTTACATGGTGGAAGTGAAGAGGATGTAAGAATGATGATTGGAAATCTTTACAGAGAAGATTGGAGTAAAGAACCATTAGATATTTTGAAGGATGAGGTTAGAATCCTTTATTCAACTTATACTCGATATCATGTGTTTCATTCGAATTGGAAAGAGTTCATGTTAGGGAAACATTCTTTATCCAATGTAATTGAATGGAGTAAAAAGATGGGTGATAAAAGATACGATTGGTAAATAAAAAATGGATTTCCTCCAAAAGGAAAGGACTCAAAAGATTATTTCTCTTTTAGATAAAGGTAAATCTGTCCGAGATATCAGTAGTAGGTTAGGGGTTTCTACCAAGACGGTAGTCAAAGTGAGGAAGTATTGGGATAAACCAAGGAAGGAATATGTCAAGGAGTTGGAGAATCAACCCCTTGTTTCATCATTCGAGTATGTTGAATTGATGAGTAATGATACTCCTTCAAACAAGGATTAGTTTTTGAATCTTTGATATATAAATTTAGTTCGAACTCATCTACAAAGTCTATCAAAGATTCACTCAGATTCATTTTGATACACTCATCTTCACCGAACTAACTTTACAACTACTCCCTATAAAATTGTTCTCCCATTCAATCAGATCTTGTTTTCTGATATACTTTGAATGAGATGATATCATGATTATTGGTAGACCGAGGTTTTTCCTCCACTCTTCAATCGTCACTCTATCTACTCCGTATAGTTTCATGAGTTCTTGTTTACTGATTCTTTCTTCCATCTTGATTTCTTTCTTGTTTTAAGAGTTCTCTAAATCGTTTTTGGTATTCTTTTCTCTGTCCATTCACTCGATAAGGTTCAAGTAGGTGAGAGAAGTTATTGACGAGTTCTGTGGTTCGTTTAAGTTCTTCTATAAATTCTTTTGGGTTGTTCTTAATCCATTTAACCTCATCAGGTTTAAGTTTTGTTTGTTTCATCTTCTTTCAGTTTTTAATAAATAGTATCAACCTCGAACTTTTGAGTGAAGGGTTGTAAATCTTTTATTCAAATTTTTTCAGTTGTTTGAATAAGGTATAATTAGATACACCAAACCCCTTTGAGATTTGGTTTAAATCCTTTCAGAGTTTTAATTCTACACTTCCTCAGACCAGTTCGTTTGAATCACCCATATCTGATTTATAGTAGAACCCTTTTTGATACTACCGGAGAAACCTCTTCCGTTATGTTCAGGTGTTATTTCAATCCCACAGAATACTATCCGATGTCTAACCCACTACTAATGTACTCCTCATGGGTGGTTGGTGTTGAACCCTATGATGGACACCAGTATCAGGTATAAGTATTAGGAAGTTGGAGAAAACGATAATAAGTGAGATAATGATTGATGTAATTTTATCAAGTAGGTACTTTTGAGTAAAGTAATCCCAGATATTTAACCCATATGAATAAAGAAAAATTAGGAATCCTATTACGAGTATCCTCAGATATCCAACAAACAGATGGTGGAGGATTAGATGTTCAAAAGAAAATGGGATTGGATATGAGTAAGAAATTGGGATTAAAACCCCAAATCTTCAATGAAGGTTCTCAGAGTTCATTTCAAATTGAAATAGAAGAAAGAATTGTTTTAGTTGAACTCTTAGATGAAATTACCAAGGGAAATATTAAAAACATATGGGTATATAATTCTGATAGGTTAGGAAGGTCAACTCAGAGTTGGTGGAGTATCTATAAGGTTTTATTAGATAGTGGAACAAAGGTGTTTATTGGAAGTTCTCCAAAACCATATGATTTAGATAATCCAATTGATGATTTTCAAATGGGAATTCTCTCATTAGTATCTCAGTATGATAATAAACTCCGAAGGATGAGAAGTGTTATGGGGAAAAGGAATTCCTTAAAAAATGGAAATACTTTTGTTGGGGGAACTAAACCTTTTGGGTATGATGTAGAGGGTAAAAAACTCATTCCTAACGAGGGAGAAAGAAAGGTTATCAATAAAATATTTCAAATGTATAAAGATGGTAAATCCACCATTGATATTAAATTCTATTTAGATACAAAAACAGATTTTTCACCGAAAAGAAGTAAGGATGGTTGGAATTTAGGAACTATCCAAAAGATGTTAGGGAACTCACTTTATAAAGGAGTTCAAAAGTGGGAATGGAAAGAAATGGTAAGTGGTAAATCAAAAATCGTTGATACCATTATCTTAAAAACTCCTCAAATAGTATCAACAAAACTTTGGGATGAGGTTCAACTAAAATTATTAGAAAATCAAAAACACAAAAAGTTTGAAAAATCTAATGTTTCTCTATTGGATGGTTTAATCTATTGTAAAAGTTGTGGGAATAAGTTATCGATTAGAAGTGGTAATGGAAGAAATGATTTATACGGATGTAGGAGTGGTGAGTATAAATGGAAGAACCCAAATAAGTGGAGTAAAAAACACAAAAATTGTTCGTTAAAAAAGAGTTTAAGAGTTGAAGAAACCGATACTCAAATACTAAACCATCTTATTTCAGTAATAAAAAAATCAAAGAGAGTAAGAGAAGATTTTAAAGTGAAGAACCTCAACCCAAAATTTGATGAGGTAAAGAATCTCAAAAAAGAAACTGATAAAAGGATAAAATACATCAATGAGAAAAAGAAGATTCTTAAAGGATACGAAAACAATGTAATTGATTTAGAAGTAGAAATCCTCACGAATCAGATTGAGAAGGATAAAGGGAAAAAGATGGTTGGTAAAATTTCTAAATTGATGGATGGTGTAAATAATGAAATCAAAAGGTTAGAAAATGAGTTATTCCTTTACACAAATTCAACAGAGTGGACAGATTGGTTAAATAAAATGTATTTAGAAATAGATAGTGTTAAAGATTACCCTCTACAAAAGAAGAAAGAATTCCTTAATAATTATTTGAAGAAAATAGATGTAGAATATATCATCAAAGAAAAATCTCATAAGATGAATTTTGAATTTAAGTATCCAATAGTTGATGATAAACTCTCTCAATTTGGTAAGGATAAGGATGGAAAAAGAACTTACCAAATTGAAGATGGTATGAAAAGTTCATCTTATAAATTCCAACTTAAAAACACATATAAATCAAAAGTTGATTTGGAGGATAAAGAGAAGTTAAATAAACTCATTACTCATTTAAGGGTTGAAAAATCCTTGTCTTTGAACGAAGTTTGTAAGGAATTAAATAAGAAAAAATTTAGAACACCAACCAATAAAGAATGGAATAAATCATTACTATCTCTTCACATCAAAAACATGAAAGTAGATGTGGGAAAGTAGTTAGGGGTTATAAATCTTACTCCACAAGAAAACTCCATCACTGTAGAATAATATCAGAAGGGAGTTTTACTCCCTTTTTTATTGTTCCTTGAGGTATTCCTTTTTTAGTGCCGGACAAATCTTATAGCGCTCATCCTTGGTGTCTTCATACATCGCTTCGAGAAGTTCGTAGATGTTTTGAATACCAATTTTCTTACACCACTCAAATGGACCGTGAGGGTAGTTAGTACCTAGTTTCATGCCTAGGTCAATATCTTTCTTAGTTGCAGTTCCCTCTTGGACAGTATAGAAGGCTTCATTAATTATCATGGCAATAACTCGGGGAGTAACCATTCCTACACGGTCATCAACAATTTCAAAATCTGTACCGATTGATTCACAAATCGACTTCAATTTTACATTTTGGTCAATGCTAGTAGAGGAAACCTCCAAGATTTCTCTATTAATGAAGGTTGGTAAACCATTGAATCCGAAAATGTAATTGCTCAATTCACCTTCTTGAAAGTATACGAGCTCTGATAATGAGATTTTTGGAGCATTCACAAATACTGTCAATCCTTCATGGTCTTGATAGTTTGAGAAAAGCTCTGGATCGTCCCCGACAAAAAAATCAAAAATTACATCGAAATCAACGAAGGTCGAATGGAATTGATACCTGGGATCAAAAGTTAGCTCATTCGTTAATCCGAACTTTTTTTCGAATTCATTAAAATCTCCTTCGGTACCAATAACCAGAATCTTCATAAATGATTAATTTGACACAAAAGTATTAATAATTAGACCATGTCAAAGACCATTGTTACAAGTACACAAGCACCGGCTCCAATTGGGCCATACAGCCAAGCTGTTAAAGCGGGTAATACGCTTTATATGTCAGGGCAAATTCCTTTTGATCAACTTACCGGAGAAATGATCAATGAGAACATTACTGAGGAGACACATCAGGTAATGAAGAACATTGAAGCTGTCCTTAGTGAGGCTGGAATGACCTTCGACCAAGTGGTGAAATGTTCTATTTTCATTAAAGACATGAATCAATTTGCTACAATTAACGAGGCGTATGGTATGTATTTCAAAGAAAATCCACCGGCTCGTGAAACCGTGGAGGTTGCCAGGTTGCCAAAGGATGTAAATGTTGAGATTTCTTGTATCGCTGTTGACCTTTAAGGTATAATGCCAGGCTCTCCCTTTAATAAGTCTTCCTATATTTGCGCCCTAATTTATAGTCTATGAGTGTTCGTGTAAGATTCGCCCCCAGTCCAACAGGGGCATTGCATATTGGTGGTGTCAGAACGGCATTGTATAATTACCTTTTTGCGAAAAAGCACAACGGTACTTTCATTCTAAGGATTGAAGATACAGACCAGAACCGATTCGTAGAGGGTGCAGAATCTTATATCGAAGAGGCCTTACTGTGGGCAGGAATCGTACCCGATGAAGGTGTTAATGCTGGTGGGGATTTTGGTCCTTATAGACAGTCTGACCGAAAGGGTAGGTATAAAGATTTTGCAGACCAATTGATTGCAGATGACAAAGCTTACTATGCGTTTGATACATCCGAAGAGTTAGACGCAATGCGCGATCGATTGAAGGAGGCAAGAGTCGCCAACCCTCAATACAATGCCATCACTCGAATGCAAATGAAGAATTCACTGACTTTGTCGACTGAGGAAGTAAATGAATTAATTGAACAGGGTCATCAGTACGTAGTTAGAATTAAGCTCCCAAGGAATGAGGATGTAAGGTTTAAGGATATTGTCCGTGGTTGGGTGGTGGTTAACACGGCCACTATGGATGATAAAGTTTTGCTGAAATCTGATGGAATGCCAACATATCATCTTGCCAACATCGTGGATGATCATCAAATGAATATCTCTCATGTTATTCGTGGCGAAGAATGGCTACCATCGGCCCCACTTCATGTATTGCTCTACGAATACCTAGGTTGGGAGAAGCCTGAATTTGCTCATCTTCCACTTCTATTGAAGCCTGACGGTAATGGTAAGCTGAGTAAAAGAGCTGCAGACAAGCTTGGTTTTCCAATTTTTCCGCTAAACTGGACTGATCCGGTCACACAAGAATTATCAAAAGGTTTTAGAGAAGAAGGTTATTTGGCGGATGCATTTATAAATTTTTTATCCCTTTTAGGGTGGAATCCTGGAGGAGAAAAGGAATTGTTTTCCATGAAGGATCTGATTGAGCTTTTCAGCCTTGAGAGAATTAATAAAGCAGGTGCTAAGTTTGATATAGGAAAAGCAAAGTGGTTCAATGAGCAATATCTAAAAGCAAGATCGAATGAAGAGCTTGCTGAACAGTTTAACGGCCTTTTAGATACACCTATTGAAGAAAGTAGAGCGCTTTTGATCGTAGATGCATTGAAAGAACGTGTGACTTTCATCAATGAAATGGTTGATGCAGGGCGTTTCTTTTTTGAAGCACCTGACGCATATGACGACAAGACAGTTCGAAAAAAGTGGAACCAGCAGGCGGTAGATAAATTACTTGGCTTTGCAAATAGGCTTCAGGGCAAAGAGCAAATTGATAAGGAAGAGGCAAGGCAGTTATTAATGAGTTACCTTGCTGAGGATGAAACCCCGTTGGGCCATATAATGCCAGCGTTGAGGCTTTCATTAACTGGTGAGGCGGGTGGGCCTGATTTGATGGCAATTATTGAAATTTTAGGGCCTAGTGAGGTCATCACTCGAATTAAGAAAGCAACAGAAGTTATTGCTATAAACGATTAAGGATGGCGAAGAAAAAAGAACAACCGGGAAAAGCGAAAGTTGCGCCTGAGTTAGATGGGCTAGAAGTCAATATTGACTCTTTTGGAGAGATTCAGAACTCTCTCTCAATTGATAAGATTAATGAGTTTTTGAATAAGAACGTTGACGATAAAAAGTTGAGAGATCGCAAGGATCCGGATGAGAAAAAAGATGAGGAAGAGGAGTAGTCAACTACTTCACTTTACTCACATATAGTTCGCCCCCACTTACTCCATGCACTAAAATAGTTTCACTACCCACGGTCAAGCTTACGGAAGATTTGATGTTTCCACTGGCTCTATAATTTGAGTTTCGGGACATCTTAAAGCTATTCAAGTTAGTGTCATAATAGACTGAAAAGCCATGGCCTGCATCATATTGGCCCACAGTCACTTCAGTACCATAATTATTTCCACTTAATAAATAATCCCTCCCTACTTTAGCAATTGCGTTTAGAGGAGCGATTTGTGTTTCTTTAGGCAGAGGAATTGCTTTATATCCATCGGTAGAGCTCAGGAAGGCCGTATGACTAAAGGTATTTGCCTTAAGGATGTAGGCTCCGTCACGAATTTCTAAGGGCACGATTTCGGCAAAAGTTGCCTTTGCAAATTCTTCGTGCTTAACATATCTCTTCTTGAACCGAATGACTTGCTGTTCTAAAGTACTTTTTGAATGAAGCACGTGCTCTTCACCGCCAATAAAGCAACTCATAATGGCATCGATCATTCCATTGTCATCATAGTCTTTAGCGAATACACTCAAGGGTTCGTCTGCAGATACATCATATTTTGTATTCTCGCCCAAGTTTCCAGCAATAATATCCAATTTCCCATCACCATTAAGGTCCTCTAGGAACATAGTATTCCACCATCCTGTATGGCTTGAGAGCTTTAGCGTTGCTGTGGCATCTGTAAACCTTCCGTTTTCTTGTAAGAAAACGGTGATTGGCATAAACTCACCTACTAGAACGAGGTCTATATCACCATCACTGTCAAAGTCTGCCCACTCTGAGTCAGTCACCATTCCTATTTTTTGAAGATTTTGAGCAATGTCAGTTGTCACATTAGAGAACTTCCCACCTTCATTTCTGAGTATGTAAGAAGTTCCTGGTAAAGGATATTTCTTGGGGTCAAGGCCGCCTCCAATGAAAAGGTCAATGTCACCATCGTTATCAAAATCTTTTGCTGATACAGAACCTGTACTGGTAAGCATTTCAGGTAGAATGTTTTGGCCAAGCTTGAATTGGCCTCTGCCGTTATTGATATATATTCTGTCTTGATATTCCTTGCTCAAAGCATCAAACTCGTTGCTTCCTGAAGCTACATACAGGTCTAAGTCTCCATCTTTGTCAAAGTCAAAGAAGATGGCATCAGTATCTTCAGAATCATTAGCGCCATCGAGCGCTCTTTTATTGAATTTTCCACTTTTACTCTGTGTAAAAATGTAGGCAGCGTTTCCGGCAGAACCACCTACAAATAGGTCATCTAATCCATCACCGTTTATGTCTCCAGTAGTCAAGGCAGGCCCTGATTGTGATAGCCTATGAGGTAAAAGGGGCTCATAGTAGAAGTCTACATAGTCATTTTCGACAGAAGTATGATCAAGTCCATACTCGCTAGATAGGTTTCCAGAAAGAAGGTTTATGGGTTGATTGCTATCTACTTCCGAGGCCTTTGCATTCTGAATATCGAAACTCTCCGTTGTATTGAGCAATGGACTTTTGATTTGGACTTGACCATTTGGCCATATTACTGTAACCTCAATTGGAGCATCATTCTCGCCAAAACCGAAGTAGATTTCTGAGCTAACATTCGAAAGGTATCCCCGAGTTTTTGCCTGATAATGACTTCTTTGAATATTGCCTTGTTTGACAATGATTTTGGCACCTAGGCCATCTGTATTCTCTTTGGACCCCTTGAGTCTTACCTTGAGGTAGTTTGGTTTTATTTCGGCTTGGTCTAATGTATTTTCATAGATATGGGCATTGTCATCAATATTGGATATTACTAAATCGAGGTCACCATCTTGATCGAGATCAGCATAGGCCATTCCATTGGACCATGTTGGTATTGAAAGCCCCCAGTCTGCAGTTACATCGCTAAAAGTTAAATCTCCGTTGTAAGTGTAAGCATAGTTGGGAAGCTTTAAATCATTAGTCTTTTTTACAATGGCGAGCGCGACTTCATCAGGGTCTTGTCCTTTTCCGTTGGCAATTTCGAGCTGCTCGCTGATATAGTTTCTAAAGTCCCAGTCGGTAACATTTCTGCGGAAGCCATTGGTGATGATAAGGTCTGTGCTACCATTCGCATCGTAATCTCCGAACACTGGTGCCCAACTCCAGTCTGTTTCGTTGATACCTGCAAACTGACCGATCTCTGAAAAGCCTTTTTCCCCTTGATTCATTTGCAATGAATTTCTCATGTACTGTGGGGTATAGCCTTCCTTGACAGATAAGTTGAAGAAGTCGAATTGCATAGGTCCGAGAATCTTCTTCTGACGATAATTGTCCTCAGGCATCATGTCCATTTGAATCACATCGGGGAGCAGGTCATTATTGAAGTCTTGAGCATCGACTCCCATTCCGAAATGACTGGTATGCTTCACATAGTCTTTTGATCTGTCGCTGAAAGTCCCATCCTGATTGTTGATGTAGACGATATCGTCAAAAAGGAAATCATTACTAATATAGAGGTCTGGATATTGATCATTGTTAAAGTCATTCACAGCAATACCTAACCCATAGCCCTCTACAAGTATACCTGCTTCGAGGGTTACATTGGTAAAGGTATTGTCGCCATTGTTTCGGTAGAGTCTATCGTTAGAAAGTCCAGACCCGTCTATAATTTTCTTATTGACCATTTTAAGGTCAGTACCTTCATTGTTGCCATAGGTCAAAAGGTACATATCCAAATCACCATCTAGGTCATAATCCAGGAAAGCAGAATGCGTAGAGTGACCATCATCATTCAGGCCATAGGCTTTAGCTTGTTCGGTAAAAGTAAGGTCACCATTATTGATAAAAAGCAGGTTTTCTCTTTTTGTGCTATCGGGGTTTGAAACTGCGATGTAAATATCGTTGAAACCATCAGCGTTAATATCTACAATAGAAACACCATTACACCAAACGTCAGTCTCAACACCAGCTTTTTCAGTGATATCATCGAATTTTAATTCTCCTTTATTCAGATATAGTCTACTCGAAACGAAATTTCCTGTGAAGAAAATATCCTCTAGCCCATCGTTGTTGAGGTCACCAATAGCAACTCCTGCTCCATTGTAAATTGGCGCGAAGCTTAGTAGGTTGATTTCTCTATTCTCCTGCATCTCATTGTCAAATCTGATACCTGTTTCCTTTGGAGAAAGTAATTTAAAAAGGCCGCTACTTTCAGCAGGTTTATTGCATGAGATTACGATGATTGCCAATAATAAAAATACAACTAAACTTAGTCCTGACTTATTCATGTTCGCTGTGGTTCATTGAATCACTATCTTTTAAAAAATCGACACGAGTGAGTGTTCGGCTTATAATTTTGTCACTTGATTCTATGATTTCAATAGCCTGATTTGCAGATATGTTTTTGAATACTTGTTTTGAATTCTTCATTGGCCATTTCACTTCCAGGATTTCGATAGACTCTGATTTGCCAAGGCCTATTTCGAGTGCATAGCTGTTGCCTCCAAAGCTTGCTCCATTGGAGACTGTTCTGTAAAGATGTTGTCCGGTTGAAGTGACCAAGTGCACTTTCGCTCCTACCGCTTTCCTATTTGATTTCTTGCCCGTCAGTTGAATGTTGATCCAATTGTTATCTTCATTAGGGTTAACAAGCAATTGGTTTTGGTAAACGTCACCTTCATGTGCTCCGCCCATGGTAATGTAAATATCATGATCACCATCATTGTCCATATCTCCCCAACTGATTCCATGACCTTTCTGAATATTTGAAAAGCCTCCTACAAAGCTCACCTCTTCAAAAAACTCACCTTCAACGTTTCTGAACATCCTATTAGGAATTATACTTTCAAAATTTGGATCACCTGTTCCGAAGTATAAGTCAAGATACCCATCATTATCAAGGTCTCCATAATTGAACCCCATTCCATATATCGACTTAAGAAACCCAGTAGATTCAGTGGTATCAGAGAATGTGCCATCTCCATTGTTTTTATACAACTTCGGTAGCGCGGCAGTTGGTGAATTGCCTTGAAGTTCAAAAGTCACTTCATGTGCTAATGGATTATTACTTGTTGTGTAAGCGGAGACGAACAAGTCATCAAAACCATCATTGTTATAGTCCATTGAACCTGTTGAGAAGCTTACAAATGGCTCTGTTAAATTCAGCGCCTTGGCCTGATCAATAAACTTAAGGTCACCTTGATTGATCATCAATTTATTATTGCCACCCATGATGGAAATGTAGATATCGGCTAAGCCATCATTATTTGCATCAAGGGCAGTTACTCCTTTGATGAGTTCTTTAAATTCTAAGCCGGCATCGGTGGCCATATTTTTAAAAGTTCCGTCCTTTTGGTTTACATAGAACTCTGAAGCATGAACTTTGCCACGTGCTGCTCTTCCAATGGTCGAGGTTGTGGTGGTTTCATTGCCAATGAATACATCTAGCCAGCCATCTTGATTGAAGTCTCTCCAGACTGCTGTTTGTGTTGGATGAAAAGACAAGAGCCCGGCTTTTTCTGTGACATCAGTAAATGTTCCGTCACCATTGTTCTTTAATAATGAGTTAGGGTGCTGTCCCCATTGACCAAACCAACCACCTCTCAGCACAAACAAGTCTATGAGGCCATCATTGTTATAATCGGTTTGCATGCAATTAAGTCCACCAAATAGCCCAGCTACTCCTGAATCTTCCGTCTTGTCAATGAAAGTCCCATCTCCCTGATTAAAAAATATTTTGAGCTGATCCTTTTCGGTGACGCCACTTGAAGAAGCTACAATATCCAAGTGCCCATCGTTATTGAGATCTTCAACAATGGAACCTCCAGATATGCCCTTTGATGCTATGCCTAGATTAGGGGCTCGATCTATAAAAGCTTTCAAGGTTCGGTTATCGTTTTCAAAAGCCTCTGGGGCGATCAAGAATTTAGAAGGAACTGAGCCAGGATATTCGCCTATCGTTTGGTAACAGATGTTGAGAAGCCAAACGAGTTCTAAGTCTTCAGGGTAATCTTCTAATAATGGTTCTATGATTTGAATAGCCGATTCAGAGCCCATTTTAAGTTGGTGGATACCAGCATTAGCGATCGGTAAGATACAGGAGGCCGAACTATGATTGATTAAGCAATTCTGCTGTTCGCCTAAACGGATGTAGGATAGTGCTTGTAGACGCTTGTAAAAGTAATCCCATTGCTTATCGAGCTTTTGATCAGCCTCTGCGATCTCTACATTAAAGTTTTCAATCTCCTCAATGGCTTTTTCTGTAAAGCCACTATTCAGTACTTCACGAAAGTACCAATAGCTGAAAGAGACATATTCTTGAAAATCGTTCTTTTTGAATTGGCGCATTGAATCCAATACTTGAGCGCGCTTTTCATTGAAGTAATAAGTAATCTCAGATGGACTTACTTCACTATGCCTTTCGGCCAATAAGGAGACCATGTACTGGTTTCGCTCTTGAGCGCTTTTGTTCTCCTCAGAATCGCATGATTGCATTAGGAATACTATCGATAATAGTATGACTAGTTGCCTTCCCCACATGAGGTAAATATAGCTAAATTTCAATGGAGAATATTACTCCTAAGACCTTAAAAGGCTTATCAGGCAATGATTTTAGTCGTTTTCATCAGGTTCGTTCATTTCTAAAACCACTCTCCAGATACTACCGAGTAGCATTAGTGTAAAGCCAGTGACCAGCATACCGGAACGTATGTCAAAACTGATGACTTTAAATAGCTTAAAGAGTAAGGACACTAAGACCAAAAAGAGACCAAAGAAAGCGATACGGGTAACAACTTTAATACTCACGGGTTTGTGTTTTTTCGATAAAATATTTTTGGAAAAATGGCCGGAACATCTCGCTTATAGTGGATGTAGTCTTGTCCGAACTTTTGAATTAATTTTTTCTCTTCGAGTTTGATGCCAATTGGTAAGTAGATGAGCAAAGCCAAGAGGATGGTAAAATTTGATAGGAGTGGGTTGTATATGAAATAACCTAAGAAAATCAGAATTGTACCAGCGTATAAAGGGTGTCTAACTTTTCGTTGAAGCCCTTTTTTTATTAGTTTTTGGTTAGGATTTTCCGTTTTCAAGCCAAGAAAAGCGCCCGTGTTATAGTTGCGAAAGGCTCTTTTAATAATGAAGATTCCCATTGTTGCCATCATTAGTCCTACATAAAAATGGATTGGAGAGGGAATCATCAGTAAAGGACTTGGTATGATCGCACCAACAAATAAAACTAGTCCAATAACTACTAATGAGATTAAATTGTAGAGCAGGCGATAAGTTTTTGGCTTTAATCCAATACGGGCTTTGACACTAGGTAGCAGCAATACACTGTGCAGTGTATAAAAGATTCCCCAGCCCAAGAATAATATGGTATGATCTAGCCACATGGTCGCAATGATAAGGATATTTTTTATGTTTAATAACCCGAGGTATTATGAATAGGATTTGATTGACTTTGTGGGTTAGATCGATTATCAGAAAAACGTTATCATGCTCATCGAAAAGTTCATCACAATTTCGAGATACGCAATTCGCTAAGACAACGTCCCCATAACTTCTTGATCAATGCCAAAGCATCTCGCTCTGGTGTTTTTATTTCCTTCCTTGATGACTATTTTCACATCCTATCGAGAACGAATCAAGACGCAACAGATGCCAGAAATCAATCCATCAAGGTTAGTTAACGAAGCCGAAAACATTTTAGAAAGTAATACTTGGGAGGATCGATATAACGTACCAAGTCCAAACCTTTATCCTTATCAATGGAATTGGGATTCTGGTTTTGTGGCCATGGGGTTTTCTAGATTTGATGTTGCTCGCGCCATAAGAGAGTTAGAAAGCCTATTTGAAGGTCAATGGGAAAACGGGATGTTGCCTCATATCATCTTTCATAGCAAGAAAAGAGAAGGGTACTTTCCCGGTCCTTCTTACTGGGAATCGAAAAATGTAGAAGGTGCTCCAAGATCGGTCGATACTTCAGGAATTACTCAACCTCCAGTGCATGGATTTATTTTAGAGAGGATATTTAATCAGCATTCCGATTCAGGCGATGTAAGAGATTTCGCAAAGAAATTCTATCAAAAAATTCTTCGACTCCATAGGTATTACTACGAGTACCGAGACCCCAATCACGAAGGCCTGGCGTTTATCTACCATCCCTGGGCTTCGGGTAGAGACAACTCGCCTCTTTGGGATGATTTAGTGAAAACGATCACGATTAAGCCGGGTGATATCCCTGCCTACAAACGTTATGACAACTTGAAGGCTGACCCTTCTGAAAGGCCGTCTGATAGAGACTATGACATCTATGTTTACTTGATGGAGCTCGGTAAAAAACATGGGTATGATGGGAAAGCAATTGCTCAAGAATCACCTTTTTTAGTACAGGATACCCTCTTCAATGCGATGCTAATTCGTTCGAATGAAGCATTAATTAATCTAGGCGCTGAATTTGGCTTTGATACTAAGGAAGTACAGGAATGGAATACCCAAAGTAAGCAAGCTTTCGAAGACAAGCTGTGGGTGGAGGAATTAGGGATGTATGCTCCTTATGACCTTCAGAATAATAAGCACATTGCCTTAAAGGAAATTGGAGCTTTTACGGCACTCTTTGCTGGAATTCCATCATTGGCTAGGGCACAAAGACTTAATGACTATATAAGCACCCTGGCTAATCGTCCAGAGGGCTTTCGTGTTATGCCTAGTTTTGATCCTGATCATTTGGTTTTTGATCCCAAGAAATACTGGAAGGGCCCTATATGGCCTCAAATGAATTGGTTGGTGTATCAAGGATTGAAACGGTATGATTTTAAAGATAGCGCTAACCAAGTCAAATCGGATTTTTTGGAATTAGTTGATAAATTAGGCTTTTACGAATACTTCGACCCCAGAAAATCTGTCGCAGATCAATTGAAAAATGGCTATGGAGGTGACCATTTTTCTTGGACTGCAGCGGTCGTATTAGATCTTATTGCTGATTAATGAACTACCTCGACTATTCAATTATTATCATCTACATCGTTGGCTTCTTATATCTAGGCTACCGCTTCAAAAACCAATCTGATAAAAACGATTACTACTTAGGAGGTAGAAGTTTTGGTTGGTTTCCTCTGGCGATGAGTACGGCTGCAACGCAGCTATCTGCTGTAAGCTTTATCTCTGCTCCGGCATTTGTAGGACTCAAAGAAGGTGGAGGGATGATTTGGTTGACGTATGAATTTGCCGTGCCATTAGCCATGATATTCCTTATGGTAGTCTTAGTGCCCTCCTTCTATAAGTCAGGTATTGTTAGTGTCTATGAGTTTTTAGAAAGGAGATTCGATGCAAGTACCAGAGTACTATTGAGCATAGTCTTTCAAATAAGCCGTGCTTTCGGTACTGCTGTAATGATTTATACCGTGGCAATTATCTTGGAAAGTGTCATGGGAATACCCATGTGGCAAAGCATTGTGCTGATAGGGATTGTCACTATGATTTACTCTTTGCAGGGCGGAATGAAGGCAGTCGTTTATGGCGATATGGTACAGATGATAATTCTCTTCATCGGTATTATTGTTTGCCTGGGTTTCGGCTTGCACTATTTAGGAGGCTGGGGGAGTTTCTTGGAAAGGGTAGATACAGAAAGGTTAACCGCGGTTGATTTCTCATCCCTTGGGTTTAGCGGTGATGAATTTGGCTTTTGGCCGATGTTGGTGGGAGGTTTCTTCCTTTACACCTCTTACTATGGCACCGATCAAAGTCAGGTACAGCGATTGCTTTCGGCAAGTAGTATGAAAACGATGAAGCAAACCCTAGTAGCAAATGGAGTGATGCGTTTTCCGATTACGCTGGCATACTGTATCATGGGGCTAGTCATAGGTACCTTAGCCTTATCTCAGACAGAATTTATTTCTCTAATTCCTAGCGATAAGCCAGACCGTATGATTCCGATTTTTATTCGGGATTATCTTCCAAATGGAGTAATAGGAATCCTGATAGTAGCAATATTTTCTGCTGCCATGTCGTCTTTGAGCTCAGCAATTAACTCATTGAGCGCAGCCTCGGTTGAAGACTTATTTGCTAGAGGAAAGAACTTAAGCGAGAAGCGATACATGAAACTTTCAAAAATGACTGCGTTATTTTGGGGGGCAGTATGTGTCGTGATTGCCTTCTTCGTAGGAGATATCGCAGATACAGTTATTGAGGCAATCAATAAAGTTGGGTCAGTTTCTTTCGGTCCAATCTTAGCCATTTTTGTAGCGGCTATCCTAGTGAAGAGAATCAATGGCTTAGGCGCCAATGTAGGTTTATTGACGGGTGTAGGCCTAAACGTTTATATGTGGTTGGCGGTGCCCGATGTCTTCTGGTTTTGGTGGAATGCAATTGGTGCAGTTGTAACTTTTGCGGTCGCTTATTTAGTAAGCGTACTCCGTCCATCTGCATCCACCCCTGAAGGTCAATTTCAGATTGAGCCCATAAATTTCAACCAAAAGAGTGTTTATTTACTGTTGGGATTCTTTGTCTTGATAGTCATTATTTCCGTTCTGTTTCCTTACTTTTTTTAACGAATGAGAGTTCTCGTTTGCCCTGATAAATTCAAAGGTTCACTAACGGCAAGTGAAGTATGTCAGGCTATCCATAAAGGGCTGATACGTTTCGACTCAGACATTGAAACTATAATGCTTCCCTTGGCTGATGGGGGAGAAGGAACGCTCGATGTACTTGAATCAGTCCTTGAAACAGAGCGTGTTGAGCTAATTGCGAATAACCCGCTGATGAGGCCCTTTTCCACTTATTATCTACAAAGTAAAGATTTGGCATTTATTGAAATGGCGAATGCTTCGGGGCTTCAGTTGTTGAAAAATCATGAAAGAAATCCTTTAAGCACAACGACTTTTGGGACAGGTGAAATGATCAGGCATGCCTTAGATCGAGGAGTCAATCATATCTATTTGCTCATAGGGGGCAGCGCAACAAATGATGGAGGCATTGGAATGGCCAAAGCACTAGGATACGATTTTGAAGTCAGCGATGAGAATTTTAAAGCAGATGGTGCTGGCTTACCGTTTATTGAAGGTTTAGTTAAGGATGATATACATAGCCGAATTGAGGAGGTAAAATTTACTGTACTTTCGGATGTCAGGACGAAATTGCTGGGTAAGGATGGTGCTTCGTATACATATGGTCGGCAGAAAGGTGCAGATGATAAGGCAATCGATCAGCTGGATCAGGGTTTGACTAACCTATCCATTGTCTTGAATAACGGTTTTGAGAATGTGCCGGGTTCTGGCGCTGCAGGTGGTTTAGGCTATGGCGCAATGTCCTTCCTAAAGGCAGAGATTAAGTCTGGTATAGAAACGATTCTCGATATAGTTGGTTATCATAAGAATGTTGAATCTGTTGATTTAATTATAACTGGAGAAGGGAAGCTTGATGCGCAAACTGCAGAGGGAAAAGTTATTTCGGGTGTTTTGCATCAGGCTAATACCTATAATATACCGATCGGTATAATATGTGGATTAGCTGACTTACGCATGAGCGGCATTGACCCTAAAAGCATTTATCAAGTCACTGATTTAGCCTTAAATCATAGTGATGCGATGACGAATGCCGGAAAGTATGTTGAAGACCTTGCTTTTAATTTGATTAGTGACATTCGATAGTCATTCTACTTACTCGAATTGATTATTTTTGCTCCATGGAATCTATCAGCATCGGCATTATCAAAGAAGGCAAAGTACCTATAGATCATAGAGTGCCTCTTAAGCCTTCTCAGGTAAAAGATATATTAGAGCGATATCATAACGTTCAGATCAAATGTCAACGCAGCGATATTCGGTGCTATACTGATAGCGAATATGCAGCTGCTGGGGCCATTATGGTAGATGATGTTTCCGATTGCGAGATAATTCTGGGCGTTAAAGAAGTTCCTATTGACATGCTCTCTGAAGGAAAGACCCATTTCTTTTTCTCCCATACGATCAAGAAGCAGGAGTATAATAGAGAGCTCCTTCAAGAGGTTCTGAAAAAAAATATAAGACTGATTGATTGGGAATGCTTGACAAATAAGGATGGTCAACGCCTGATTGCCTTTGGCCGATATGCAGGTATAGTGGGGGCCTATAATGGTCTCTTGACATTTGGTAAACGATATAACCTCTTTCATCTGAGGCCTGCACATGAGTGCTTTGATTTGGATGATATGAAAACTGAATACCCTAAGGTTAAATTACCACCGATAAAGATAGCTATGACAGGAGGAGGCCGAGTCTCTAAAGGCGCTATGGAAGTGCTTAATGGCATGGGCATTAGAAAAGTAAGTCCAGCTGAGTTTATTAGCGAGTATTTCAAAGAGCCAGTGTATACTCAGCTTAATACGAGAGACTATAATCAAAAAATTGGAGGAGGGGATTTTGATAGAGATGAGTTTTATACTGATCCTCATCATTATGAATCTTCGTTTTTGCAATACGCTAGAAAGGCAGATATTCTGATTGCCGGAGCTTTTTGGGATCCTAAGGCTCCCGTTTTGTTCGATAGGCTAGATGTGGTTAAGCCTGATTTTAAAATCAGAGTTGTAGCTGATATTACTTGTGACATAGAAGGATCAATTCCTTCTACTAAGAAATCAAGTACAATTGATGATCCGATTTACGACTATAATCCAAGTAATAACAGAGTAGAGTCAGCCTTTGCTGATGAAGGAAATATTACGGTTATGGCTGTTGATAATCTGCCTTGTGAGTTGCCGCGGAATGCATCAGAGGATTTTGGCAAAGAATTCTTGAGTCATATCTTGCCTAATTTGATTGGTGCGGATACGGATGAAATTATTAAGCGTGCCTCTATCACAGAGAAAGGAGAGTTGACTGAAGGATACGCTTACTTACAAGATTATGTCAATGGGCATTAACCGATACATAGAACATACTAATCTAAAGCCTACGCTAACTGACAAGGACGTTGACCAATTGGTGGCTGACGCTATCAAACATCAGTTCGTAGGCGTGTGCGTCCCACCTTTTTGGGTGAAAAGAGCTTCTCGCGAACTAGCCGAACATGATATCCAACTCGTAACGGTCATAGGCTTTCCGTTGGGCTATCAAATGACCGATAGTAAGCTCGTTGAAATCGAAAAGGCAATTGATGATGGTGCTAATGAGTTAGACATTGTGATGAATAACTCAGCCTTTAAATCAGGGATGTCTTGGGTGAAAATTGAGCTAGCCAAGTGTGCCAACTTGATACACCAAAGTGGATGCATGATGAAAGTGATTCTTGAGACTGCTTATCTTTCAGACGAAGAAATTATTCTGGCAACTAAGCTTTGTTCCGAAGCAGGAACCGATTTTGTAAAGACATCCACTGGTTTTGCACCCGCTGGGGCTAAAGTGTCTCATATTGAATTGATGAGAAAACATGCGCCTTCAAATGTGGGTATAAAAGCTTCTGGAGGGATCAAAGATTTGACCACGCTGAAGGCCATGGTAGCTGCGGGTGCCGATCGTATTGGTACTTCTTCTGGGATTAGTATTATGAACGAAGAAGCCAAGGTCTAAGCCGACTTAGCATTCAATTTTTGAATTCCTTTGTATTTATAGATGCGCAAGCCGAAATGATCGAAAATACTCACCTTCATTCGATTTTGGGCTAACTCGATTCTTTTTGAAGCATCGTGAAAAACGGAAAGCTCTAAGCCCGCTAGCACAAAATTTTTCTTGGTACAGAGTTCGTTGACATATTCGTCAAAGGCTTTTGGCCAATCTGACATGTACATCTCATAATGGCTTCTTCCATCAAAAAGTAACTCTAATTGATTATCGCCTAACTGGTAGCGATAAATGCCCGCTAGCACATCGTAAAGTTCATCGAAAAAGGAAAGGTGATTGGGCTTGAAGTCATCAATCTGATCGGTTGTCTCGTCAGGTAGCCTTAAAGGGTTGAAAAGTGTATAGTATCCTTCTTTGACAAGGTCAATTAGCCTTGCTTGAAGTTCAAGTTTCAAATTTGACTGTACCTCCTTTAGAAGGTAATTTTTGTCTAGAAGAAATAAGCGATCCGACACCTAAAAAATTTTCACTAAGCTAAAGAATTATGCGTAATAAACCGAGAATGGAGCATTGAGGTCTTTCTTTCGTTGATATTGACTATTGCGCTGCACCACTATTTACAATTCGGCCGAAGAAGATGGCATTCATCATTAGTTTGTTGGTGCCATACCAAAAGGCTCTAAAGTTTGGATTGTCAACCAATGAGACTATCCGGCCATTACCCATCGCACCAACTCTTATAGTAGAAGTACCTTTTAATGCTTCGAGGTTAGCATCACTAATCCAGCCACTTCGTAGTGGGTCTTCGGTATATCTACCTGGGTTGGCGAATTTGCTTTCAGAGGGCGCTATCATGGTATTGCCTCTTCTGAAAGTAGGGAGTTCTTCCTTGTAGTAACCAAAAGCCATTGGGTGTGATAGATCAAGAGTAGACATATAGACGCCACCGGGTATATTCTGAGCCCGAGAGAAGTTTGAAATCTCATCATATGCGATTTCTTCTGCACTTGGGGCTTTCGGACTTACAGTCTTTAAGTTAGTTAGTTTATTTTTTGCCATCCAACTCACTGCTGAACCAGTTCCAACAAGTGTACCTCCTTTTCTAATCCACCGTTTTAGATTCTCCAACGCAGAATCGTTCAAATTAAGGCCGCCAGAAATGATGATAGTGTTATATCTATCAATGGCATTGGACCCAAGCCTACTTTCGGGAAGCTTAGTGGCTAGCATGTTCATTCGAGTGTCTAATAAATGCCATACTTCGCCAATGTCATAGGAACTGCCAGATTCTACAATGAGTGCGACTTCAGGTTTTTCGAGTGTTACAAAGGAGTTACTGCCTAAAGAAACCCCACCCGTAAGGCCAGTACTGAGTGGATAAATATTAAGTCCATCCTCTTTGGCGATGGCCTTCAGCTCTTGGAATAAATCATATGCAGAAAGCTTTTGGTTGGCAACCGGAATAAGAATCGTTCCTCTGTCAAACTCTTTCTCATCAACACCTTCGAATTTACTAGTTGCAACTTTTAACCTAATGCCTTTCGAGAGGAGCCTGTTTGCTGCTCTAGGTGCGTAATATCCATGCCATTCAAATGCATAAGCATAATTGCTTTGACTACCAAGCACATCACCTTCAGGGAAAGTTAAGTTTTCGACTTTATCTCCAAGCTGGTTTCTTCCATAGTCACGACTTGACATTTCATCGTATTCAAGGTTGAATGCCATCGGATATGTCCATCCAGAGATGTCATAGAAAAGGCTGTCTTCAAAGGTGGTGCGCTGTTCGAACATCGCCTTTATGATTTTATAATTCCTTTGTTTCAAAGGAATTATGTAACTGTTGCCAGGTAAATATTCTTCTTCCTCTAGACGAATATTTCTTGAAGGGCGGTAGAAATCAATTTCTTGTTGGTCTAATATTTCTGCTAAATGATACGCCCTAACAAGGTCTTTTTCAGCCTTGAAGATATAGGCTTTATGATTGTCAGAATCTGCTTCACGGAGCGCTTTCTTATAGAAGTCTCTTTGATACTCTAAAAGCTCCACACGCATTGCAACAGACGCTCGCCAAGTTGATAATGCTGTTGTAAACTGATTGCGTACGGTAAAAGGAAATTTTAAGACACCATTGTCACTTTCTTGTGCATGACCTCTCGAACTTGCTTGTTCGAAAAGTATACCAATGCCACCGTTAATGTCTGGGAAGGTTGAGCCTTTACCATAATAAAAGTCATCGTAACCTTCTTTTGTATAGTAGAGTGAGCCAATACTATCTAGCGCTTCGGCATGATATTCTCCAATTTTACCTGTGAGTTCCTGATTTAATTTAGGGGTCAAAGGGTGGGTTCGAGAGGGTACACCTGGTTGGAAGAAGAAGGTAGAGTTAGTTCCCATTTCATGATGGTCAGTCAAGACGTTTGGCTTCCATTGATGGTATTTTACAATTCTGTTTTGCGATTCTGGTTGCTGTAGAGGCAACCAATCTCTATTCAAATCAAACCAATAGTGATTGGTACGCCCACCTGGCCATGATTCGCTATACTCTCTGTCGTTAGGGTCAGGGTTCACGTTTTTCCCCTTATGCATATTTGCCCAAGTAGAAAACCTTGTTAGTCCATCAGGGTTGTAAGATGGGTCTAGCAGTACTACGCTATTTCTTAGTGCATTTTCTACCTCTGGACCCTGTGCTGCGGCCATATAGTAGGCTACGAGCATTGATGCATTTGATCCACTAGGTTCATTTCCATGGATACTAAAGCCCATATAGACAACACTTGGCATTTTTTTAACGTCAAACTTGTCTGCTTCATTCGGGTAAGTCAACCAAACATGGTCACTTTGAATTTTATCTATACCTGCATGGTTGCTAGGGTGGGTAATTGTCAAAAGAAGTTGTGGCCTTCCTTCATGCGTTCTACCCGTTTCTTCAATGGTGATCCGGTCTGAGGCAGCGGCTACTGCTTTTATGTAAGAAACTAACTTGTCGTGCGTGATGTGCCATTCACCTACTTGGTGGCCAATGATTGACTCTGGAGTGGGTATGGCAGGGTCATATTGAACATTATCTGGAAGGTAATATGTCAAATCGACTTGTGCATATCCGATCGTCCCGATCGAGAGCATTATGCCGAAAAGAAGCGTAATAAAACGTTTGTTCATCATGAAATTTGGCTTTCTCAAAGAAAGCAATATACAGATTCCACCTACTTATTAAAAGGAGAAAAATAGTATGCATAAATTTGATAGTAAACACTTTTTTATCTGTCAAGTAAAATTTACTTTTATTCTAGAAGTCCAGTGAGTCAGCAAACCTTTGTGTTGTACTCGCGGCAAATTTTGAAGATTATTGGTTTTATAGGCGTTTAACCTTTATTAGTAAGTTCTTACGATGTTAGTTGGAAGTATTTTTTTTAATATCGAATTATCAATGTTAAGAAATGGTTAATCCAATGTTGTAATCGTAGCGAAATCTTAACATTTGTCTACTGACCACCACCTACATAAAAACTACTTTTGCATTATGAAAAGTGCTTTGCACTAAAAATATTGAATCAAAACAAATTAATCTATTTTAAAATTTCTTCTATGAAAAGACAATTACTTCAGTTACTCTTGGCTGGATTGATGCTCGTAACAGTAAACGCAGCATTTGGCCAGGGTACAACTACCTCTTCTATTAACGGAAGAGTGACAGACACAAGCGGAGAGACACTCCCGGGTGCCACTGTATTAGCAGTGCACACGCCAAGTGGATCTCGCTATGGAAACATCACAAACAGTGATGGTTTTTATAGAATCCCTAACATGAGAGTTGGTGGTCCTTATACGGTGACAGTAACTTTTATTGGTTACAAGGAATTCAAAAGAGAGAATGTATACCTAACGTTAGGTCAGGCATTTAAAATTAATGCTGAGCTTACTGAGACTTCAGTTTCATTAGATGCAGTAGAGGTAGTAGCAGACAGAAACAGTGTTTTCGATGGAAACAGAACTGGTTCTGAAACTGTTGTTGGTTTAGAGCAAATCAATTCTACGCCTACTGTTGCTAGAGCTATTGGTGATTTTGCAAGATTCACTCCGCAAGCTACTATTGAAGAAGGAAACGATGGTTTTTCGATATCTATTGGTGGTCAGAATAACAGACTTAACTCGATCTATATTGATGGTGCTGTAAACAATGACGTTTTTGGTCTAGCAGGTTCAGGTACAAACGGTGGTCAAACTGGTGTATCTCCAATCTCAATTGATGCAATTGAGCAATTCCAAATTCAGGTGGCTCCATTTGACGTTAGGGTTTCCGGTTTTGCAGGTGGAGCGGTTAACGCAATTACTCGTTCTGGATCTAACGAAATTGAAGGTTCGGCTTACAGGTTCTGGAGAAATGAAAATTTTGCTGGTAGAACGCCTAGAGATACAGAAGGTGATAGAGATAGACTTGATGAGTTCAGTGCTCAGACATACGGTGTTAGAGTGGGTGGTCCAATCATCAAAGACAAGTTATTCTACTTTGTCAACTACGAAAAGCAAGAAGATGAGACTCCTCAGCCATTTGATTTTGGTGATTATGAAGGAGATGCGACTGCTGGTGATATTACTGCACTAAGAAATTACCTAGGTACTTTTGGAGGTTACGATCCGGGAACCATCAGTGGTAACCCTGTAGTACTGGAGTCTGATAAATTGACTGCGAAAATTGATTACAATATCAATCAAAATCATAAAATCAGTGCGCGTTACTCTTATGTAAAGGCTGATAACATCGAAGGTGTTAGGTCTAGCCCGAGAACGCTAAACTTCTACAATAGATCTGAAGCATTCTTATCTAAGACTAATTCGCTTTCTGCTGAGTGGTCAAGTAACTATGGTTCTAACATCTCAAATAAATTGACATTTGGTTATGTGAGTGTTCGAGATGATAGAGATCCATTGGTTGATTTTCCAACGGTTAATATTCAAGATGGAGTAGGTTTTATTAGACTAGGTGCGGAAGAGTTCTCTACTGCAAACTTGTTGAACCAAGATGTAATTACTATCAATAATAATTTCGAGTTATACAAAGGCCGTCATACCTATACATTTGGTGTGAATGCTGAATTCTATGATGTTGAGAATCTTTTCATAGGTCAAAACTACGGTAGATACTTATTTGATAGTGTTAACGATTTCATTACGAATCAGCCTGCGAGCGATTACTTCAGACTATTCTCTAACAGAGACAACATCACAGGTGATGGCTCTGCAGCAGCGGCTACTTTCAAGTCTGCTTTGTTTGGAATTTATGTTCAGGACGAAATGCAAGTGAACGATGACTTTAAGATCACAATGGGTTTAAGAATTGACAGACCGTCTTTTGATGATACTCCTCAAAACGATGTATTCAACAACCAAGCGATTCCTGAAATTGAAGCTGCGGGCTTTGATCTACAAGGCGCAACTATTGGATCTTTTATTCAGTCTTACTGGGCATTTGCTCCAAGATTTGGTTTTAACTGGGACGTAAAAGGAGACAGAACGCTTCAAGTTAGAGGTGGTGCTGGCGTATTTACTTCAAGAGTGCCTTTGGTATGGCCAGGGGGTGCATATAATAACAATGGCTTTAACCTTGGGTCAATTGACGAGAGAGGCTTTGACGGTCTTTTTATTGGAGATCCATTCAATCAGCCAGGCGCTCCTAGTAATACAGTTCAGTCAGGTAATATTGATTTGTACTCTGCTGATTTTAAAGTTCCTCAAGTGGCTAAATTCAATGTTGCTGTTGACAAGAGATTGTCTAACGGTTGGATTTGGAATGTTGAAGCACTTTATACAAAGACGATTCACGCCCTTAGATATGAGAACTTAAACCTTAGACCTGCAACGTCTGCCTTAACAGGAACTGGAGATAATAGACCTATCTACAACAGACGTAACGAGGTTGTACAGTCTAATAATTATGGTGGTATTTATTTAACATCAAATACTGGAAGAGGTTATGCCTATAACTTGTCTACAACATTGACAATGCCTCTGACTAATGGCTTCCAAGGTAGTGCTACTTACGCTTACGGTGATTCTTACAACGTATTTGATGGAACATCTTCTCAGAACTCATCTCAATGGAGAGGTCTTCGTTCAGTAGGAGGAAAGAATGTTGATCAGCCTTTGGTAAGATCTTTCTTCTCTCAAGGACACAGAATTATAGCGCAAGCATCTTACAAGTTTGAGTATGCTCAGAACAGAATGTCTACTCAGATCGGGCTTGTTTATGAAGGACGTGATGGACAACCATTCTCTTACACTTATAATGACAGAGGTAACTTGACTAACGAAGATTCTCGTGAGGCTAACCTTATCTATGTTCCTGTTAACAGTTCTGATATCATTTTGGTTGACGATGCTTCAGCGGGTACTGCTGCTGAGCAATGGACAGCACTTGACGCATACATCAGTGGAGATGATCATTTAAGTGAAAGAAGAGGCGATTATGCTGAAGTAAACAGTAACAGAGCTCCATTCAGACATATCTTCGATTTGAGGTTATTGCAGGAATTCAAGGTTAACGCTGGTGGAAAATCACATACACTACAGTTTACTGCTGATATCTATAACTTCGGTAACTTCATCAATAAAGATTGGGGTAGAAGATACTTCGTTCCAGGTAATTTCGAATTGTTGAACTTCGAAGGATTCGAAGCTGACGGTACAACGCCAACATTTACTTTTGATGGTGTAACTGACAACGATCCGTCTGCTAACAGAATCGATGATTCAGGTTTGGTTAGTTCAAGATGGCAAATGCAACTTGGTCTGAGATACACTTTCGGAGGTAACTAAGATCAATTACAATACGTTAAGAAGCCCAGCTACTTCGGTAGGTGGGCTTTTTTTATGGAGTTCTCCGTAAATGGAAAATTATGAAACCTATTGATGATAATATTGTTAGATTAGCGACTTAAGACATGTTGTACTATAAGACATATGATCACCCAGACTCAACGGAATGGGTCACTTTTATCCACGGAGCTGGAGGGAGTTCTTCTATTTGGTATAAGCAGGTAAAGGAGTTCAAAGCGCACTTTAATGTACTCTTGATTGACTTAAGGGGACATGGTAAATCTCAAGAGATTTTTGAAAGATACTTTTCAAATGAGTACAACTTTGAGAATATATCTTTAGACGTAATTGAGGTTTTAGATCATCTGAAAATTAAGCAGTCTCATTTTGTGGGGATTTCCTTGGGAACCATATTGATTAGAACAATTTGTGAACTGGCTCCCGACAGAGTAAAATCTCTTGTCATGGGAGGCGCTGTAACACGACTGAATATCAGGTCAAAAATGCTAGTGGTTCTAGGGAATGCCACTAAAAAATTTATTCCTTATATGTGGCTGTATAAGCTTTTTGCCTGGATTATAATGCCCCGAAAGCGAAATCAAGAATCTAGGATACTCTTTGCTAATCAAGCAAAAAAGTTGTGTCAAAAGGAATTTGTCCGTTGGTTTGGTTTGACGTATAAAATGAATCCTCTGCTTCGATATTTTAATGAGAACGATACACAATTACCTACTCTTTACATAATGGGAGATGAAGACTATATGTTCTTGCCCCAAGTGATGCAACTCGTGAGAAATCACGCTAATTCATCCTTACAAATAGTGCCAGACTGTGGTCATGTGTGTAATGTGGAGCAGCCTGACTATTTTAACAATACTGCGATCAATTTCATCACTAGTCATTCGTAGTACACTCTTCCTAATACTTCAGTTTAGCCTTATATTCTGGAATTACTTCTTAGAGATCTCATCAATTAAATAAGTTGGTATTTATTCCTTTTACTTCTCTTTGTAAGATGTAAGAGAAGGTGTAGCCTCTAATTAATATGCTCAGTCATAATTTTTGCAGAAAGAAGGCTTAATGGAATTCCACCACCAGGGTGAACGCTTCCTCCGCAGAAATACAAATGCTTGATTTTACTTGAGAAGTTTGGATGCCTTAAGAAAGCCGCAAACTTGTTGTTGGAACTATTACCATACAGTGAACCTGCCACCGAACTTGTTCTTGATTCGATAGTCCTTGGGTCGAGTACATCTTCTACTTCAATCAATGAGGCGATATCAGTCCCTAACATCTTTGACAATTTGTTGAGAATATTTTGACGCGCTTCTGCGATCAATTTGTCCCAATCCTGTCCTTGATTGTTTGGCACATTAATCATGGTAAACCAATTTTGGCATCCCTCTGGAGCATCGTCAGGTTTTTGAGTACTGGTTATATTCACATAGACAGTTGGGTCCTCGTAAATATCTCCTGATTTAAAAATATGCTCAAACTCCTTTTTATAGTTCTCTGAGAAGAAGATGTTGTGTAGATCGAGTTGGTCAAATTTCTTCTTGATACCCCAATAAAAGATCAATGCCGAACTTGACTTGGGTTGCGATAATAATTTTTTAGGCTGATATTGATCTTTCAGCAGTTTCTTGTAAGTGCCTACCATATCCATATTACTGACAACTCGATCAGATTTATGGAAGCCCATGGCTGTGTTGATTCCTTTTGCCTTGCCTTCATATACTACGATGCTTTTCACTGGCGTATTGAAGTAGAATTTAACGCCTACACTTTTGGCGAGTTTGTAGATACTGTTCGTAATATCATGCATTCCCTTAATGGGGAAGTACGCTCCGCGGCCAAATTCTAGGTGTGGAATAATGTTTAGCGTTCCAGGGGTCTGATAAGGGTCTGAACCATTGTAAGTGGCATATCGATTGAATAGCTGTACAGTTTTTGGGTTTTTGAATCGCTTTTCATTCACCTGATTCATCGTTCGATCAAAATCGAACTTTGGCATTTTGAGATAAGTCTTAAGGGCCTCTCCACCAAGCCATGTAGACATCTTGTGCAAGGACTTGTGCATAAAAACTGGAGCTAGGTTATCGTAGAGGAACTTACTCTTATCTAGCGCAGATTCAATCCCTTTTTCTGGCTCCTGAAATTTATTTTGAAATTCTTCTAAGAGCTTTTCTCGGTCTGACCAAGCGGTAAATTTCGTTCCGTCTGGATAGAAATACTCACAAGTAGTTTCAAGCTTTCGGTATTCAAAATATTGGGAAACGTCTAAGCCTGAGATGTCAAACAATTCTTCTACTTGTTCTGGTAGGGTAAATAACGAAGGACCAGCGTCAAACCGGTAGCTACCAAGCTTTATTTCTGTCAGCTTACCTCCTGGATAGTTATTGGCTTCAAATACAGATACTATGTATCCTTTCTTTGCCAGTCGTATGGCTGATGCCATACCTGCTATTCCAGAGCCAATCACTATTGCGGACTTACTCATAAGTAGTCGTTAGTCTTCGTTAAGTCAGTCAATGATATGCTAAAATGCTTTTGTAATTTAACTTTACCAAGCCAGTGATTGTTTAAATACAAAAAAATGTTATTTAAAGCAGATGTTGTTGCTTGAATGGTCTTACCGCTAGATGTCACTGTTTTATCGTCTGTACCTGTCCACTGACAATAATGGCGATTGAATTGAAAGCGTTTTTCCTAGGATATCCTCACTTAAGATTTTGCCAGTGATCGGGCCTAATGTCCATCCTAACATAGCATGTCCTGTACCGATTTGAAGGTTCTCAAGGCTTGCTGACCGACCAATATACGGAAGGCCATCTGGTGTGCATGGCCTTAGGCCTGCCCAAGGTTTGATTTTATTGAAATCAAAATTTTCAAAACCTGGTATGGCTTCTTTTACTGAGTTTATAATTCCATTCACACGTTTCATATTTATGTCATGGTTCACGCCTGTGATCTCCATGGTACCTGCGATCCTCAAACCATTCAACATTGGGGTTGTTGCAATTCGACCTTCGACTAAAATGGAAGGTAGTTTTGGCGAAACAGGAGACTTTTCTATGTTGAAGCTGTACCCTTTACCCGGTTGAAGAGGGATGTCGATTTTAAGTTTTTTGGCCAGTCTTGGCGACCAGGAACCTGCTGCAATGATATATTCATCTGCCTGATAGCTGCCACGATTGGTCACGAATTCTGTTATTTGATTTCCACGTACACTAATTTCTTGGAGTTCAGTTTGGTAATCGATTTTCACGCCTCTCTTTATGAGCAGCGCTTTGAACTGATCCATAAAAACATTTGGAGTCATCCAACCGTCACAGCCAAAGTAAACCGAACCAGCCATGTTATATGCTACATTGGGATCTAGTTTTTCTGTTTCTTCTTTTGATAGAACGCTGGCTTCTAAACCATACTGATTAGTAATTTCAACGAGTTCAATCTCATGTTTTAAGGCCTCTTTCGTTTGGCACACCATAAGAAGCCCTGGCTTATTATAGCCTGCTTCTATCCTTTCTTCTGCCAATATTTCTTCATACAGCTGCTGACTTTGAGTTGTCAAATCATAAAGTACAGGTATCGCTGCTTTTACTCTTTTGTCTGTCGAAGCCTTTTTGAATAACCAGCCCCATTTTAATAGATCTCGACTAAGTTTTGGTTGAATATAAAACGGACTTGAACTACTCAACATCCATTTCAATCCTTGACTTATTATTCCAGGTGAGGCTAGAGGGATCAGGTGACTAGGAGCGACATAGCCTGCGTTACCATAAGAGCAATTATCATTGCCATTAGTACTTTCAATGACAGTAACTTCAATACCCGCCTTGTTTAAATAATAGGCAGTACTTAAACCAACTATTCCAGCTCCGACTATGACTACTTTCTTATCCATAATTATATCACCGAGAACCCATGTGCGTACGGATCCTCATCATCGATGGTAATGTTGTTGTGCCCCGTAATTCTTGCCCAGCCTTTAATACTAGGAATAATGGCTTCGAATTCACCAACTTTTGTAATGTCCTCTACTTTTCCAATAAATTGACTCCCAATAATGCTTTCGTGAATAAATTCATCGCCTTTGTGAAGCTTGCCTTTCGCAGCCCATTGTGCCATTCTTGCTGAAGTTCCTGTTCCGCAAGGTGAACGATCAATAGCCTTTTCGCCATAAAACACAGCGTTTCGTGCAGTCGAATTTGGGTTAGTTGGTTTACCTGTCCACATCAAATGGCTTAGGCCCATGATTGTAGGGTCTTCAGGGTGAACAAACGAGAAGTTAGTGTTCATGTAATCTCTAATAGAGCGGCTCCAACTAATCAATTCAAGCGCACTATAATTGGCCATGTCTTCATAACCAACTTGTGGATCTACAATAGCGTAGAAATTTCCACCATAGGCAACATCTACTTTGAGTGTGCCAAAGTCAGGACATTCAACTTCTAGGTTCGTAGCTGCCACGTAAGATGGAATATTAGTGAGTTTCACTGCTGTTACCTTTTCACCCTCTTGTTCGTAGTCAATTCTGACTAGGCCTGCAGGCGTTTCAAGTCTTAGCTTCCCAGGCGCTTTTGGTGTGACAAGCCCTTCTTCAATCATGAAAGTAACCGTACCAATAGTTCCATGACCACACATTGGAAGGCAACCACTGGTTTCAATATACAGTACCCCAATGTCATTAGCCGGATCGCTAGGCGGATATAGCATTGATCCTGACATCATATCATGCCCTCTTGGTTCGAACATAAGGCCTTTCCGAATCCAGTCGTATTCCTTTAGGAAATGCTGTCTTTTCTCACTCATGTTGGCCCCATTGAGTAATGGGCCTCCACCGGCCACCAATCTTACTGGGTTACCGCAGGTATGCCCATCAATACAGAAGAATCGCTTAGTCATTCTTGGTTTTTACTTCTTGAATATATCTATCAATGAGTTGCTCCATAAGAGGCAATGTTAAAGTGCCTTCTGATAATAGTGCTTGATGAAATGCTCTAATGTCAAAGTCGTCTTTGAGTTGCTCGGTGGCTTTGCTTCTTAATTCCTTGATTTTTAGATCTCCCATTTTATAGGATAATGCTTGCCCAGGCCAAGAGATATAACGGTCGGTTTCGGTCGTACATTCATGGATTGAAAGCGCGGTATGCTCAGCTAAGTAGTCAATTACCTGCTGCCTTTGCCATCCATAGGCATGAATACCAGTATCAACAACCAATCGACAAGCCCGCCACATTTCGTAGGTAAGTCTACCAAAGTCGTCATAAGGTGTTTCATACATCCCCATTTCAATTCCTAAAAACTCGGAGTATAACCCCCAACCTTCCCCAAATGCGGAGATATACATGTTATTTCTAAACTGCGGTAAGTGCTCTAATTCTTGAGTCAAAGCGGATTGTAGGTGATGACCCGGCACTGCCTCGTGAAGCGTTAGTGAAGGCATAACATATAAAGGCCGACTTGGTAAATCATAAGTGTTCACCCAGTATTCTCCTGCTCTAGTACTATTAATAGGGGCTCCAGAATATCTACCGCCTGTGTATTTAGGCGCCAGATGTGGCGCAACAGGCTCGACCGTGTAAGGTTGTCTTGGTAGTTTGCTAAAAAGTGCCGGAAGTTTTCCATCAGCCTTTTTAGACAAGTAGGCAGCATAAGAAAGTAACTCTTGTGGTGTTTTAGGGTAGAACTGAGGATCGGTACGTAGAAATTGGATAAATTCTTTTCGAGTGCCTTTGAAACCAGCCTTTTTCATGACCGCTTCCATCTCTTCTTTGATACGCTCGACTTCTCTTAATCCAGTGTCGTGAATTTCCTTCACTGACAGATCATTAGTGGTATAATAGTTGGCTCTGTTCTGATAGTATTCCTCGCCCTTCGGCCAATGAGAAGCACCTATTTCGTCTGGTGCATCAGGAATGTATTCGTTATCAAAGAAGTCCTTCACCAATTGATATCCTGCCAATGCACCATTTTCAACTGCATTTTTCCCTTTCTTTAATAATTCTGTTTTGTCTTCCTCAGAAAAGGAATCAGGAAACTGTAAGAAAGGCGCATAAAATGAACTTTCAGTATAATCGGCCACCAAATGGGTGTTATAAGTAACATCATATCCGTCTAATATGGCTTTTGGCTGTGCAATGCCTCTGGCCAAACCTTTTCTCATGAGTTCAATATGTTGTTGGACATATTTCGGGAACGCCTTTAAGTCACGAATGTATTTCTCATAATCCTCTGTAGATCGAAAGCGATACCGATTGGGTCTATTAGCAAAGCCAATGTGAAAACCCGCATCCACTAAAATCGGATTGAGGTAAGCTTGAAAATCGTAATGATCGATATCCTCTTGCATCCGATAAATCATCAATTCCACACTGATTTGATCTGTGAACTCCATCTCAGAAGCATCGATTGCTTTAAGTTTCTCAACCATTTTGGTAGCGAAGTCCGCTTGAGCCTTAAAGTCCTCTTCAGTATATCGACCTAATGGATATTCTTCTCGCTCTTCATCCGTTAAGACACGGTGCGAGGATATCTCATTCAGTATATCTTCCAGTGGATCTTGCTTTTCACAAGAAAGTAGAAACACAACAAAACAGAGGGAAATTACGATTCTCATACGATTGGTGATTTAGTTAGATCTCCGTTAACTACCCTCCATAAACCTAGTGGATTACTATTCTTCAGCGGATCTGGCAGCAAATTATCGGGCCAACTTTGGTAAGCAATAGGCCTCACAAATCTACCAATGGCAGCGGTACCTACAGAAGTTGTTCGTTGATCGGTAGAAGCAGGATAAGGCCCACCGTGTTGCATGGAATCACATACTTCAACACCAGTTGGTACACCATTGAAGAGTATACGCCCCACTTTTGTACTGAGGGCCTCAACGATTTCAGGATAGGCTTGAATATCTCCTTCTGTAGCTACTAAAGTACCAGTCAATTGACCGTCAAGTGCATTGGCAACAGCTAACATTTCTGCTGCGTCTTCGCAGGCAACGACTAAGGTAAAAGGGCCAAAGATTTCCTCATGAAGTTTAGGGTTCGACAAGAAAGTTCCTCCATCAACTTTTGCCGTTAGAGGTTTTCCTTTGTTCTCGCCAGGATTATTTGTGTCTCCTAAAGTATTAACTCCAGTTTGTTCTATCAAAACACCTCTGTGCGTGTAATAACTCGTTGCGATCTTCTCGTTGAGCATGGTTACAGCATCTTTTCCAGCAAATGCTTGACTTAGCGTTTCGATGAACTTGTCTAATGCGAGAGACTTTACACCAATTAAAAGGCCTGGACTTGTACAGAACTGACCAACGCCTAGCGCGACTGAATTAGCGAAAATGTTACCAAGTCCTTCTGGGTCAGCCACTAATTTTTCTGGCATTAAGAAACTAGGGTTCGTGCTGCCCATTTCAGCATAGACAGGAATAGGCTCGGGTCTTTGATTGGCGAGGTCGAAGAGTGCTCGTCCACCGCGTAATGATCCCGTAAAACCGACTGCCTTTACTTTTGGATGTTTCACAAGTTCTTGGCCAGTTACTATTCCTCCATTCATCATTGAGAAAACACCATCAGGCATTTCACACTTTTCAGCAGCTTTAAGTATTGCCTGAGTCACCATATCATTAGTGCCTAGATGCGCTTCATGTCCTTTTACGATTACAGGGTTTCCAGCAGCAAGGGCTGATGCCGTATCGCCTCCAGCTGTGGAGAATGCCAGAGGGAAATTACTGGCACCAAAAACTACCACAGGGCCAATTGGAATCTGCATTTTTCTTAAATCAACCTTGGGAAGTGGTTGGCGATCTGGAACGGACGTATCAATGTTAATATCAAGCCAAGATCCATCTCTAAGCACTCCTGCAAACATCTTTAGCTGGTTGCAAGTACGCCCTCGTTCACCTTGAAATCTACCAACGGGTAAACCTGATTCACCACTGGCTCTTTCTAAGAGTGCATCTCCTAATGCCATGATTTCCTCCGCAATGGTCTCTAGGAATTGAGCCCTCTTCCCATAAGAGATAGCTTTATAGGACCCGAAAGCTTGGTCAGCCTTGGCAACGGCTTCATCAATCTCTTCCGAAGTAGCTGCTACAAATTCCTCAGGGAAAATAGAGCTGTCCGTGGGGTTGTATGCTTTTAGGATAGTGTTCCCCTTAGCCGAGGCATCTTTTCCGATATAGTTCTTTCCTGTGATCATTTTCAAAGATTTAAGTAATCTGGCAATTCAGGCCTAGTGGCTAAACCTTCTTCAATTATACGCATTACGTGTGCTCTTTCATCATCAACCAATGGTAATCTCGGTGCACGTACGTTTTCTGTTCCTATCCCTGTAGCTACTTCAGCTAATTTGATGTTTTGAACGAGCTTAGCATTGATGTCTAACTCGAGCAAAGGAAGAAACCATCTATAGATTTTCAGCGCTTCCTCTATTCTTCCAGCCTTTTTCAAACGGTAAATGGCAACAGTTTCTCGCGGGAAGGCACAAACGAGACCAGCGACCCAGCCACCTGCTCCCATAAATAAGCTTTCAAGTGCTAGCGTGTCAACCCCTGATAAAATCTTGATACGATCGCCAAAACGATTAATCATTCTAGTAATGTTGGATATGTCACGAGTCGATTCTTTGACTGCTTGAATGTTTTCGCATTCAATTAGTTCTTCGAACATATCAAGAGTGACTTCAATCTTGTAGTCGACAGGGTTATTGTAGATCATGATCGGCAAGTCAGTTGAATTGGCAACAGCCTTAAAATAGGTTACTGTCTCTCTATCGTCAGCCTTATATCGCATAGGAGGAAGCATCATTAAGCCACTTGCGCCATGCTTCTTAGCTTTTTCTGCTGCTATGATAGCCCCTTTCGTTGTTTGTTCAGCGATGTTCATGATTACCGGAACTTGGCCGTTACAAATCTCAACAGCTTTGGCCACCAAGACATCTTTTTCGTCTTCCATTAGAGAACTGGCTTCCCCGAGGGTGCCTCCTAAAATAATTCCATCTACACCTGCTGATAATTGTGCTTGGATGTTGGTCTCGAACATTTCAAGATCCAGTTGATCATCTGTTGTAAACTTTGTGGTTACCGCTGGGTAAACACCTTCCCATGCTACTTTCATATTGCTTTATTTTTTTACTGTCATTGCGAGGAGCGAGTAAGAGTGTGACGCGGCAATCCCCAGATCAATTATGGAAGATTGCTTCGTTGTACTCCCAATGACGAAATGATTTCGTAAATGTATTACTGTAAAGACAATTAGTCGCTGCGGATTTTTACTAATACTAATATGATATTATCATTTATGAGTATTTTTGACTTCACAAATAGACTATATCGTATTGATAAAGGCACTTCCATTCAAGATTCCGAAGACAGAACAGACCTCTTTTCATACACAGGTTGATCTAGAGCCTTTCTTCTATGATACGCTTCATCAACATCCCGAAATTCAAGTCACGCTTATAGAGGAGAGTCATGGGACATTAATTTATGGTGACTACTTAGGAAGCTTTCAGCCGGGGGATGTATTTGTCATTGGGTCAAACGCCCCTCACGTTTTTCGAAATGATAGTAGTTACTATAAGTCAAACAGTGATTTGCATGCAAAGGCTTTGACGCTTTTCTTTGATAAAGAAACCTTAGGAGCTCCGTTTCTTGAGTTACCAGAAGCAAAAGGCTTAGTCGAGCTGATCAATCAGGCGGGTCGTGGAATGAAGCTTAGCGGGTCGTGCATTGAAACGCTTAGATTGAGCATTCGAACGCTTTTCAAACAAGAGGGACTCAATCGGATCATTTATTTAATAGAGATTCTCAAGCAGCTTTCTAGTGCGGAACAATTCGAATATCTGTCAGGTCAATTGCAGACTAAAAAGGTAAATGAAGTGGAGGGGAAACGGCTCAATGACATTTTCAATTTTACCATGGAAGCCTATGACAGGCCAATCCAATTGGCAGAAGTAGCGGCTATTGCAAATATGACGACTACCGCATTCTGTCGATATTTTAAACAGCATACGCGGAAGACGTATCTCGATTTTCTGAATGAATACCGCATAGGACAGGCCTGTAAATTGTTAGCTGAAAAGGACAAACCCATTGCTCAGATTGCTTTTGAGTCTGGTTTTAATAATCTGAGCAATTTTAACAGGAGGTTTAAGGGGGTGAAAGGGGTGTCCCCTAGAGATTTTGTCATCGGCAGGAAGTTGGTGTAGAGTCAAAAGAAACTGTCATTGCGAGCTTGCCTGTCCGCTAGGCAGGCGAAGCGCGGCAATCTGTTGCGTAAAACCACTAAAGCTTATTAACAACCTCTTCCAAGTCCAGGTTCTCCCAATTCTCCTCAATCCCTGGCCTAGCCAGCACCTCATTCATAATCACTTGCTGCTTATCACCTTTGGCAATAGCTTCTGAGTAACGATAATCGCTAAAGGTCACCATGGAATAGAGTGGCACCCATTTCTCGGGATATAATTCATTGAGCTTCTTCTCGATCTTCTTCTGGAGTAAGAATTTGTCATCCGCCACTTTATCACGCATTTCGATAAAGTTGTATAGTGCTAAGTCTGCAATGGCGTTGCCATCAGGAATTCGCAATTCTTGATATTCGGCTAGCAAGGCATCGTTGATGTCGCCATGCTTTTCTAATAACTGATCAAAGACATAGCAGTCTTCAAACCCTGAGTTCATACCTTGGCCGTAGAACGGCACAATGGCGTGTGCGGAGTCTCCAATGAGTGCCGTATTACCTTTCACCCATGGATCACATCTTACGGTAATTAAGCTTGAAGTAGGGTTCTCGAAGAACTCCTTTTTCAAGTTCGGAAGGTGAGGAACAGCATCTTTGAACTTGTCGTTAAAGAATGCTTCAGCATCTGCTTCGGTTTTGATGGAATCAAAACTGATTTCTCCTTCGAATGGAAAGAAAAGGGTGCAGGTAAAGCTTTTGTCGAGGTTGGGTAATGCAATGAGCATATACTCACCTCTAGGCCAAATGTGTAACGCGCCAGGGTCAATAGCAAAGTCACCATCAGCTGTTGGAGGCATGGTCAACTCCTTATAGCCAGCTGAAATGTACTGCTGTGTAAAGTTGAATCGATCTGTCTTTTGCATAGCGCCACGGAGAGCAGAAAATGCCCCGTCACCACCGAAAAGGAAATCGGCAGAGATAGATGTTCCGCTGTCAAAGGAAGCTGTTGCTGAATCAAAGTCAACATCAATGCATCGATGTTCAAATTGAATGTTTACTCCATGTGCTTCTGCTTGATTCATGAGTAGCCAGTTTAAACCACCTCGCGAAACAGAGTTGATATATTCTCCTTCTTTCCCGTAGGGTTGAAAGTCTAGATTCCCGGCTAGATCGTGAATCATTCGACCGGGCATGGGAATACAGCTTTCTTGAATTTTATCTTTCAGACCGATCCTTTCGAGCGCCTTTAATCCTCTTCTGCTAAGCGCTAAATTGATGGAACGCCCACCGATGGCTCCAGCTTTACGCATATCAGGTCTTCGTTCAAAAATGGTCACTTGATAACCTCTTTTGGCTAGCATTATTGAAAGTAGTGAGCCTACTAATCCGGCTCCGAGTATGCTGATCTTATATTTCTTACTTTCCATACTTACATCTTTTCGAGACTCTCTCTCAATATTCTTGTGAAGTGATAAACATCTTCAAATGTGTTATATAATGGGACAGGAGCTACTCGAATCACATTGGGTTCGCGCCAGTCTGATATGACTCCTTCTTGGGTTAAAGCGTCAAAAAGTAGCTTTCCATTTTTATGACAGAAGATCGATAATTGACAGCCCCGCTCTGCTGGATTGCTGGGTGTGATGATTTCGAAGACTTGATCTTCCCCACTCAATTCATTCACCAAGAATTCCATGTATCCCGTCAATTTCAAACTCTTTACTCGAAGCGCATCCATACCTACCTCATCAAAGATTTCTAGCGAGGCTAAATGTGCAGCAGTTGAGATCACATTCACATTACTCAATTGCCAACCGTCAGCACCTGGCATCGGTTTAAAACCTTTTTTCATCAAGAATCGCTCAGATTCATTGTGTCCCCACCAGCCTGCAAAACGATTCAAAGAATCATCTTGAGCAAAACGTTCATGCACGTAAATTCCTGATACGTTTCCGGGTCCAGAATTTAGGTATTTGTAAGAACACCAAGTGGCAAAGTCTACGTCCCAATCGTGTAGTGACAAAGGAAGGTTTCCGAAGGCGTGAGCCAAATCAAAACCGACCAAGGCGCCAACTTCATGTCCGGCTGAAGTGATCGTTTTTAAGTCAAAGAATTGGCCTGTGTAATATTGAACGCCACCAATGAGTACTAAGGCAAGTGCATCACCAGTAGACTTTATTTCGGCAAGAATGTCCTCTGTTCGAAGCGTATGCTCGCCATCTCTTGGGCTAATCTCAATTAAGGCTTCGTCAGGATTTAATCCGTGAAACTTCAATTGACTCTCGAACATGTATTGGTCTGAAGGAAAAGCGCCTGCTTCGCAAATGATTTTGTACCGCGTGGAGGTCGGTCGGTAGAACGAGACCATCAACAAATGCAGGTTGACGGTTAAGTTATTCATAGAAACAACTTCCAATGGCTTAGCGCCAACAATTTTAGCGAGTGCTTCCTTACTGAACTTATGGTAATGCGCCCAAGGTTTGCTATGTCCATCGAAATGGCCTTCAACGCCAAGGGTTTCCCAACCCTTTAGCTCTTCCTCAATAAATCCTCGAACGGATTTGGGTTGGAGTCCTAAAGAGTTACCAGTGAAATAGTAGCTGTCTTTTTCGTTGACTTGAGGAATGTGAAAACGATCTCTGTATGATCTCAGCGGATCTTCAGCGTCCATTTTCTGTGCAAATGAAAGGCTATTCTCAAATTTCATTAGAACATGCTTGTTTGATTTTGGCCAGGCATGCTTTCTTCATGTCTTAAGAGCCATTCTTTTTTATCTAGCCCACCAGCGTAGCCAGTAAGACTTCCGTCTGTGCTTATGACACGATGGCAAGGTATGATGATTGCGATAGGGTTTTTACCGTTGGCAGTGCCCACAGCTCTAATTTTTTTGAGGTCTCCCAAAGCCACGGACTGTTTGGCGTAGGTAGATGTTTTACCGAAAGGGATGTCTAGTAGGGCACCCCAAACTTCCTTTTGGAAGTCTGTGCCATCCGGATCGATTGGTACATTGAATTCCTTTCTTTTGCCCTCAAAATACTCTTTGAGCTGTTTCTTGCAGTGTCGTACCGCTAGTGTTATAGGTCCTTCCGTATCCCGTTCTTCACCATCAACAAAACTGACTCTTTTGATGATGCCATTTTCACCAACAATTTTGATTTTCCCAAGTGGGGAATCCATATACGCTATTGCCGTATCCCTCATAATTCAAATTGACTTTTTGGTAAGTCGAGCCACTCTAGTGTGGCATTGCAAAATATATCTTCAACAATTTCATCCGATAGACCCATCTCCTCAATGTAGGCGCCAATCTCTAAGTCGCCTAGTGGGAACGGATAGTCTGATCCTAAAGTGATTCTTTTCGAACCTTGTAATTCAAGGACGTATTTCAGAAGTAAGGGATCATGGGTGATACTATCAATCCAGAATTTGCCTATGTATTCTCTTGGGTTAACAGGGTTGTCAATGGCTACCAAGTCAGGCCGGCAATTGAAGCCGTGTTCTACTCTTCCTAAAGTGGTAAGGAATGATCCTCCTGCATGAGAGAAATTAACTCTCAGCTTAGGTAACCTTTCTAAAACACCACCAAAAATAAGGGAGCACGCTGCTCTTGATGTTTCTGCAGGCATACCGACTAACCATGGCAACCAATAACGGTCCATGTTGTGAAAGCCCATCATATTCCAAGGGTGAATCATTACGGCCATACCGAGACGTTCGCAAGCTTCGAAGATTGGAAAGAAGCGTGGACTGCTTAAATTCTTGTCGTTGATATTAGATCCTATCTGAATGCCCGGTAAGTTCAACTCATTTTTACAACGTTCTAATTCTTTTATGGCCAGTTCTGCATCTTGCATTGGGATTGTTGCCAGGCCGAGGTAATTCTTTGGGTATTTATGGCAAAGCGCTGCAATGTCATCGTTTAAGAAACGAGATACTTCTAAAGCGTCTTCTGGTTTTGCGTCATAAGAAAACATAACGGGTATCGTGCTGACCACTTGTACCTGGGTACCATGGGTAGCATATTCATCTATTCTTTCTTGTCCATCCCAGCAATTAGATTGAATCTCACGAAAGAACTTGGAGCCCTTCATCATCATGGCTGCACCTTCCTTATGATGATGCAAGTTGATGAAATCACCATATCCAAACTTCTCTGTCCACTTGGGCAGATGCTTCGGAATGATGTGGGTATGCATGTCTATTTTTAGCATTCGGTCAATTGGTGAATTTGTAAAATGGGTAATTGGTACTTAAACAATTTCAACTCTCTTTTCTTGAACTTTCTGTAATGTATTTTATATAGCCATTCAGAGATTTGTGTAGCTGATCAAGCTCTTTCACTAGATTATCATGGTTCTCTTGATCAATAATTTGTCTTCTGTAAGCCTTACCTATCCAGTTCTTGGTTTCTAACAATGAGCCTCTCGAGTAATAACAAAAATTTCTATTCTCCTTAAAGAAGTAGCGCCCGTAACCTTCCGCAATATTAGCACTTATTGAATCGGCACTTCTGACTAATTGTTTACCCAAGGTATCTTTCTTGAAGTAATCCCATGATTCAACAATTTGCCATACTTCATCTGCGATGACATTTGCTTGATTGTATACATTGAGTTCTTCTAACTTCATTTACACAAATTAACCAATTCCCTGATTTACTATTTGACCAATTTCCTATTCCACAAACCTCGGGTCAGTTTCCATGGTATGGCCACAGCTTTTGCAAGTACGAAGCTCTTCTGAACCATAGAATTCTTTAAATCTCGGCAAGAAGTCTTTCTCAATGTTGGTTAAAGGGAAATAGGTGTTATGCAGCTTATTATTGCAGTTATCACAAAACCACATGAGGCCATCAGTATGCTCTGGTTTTCTCACGCGTTCGATGACTAAGCCAATGGAGCCTTCAGACCTCACAGGAGAATGTGGGACTTTCGGTGGGTGTAAATACATGTCACCAGGACCCAAAGGGATATCAACGGCCTTACCATCTTCTTGGATTCGGACATTGATATTTCCTTCTAGCTGATAGAATAGCTCTTCCGTTTCGTTGTAATGGTAATCTTTTCTAGCGTTAGGTCCAGCCACAATCATTACGATATAGTCTGTTCCTTCAGGGTAGAGGTTTTTGTTGCCTACAGGTGGCTTAAGTAAATCGCGATTTTCTTCAATCCATTGGTTAAGATTGAACGGTCTTTTAATGCCCATTTCCTTTCTATTTAGCGTGCCTCTAAAATACGGAAAATCACGGTAGGACTAAACTCGATTTTCATAACTTTGATAGATAGCCGAAAACCTATGGATCTTAATTTAAAAGGAAAAAATGCCTTAGTCTGCGGTAGTACGCAGGGTATTGGTAAAGCAATAGCCGAAGAACTTGCAAACCTTGGTGCAAGTGTCACTTTATGTGCTCGCAATGAAGAAACGCTGAGTAAAGTAAAAGCCGATCTCTTCCATGCCTCCGGACAAAATCATCAGACTTTAGTAGCTGATTTCTCAAAACCAGATCAGTTAAAAGCGGTGTTAGATGAGCATATTGGTCAGGGAAATGCATATCACATTTTGATTAATAATACAGGAGGCCCTCCAGGAGGTCAAGCGATCGATGCGGGAATTGATGAATTTAGAATAGCTTTTAATCAGCATTTGATTTGCAATCATATATTAGCCCAGGCAGTAGTTCCTGGAATGAAAGACGCTGCTTATGGTCGAATCATTAACATTATCAGTACTTCAGTAAAAGTACCTCTGACCGGTTTAGGTGTTTCGAATACCATTAGAGGTGCAGTTGCTAATTGGTCGAAGACTTTAGCAAACGAATTAGGGCAATTCGGAATCACAGTGAATAATGTGCTGCCAGGAGCTACCGCCACACAGCGTTTGAGCACTATCATTGAGAGCAAAGCCAAGAAATCAGGAAAGAGTATTGAAGAGGTAGATGCTGCAATGAAAGCCAGTGTGCCTGCTAAACGTTTTGCAGATGCCTCAGAGATCGCAGCAGCAGCTGTGTTCTTAGCGACACCTTCAGCAAGCTATATTAATGGGGTCAATCTTCCTGTTGATGGAGGCAGAACAGGGAGCCTTTAATATGCAGGGACTACCAATCATCGATCTTCATTGTGACCTTTTGGTCTACCTACTCATGAATAAAGAGGCCAAGCCTGAGACAAAGGCTTTTGGTGCGGGGTTACCATTTCTTGAACAAGGTAGCGTGGCTTTGCAGGTCATGGCAATCTATACTGCAGTTGAAGAGGCAAGTTCAAGAAACGGAGTCGCTCAATCAGTTATTTATAAGAAGCTCCTTGAGGAGTATTCCAAAGATGTTTATCAGGCAGGTACTGACTTTAATGCCGAAAATGAAGGCGTAGGAATGGTGGCTTCTTTAGAGAGCGCATCGGGCATATGTAATGAGACTGAGCCGCTAGAGAATGCTTTTAAAAATCTTGAGGCGATCATATCCAATGTTGGTAGACTCTTTTATATCAGCTTTACGCATCATGCAGAGAATAGGTTTGGAGGAGGTAATTATGCCGAAGCGGGTTTGAAACCTGATGGAGAAGCACTGCTTGACTATATGGACGACAGGCAAATTGCGGTTGACCTTTCTCATACTTCGGATGCGTTGGCTCGTGATATTCTTGACTATACCTACAAGAAGGGCTTAAATGTGCCTGTGATGGCGAGTCATTCAAACTTTAGAGAGATTTGGGATCATCCACGCAACTTGACCAGAGAGAATGCTCAGGAAATTATCAATAGAGGTGGATTGATTGGGATGAATTTTGTGAGGGCCTTTGTCAATAATGACGAACCTGAAGCACTACTCGATCATATTCAGTATGGTTTTGATTTGATGGGAGGTGAAAATTCGATTGCCTTTGGCGCGGATTTCTTCTATACCGGAGACTTTCCTGACCCAGCGCGCGATCCTTACTACTTTCCGCAACACGAGGATGCTACAAAATATCATGGAATTTTAGATCAACTAAGCTCTGCTTTAACAGCCAATCAGCTCGAAGGGCTGGCACATAAGAATGTAGAAAGATTTATAGCCTCTAACTGGAAATAATAATGGAGATCATACAGAATTATATCAATGGGAAACTAGTTGGAGCAGAAAACGGTCAGTCTTTCGATAATTACAATCCATCCAATGGTCAGGTGTATGGCCAGATTCCAGATTCAACTCAAGGAGATATTCAAAGTGCAGTTGATGCTGCTTCAACTGCCTTCCCATTATGGTCTGCTACAACCCGTCTGGATCGATCGAATCTACTTTTAAAAATTGCAGACCTCATTGATGCGAATCATGATCGGTTGGCAGCAGCAGAGTCAAAGGATAACGGTAAGCCAATCAAACTCGCAAGTAGAGTCGATATACCAAGAGCTTCGGCAAACTTTAGGTTCTTTGCTACGGCCATTCTCCATGAATCAACTGAGGCCCATCAAACTGATCAGGATGCGATCAATATGACTTTAAGGACTCCGATAGGGGTCGTAGGTTGTATTTCTCCGTGGAACCTACCTTTGTATCTTTTTACATGGAAAATAGCCCCAGCCATCGCTGCTGGCAATACCGTAGTCGCAAAGCCTTCAGAGATTACCCCAATGACGGCATTCCTTTTGTCTGAGTTATGTATAGAAGCCGGTCTTCCCGCTGGTGTTTTGAATATCGTTCATGGGACGGGTCCTAATGCAGGCCAAGCGATCTCTGAGCACCCTGAGATTAAGGCCATTTCGTTTACCGGTGGTACTGAGACGGGTAAGCGTATTGCAGCTACAGCTGCGCCAATGTTTAAGAAACTTTCACTCGAACTGGGAGGTAAAAACCCAAATATCATTTTCGCAGATTGTGACTTTGATGAAGCACTAAAAACCTCCGTGCACTCAAGTTTTGCCAATCAAGGACAGATATGTTTGTGCGGATCGAGGATTTTTGTGGAGCGATCTATCTATGACCGCTTTAAGGATGCTTTTGCGAAAAAAGTAAACCAACTATTAGTTGGTGATCCAGCTGACCCAAGCTCTAATCTAGGCGCTGTTGTGTCTAAACCTCATATGGAGAAAGTGTTAGGCTTCGTTGAACTTGCTAAAGAAGAAGGTGGTACCATCCTAACTGGTGGACATCAAGTGAAATTGGCAGGTGCTCTTGCGAACGGATACTATATCGCTCCGACAGTGATCGAGGGCTTGGCTTATGATTGTCAAACTAATCAACAAGAAATTTTCGGTCCAGTAGTAACGATTGCTCCATTTGATACTGAGCAGGAGGTTCTGATGATGGCAAATAGCACGCAGTATGGGCTTTCGGCAACCGTTTGGACGACTAATTTGCAAAGGGCGAATAGGGTCAGTTCAGAGCTGAAAACGGGTATTGTTTGGGTGAACTGTTGGTTGCTCAGAGACCTTCGAACTCCTTTTGGTGGTGTTAAGAAAAGTGGTGTTGGGAGAGAGGGTGGATGGGACGTTCTTAACTTTTTTACCGAGAAGAAGAATGTGTGTATAAAACTATAGTCGTACTATATACGGCATAAAAGTGTATTTAAATTGAAGCAACGGCATATTCATGTGCTTATTCAAAGCTTTTCTAAATTATTGGATTGTTAAATTTTATTTAGTTAAAAATCCTATTAACTTTGGTTTTACAGAATAGAAGACAGTAGCTCTATTCATGTATTTGAAAGTACATTTACTGCTAGGTAAATTAAAGATAAGTCTGGGTGTAGGAATCGAAAGATTCACTATGAGTAGTTAGTTACCCAGGTGTTTAGGTGAAAGGGAGTCGCTCCAACGGGGGTGACTCTTTTATTTTAGCCCTACCAGACTTAAATATTATTTCGTTATCTATTTTCATCAAGTGATTGCCTTTAACTTCTATCTCAAGTGATCACTTTTACGTATCGTAATTTGGTAGGCCATTTCCTATAGCCTGTTGACTTTGTCTTGGTAAGAAGGGTATCTGTGGCACTTTCCTGAGAGGCCTCAGTGAGATTGTGTATGCTTCTCAAAATCAGGTTTATACTTATCGCTTTCAGTCTTCATCCATTTATCCCAGAAGGTGAAATACAATCCATAGTTAAATCGGTACTGCGTATGGTGGAGGCTATGATGAGTCGCTCCAATCATCCATTTGCCCAGCCAGTGTTTATGGAAGCCTTTAGGGTAAATTTCCACATTGGAGTGGTTAATAGCGCTCGTCAGCGTCATAAAGGTTAGTAGTGTCACGATGGTCCAATAGTGCATGGGAAGAAAAAGTATCACCACAGGAATTATTACAGATTGTAGAATACCTTCTCCTGGATGGAATGAAAAGGATGTCCAGGGAGAGGTAATGTGGCTATCATGATGAACCTTGTGAATGAGTCGATAGACTTTAGGTTTGTGCATCCATCGGTGAAGCCAGTAATAATAAGTTTCGTGAATGACCGCAGCAACAAAAAAGCTAACAGGTAGCCACCACCAACCAAACTGATCAATATCTTCATAGATAGCTGTATAGCCTTTTTGCCAAAGTACTACCATTCCAGTTCCCGCTAGGGCAAAGAACAGAGATGTCAGGGTAGACCACATGATTTCTCGCTTGTATTGCTTTTTGTCTTTAGTGGGGGCGTGGACCTTACGACTTCGAAAGTCTTTTGGATCGATGATGTAGAATACAACATAGAAAATACCAGCAACCAAAGTATACCTGAACACGACCATCAGAAACATCAGGCCTGTCAGGGCCAAGAATGTTAAAGGATTTGTAAAGTCGGATTGATGCATTGAAAGTAAAGGAGCCTTATTTAAGGTTCTGCGAAATTAGGGAACAAATGAAAGACTTCTTAGGTTTTAGAAGTGCATAATTTGATAGTGATGAAAGGAAAATTCGAAACGTTAATAGATCAAGATACACCAGTATTAGTGGACTTCTATGCTGATTGGTGTGGACCATGCCAAATGATGGCACCAGTGCTAAAAGAGGTGGCTGATGAAATGGGTGACAAAGTTAAGATCATCAAAATTGATGTTGACAAGAATCAGCCTATTGCCCAGCGCTTTGGCGTGCGTAGTATTCCAACACTAATTTTATTCAAGAATGGTAAGATTTTGGAGAACAAAGCAGGTGTGATGACTAAGCGTGATTTGACTCAGATGATTGAAAAAGCTTCTTAGCTTTAAGAAAATCTCCTTAAACTGATGTTATGGATATATACACGCTTGATACTGGATTATTTATTTTTCAGACATCAGCACTGATTCATATAGTGCTGGTGGGTTATTGTATTTATCGGCTGTTCAAATCAGATAATATTGATTCCGGCTTGCAGAGGCTGTATAGCTTCTTACTATTGATTTTTATACCAATACTTGGTTCGGTAATATACTTGAACCAAGAGAGGCGTATAAGACGGAGAAGAAAATTTAGCTTAGACCGAAAGGACTAGTTATTAGAGGTTCTTGAAGTTTTAACCCCTGAAAGTTTGCGGACTGTTTTAACAATTCCTTCTACATCAAAATTACATTCGGCATGTAACTCCTCTTGTGTACCATGCTCAATAATGGCGTCTGGTATTCCTAAGCGAATTAATCTCGCTGAATAGCCATTATCAGCCATAAATTCTAGCACTGCACTTCCGAAGCCTCCCATCACACAGCCGTCTTCAACTGTAATAACCTTCTTGAAGTTTCTAAAAATATCATGCAATAACTCTTCGTCTAATGGCTTAACGAAACGCATGTCGTAGTGGGCAGGGTTTAAACCTTCCTCTATCAATTGTTCTTTCGCAGTAACGGCATAGTTACCAATATGGCCGAGGGTTAAAATAGCTACCTCTTCACCGTCAGAAATCTTTCTTCCGGTACCGATGGTCATTTTCTTCATCTCAGTTCTCCATTCAGGCATTACACCATTACCTCTTGGGTATCTAATCGTAAAAGCCTGTCCTTCACGAGGTAATTGCGAGGTGTACATCATGTTACGTAACTCTGCTTCATTCATCGGAGCAGCAACAATCATGTTAGGAATGCATCGCATATAAGCGATGTCGTAAGCACCGTGGTGTGTAGGGCCGTCAGCTCCTGCAAAACCAGCTCTGTCTAAACAGAAGGTTACTGGAAGGTCTTGGATACAAACGTCATGTATGACCTGATCATACGCACGCTGCATAAAGGTGCTGTAGATGTTACAAAAAGGGATAAGGCCTTGAGTAGCCAATCCTGCTGAGAGCGTTACAGCATGCTGTTCTGCAATACCTACGTCAAATGCACGATCTGGCATGGCCTTCATCATAATATTCATCGAAGAACCAGAAGGCATTGCAGGAGTGACACCCATTATTTTCTCATTCTTCTCCGCCAATTCTACTAGAGTATGGCCGAAAACATCTTGATATTTTGGTGGCTGCGGTGTATCAGGTACTTTTTTGAATACTTCACCTGTTACTTTATCAAATTTTCCAGGAGCGTGCCATTTGGTGGCATTTCCTTCTTCTGCCGGCTTATACCCTTTACCCTTCACAGTAACACAATGAAGAATTTTAGGGCCAGGAATATTTTTTAGGTCGTTAAGTACATTAGTCAAATGATGAACGTCATGACCATCTACTGGACCGAAATACCTTAGATTCAGTGCTTCGAAAAGGTTGCTCTTTTTCAAGAGTAACGATTTCATGGATTGCTCAACTTTTGAGATCACTTCCTGAGCACTTTTGCCAAACTTTGAGAATTTACTTAGAAGCTTCCAGACATCATCCTTGGCTCTATTGTAAGTATGTGATGTAGTGACATCTGTTAGGTAGTCTTTCAATGCCCCAACATTTGGGTCAATGGACATACAGTTGTCATTCAAAATAATTAACAAGTTGGCATTTGTGTCGCCAGCATGATTCATGCCTTCGAAAGCCATGCCACCAGTCATAGCGCCATCGCCTATCACAGCAATGTGTTGGCGATCATCTTTTTTGTATTGGTTGGCAATGGCCATACCCAATGCTGCGGAGATCGAGGTGGACGAATGTCCTACTCCGAATGCATCGTATTCACTTTCTTTTCTTTTAGGGAAGCCAGAAAGTCCATTATGAATTCTGTTGCTGTGAAAGATATCTCGTCTTCCAGTTAAAATCTTGTGACCATAGGCTTGATGACCTACATCCCAAACGAGTTGATCTTTTGGCGTATCGAAAATGTAATGCAGGGCTACAGTGAGCTCTACTACACCGAGAGAAGCTCCAAAGTGTCCACCATACACAGATACATTGTCAACAATGAATTGACGCAACTCGTCACAAACCTTTACCAATTGGGTTTGATCTAATTGCTTTAAATCGGCAGGGGAGTCAATTTTAGAAAGTAGGGGTCCTGGCTCTATTAACATGATTTTTCGAACTAATGCCTTAACAACATCTATACTTTATAAATGTTTGACATTGATTTCTTATCTGCAACAAAATTAAAAATTATTTTGGCTCCAAATGAGACATTTACCCAATCTCTATATATTTGATTGAAAACACTTTATAATCGTTGAGTTTCGAGATAAAACTTCCTCTTTTTGAAGGCCCTTTTGACCTGCTTTTGTTCTTTATCCAAAGAGACGAGCTCGATATTCATGATATTCCCATCAATAAAATCACTTCAGAATTTTTAGACTACCTCCATCATTTGGAAAAAATGAATGTGGAAGTGGCGAGTGAATTCATTCTAGTTGCCGCAACGCTGATGCGCATCAAGGCAAAAATGCTTTTGCCAAGACCAGTTTTAGACGAATCCGGTAATGAGCTTGATCCAAGGGAAGAGTTGGTTCGACATTTACTCGAGTATAAAAAGTACAAATCTGTAATTGAAGAGTTGAATCAAATGGAGGGCGATCGCCTTCAAAAGGAAACTCGTGGCAATATTTCTAAAGAGTTAAGAAAACTAGCAGAAAGTAGTAATGTGGAATCGGAGCTTCAGGACCTCGACTTGTACAAGTTGCTCAAGGTGTATCAGCGAGTTATCTCACGCTTTGAGTATGACCAGCAAAAACCTAGGCACCAGGTGGTTCAATACCCGTATTCAATAGCCATACAGAGAGAGTTTATCCTCGATAAACTCATTGACTCGCCAAGGTTGTCTTTCCTTCAGCTAATGGAATTCGAACCCAATAAGATTGGAGTGATTTTCAATTTTCTCTCTATACTTGACCTTTTGCAAATGCGTGAAATTACGATGCATTTAGGGGAGGGCTTTAATAATTTTTGGATAGAAAAAATAGCGGACGATTTGGTAGAAAGTAGTAACCGGCCAGAGTAGTTAGATAAAAAAAGCCCATTCACTCGAAAGTAAATGGGCTAGTATTCTCTAAAGTTTCTTCTTAGAATCTCTCGGACATTGAGAAATAGAAGTTCCCCTCGATAGCTGCATTCTCATCAGAGTCAGATCCGTGAACTGCATTTTCTCCTATAGACTTCGCATATATCTTTCTGATAGTACCTTCAGCTGCATCAGCAGGATTGGTAGCACCAATTAAAGTTCTGAAGTCTTCAACAGCGTTATCTTTCTCAAGAATAGCTGCTACGATCGGTCCAGAAGACATATAGTCTACTAGTTCACCGTAAAAAGGTCTTTCTTTATGCACTTCGTAGAATTTACCAGCTAACTCAGTCGTCAGTCTAGTATATTTCATTGCAATGATTTTAAAACCCGCTTCCTCGATCATCTTAGTGACCCCACCAATGTTACCATCCGCTACTGCGTCAGGCTTAATCATTGTGAATGTTCTGTTAGTTGCCATAACTTTTTTATAGTTCCTTTTTAAAATTCGTGGGCAAAAATAGAAGATAATTTCTAATATGGTGTTGCCTGATAATGAATCTTTTAAGGACTTAATATTCCGATAATCCACAGCTCATGATTGTTTCATATCCGATTTCTTGACAACTTTGCCAATTCTTTGATAGACCGACTTTGTCGGAATCCTTGCATGCAGAACATAGACTTACTTAAATCCAAGCTCAGCAGTCCAAGTAAAATCATGATTACCACCCACGTGAAACCAGATGCCGATGCACTGGGCTCTTCGTTAGGCATGGCTAATTATCTGATTAAAAAGGGCCACGAGGTTCAGGTAATCACTCCTTCAGAATATCCGGCCTTTTTACATTGGATGAAGGGAAATGATGGTGTTCTTGTGTATGGTGAAGATACCGAGCAACAGTGCCAAGAAATTATCGACCAAGCTGACATTCTTATCACATTAGACTTTTCAAGACTAAGTCGTATCAACCAATTGGGCGACATGGTCAAGGAAGCAAGTGGGTTTAAAGTTAATATAGATCATCACCTTGATCCTGAAGATTTTGCTGACTTCAGACTTTGGAATACAGGTGCAGCCGCAACTTGCGAGCTTTGTTATGAACTAATTTTAGCCTTGGGTGATGAGGCCTTAATCGATAAAGACATTGCAGAGTGCTTATATGCAGGTATAATGACCGATACTGGTGGTTTTAGACACCCTAATACCACACAGAATGTCCACGAGGTAGTGGCAAAACTCATATCTCATGGGGCAGACAATAGTCGGGTTTCTAAAGAGGTATATGATAATAACTCAATCAACAGGCTTCGTTTTCTCGGTTATGCTTTAAGCCAAAACTTACAAGTCCTCCCTGAAGAACGGGTAGCGTTTTTTGCTTTATCCACAGACGAGTTACAACAATACAGCTCTAAGACAGGTGACACAGAAGGTTTGGTGAACTATGCCTTATCTATTGAAGGCATCACCTTAGCGGGTTTATTTAAACAATCTAGTGACGGTGTAAAAGTCTCTTTAAGGTCGATAGGAAAATTTCCTGCGAATGAAATTGCGGCTAAATACTTTAATGGTGGAGGCCATAGAAATGCGGCAGGAGGTAGAATTGATTTGACTTTGGAGGAGGCCGTTGCTCGTTTCAAGAGCGTTCTCGTAGCGTATAAAGACCAGCTAGAAGAAGAACATAGAAAACTATGAAAAGAAACATCTTCATGTCTTGGGTCGCTTTAATAGTGCTTTTCAGTGCCTGTGATCAAGCACCTCCTTACGTAGTAATGGAGTCAGGCCTTCAGTATAGGTTGGTAGATGACAAAGGCGCAGATAAACCACGAATGGGTGATGTGATAGTAATGGATATGGCCCATTACCTTGGTGATTCGGTCATTTATCAAACAGAGGAAAGCGGATTCATCATTAACCCAAATATAGGGGCACCCCCTGAAATAAGAGATTTACTAAACTTAGCCGGGGAAGGTGATAGCCTGCAAATTCAAATGACACTGGGTAAATATGCCAGCTTTACTGGTCTGCCAATCTCTCCCCTAATGGACACCACTCAATTGGTTACTTGGAATATTAGGGTAAAGGAAATAGAAAATGAATCAACCCTTCTCGAACGAAACAGAAAGGCACAAGCCAAATCAGACAAAGAATTAATTGAGGCTTTTGTCGTTAACAATAATTTAGAAGCACAGACAACCGATGAAGGTCTGTATTATGTAATTTTACAAGAAGGAAACAGTGTTTTCCCGAAAAGTGGCGATGAAGTATTTTTAGAATATTCCATGTCGTTATTAGACGGAACTCTTATCGATACAAGTAGCGAAGCGCTAGCCCGAGAGAGTGATATGTTTAACCCAAATAGAGTTTATGGCCCTAGGTCGTTTATTCTTGGAGATAAAGAGATTTTGGAAGGCTGGACTATTGGGATGCCTAAGTTTAGCAAAGGGGCAAAAGGAAAGCTTTTGATTCCTTCGGCTCTAGCCTATGGACCTTCTGGTTATGGTTCACAGATTGGCCCTAATACCATTATAGTGTTTGAATTAGAATTAGTTGATATCAAGTGATGAAGAAATTAGTATACCTATTGCCTGTCTTGTTTTTCTTAGTTGCTGCTTGCGACCAAGACAATGTTTTCGATGATGCTGAGCAACTTCGCATAGACATTGAACTAATAGAAAATTATTTATCACAGAATAACTTGGTCGCAGATACCCTTCAGCCAAGCCAAATGAGAATTCTTGTTACGCAAGAAGGTTCAGGTCCAAAACCTGGTTTTGGTAGTTCGCTAATTGTGGACTATCGAGGATACTTGCTTGATGGTACTGAGTTTGATTCGTCAATCGGATTAGAGGCGATTGATGTCGTGTTGGGACGTGGTGATGTTATTCAAGGCTGGGAGATTGGCCTACGTGAGTTAAGTGCTGGGTCTTCGGCTACTCTTTTTATTCCTTCGGCATTAGGTTATGGAAATAACAGGCAGGGTGCCTTTATCGCTCCGAATACAGTTCTATTGTTCGATGTTCAAGTATTAGACGTAAGATAAAAGAAGCGCCTTTGGGCACTTTTCTTTAGGCATGAAAAAGATCTGTTTCGCAACTAATAATGCACACAAATTAGCAGAAGTTCAATCGATCCTTGGTGACCGGTTTGAAGTCCAATCGCTTAAGGATATTGGTTTTGAAGGTGAGTTGCCAGAAACTCATGAAACCCTTGAAGAGAACTCTCTAGAAAAGGCTGAATTCCTTTTTAACCAGTTTAAAGTCCCCGTATTTTCTGATGATTCTGGTTTGGAAGTTATTGCTTTAGGTGGTAAGCCGGGTGTTCATACAGCGCATTATGCGGGCGATAGAAACGCAGATAAGAATATGGATAAGGTACTCTCCGAATTGGAAGGTGCAAATGATAGGTCTGGTCAATTTAGGGCAGTAGTTACCTATATCGATGCATCAGGTGTTCAACAATTTGAAGGTATTATCAAGGGACAAGTTGCCCTAGAGAAGATTGGAAAGGACGGTTTCGGATATGACCCTATCTTTATACCAGAAGGCTACAATCAAACTTTTGCAGAGTTATCTGCAGAAGTGAAAAATACAATGAGCCATCGGAAAAGATCAGTTGAAAAGCTGGCTCAATTCTTAAACAAGCTGAATTAATCGCTAAGCTTTCTATTTTTATAATATGGAAAAGCCATATATCATTGGTATTACTGGCGGAAGTGGTTCTGGAAAGACCCGCTTCTTGAAACAATTGATCGAAGGTTTTGATGAGAGGCATGTAACCTGCATTTCACAAGACGACTACTATCGTCCTAGAGAATATCAATTGGTTGATAAGAACGGAGAGCTAAACTTTGACCGTCCGGAATCTATCGATTATGAGCACTTCGCCACTGACCTGAAAGCTTTGAGTGAAGGAAAGAGTATTCAGAAGGAAGAATATACCTTTAATAATCCGAATACTCAGGCTAAAACTTTGGTCAGAAAATCGGCTCCAGTAATCTTAGTTGAAGGTATTTTTATTTTCCATTACAAGAAGATTGCTGAATTGATAGATCTCAAAATATTTATTGATGCCAGAGATTATGTGAAGCTTCAGCGCAGGCTCAAGCGTGATAGAGAGGAGCGTGGGTACGATGCCGATGATGTGCTTTATAAATATGAAAACCACATCATGCCTTCTTATCAGAAATATATTGAGCCTTATAAAGAAACCGCAGACCTAGTTGTACCAAATAATAAAGACTTTGGCAATGCTCTTCATGTGATAAGAGCAGCGATTAAGAGCAAAATAATGACTCAAGGCTAATCTTTTCTTCAATCGTTTTACTAAATTCGTGCCGCTGAATGAAAAGCTATCACTACATATCGGGTTTCAAAAGGTCATTATTTTTCCTTCTAGGAATTTTTGTGGCAGTGTTCGTAGTCTCTCAAGAGATTGTGAGTTACCAGTGTAATCAGATTAATGAAGAAATCATTGCGGCAAATGATAATCCAGACGAAGCTCCCCAACAAGAGATAATTTATTCTCTCACTTCACAGGTAATATTACCTTTATCGGGAATAGAGATTGAGCCTTTCCAAGCGATTTTCATCGGAGAGATTATTAACGAGACAGAAGAAAAGACGCTTTTCTTGCCTGAAGTTTCCATAAATGATTCTGGATATTTCAAAACTTTGTTTCGGCAGTTTCAATCGCCAAATGCACCCTAGTTAAGACTTAAGCAACTTTTAGTACATCGATTACTTCGTGGTACTTCAGGGCATTTTCGCTCTAAATAACTCAATTAACCTTTTTTGAATAACCTTTATTACTAATGAAAAATAAGAATACAATCGTTTTTCTGACCGTTGTCATTACTGCGCTTTGTTTGTATTACCTATCAATCACCTTCTTTTCTAGAGGGATACAAGCAGATGCTGTTGAATATGCTCAAGACGAGTCGGGTGTAGTCGATCAGACTAAGAAGCAGGCCTATCTAGATTCAATTTGGATGGAGCCAGTGCTTAATATTTTAGGTGCAGAGTTTACCTACAAAGAAATCAAGGAAATTGAATTAAACCTTGGACTTGACCTTCAAGGAGGTATGCACGTTACACTTGAAGTTTCTCCTGTAGAAATTATCCAAGGGCTTTCGGGTAATAGCCAAGATCTAGATTTCCTTACAGCCATTGAATTAGCTGCAGAGCGAAAGAAGGCTAACGGACAATCTTCATTTACGGAATTGTTCCAACAAGCATATGTTGAGACTGCTCCGAGTGGAAAGCTGAGTAGAATTTTTGCGAACGCTGCGAATAGCGGAAGAATCAGTTTCGAGTCGACCAATGCGGAAGTAATGGGAGTCATTAACGAGGAAGTTGATTTGGCAATTGATCGTGCTTTCCAAATTTTAAGAACTAGAGTTGACCGTTTTGGTACTTCACAGCCTAACATCCAGAGACTTCAAGGGACTAGCCGAATTCAAATTGAATTACCAGGAGTAGATAACCCAGCAAGGGTTAGAAAACTTCTTCAAGGTGTTGCAAAACTAGAGTTCTGGGAAGTTTATGAGGCGAGTGAGATTGCAACTACGCTTAATGCAATTAACGTAGAGTTAGATAAAATAGAAACAGCAGCTAAGTCTATTGCCAGCACTGATTTAGGAACTGAATCAAAGCCTGCAGATACGCAAAGCGATAACTCCTTAGAATCGGAATTAGCACAAACTGATAGCGCTGCTACAGATTCAGTAGATACTTCTACGCCAGGAGTTTCTAGCTTTTTTGCTTTGCAACAGAGTTATCAAGGCTACCCAGGCTTCTTTTATAACCTAGCGGATACGGGTAAAATCAATAGAATCTTTAATAACGATGCTATTGCTAGACTAATCCCTAATAACTTGTCTTTCAAGTGGGGAGTAAAAGCAGAAGAGGATTCGGAATTACTTCAACTATACGCAATTAAGTCTGCTAGAGGCGAGGCGCCACTTACAGGAGAGGTTGTGACCGATGCTCGTCAAAGCCTTGATGAAAGGGCAAGACCTGCTGTAAGTATGCAGATGAACTCTATAGGAGCGAAAAAATGGAAGAACTTAACAGGAGCTAACATCAATAGACGAGTTGCAATTGTTCTTGATAATTACGTCTACACAGCACCAAACGTGAATGGTGAGATACCAAACGGTAGCTCTCAGATCATGGGTAACTTCTCTGTTGAAGAAGCACAAGATTTAGCTAATATTTTAAAGGCAGGATCACTTCCGGCTCCAACTAGAATTGTTGAAGAAGGTGTGATTGGACCAACTTTGGGTGTTGAATCTCAGAAGCAAGGGGTTACTTCTATTCTAGCTGGTTTGTTGATAGTGGTCATCTTTATGGTCGTTTATTATGCCAAAGGCGGTATCGTAGCTAACGTTGCGCTATTATTTAACATCTTCTTTATCATGGGGATTTTGGCTAATCTAAGTGCAGCCTTAACGCTTCCTGGTATCGCAGGTATTGTATTAACAATCGGTATGTCGATTGATGCGAACGTGCTAATATTTGAAAGAATTAGAGAAGAGCTTCGAAATGGAATTCCATTGTTGCAAGCCATCAGCTCTGGTTATAAGAAAGCGTATAGCTCTATTATAGATGCGAACGTAACTACGTTTTTGACAGGTTTAATCCTTTACTTCTTAGGACAAGGCCCAGTGAAAGGATTCGCAATCACCTTAATGATTGGTATTATTTGTTCATTCTTCTCTGCAGTATTCATCACAAGAGTAATCATTACGTGGATGACTAAAAGAGGTAATGAGAGTAACATTTCCTTCGATACACCTTTGTCAAAAGGTTGGTTAACCAATATTAGCTTTGACTTCTTAAGTAAACGTAGAATAGCTTATTTGGCTTCTACTATCATCATTGTATTAGGAGCTATTGCACTATCAACAAGTGGCCTTAGGCTTGGTGTTGACTTTAAAGGTGGTCGTTCTTATGTCGTGAAGTTTGATGAATCAATGGTCGCTTCTGATATCAAAATAGCCCTAGCAGGTGGTGTTTTTACAGAAGATGGAGTTGAAGTGAAGGAGTACAATGCTAGCAATACGCTAAAAGTAACCACTTCCTATAAAGTAGGCGAAGAGTCAACTGAGGTAGACAATGAAGTAAGAAGCCTTTTAGTAAGTGGAATTACCACGGCTACTGGAAAAACCTTTATTGATGGTACGCTAGAAATTGATGCTGGTGAGTTCACTATAATTGGATCTTCCAAGGTGTTACCAACTATTGCGGATGACATTAAGGATTCATCTTTCAAGTCTTTTGCCTTCGCGATCCTAGCCATCTTTATCTACATCTTAATCAGGTTTAGAAGATGGCAGTTCTCACTTGGCGCAATTGTCGCGTTGGTGCATGATGCATTTATAGTGCTTTCGGCTTTTGCCATAGCAGGTTGGTTTGGTCTAAGTTTTGAAGTTGACCAGGTATTCATTGCAGCCTTATTAACAATTATGGGTTACTCTATAAATGATACAGTGGTTGTGTTTGACCGTATTCGTGAAAACCTACAACTGAAAGGCTCTAAAGATTTAATTGGAACGTTTAACGAGTCAATTAACTCTACAATCAGTCGTACTTTGATTACGTCAATGACAACATTTATAGTAGTATTGGTCTTATTCATCTTTGGAGGTGAAGCATTGAGAGGTTTCTCATTCGCCTTATTGATCGGTATACTAGTCGGTACCTACTCTTCAGTATTTGTTGCAACACCAATTGTTGTTGACTTAACTAAGAAGACACTAGGTGCAGCTGCTGACAAGGAGAAGGAATCTGCAAGAGCAAGAGCATCTGCTAAGGCGGAAGCTACTGCACAGCAGGCTTAATCTAAGTCAAGACATAAAATAAAAAATGCCACTTCGAGAAATCGAAGTGGCATTTTTCTTATCAGCTTTGCGTATAGTTTTCTGTTCTAAACCTCCTCTACAATAAAGAAACCATCATCGCCTGCTATTTGATAAAGCGGCATAAAGATACGTCCGTCAATTGGTGAGGTAATCGCTCCGCTTTTGTCTTCGGCTAATAACTCTCCTTTTTCAATAAATTGAAAGCTATCAAAGCCTGGCTTCATATGGAAATAGTCTTGAGGCTTAACCTCATGTCTGTGGAGTACCCGGAGAATGTTTGGCTGCCCTTTTTTCATCGAACCAATTAGTTCTTGATAGTGCAGGATCATAGACAAATCGTGTTGCTCATCTATTAAGCCTGACTCAGTCATAAGTTGCCAAAGGCCATAAGTATGTACCTCAGCTGTTTTGTCTAAACCAATCTGACCACCTTCAAAAGCAAACGCAGTTACACTAGGTCCTTTGAAGTAGCGTAGCAGTGTACCATGAATATAATCGTCAAGGTTCATGACAATGGGCAACCTTAAGGACTTAACTACGGAATCTTGTGCTGGCATGCCTGCATTGACAATAAAGCTGCCATTGTCAGCTGATGTAGCGTGGAGGTCCACGATAATCGTTTGCTGATAGCCTTCGGTGAGCAGACTAGAGATCAAATGATAAAGCTCCTTAAGTTCAATGTCTTCTTTTTCACAAAGCTCGCTTGGCCTGGTAAGTGTTTCATTAAAGAATTCTTGTGTCCAACATCTATTGAGGTCATATTTTAAAAACCTCTTCTTGGCTTCGATAGCCTGTAGGTTACCAGCAATACCGATGATCTTACCATGTATTGAGATGTTCGACTCTTCGAGAGAGCTAAAAGTATTATTTATGCTTTTACACCAGATAATTCATTGCCGTGTATGCCGCCAATGACAATCATTAACACTTTTTTATCAGATCCTGACTTCTCGTTTATTATTCTATTCATTAAGATCCCCAGCCCCTTTTAATATTTTGAGTAATGTGGAGGTCAAATTTAAGAAGTCGGCCTCAGTAACAATACCGATTAGCTTTTGATTTTTTACAACGGGTAAACATCCGATGTTATTAGTCTTCATTAAAGTCATGGCATCATGTACTGTTTTGCCTGGATCTATTGTAATTGGGTCCGTAATCATGATGTCTTTAACCATCTTTTCACTACTGTCGCCACTTTCACTTTTTCGATAATGCCGAAGCATCATACGCGCACTAATCAAACCAATAAGCTTTCCTTTATCATTTTCCACTGGGGTAAATCGAACATTTTGCCAGTCCATCATGTCAGCCACAAGTTCAAGGATGTCTTCCTTCTGAACAGTAAACAAATCGGTTGTCATGAACTCTTCGACTAATATTGTCGCTGGATCGAGATGGATTAAGTGGCTTAAGTCCGCAAGTGGCCATTTATGTACTGGTAAATTGGCTTGTTGATGCTTATGCATAGATGAGGTGACAGAAAGTAGTATTTCTTCTTTGGTAGCATCTTTGGCCAAATGACTATAAGACCTGAGAATCCAACTTGAGCCATTCTGATTGGCTTTCACACGTTCTTCGATAACCCCTAAATACTTATCAATGTCACTCGAGTTCACTCGGTTTTTAACCAAGCCCTCTTTCGCTATAGGCAATAGTTCCTTAAGAATAACTTCACTCATACTCATACGTTGTCCATTGAGCCAGCGCACTTTTGCGTTCATGCCATGTGCTGCTGCGCTATAGAAGTTCGATTTTACGTGATCAAAATCTATCAAGCTTGGGATATTTTGATACTGATCTTTGAAACCATTCATGGCGCCTATCCAAAATGCTGTGTTGGCCATTTCATCTAATACGGTTGGACCAGACGGAAGAATTCTGTTTTCAATTCTTAAATGAGGCTTTCCATTAGGACTTATACCATAGCAAGGCCGATTCCATCTATAAACTGTCGAGTTATGAATTGAAAGTGCATTTAATTTAGGAGTGACACCCTGTTTGAATTCTTTTTCTGAGATGTCTTCTAGATCGGTCATTAGCATTACCCTAAACCTGGAGATGTCTTCTTTGAATAGATCAAGTAATGAGTTTTTGAGCCAACTGTTGCCAAACGTTACCCTCGCACTTCTATCTCGAATATGCTCGTTGGTGATTCTCGTATCGACAGACTTTTGAAATAGTGCAATACGTGTCTCTTGCCAAAGGCGTTTTCCAAAAAGCATTGGGCTGTTGCTACCCACTGCAACAGTAGGGCCAGCAAGTAGTTGAGCAATATTATACTGCTCAACGAATTCATCAGGTCGTACTTGAAGGTGCACTTGAAAACTCGTGTTACATGCTTCGAGCATTACAGAGTCTAATTTCAAATTGATCTCGTCATAGCCTTTTAAATGTAGTTCGAAGGGTTTGCCACGCATCTTGCTAATTGCTTCGTTAAGTGCATAGTATCGTTGGAGAGGGGTGATGTTGTCAAGAGAGAGGTCGAACTTCCTGAGGGTAGGAAGAATGCCTGTCAGCAGGTAGTCAATACCCACCTCTTGACAAACTGAGTCTAACTTTGTGAGTAGCATGTTTAATTCTCCCTCTAGCTTTGCAAAGCAATCCTCTTTGAATGCTTGCGGAGCCAAATTGGCTTCGATATTGAATTGTCCTAACTCTGTTGTGAAGGATGGATGATTGAGCTTTTGCAGCACATCAGAAGCTCTTGTAGCAGGCTTGTAGTGTTTGTCAATCAAACAGAACTCTTGCTCTGCACCAATGTGCATTTGACCAGTTTCAAACCAGTCTTTTTCGATCATTTGTTCAAGAAGGTGATAGTCTCGCAGTAGGCAACGTGTAAAATCGTTGAGCTGTTTTTGAGTTTTAATCACCTGTACATTCAAGTTACCCATACTAACCAATGATATGTTCTCAAGAACAAGATTAGTACGATAGTCTCGAAATAAGTGTGACATTATCAGGCTTTTGTCCTGACTTATGTCATAAAACGAGCTTTGTAAATTCCTTTTTGAATCCCTTAACGACTGTAATTAGGAGCTTCTCGGGTAATGAAAATATCGTGGGGATGGCTTTCTGTTGCGCCAGCGCCAGTGATCTTAACAAACTTGGCGTCTTGCATTTTCTCAATGTCAGCAGCGCCACAATAGCCCATTCCGGCCTGTAATCCACCAACCAGCTGAAATAGGACCTCTTGGACCGAACCTTTAAAAGGAACTCGGCCTACAATGCCTTCTGGTACAAGTTTTTTGATGTCGTCTTCGGCATCTTGGAAATATCGGTCTTTAGAACCGTCTTCCATTGCCTCTACAGACCCCATGCCTCGGTAAGACTTGAACTTACGTCCTTCATAAAGAATGACTTCTCCAGGAGCTTCTTCGGTCCCAGCCAGCAAAGATCCGATCATTACAGTATTAGCACCTCCAGCAATGGCTTTCACTACATCGCCAGAGTAGCGAACACCACCGTCAGCAATGATTGGTACACCGGAGCCTTTGATGGCTTGAGCGCATTCGTAGACGGCAGATAGTTGTGGCATACCAACACCAGCAATGATTCTAGTGGTACAAATACTACCAGGACCTACACCGACTTTAATCGCGTCAGCACCTGCCTCAACCAAAGCTTTAGCCGCCTCAGGTGTAGCAACGTTTCCAACGATTACATCAAGTTCTGGATAGGCTTTTTTAATTCTTTTTGCAGTGTCAATAACACCTTTTGAGTGTCCATGGGCAGTGTCAATACTTACTACATCAACTCCCGCATTCATCAATGCGTCAATTCTTTCGTCTATATCTGGTGTTACACCCACTGCAGCACCAACACGTAGGCGTCCGAACTCATCTTTACATGCATTCGGTCTATCTCTGTTCTTCAGAATATCCTTATAAGTGATCAGTCCAGTTAATTGACCTTTGTCATCTACGATAGGAAGTTTTTCGATTTTGTATTCTTGCAGTACGCCTTCTGCACCATCCAAGCTGATTCCCATTTTTCCAGTGATGACATTATCCTTAGTCATAATGTCTTTTATAGGAGTAGCCATATTCTTGATAAAGCGCATGTCACGGTTAGTGATAATGCCTACGAGTTTTTCATTGCTGTCCACTACAGGGATGCCGCCAATTTTATTCTCGCGCATGATCAGTTCAGCATCTTTGGCTGTACTATCAACATGTAGTGTGATAGGATCGAGGATCATTCCACTTTGAGAACGCTTTACCTTTCTCACTTGTAGCGCTTGCTGCGCTACCGTCATGTTCTTGTGAATGAATCCAAGACCACCTTCAAGCGCCATAGCAATGGCCAATTGATGTTCCGTAACAGTGTCCATCGCAGCGGAGACCAATGGAATATTCAATTGAATATTTTTAGTCAACCACGTTTTCGTGTTGGTATCTCTTGGTAAAACTTCTGAATAACCTGGGAGAAGAAGCACATCATCGTATGTAAGTGCTTCGAAAAGGAATTTGCTTGAATCTAGTGGCATGGCAAATAAATAAGTGGCTTTATTTGCGGGACAAAAGTACAGAGATTGACTGATTCAAAAAATTGCTAGGCCTATTTATTTTTTAAGAACTGTCTATTAGCCTATAGACCTGTTCATATAGTCAAGTCATCTTGTCCGTTTTATTAAGCACGATCCATCACCTTAAAGCTATCTACTAATCTTTCAAGGTCACTTTCAAGATTATATAGGTTTGGAGAGATCCGAATCGAATTACCTCGAATGGAAACGAATATTTTTCTTTCCGCGAACTGCTTCTTGATTTCTTCCATGTCCATATGGTTCGGCAATCTAAGTCCGAAAAGATGGCGTCCTCTATATTCGTCTGCTTCTATCTGAACACCTAATTCCTTTAATTCCTTGATGTAAGGTGATGTCAGTTTTTCACAATAGTCTTGAATGTTTTGTGGCCCCCATTCATTTACCTGTGAAATGGCTTTTGTAAGCATGGGGGTTAAGATAAAGTTGGCGCTTTCACCTACCTCATATCGAATTGAGCCAGGTTGATATTGCTCTTGGTAGTTGATCAGGTTGCCGAAGTCTTCGCTATTCAAGCGATTCATCCAATTGTTCTCAATTGGATTACCGTCTTGAAAGTACTCACCAAAATAGGAAACTCCAGAGGCATAGGGTCCCATCATCCATTTGTAACCTGCGGCTACTACTGCATCTGGTCTAAAATCCGCTACGCTAAACGGTAATGCTCCGATGGACTGTGTTCCGTCAATGACCAAAATGGCGCCTACTTCATCAGCTCTTTGACGGATAGCTGCTAAATCGAATTTGGTACCGTCAGCCCAATGCACATGGCCAGTGGCAATCATTTTTGTGTTGCTGTCGATAGCTTCTAATAATAACTCATTCCATTTTTTACCACGACCTTCAATCATATCAGGAGCGGCAACTACTTTGAGGGTAATGCCTTTTTCTTTCGAAAGTGCATCCCAAGCATAGAAGTTGCTTGGAAATTGTTCCTCAGCGATTACAATATTATCGCCTTTACCTGCTTTTAAGTTTTTGGCCACATTGGCTAGTGCATAAGAAACTGATGGTGTGATGGCGCACGATCTTTCGGATGGTGCATCGATCAGTTTAGCAAACTCCGTTCTTAATGCACTAGTAGTAGAGAAAAAGCTCTCAGGCTTATTGGAACTCGGGTCATCTTTAGCGTATATGGCATGAACTCCAATTTCTGCTACAGACTTAAGCATAGGGGACATATAGCTACAATTCAAATAAGAAATGTCGTCCGGTAGGTTGAAGAGGTGTCTTTGGTTTTCTAGCATGTTATTTCAATATTTTCTCAAATGCCTGTTCGAACGATACTTCAGGCTCCTCTAATATGCGGGCTATTTCCACTCCATCACGCATCAATATGATGGTCGGTGTATTTTTTATATTGTAGCTTTCCTCTCTTCCTATTTGGCTCTTTTTATTCACATCAACTCCATAGAGTTCGAGCTGGTCGTAGATACCTAATTCCTCGCAAACGCGGATCAGACGAGGAATTTCGCGATTACTATCGTGACACCAAGTTCCCATAAAGGCTAAGATTTTTAATCCTTTTAGTTGCTTACGCTTTATGTTTTTGAGCGCATCGGTATCTATTAGGTAAGTCTTATAATTGGTATTAAACCAAACCTTATAAGGCATCTTTTGAAGGCCCTCTTTTGTAATGGGACCGTTAAGGATTTTATCTATATACTCCGAAACGCTTTCAGTTTCAACATTATAATTTTTCTCTTGTGCGGACGTGGCAAGAGGAAAAACGATCAAGAGAATAATGAGAACAATAAGGGCTTTATACATTTCCATAAGGCATGGTTTGAGTCATTGAAATATACTGATTAATCCTATATTTGGCGCCATGCAATTCAATGAGATATGGCAAGACATAGTCTCAAATATCAATCAATTTGATTTTTGGGGTATCGTTGCTTTTGTTTCTGGCATCCTTGCAGTTATCTATCTCATCAAAGAGAGTATATGGACATGGCCTCTTGGGATTATCTATACACTTATCTCAGTAGTCGTGTTTTATCAGTCAAGGCTGTATGGCGATTTGCTCCTACACATCTTCTATTTAGTACTTAATGGGTATGGTTGGTATTATTGGAGCAAAGGTGGAGCAAAAGCTGAGGGTAATATTCAGGTCACCCATTCGACCATCAGATCAATGGTTGTGACAATAGGGATTACTGTTTTAGGGGTGATTGTTTTTGCTGAAATGTTGATTGCAATACCAACTGTTTTTGAAGGTGCTGATCCACCTGCTCTGCCTTACTGGGATAGTACAACCTCGGTGCTCAGTGTCGCAGGTATGTGGTTGACCACGCGTAAGAAGATCGATAACTGGTACTACTGGTTTGTGGTTGATATATTGGCTACAGGAATTTATTTCTACAAAGGACTGTATTTCTATTCTGCCCTTTACCTGGTTTACATCGGTATGGCAGTAGCAGGTTATTTGGCTTGGAAAAAATCTATGAAGTCTTCTGCACCATGATTTCAGTCGCAATAGTTGGCCCCGAAAGCACAGGCAAGAGCACGCTTACTAAGTCATTGTCTAAGCACTATCAAACCATTTGGTCAGAAGAGTATGCACGGGAATATTTGACTGCATTAGAAAGGCCTTATGAACAGTCGGATCTACTTGAGATTGCCAAGGGCCAATTGGAAATAGCAGATAAGGTCACAATGAAGTCAAATTCAATTGTGTTTCACGATACTGATCTACTTATCATAAAAGTTTGGAGTGAATTTAAGTATGGAGATTGCGATCCTTGGATTATTAAGCAATTTGAGCTGAACAAGGCAGATCTCTATCTCCTAACTGACTTTAATATCCCCTACGAAGAAGATCCTCTTCGTGAAAATCCAGAACAGAGAAGAGAACTCTTCGAAATATATCAGCAAGAACTCATTAAGAGTGGGGCTAACTATCAGATTGTCAAGGGTGACTTGCCTAACAGGCTAAATCAGAGTGTTGGTTACATCAATCTTATGCGCTAAACCGCATCGCGATTCCAATATCTTCTTAACTTTGCCCTCATTAGGGGGGTGCCTATTTCCAGAACATTCGGAATTAAATAAAGGCTGAGATTATACCCATTGAACCTGATGCAGATAATGCTGTCGCAGGGAGGTATGGTAAAACAAAAGGAAGGAAAAGCTACCCCTTAGCTTTTCTAAGTTTAACCATTAAAAGCTTATTCATGAGAAAAATTATTGTGATGTCAGCATTGCTGTTGACATCGTTGAGTGTATTTGCACAATACACCATCAAAGGAAAGGTAACTGATGCCGAAACTGGTCAGGCCTTGCAAGGAGCAAATGTGTTATTAGTTAATAGCACGCAAGGTATGCCAACAAATGAACAAGGAGAATTCTCCTTGACCGATTTGGTAGCAGGAGAGTATAAGTTGGTCATTAGAATGATTGGTTATGCCAATTATGAGCGTTCGATTGACTTGAAAGGTGATGTTGACTTGAACATTTCACTCAACAGGAAAACCACCAGTTTATCCGATGTAATTGTAACCGGAACGCGTGCCACAGAGAAGACGCCTACTACTTTTACCACTATAACTGGTGAAGAGATCAAGAAGCAGAATCTAGGGCAAGACTTGCCTTTTTTACTGAATTGGACACCTTCGGTGGTAACTACTTCAGATGCTGGAGCAGGTATCGGTTATACGGGTATTCGTATTAGAGGAAGCGATGCGACAAGGATTAATGTGACCATCAATGGTATTCCTATCAACGATTCGGAATCCCAAGGCGTATTTTGGGTAAATACTCCAGATATCGCTTCATCGGCTGCGGACATTCAAGTACAGCGGGGCGTAGGTACATCAACTAACGGAGCTGGAGCTTTTGGAGGGTCCATTAATATCTTGACCAATGGCCTTAGTCAAGAAGCGAGAGCAGAAGTAAATACCAGTGTTGGTTCATTCAATACCCAGAAGTACAATGCCATTTTCTCAACAGGGTTGTTAAAGGATCGTTGGGCATTTGAAGGTAGATTATCACAGATTACATCAGATGGTTTTGTAGATCGAGCTTCGTCAGACTTGCAGTCTTATTATCTATCAGGAGGATATTTCGGAAAGAAGACCAGTGTGAAGTTTATCACTTTCGGAGGTGACGAAGTGACCTATCAGAGTTGGTACGGAACACCAGAAGCTCGTTTGAGAAACGATGCCGCTGGAATCGAAGCAGTCATAGCTAATAATGGTTTCACAGCATCTCAAGCCGATAATTTAAGGAATTCAGGTCGCAGTTATAACTTCTATGAATACGACAACCAGGTGGATGACTATGGTCAAGATCATTATCAACTCCATATGGCACACAAGTTTAATACGAACTTGAATTTGACCGTTGCGGGCCACTATACTAAAGGAGGAGGGTTCTTTGAAGAGTTTAGAAATGATGATGACCTAGCCGATTATGGTATTGCAGATGTAGTGCTCGGAGGTACTACTATTTCAAGTTCAGATTTGATCAGAAGACGTTGGTTAGACAATGACTTTTATGGTGTCGTGTATGATTTAAACTATTCAACAGACAAGATTGATGCGACTTTTGGAGGAGGGGTCAACAAATACATTGGCGATCATTTCGGTGAAGTAATTTGGGCCAGGTTCTCAGGCGACAGTGACATACGGGATCGATACTATGAAAGTCGTTCTGAGAAAGTCGACTTTAACTCATACCTCAAAATGAACTATCAGGCCAATGAGAAGCTCAACATCTTTGGAGATTTACAATACCGTACCGTGGATTACAAGGGCATAGGCGTAGACAATGATCTTCGCCAGATAGATTTTGACAAGAATTTCAATTTCTTCAACCCGAAAGTTGGCGCTAGCTATCAATTGAATAATAATGCGAATCTCTATGCATCATTTGCCATTGGTAACAAAGAGCCGAATAGATCTGATATCATCGATGCAGCACCGGGTGTTGATCCACAGCATGAGACACTCAATAACCTAGAAATAGGTTATAAACGTCAGTCTTCAACTGGATCTTTTGAGTTCAATTACTATTTGATGGACTACAAGAACCAGTTAGTGTTGACAGGGGAAGTAAATGATGTAGGAGCAGGTATCAGAACGAATGTGGCAGATAGTTACCGAATGGGTATTGAGCTTTCTGGTGTTATGAAGTTAACGAAAGGACTCTTCTGGTCAGCGAATGTGGCGTTGAGTCAGAATCGAATTAACGCTTTTGATGAGATTATTTTTGACTATGGAGCTGCTTTTGATGAGTTTAATGAGGTTAGAACCACTTTTACAGACACTGACATTAGTTTTTCTCCAAGTGTCGTGGCGGGTAGCCAGTTGTCATTTATCCCTACTTCAGGTATTGAAATTGCCCTGCTATCTAAATATGTGGGAGAGCAATTCTTGGATAATACATCTAGTGATAGCAGAAAAATAGATGCCTTTTTTGTGAATGATTTGCGTATCAACTATGCTTTTGAAACTAAAACCATCAAAGAAGTATCGATCAACCTATTAGTCAATAATATTCTGAATTTGGAGTATGAGTCTAATGGCTATACTTTCGGCTACTTTGGAGGTCAATCGTTTGAAGTAAGGGAGAATTATTTCTATCCTCAAGCAGGAACTAACTTCCTTTTATCACTTGGTCTTTCATTTTAAAAGACTTTATGAATTATAAAAAGGGACACTCTAAATGGGTGTCCCTTTTTTGTTGATTTCACTAAGTGGCTAGATTCTATGCAAACGTTTACAGAGAAAAGAACACCCGTTAAGAAAAGCAGGTCAATCTATTTCGGATATTGAATAATCTTAAGTGTCTACATAGTGATTTTTTGATACGCATTTGGTAAAATATGGCCAACTAATGCGCTTTTATAGAGCATAAGTACAATGAGGGAAACAGCAATTGGAATAGATATCGGAGGAACATTTACCAAATTTGGTTTGGTGGATGTGGAAGGGAATGTCCTAATGGAAGGATCAATTCCTACTTATATCCACGAGACAATTGAGCCTTTTCTGGTCGCCTTGAGCCAAGCCATCAATAAGGGTCTTGACGAGGTAACTGATCCTTTTGAAATTATTGGAATTGGTATTGGTGCGCCAAATGGTAACTACTATAAGGGCACGATTGAGCATGCGCCAAATCTAAATTGGAAAGGGATTGTACCTTTCATCGATCTGTTCAGTAAATACTTTGACCTACCGATGGTCTTAACCAATGATGCTAATGCAGCGGCAATTGGCGAAAAGGTGTTTGGTGGTGCGAAGGACATGAACGACTTTATCGTGGTAACCCTTGGTACTGGACTTGGTTCGGGCTTGGTTACGCGAGGCAAACTTATTTATGGCCATGATGGTTTGGCAGGAGAACTGGGTCATACCAACGTTTATCCTGACGGACGAGAGTGTAACTGCGGTAAACGTGGTTGCCTAGAGACATATGCTTCTGCTTCAGGGATTAAAAGAACTGTTTTTAAGTTACTGGCTACCAATAATGTGGCCACGCCTTTACGATCATATACTTATGAGTCGCTAACAGCAAAAAAGATCACAGAAATGGCCCTAGCCGGTGACCCAATTGCGCTAGAGGCATATGATTATACTTCAGACATTCTTGGGTTGAAGTTGGCTGATGCTGCTGCTGTAACTAGCCCAGAAGCGATCTTCCTTTTTGGAGGCCTAGCCAAGGCTGGTGATATCATTGTGGAGGCTACTAAGAAGTCATTTAACGAATACCTTTACCCAGGTTACAAGGGTAAAATCAAAATCAAATTGTCTAAGTTAATGGATAAAAATGCTGCCGTTTTAGGTGCAAGTGCACTTGTTTGGAGCGAAATTGCGAACAGCGATGTTATCCGAGTGCCACAACAGGCACGCGCAATTTAGACCATGTCATCACACCATATTGTTAGAGACGAACAAGAGCCAGCCTTGCTGATAGATGATCCTATCGCATTAAGTGCTGAGTATATAGACTTGCTTTTAGAATGGAGTCCAACGGTTATTGTGACGTCAAATGCCTTAGACGAAGTCTTAACCTGGGGAATTAAAATTGATGTTGTTGTAGCCGAATTAAACGAAATTGAGGCATTAAAGCCTAAGCTGAAGATCCAATCTCCAGTGAAACTACTCGGCTTCGAATCCACTGATCTACTGAATGCTGCCTATATCTTTCTGAAAGACCACGATCATAAAGCAGTAAATGTCCTCGCGGATATATTCAATTCAAAGGTTTTAGACCTGATCAAGGAGTTTTCAATTGATATGGATTCAGTACTTTTTTACAATGATCAAAAATGGGTTTATGCAAAGTCAGGAAGGTTTGAAAAATGGGTGTCAACTGGGCAAGTCTTCGGCATTCATCCCGTTGCTAGTGGTACTTTCTTTACTTCAGAAGGATTCTACACCGATTGGCAGAACGAGTTATTACTAGAACCCTTAGAACTTACGGCAGCACAAAGTGGAAAAGTAAGCCTGGTGACTAATAATAAGCCGTTATGGGTAATAGAATCAGTTCAGACAGATATCTATAAATAAAGAAGGTGAATTAATTGGGTAGTGTTATTCCTTTTTTCCCCTAACCATCCTGTCTTTTCCCTGAAGGTCTTTTCTAAGCTCGATATCAGAGTATCCGAGAGCACTCAACAATTGACAAACTTCTGCTCCAAAGTTTTCATGTATTTCGAAATACAGCTTTCCGCCTTTTTTGAGACTAATTATTGCTTTTTCGGCAATGGCTTGGTAAAAGACTAAGGGAGTTCTGTCATCAACAAAGAGCGCTATGTCTGGTTCATAATCGAGGACGTTTTTGTGCATTAGCGCACGATCAGCATTCGGAATGTAGGGTGGGTTGCTGACAATAATGTCAAATTCTTTTTCTGACAAATCTTCTTTCAGAATATCCAAAAATGAAAAGTCAACCACCATTTCATTTTTGGAGGCATTGTTTTTGGCGACTTTAAGTGCCTCTTCTGAAACATCAACCCCAGTACAGGAGGCTTCTGGTATTTCACCTTTCAGACTTATTGGAATACAGCCAGTACCTGTTCCAATGTCTAAAATCATGGGTGCTGACATTTCGTTATCCTTGACTATCCAATCGGATAATTCTTCAGTTTCTGGTCGCGGAATCAGCGCATGCTTGTTCGTGAGAAACTTTCGGCCATAAAAGATTGTAAAACCTACGACATGCTGATAAGGTGTGCCATTCACCAATTGTCTGAGGTCATGCCTCAAAAGACTTTCGTCAAAAGCAATCTCCGTATTGAGGGATAGCTTCATCCTATCAATATGTAGACGATCTGCAAGGTAGTTTTTGGCAATAGCCATACTTTCCCTTTCATCGTAGACATCTGAAAGGGAGCTTAGAATTTGTTGAAATAGATCCTTAGATCGCGCAGTAGGCATGACACAAAATAAGTGAAATAATCAGTGGCTTTGGCTAACTTGTGCAATCAATGAATAATCAGGATACTCACTTCATGGAGCGCGCGCTGGAACTTGCCGAATTAGGTAGGGGAAAGGTGAGTCCGAACCCTATGGTTGGGTGTGTTATTGTTCATAATGATAGGATTATTGGAGAAGGCTGGCATAAGCAATATGGTGAAGGGCATGCGGAGGTGAATGCCATTGCGGCTGTGGAAGATCAGTCTTTGCTTCCTGAATCGACTGTATACGTCACCCTAGAACCATGTGCTCATCACGGCAAAACACCTCCTTGTGCTGATTTAATGGTGAGGAAGCGTGTCAAACGCGTGGTCATTGGTGCTGTTGATACAAATCCATTAGTCGGGGGGAAGGGCATTGAGAGAATGGAGCAGGCCGGCATTGAAGTGAGTCATGGTCTGCTTGCCGATGCTTCTCGAAATTTGAACGCGCGATTCTTCACTTTTATAGAGAAAAAGAGGCCCTACATCATATTGAAATGGGCGCAGACAGCGGATGGATTCGTAGCGAGAGAAAACTTCGATTCGAAGTGGATCAGTGGTGAGGCTTCAAGAAATTTAGTGCATCAATGGCGCGCTGAGGAAGACGCAATTATGGTGGGCACACGTACTGCACAACAAGACAATCCGAGGCTTAATGTAAGAAACTGGGAGGGTAATGACCCGGTGAGGGTTGTCATTGACAAAAAACTGACCCTTTCTAAGGAGTTAAACTTGTTAGATGGTAAGCAACCCACTTTAGTCTATAATGGTAAGACGAATCAATCACTGGAAAACCTCGAATTCATTCAGGTAAGTGATGAAGACTACCTTCCTTTCATCTTGAAAGACTTGTATGAGAAAAAGGTACAATCGATTATCATCGAGGGTGGAAGCATTTTATTGAATTCATGTCTTGCGTCTAGCCTCTGGGACGAAGCGCGGGTGTTTACAGCAGATGTTAAATTTCATGCTGGTATTGCGGCACCGAGAATACAAGGGTTAGTGTCTGATTCTTTCCAGGTTGGAGATGACAAATTGGACATCTATCATAATCAGGAACCATCTCTTTTATAAACTAGTTAGAACAAATATGGCAGAAGAATTAATCATCGAAAATAGTGCTTCCAAAGCTGAAAAGTACAACTCGCTCATTCCTCAAATAGAGGCTTTAGTCACTGGTGAGCCTGATTTGGTAGCAAACCTTTCCAATATTGCTTCGGCACTCAAATATGGTATGGGCTATTTCTGGGTGGGTTTTTACTTAGTGAAAAACGATGAATTAGTGTTGGGGCCGTTTCAAGGGCCTATTGCTTGTACACGAATTGCCAAAGGTAGAGGTGTGTGCGGTACGAGTTGGGCAGAAGGTTCTACACTGATTGTTCCTAATGTCGATGAGTTCCCCGGTCACATTGCATGCAGTGGCGACTCTAAATCAGAGATTGTATTGCCTGCTTTCAAAAATGGCGAGGTTGCACTGATTCTTGATGTAGATTCTGATGAATTGAATGACTTTGATGAAGTGGATAAAGAGCACTTAGAAAAGCTGATGGGTATAATTGAAGGCTTACTCTAGCTCTGCAATAATAGTTTCACCACCTATAGTTTTTTGCCCTTTTTCAACGTTAATTTTTGTGCCAAGGGGTAGAAATAAGTCTACTCGTGATCCAAACTTAATAAAGCCAAACTCTCGGCCTTGAATCACACTTTGTTCCTCTTTTACATACCACTTGATTCTTCTTGCAGCGGCCCCAGCGATTTGCCTTACCAGAATTTCTACATTGTGATGGATTTGATAGACTAATGTCGTTCTCTCGTTCTCGGTGCTCGACTTTGGGTGCCAGGCTACTAAATATTTACCAGGATGGTATTTGAAGTATTTAATGAGTCCGGTTACGGGGTTTCTATTGACATGCACATTGAAAGGTGACATGAAAATCGATACTTGAATGCGTTCTTTCCCATGAAAATACTCGTCCTCAGTGGTAGTCTCAATGACTACAATTTTACCATCAGCAGGGGCAATAATATGTTTTTCGTTAAGGTCAGTTTTGCGACTTGGATTCCTGAAAAACTGAAGGACCAACAAAAACACTATTGAACTAGCTATTAAGGTAGCCCAAAAGGTCTCGCCTTGGATTTCCAAAAGATAGAAAAGGCTGATGTTGAGTGTTGTAAGAACAAGAAAGAGTACCGCTAACAGTACTCTTCCTTCTTTATGAATTTTAATCATTAATATCTAATTAGAAGCCACCTCGATATTTATAGGTTTCGGCTACTTTGTCGATTGCCACAATGTAAGCTGCAATTCGCATGGGTACATTATACTTTAAAGATGCAGCATAGACTTTGTCAAAAGCATCTTTCATAATCCTGTCTGACCTACGGTTGACTCTTTCTCTAGTCCATTTATAGCCCAATCTGTTTTGCACCCATTCGAAATAAGAAACAGTAACACCTCCAGCATTCGCTAAGATATCTGGTGCAACCATTATTCCTTTTTCATTGATGATGGCATCTGCCTCAGCCGAAGTAGGACCGTTTGCTCCTTCAACGATTAGCTTTGCTTTCACATCGTTGACATTGCCAGAATGAATCACATCTTCGATAGCTGCAGGTACTAAAACATCAACATCTAGTGTCAATAGGTCTGAAGCATCTTTCATTAATTCGGCACCATCGAAACCTTCGAGTGTACCGTTATTATTGTTTCGATAGCCAATTGCTTTATTGACATCAATACCATTTTCATTGTAGTAGGCACCAGAAATATCACTAATAGCCGTTATGGTACAACCACGTTCAGACATTAGTAATGCAGCGTAAGAGCCAACATTTCCAAATCCTTGAACCGCAATTGATGCATGATAAGGATTGATTTTGAGCTTTTCCATGGCAGCAAGTGCTGATACCATTACCCCACGACCAGTCGCTTCAACTCTACCGAGCGAACCACCAAGTACCAAAGGCTTTCCAGTTACAACGGCATTTACCGTAGTACCCATCGAGCGTGAGTATTCATCCATCATCCAAGCCATTTCTCTTGGGCCAGTGCCCATGTCAGGAGCTGGGATATCACGGTCTGGGCCAAATACACCAGTCATAGACTGGGTGTAGGCTCTCGTCAATCGCTCAATTTCTCCAGCTGACATTTCTCTCGGGTTACACTTGATCCCACCTTTGGCACCGCCATATGGTATATCAACCACAGCGCACTTCCAGGTCATCCAAGCAGCAAGTGCCTTTACTTCGTCAATATTGACGTCCATTGCATAACGCACACCACCTTTGGAGGGTCCCAAAATATTCGAGTGGATCACACGGTGACCTTCAAATACTTTGATCGAACCATTATCCATCGTGACGGGTAATGAAACAGAAACTTGTTTGGATGGAGATTTTAAAACGTTGTAAACTTGTTCGTCTAGACCCAGTGCTTCAGTAGCAATATTGAATCTGGACATCATTGACTCGAAAGGATTTGCCTTGTCCTTAATCGGAGCCGGTTCAATGTAACCCATAGGGAGCTTAATATTGATTTAAGACTTTGTCAAAATTAGTGAATTTTTAAGCGAATATCTCCAATAAGAAAGAGCTTATTTTCCCCTTATATGACGAAGTGGATGTAGGCGGTTGCGAATGGTAATGCAAGAATGAGCCCATCAAATCTATCTAGAAAGCCACCATGCCCTGGAATAGTACTTCCTGAGTCTTTAATGGCCAATACTCTTTTGAAAGCAGATTCAACTAAGTCTCCTAGGCTACCAAAAATACTGATTACAACGGCTAAGCCCGCCCACTCTAAATAACTCATTATTCCAAAGAAATGGCAAAATACCATTAGGATTCCTATCGATAGAACTAGTCCACCGATTGATCCTTCCCAGGTTTTTTTAGGAGATACCTTTTCAAATAGCTTGGTCTTACCGAACGCTTTGCCTGCAAAGTAGGCGCCTGTATCGTTTGCCCATTGGGCGAATAGAACCCCCAGTATTAATTCAAATTGGAACGTTCCAGAGATAAAAGCCAGGGGAATCATCAAACAGAAAGGCATCGCAATATAGAGTACGCCAAGTACAGAAACGGCTAAGGAGTTGATCGCATGGCCTTGTCCATAGCGTATGAGCGGGTAAAGGAATACAGTTGAAAATAATGCGGGGAGCATCCAGAAGGTGCTAGTGTCTATTTCTCCTTGATAGTATAAGAAAATCAGGGCGAATAGGATAAAGCTAAAAACTAGTCCCCAAACCTCATAAGGCTTGGTTTCGGCTGTTCTGGCTAATCCGTAAAACTCTCTTAGGGTCAATAATACGATTACCAATATGACGGCTGCAAATGTCCAAGGGCTAAAGACTATTCCAGTGATGATGATAGTAAGCCCAACTATTGCTGTTATGGCTCTGACAGCAAGGTTATTCATGATCAAACTTGATTTCTTCTTCAATGATTTTTATGGCTCGCATCACGGAATCTGGATCTACCATTACGTCTATGCTGCCAAATTTGTAGGCATGATCTTGTTTGTTGAAAACGATGGCGTTTAGTCCAGCATTGATCAAGACATCTTTAACAATTTCAGTCTTGTGCGGACTTGCGCTCTGATACACTGTTTGCCAACTACTCAATGGATTCCTTTGTTCTAAGGTAGTGATTTCTGAAAAGGAACATGAATACAATGAATACAGTTACACCAATCACCTGGTAGATTACTGGTACGGCTTCCGTTTCGTCCAAATTGACATCTGACATAGTATAAGTCATAATTACTGCAATGCCATTATTAGCGATATGTGCGATGATTGGATACCAAATATTCCCTGACCAGACATACAAATAGCCAAATACAGCCCCGAGAAGCATTCTAGGAACTAATCCGTAAAACTGCATGTGAATGGCTGCAAAAATGAAAGCCGTTATCCATATGGCAACATGTGAGTTTTTAGTCCATTTGTGAAGGCTGTTTTGTAAAACTCCTCTGAAGAGAAACTCTTCTCCAATTCCTGCAAGAATCGCTATAACAAAAAATCCAAAGAGGAATTGGCCAAAACTATTGAATGAGGTAAATTTTTCAGTTGCCGCGGCTAACTGTTCCTCAAGGTCTCTAGCCCATTCTTCAAATCCAGACATGAATTCTGGAAACTGGAAATTGGCATTCCATTCAATAAAGTAGGCGTTGACAAAGAGAAAACTGAATGTTCCGATAACGGTGGCAATCGCCAGTATGGGGTCTACTTTCGTCTCATTTGAAACAGAGGAAAGTGGTTGTTTTGCAATCAGTTTCAAATAAAACCATGGGGTCACGAAGGTAAATACTATTGTATACAGCATTTGTGTAGTCAACACTTCGCCCAGCCCCATGTAGTCATATATTGCATTTGGGTTTTTTGTCATCTCGTCCATTCCCATGCCGTTTGCCATGGCAAAAATGAATGAGGCAATCGCACCAACGAATTGGCCAACAAAAAAACCAACGAATAACAGCCCTAAAACAATAATAAAGGAAGAACTGGGAGCTCTTCCACCTGTGACGTCTATACCTGTATCAATTCTCGTCATAATGGCGTAAATTTACGCGAATTTTGGAATAGGGTTTGGTAAGAATAGGAAATATAGAATTAGGAGACTTTCCATTGCTGTTAGCACCAATGGAAGACGTCAGTGATCCACCTTTCAGAGCAGTCTGTAAGGAAAATGGAGCAGATTTAATGTATACAGAATTTATCTCCTCTGAAGGGCTGATCCGTCATGCAGAGAAAAGTGTGCAAAAGTTGGATATCTATGATTATGAACGGCCAATTGGTATTCAGATTTTTGGGGATAAGATAGAATCTATGCGTCAGGCAGCGGAAATCGCTGAAAATGCTCAACCAGAAATTGTTGATATTAATTATGGCTGTCCAGTAAAGAAAGTTGCTTGTAAAGGAGCTGGGGCTGGTATTTTGCTTGATCTTCCCAAGATGCAAAAGATGACTGAAGAGATTGTGAAACAAGTTTCTCTTCCAGTAACAGTAAAAACCAGACTAGGCTGGGATGACAGTACGATTCAGATTGTAGAAGTCGCAAAAAGGCTTCAGGATGTCGGAATTCAAGCTTTGAGCATCCATGGTAGAACACGTCAGCAGATGTATAAAGGCGAGGCCGATTGGACAAGAATCGCAGAAGTAAAGAATCACGCTGATATACATATCCCAATTTTTGGCAATGGTGACATTGATTCACCTCAAAAAGCCCTCGAATACAAAAACAGGTATGGAGTAGACGGTATCATGATAGGTCGTGCAGCGATTGGATATCCATGGATTTTCAATGAGATCAAACACTTTATGAAAACAGGTGAAACGTTGCCTGCTCCTGATATGGTAGAACGCGTAAGTGTGGCAAGAAGGCACCTGAAATTTTCACTTGAGTGGAAAGGTGAGCGCCAAGGTGTTTTTGAAATGAGAAGGCACTACACTAACTATTTCAGAGGTGTTCACGATTTCAAACCATTCAGAACCAAGTTGGTGGAATCTGAAAATCCCGAAGAGCTGTATGATCTCTTAGATGAGATTGCAGTCACATTCGAAAACGCATTTGAGCTAGCCTAAAATTGGCCTCGAAATATTTATCGAAAACTTTACATTTGGTCTGATGATTAGCTCATGAAAAACAAGAAAGTGCTCGCCTGGACTATACTCATCGTTCTGGCATTGGTCTGGGGTACATCTTTTATCCTGATTAAGAGAGGACTAGAAGTATACAGTGCTGGAGAAGTAGGTGCCCTGAGAATCTTAGCTGCTTGTATTTTTATGTTGCCCTTGAGCTTACCCAAGCTGAGTAAACTGTCCGCACGAAATTTAAAAATGCTTTTTGGTATTGGTATGCTCGGTAGCTTTATTCCAGCTTTCCTTTTTGCAATTGGCCAGACTCGCCTTGATAGTGGTGTGACAGGAGTAATGAATGGGCTGACACCAATTTTTGTCTTACTAATGGGGGCAACAATTTTCAAGCAGAAGTTTGAAAGAGCAAAATATGTTGGTGTGGCATTGGCTTTTATAGGAACAGCAATTCTCTTAACCGCGGGTTCAAGCGAAGGAGGGTTTTCGGGCTTTAATTATTACGCCATTTTCATTGTAATCGCTACTATGTGCTATGGGGTTAACTTGAATATTATAAAGTACTACTTCTCAGACCTCAGTGCAGTTGTTATAACAAGTGTCAGTATACTTTTAGTAGGACCTTTTGCGGCTATCTATTTATTTGTGGGGACAGACTTTGTTAATAAAGTGTCTAGTGCTCCTGGGGCGCTAGAAGCACTCGGTTACATCAGCCTCTTAGGGGTAATGAGTACCGGGATCGCGCTAATCTTATTCAATCGGCTGGTTCAAATTACTACGCCAATCTTCACCAGTATGGTGACTTATTTGATCCCAATTGTTGCGCTCACTTGGGGTATTCTTGATGGGGAGACGTTAGCAGCAGGACAAGTTGGCGGAATTGCAGCGATATTGCTAGGCGTGTTTATTACGAACAAAAAGAAGAGGGCTAAAATTACTTTAGCTGAAAAGTAGCTACTAGCGGATAATGATCTGATGGGTAAAGTTGTTTGCTTTTCCATTGATCAATTTTGAAACTACTCAGGCTAAATTTTTCTGAATTACCATAGAAAATATAGTCAATCCGTTCACAGTGGCTTCCGCCATTCCATCGATGGAAGGTGCAACCCTCTAATTCATCGCCTTGATAGGCATCTTTGAAGAATTCTTTGATTCTAAGGATGATCTCATCATCGAATGGTGCATTAAAATCCCCTAAGAGAATGGTTGGTGTAGCATCTGTTTCCGTCATTAAGGTTCTTAGGATCAATTCTACACTTCTCACACGACTATTATTGGAAGCTCGGTCTAAGTGTGTATTCAGTATTTTGATCGTCTTACCGCTGGTTAGGTGTTGAAAGGTCACTTGCGTACTAATGCGGGGTAAACTATTTCCCCAACTTTTTGATGCAGGTTTTTCAGGAGTCTGAGAAAGCCAAAATGTTTCGTGATTGACTACCCTCCAGTTCTCCTTATTGTAAAAAATTGCATTTGATTCTCCAGCTTTATCTTCCGCGGTTCTTGAACGATAAACAACACCGAGTTGAGGGACTTCTTCGAGTATTTCATCGATTTGTAAGGGGAGCGCTTCTTGTGTAGCTATGATTCCTTCCTTATACTTTTTGAAAATACTGAATACCCTTTCTCTTCTGCTTTTCCATTTATTTTCACCGTCACCAGGCGTACCATAGCGAATTTTAAAAAAATTATGGGTAATAAAAGACTATAGTTGAAGCAATGCTGAGCCTTTTGAATTGAGATCTAAGTGACTATCTCGGTCTATTTTTATTTATTAACTCAAAACCAAAACCCATCGCTATTCCTACCCCGATGCCGATGCCAATATTGTCCATAGCCACCCCAATACCAATACCTATGGCAATTCCAGTACCTATTCCACCAAAACCTCTTCGTCTTGCGTAGGGTTCTTCGTCTTTATTTTCTTCTTCCTTCGACATGGTCTATATACAAGTTAGGAAAATAGATAGGTTACCTACTTACCACCGACCTAATTCTTCTTAATTGTATTAAGTGACTTTCGGCATGCGTAGTGATAAAATTATGATTGAGTTGAGACTAGTATTATTTTTTATGTCAAAAGAAGAATAGTTTGATCGCAAAAGCAGAAGCGGTAACCATAACGATATAGCGAATCCAGTTGTCCCCTTTATTGACGCTCCAGCGACTTGCCAGCCAACCACCTGTTGCATTTCCGATGGCTAATGGAATGCCAAATTCCCAGTTGACGATTCCGTAATAGATAAATATACCCAAAGCCACCAGTGTATAAGTGAGTGCAACAAAAACTTTAATGCTGTTGGTTTTTACTAAACTGAATCCATTCACTAGAGTCAAGGCCATGATCATTAAGTAACCCACACCGGCTTGAATAAAGCCCCCGTAAATCCCCACGAAAAAGAAGATAATGATCGAAGTGATTGTCGCCTTCTTTCCCATATTTTCAGGCTTGTTGATGTTCTTCAAAGGATTGATAGCCATGTAGACCACCACTGCCACAATTACTACTGCCAGAATTCGGTTGAAGACTTCTTTATCTATATCAACTGCTAGAAATGCACCTACAATTGCACCGCAAAATGCTGAAATGCCAAGCCACAAATTAAAAGGGTAGACAGATACTCCTTTGCTTTTAAAACCTCGAACTGCAAAAATATTTTGAAGTACAATGGCCACACGGTTAGTGGCATTGGCCACATTCGGAGGTAGGCCTAGGAAAATAAGAACTGGCAACGAAAGTAGAGACCCACCACCCGCCAATGTGTTTAGGCAGCCTGCAAAAAGGCCAACTGCTAAAAGAATAAGGATATTAAGGAGGTCCAACTATTAATCCTCCCAACGCCAATCGCCACCAATTTGAAGCTTCAACTTAAGGTTGTTTGCTTCCAAAAAAACCTTTGTTTCGGCATCTTTAAGCTTTTGCGAAGGCAGTGCATCCGCATTGGCCAAGGCATAAAGCATCATTGAACTGAACCGCACGTTGTTGACCATATGCTCTTTGTTCACTAGATCAAAGTCATCACAATCTGAATGATAACAACCATAAATAGATCGATCTAGATTCGACATTGGAGAAGTATAAGGAATGCCTTGTAGCATAAAGGGTTGATGATCGCTATGTAAACCAGCACCTTTTGAAAGTTGGTTAGTATAGGTAGAATCAATTGACTGAATTTGAGCACCTGTTGTTGTAAAGAAGGCTTCAGCCTCTGACCTGCCACCTGTGCCGAAACCGATTGGGTTACCCGACATGTCTTGGTTCATTACATATTTGATTTGATTGATTGTCCCGTTGGCTACAGCTTCATTTACTAAATGTCTTGAGCCCAATAAACCCTCTTCTTCACCCATGAACATGATGAATTGAACAGTTCTTTTCGGTTGAAGCTTTAAGGCTGAAAAAGTTCTGGCCATGTCTAAAACTGCAAACGAACCGATTCCATTGTCAATTGCGCCAGTGGCTAAATCCCATGAATCAAGGTGACCACCAACGATAATTTTTTCTTCTGGAAACTCACTTCCTTCAATTGTGGCTATTACATTTCTAGCGTTGATCAAACCAGACTGATTGGTCATTTTAATGGATGAGTACTGCTTAGTTTTAGCAAGAGTTTCTTTTAAAGCCATGCCGTCTTCTTTACCTATACACACTGCTGGGATTGGAATGAGACTTCCAGTCACAGAGGCGGTTCCTGTCAATAGAACACCACCGTCAACTTGATTGATAATGATAATGCCGATGGCGCCATATTTTGTAGCTAAAGCTGTTTTTTCTGATCTGTGTAATCCAGGAGTTCCTTGAGGGCTATTAGGTAGCGTGCCAATGTAAACTAAGGCGATCTTGCCTTTTACAGCCTCTGGCTTGGCTTCATAGTCGGCATCTACACCGTTGCCCATGTCTATAATTTCTGCGGTCACTTCGGCTTCGACTGGCGAATGTGCTAAGGTTACTGCTGGTGTTGGCTTTAGTTGATTCCTGCTACCGATTTTTACGTCTATGTCTCCTCTAGACCAAGACTCCACTTCAAATGGTTGATACGCTACATTCATTCCATAACTCTTAAGCAAGTTGAAGGTATATTCTTCCGCTTTTTCGCCTTCCTCTGAGCCCGTCAAGCGGTGACCTATGGTTTTGGTAGCTTCTTCAAGTGTTTCATAAGCTCTGGAGTTATCCAAAACCTCAGTATTTATCTTCCGGAAAGTTTCATCCAGTGTTTCTTGCTTTGGTGTACAATTAAAAAATAGAAATACTGATACGATAGTGAGTAAAAAAATATTCTTCATAGTCTTGTTTAAGGAGCATGAAGATAAAAATAAAAAGCAGCCTTTTGACTGCTTTTTATATAGTATTTAAAAGCTAATGTGTATCGTTCACTCTTAAAGTCAAGAACCCTGAAATAATCATTGCTACTCCGCCAGTGACTAAGATCATTATGGTTTCACCATCAAAGAAGGTGTTTAGGATAAAGCCTAAAAGAGAGGCAGCAACTATCTGAGGAATGACAATAAAGAAATTGAAGACGCCCATATAATACCCCATTTTTTCTGAGGGGAGGGACCCGGATAAAATGGCATACGGAACCGAAAGAATACTTGCCCAGGCAATTCCGACACCGATCATGCTTAACCAAAGCATTTGTGGATCTGTGATGAAGTACATAGAGATAAGGCCTAATCCCCCTAAACAGAGTGCTATTAAGTGGGTAATCTTTCTGCTCGTCTTTCGCGCAATAAATGGAATAAAAATAGCCGCAATTGCCGCGATACCATTATAGCCTCCAAATAAGTTACTCACCATATCGGCACCAGAATTATAGGCCGTAGAGGTTGTGTCTGAAGAGCCGTAAATGTGTGAGGTTACAGCTGGAGTGGAATAGATCCACATGGAAAAGAGTGCGAACCATGAAAAGAATTGAACCACTGCCAATTGAATCATAGTCTTGGGCATTGTGTTGAAATCCTTCACAATATGAACCAATGGCATCGAAGTTTTCTGCGCTTTGACCAGCTTTCCGGCTACAAGGTGAATAATTCCAAAAAAGGTAAAACCACCACCTAAAACGTGTAACTGAGGATCAATTCCAGCATAGTAAACAAAGGTTGAAAAAGTAACGCCAATCAAGGTAAGTATCAAACCCAATTGGGAGAACTTACCCTTGAAGTAAGATTCCTCGGCTTCCTCCATGGCAGGCGCACTATGATTTTCATCTGGCTCAGGGGGATATTCTTTCGTTGTGAACACTGTCCAAATCACTGTGATGAGATACATTATTCCACCCACGTAAAAGGCATACTTTACCGAGGGAGGTATTTCTCCATCGGGAGCTGTGTTGGGGATATTAAACCAATTGGTAAAAATCCATGGCATGAATGAGGCAACAAGTGCACCAATGCCAATAAAGAAACTCTGCATGGCAAAACCTGATGTTCTTTGTTCGTCTGGTAAAAGATCGCCAACGAATGCCCTAAAAGGCTCCATAGTAATGTTGATGGAGGCGTCCATAATCCACAAAACACCAACAGCCATCCATAGCGTAGGGGAGTTTGGCATTAGAAATAAAGCAATAGTTGCAGCAATAGCCCCAACTGCAAAATATGGCCGCCTTCGTCCCCAGCGCGTGCTCCACGTACGATCTGAATAGTAGCCGATAATTGGTTGGATGATGAGCCCTGTGACAGGAGCGGCTAACCAATAAATAGCGAGATTATCAATGTCAGCACCAAGGGTCTCAAATATCCGAGACGTGTTTGCATTCTGTAATGCAAACCCCATTTGAATACCCAAAAACCCGAAACTCATGTTCCAGATTTGTGCAAAACTGAGGCGAGGCTTTTTTGTCATGTGACTTTATTTGATGAATACTTTATAGCGATACGGACCAATTAATTGGTTTTTCGAAACTGTAAATACTCCACCACCGAAGACTCTTTGCATGGCGAGGTAATCTCGATCTATTTCGAACTCCACTCTTTCGTCCGTTAGGTTGATTAAAACGATCACTAAGTGATCCTCTTTCACACGTTTATAAGCTAATACCTTATCATTAGCGGTTGTTTCGATCCATTCTAAGCTTCCCCCGAAGTCACCATTCCATAGCGCGGGGTTTGCTTCTTTGATTGAAAAAAGTGTTTGATAGAGTTGGTTAAAAGTATACCCTCCAGACCAATCAATTGGGTCTTTCTCGAAGAATTCAATACGCTTTTTGTTATTGGCTTCCTGTCCTGAGTAAACGAGAGGCATACCATAGGTAGTCGCTGCGAATACGAACCAAGCTTCTTGACTAGGGCCGAAGAATTCGTCAGCGGTTCCATTCCAACTGTTTTCATCATGGTTAGTGATGATATTCATTTTATAGTAACCTTTTGGATAACGCTGAAAGTCACGCGTATACATGTCTTTGATGGCTTGAGGAGTTTCTTCCCCCGAAGCAACCTTTCTCATCAAGTGCATGAGTTCCCAAGAGTAGGTCATGTCGAAGGCATCCATGTGAAGTTCGGTTTCCTCACCTTCAGCGAGCATGAAGACAGGTTTAATGGCATCAAGTTCTTTTCTGGCATTATCCCAAAAATCTGTCGGTACCATACCCGCCACATCACAACGATAGCCATCAATGTCGAATTCAGCGACCCAATATTTAAGTGCCTCCAGCATTGTAGTACGTAGCTCTTGGTTGTCATAGTTTAGGTCGATTACATCTTCCCAGTCTGCTACAGGGGGCATGAAGTTACCCGCCTCGTCTTTGGTGTAAAATTCAGGATTGGTCTCAGTCCATACATTATCCCATGCCGTATGGTTGGCCACCCAGTCAATTAAGACTTTTATCCCGTTGTCATGGGCTGTTTTAACTAAGTTCCTGAAGTCATTTTCTGTCCCAAACTCAGGATTAACGGCTTTATAGTCTTTGACGGCATAATAACTTCCAAGCGTTCCCTTTTTGTTCTTTTCCCCGATCGGGTGAATAGGCATCAACCAAATTATATCGATACCCATCGTTTTAAGACGAGGGATGTCTTGAGCGAATGCGTTGAATGTTCCTTCTTGGGTATGCTGCCTGATATTTGCCTCATAGATCACCGCATCCTTACTCCATTCTGGGTGCTTTACATTAGAAATAATAGCAGTTGATTCATCTTTTGTTTCTGTGCTGCCTTCACCGCATGCTGTCAGTATTAAAGCTAAACAGGTAATTGTCCAATACTTTTTCATGTTGATTTTTTTTAGCGCCATGTGATTTCAATGTCTGAATCGATAAAGTCTGTTTCGATAAATTTAAGCTCAGAAATGAGATAATTCTTCTTATCCCGTTGTGGAAGTGGATCAAACTCTGTCACAGGTTCAATTAAATGGATATCCTCTTTATTAAGAGCAACTGAACTACCATTAATCATAAAATCACTTTCCTCAAAACCATGAAGATATACTTTCATTGTCTTGAAGGTAGTTGGAAACATACCTTCAACCTGCGTTAGATGGATTGTTTTTGCCTTTCCATTAAATGAGATCTGCCTTTTATAGAAGGCTTCGCTTTCAAAATCAAAGGTCTCACCGTCATCCTCATAATACTGCTGTTGCGCCTCAACATTTCCGTGATAGACATGAAGCTTAAGCTCACCATCATGTACTTCATGTGTATGCTGAACTACACTCTGTAAGGGGATAATAGCGCCCTCTTTAGCGTAAACAGGAAGGTCTTCCATGCTCGTTTCTATGACTAAGCTCTGGCCACCAGATACTTTTTCATCTGTAAAAAACCTGTACCAGTTTCCTTCTGGAATATAGATTTTGGAATATTCTTGCTGTGTGGTGGTAGGGCAAACTAATAGCCAATCCCCTAAAGTGAATTCATTTTGCGCATTACCATGATAGATTTCTGGGTCATTGTAATAATCTACTGCGAGAGACTTGTTAATAGGTGTGCCGTTTTGATACGCTCTATAAAATAAGGAATACAGGTAAGGCATTAATTTATACCTTAGGTTAATGTAGTTTCTCGAGATTTCTTCCACCTCTTCACCATAGGCCCAAGGCTCCGAGTCTCTAACGTTTACCATGCTGTGTACCCTAAAGAAAGGAGCGAAGGTGGCTACAGCCAACCATCTTGCGAACAGCTGAGGGCTGCTTTCATCTACAAAACCACCAATGTCGTATCCAGCCACTGGCACTCCTGCCATACCCAGGCTATTGACTAATCTTACGCCTAACAGCATATGATCATCTCCAGCTACGTTGTCACCGGTCCAAACAGCAGAGTAGCGTTGCACTCCAGAGAATCCAGAGCGCGTTAAGGTAAAAAGTCGTTTGTTACCCATCTGTTTTCTGGCTCCTTCATAAGTGGCTCTCACCATCTGGAAGCCATAAACGTTACGGGCCTTTTTATGTGATACTTGCTGTCCTTCGTAGTCGAACTCGACCATATCCGGAATATCTTGTCCCCAACATGCTGGTTCGTTCATGTCATTCCAGAATCCTTCCAACCCGAGATCTGTGTAGAATTTAAGTTCTTCTGTCCACCAGTCTCTGCCTTTTTTATCGGTAAAATCAGTAAAATGACTGTTGCCAGGCCAAACACTTGCCTCGTATGGGGTTCCATCAGGGTATTTTACGAAGACGTCTTTTTCGACTCCACGATCGTAGGTTCCATATCCTTTTTTAGTAGCGATACCTGGATCTAAAATGACGACCACTTTGAAACCTTGGGATGTCAGTTTATCGATGAGAGCTTTGGGGTTGGGGAATCTTTCTTTGTCAAAGGTGAAGGCCATGTAGTCCTTCATGTAGTGAATATCTAAGTAGATGACATCCGCAGGAATTTTCTTTTCACGGAAGGTGTCGGCAATGTTGTAAACCTCATGATCGGGGTAGTAACTATACCTGCATTGCTGAAATCCTAAACTCCATTTAGGTGGCATTTGTATGGTTCCTGTCAGTTTAGCGTATTGCTGAATGACATCGTTTACCGTATCTCCTTGAATGAAATAATAGTTGAGATCGCCAGCAGAGGCGCTGAAGTAAGAAAAGCGATCATTGTTAGATGTACCGAAGTTGAAATGACTTTTGTAGGTGTTGTCGAGAAAGATGCCGTATGGTTTTCCTTCTCTCACTCCTATGAAAAATGGGGTGCTTACATATAGCGGGTCGGTGTCATTGTTAAAACCAAAGGCATCTGAGTTCCAGTTATCATAGGATGAGCCTCTTCGGTTCAATCCACCGCTCTTTTCGCCCATACCCAAGAAAACTTCGTCTTGCGCAATGCGCTTATAATTAGTGACTTCTTCGCCCAGCCAACTAATTCCAAAAGTAGGGTCATCAGCATTAAGCAAGTCACCCGCTTTATTAAAAAAGCTTAGCCTAAAAGGTGATTTAGTCACCTTCATTTCAAGCTGATCCGTTTTCAGAACAATCTCTTCACTAGTTTCATGGAGTCCGGTAATTACAGTCTCTGGCTCCATTATCACGGAGAATGGATATTCGTCAAAGGCATCATATTTAGAAACCTGTACTCTGACGATATTATGATTGTAGGGGGTTAGTTTAAACTGATACTTGCCAGCCTTCCCTGCTATGATATTATTATGCGCTTTAAAGGTTGAAATAGCGCCTACTGATTCGTTTCTAAAATTCATGGAATAGTCAATTATTCGCTTTGACTCTTGGTTAAATAGCCTTCTATATTAGCTAAAAAATGGGAGCATATGAACTCCAAAATTACCGGTAATGTATGAATGAAGTGACTTTGTGGGTCTGAGCCTTAATCAAACGTTTGCAATAAATTGAGGATTATTGACGATTCGATGAATCTCGCACGATTAATTCCGTATCTAAGATCTTCACTTGCCGTTTACCGGGCTCTTTGGCATTGATTTCTTCAAGAATTAGTTTAGCAGCTTCGCGCCCCATTTCATAGCCAGGCTGAGAAATACTTGATAAACTAGGGTTCACAAGAGATGAGAATTGCCAATTGCTAAAACCTACCACTGCGATTTCTTCTGGAATTTTTATGTTAGCTTTTTTGATGGCGCTAATTGCCCCTAGACCAGCCATATCATTGCTAGCAAAAACGCCATCAATGGTCTTTCCGCTTTTAAGAAGGTCGTTTATCGCTTTTTCGGCCTCAAGCTCTTCCCCAAACCTACATTCTACTATGTAACTTTCGTCAAACGTTATTTCATAATCTTCTAAAGCAGATAGGTATCCTTCTTTTCTCTTGCGGCAGATGATAAGGTTATCTGGACCTGCAAGATGTACAATGTGCTTGCATCCTATTTTGATTAGATGTTCTACGGCATCATAGGCTCCTTGATAATCATCGACAATAACACTAGAGGCGTTCATGCCTTCAACAAGTCGATCAAAAAAGACCATTGGTGTTCCTTCTGCCACCACCTTCTCGAGATGCTTGAGGTCAGAAGTTTCCCTCGAAATAGAAACAAGTAATCCGTCAACTCGTGCACCCATTAGGGCATCAATACTGTCTGCTTCGCATTCATACCTTTCGTTTGATTGACAAATCATAACGTTATAGCCTTCTTTCATAGCTTCATCTTCGATGCCACTAATAACAGTTGAAAAGAAGAAGTGAACAGTTTCTGGAATGACAACGCCAATGATGTTAGTTTTCTGATTTCTAAGGCTTAAGGCAATTGCGTTTGGCCTGTAGTTATACTTGTCGGCTAGCGCAACTACTGCCTTCCTTGTTGTGGGGCTAATGCCAGGAAAATCCTTTAATGCTCGCGATACTGTCGAACAAGAGATGTTCAATTCCTTTGCAATATCCTTTATGGTTACCTGCCCGCTCTTCATTTTGATTCTTTATAAAATAATCTATCGTCTCTGACTTTAAAGATGTTCATATCTTTTGACTAAACGACCTGACGCAAAATTAATTTAAAAAAATATTTCCGCCTTATATCGGCAGTATGGCAAGTTTCAATCGTTTGCAATCATATGGTATTGTGTTGGTGCTAAGTGAGTTATATTGATAATTGATTTTATAATCCCTACTTTGGTGTAGGCAATAAGCTAGGAACAGCTGTGGGAACGATTGTTTTGAACTTTTGTCAGTAATTTCCTCCATTTCTATTATAGTTTACTTTACTTATAGCGCAACTTGTTGCGCTATAAGTGTTTTAAGGGGACTTGATTTGCTGGCAGTTTGAGTTCGCTCAGAAGCTATTTTTTCTTTTCTTTGCAACTCGTATTATCAATTCAAATACAAAACATAACATGGGAAAATTCAGAAGCGGTGTGCTTTATGGCCAGGAACTCAAAGATTGCCTGATCTACGCCAAAGAGAATAAGTTTGCATTACCAGCAATCAATGTAATAGGAACCAACAGCATCAATGCAGTATTAGAAGTTGCAAGCAAGGTAAACTCTCCAGTAATGGTTCAGTTTTCTGTAAGTGGAGCAGCATTCTACGCGGGTAAGTCTTTGGATAATGCTGGTTACAATGCATCAATTCAAGGAGCCATCTCTGGCGCCATGCATGTGCATCAAATGGCCGAGCACTATGGTGTTCCCGTAATTTTGCATACTGATCATGCGGCAAAGAAATTATTACCATGGATTGATGGCTTGCTTGATGCAGGAGAGAAATTCTATCAAAAGAATGGTCAGCCACTATTTAGTACACACATGCTTGATCTTTCGGAGGAAACTTTAGAAGATAACATTCAGATAAGCTGTGATTATTTCAAACGTATGAATGCGATTGAAATGGGCATTGAGATCGAATTGGGTATCACTGGTGGTGAAGAAGATGGCGTTGATAACACAGATGTTGATTCTTCCCGACTCTACACGCAGCCTGAAGAGGTAGCACAAGCTTGGGATGCACTTAGAAAAGTAGGAGATATATTCACGGTTGCCGCTTCTTTCGGTAATGTTCATGGTGTTTATAAGCCAGGTAATGTTGAATTGAGACCGTCTATTTTGAAAGATTCTCAAGAGTATATTCAGAAGAAATTCGGTACGGAAGAGAAGCCTGTATTCTTCGTATTTCATGGTGGCTCAGGTTCTGAGGCAGAAAAAATTGCTGAGGCAACCTCTTACGGATCTATCAAAATGAATATTGATACGGATATTCAGTGGGCTTGTTGGGATGGTGTTCATGGCTATTACAATGACAAGAAAGGCTACTTACAGGCTCAGATTGGTAGCCCTGATGGTGAGGATTCTCCAAACAAGAAATACTATGACCCAAGGGTATGGTTAAGAAAATCAGAGGAGAGCATTGTGAAGCGTTTGGAACAAGCGTTTGAAGAGCTTAACGCCATGAATAGAAACTAATCTTTAGGTAAGGATAAATAAAAAAGGAGGCATAAGCCTCCTTTTTTATGGTTAAATAGATAAGATCTTCGCTACTCTGAATTCTTCAGGATCAAGTTTCTTTTCGGTTTTAATAGCCTCATGTATGTGTGTATAAGCGACATGGTTGTTAACGACACCTACCATAACCTTAGACTTACCATCTCTAAGACCCTCTATGGCTGCAACCCCAAGCCTACTGGCTAAGACCCTGTCCATTGTAGTTGGAGACCCACCTCTTTGTAGATGACCTAATACCGTCACACGGATATCGAAGTAATCTAGTTTCTCTTTCACCTGATCGGCAACCGCGTAAGCATTTCCAAGTTGGCAACCCTCCGCGATAATCACAATATTGGATGCCTTTTGATTGGCAGCTCCTTTTCTTAGTCTTGCAATTAATTGGTCAATAGACCAGCTATGTTCTGGTACAATCATGGCGACAGCTCCACCACCAATGGCTGAGTTAACGGCAATAAAACCGGCATCACGTCCCATTACTTCCACGAAGAAAAGTCTTTCATGTGATGAGGCCGTATCTCTAATTTTGTCAATGGCTTCAGTAGCTGTATTGCATGCGGTATCAAAACCAATTGTAAAATCAGTCCCGGCTAGGTCGTTGTCTATGGTTCCTGGTATGCCAATTACTGGTACATCGAACTCTTCACTAAAGATATCTGCTCCAGTAAACGAACCGTCTCCGCCTATTACCACCAGCGCATCTAAGTCAAACTTCTTAAAGTTTTCATAAGCCTTCTCTCGCCCTTCTTTCGTACGAAATTCTTGACTCCGAGCAGATAGTAAAAAGGTGCCTCCTCGACTAAGGATGTTTGAAACTGATCGTACGAACAGTTGCTCAATGTTACCACTGATGAGACCATCATAGCCTTTATAAATGCCAAATATCTCAAGGTCGTAATAGATAGAAGCTCTGACTACTGCTCTTATTGCAGCATTCATACCTGGGGCATCGCCTCCTGATGTCAATACGCCTATTCTCTTAATTTTTGAAGTCATACTCAACTGAATTAATCAAAAATAAGGTTTTGTGAGAGAACTATACAGTCGTGCTATCGTGATTGATATGCAAACGATTGTTAATGCACCATAAAAAAAGCCTTCTTGATTTATCAAGAAGGCTTTTCAGGCTAGCAATATTCTTAATTAAACGCCTTCGGCCACCACTTCAGTGACATCATTTGGCAGCATTCTTTTTAATAGGTTTTCAATGCCTGATTTTAATGTAACAGCTGATGCTGGGCAACCGCTGCATGAACCTTGAAGATTCACTTTTACAACACCTTCCTCGAATGATGAGAATCCAATCGCTCCGCCATCTTGCTCTACGGCTGGGCGAATGTATTCGTCAAGAATGCCTTTGATTTTCTTCACTACCTCAGAATCATTCTCATCAAAAAGCGGATCTTTAGCCAACTCCTCAAGGATCAAAGGCTTCTCAGCTTCTAAATAAGGTTTGATGACATCACGGATGCTGTCTTGGATTTCAATCCAATCGACACTTTCGGATTTGGTAACAGTAACGAAATTGCTCATGTAGAATACACGCTCTACATTTGCCAATTTGAATAGCTCTTGCGCTAGCGGAGAGTCCGCCGCAGCTTCAGCGTTAGGGTAATCAAAGCTAACTCCATCCTGCAACAACATAAAGTTCACCACGAACTTCATAGAGTTAGGATTCGGATTCGCTTCCATATATATACTTACAGCTTTCATTTCTCTCTTGAATTAGGACTTATAACCACAAAGGTAGGTGATAAGTTCTTAGTCTTCTCTTAATTCTCCTTCAGTTTTAGCAACAATAGTAGCGACAGTTGCATCACCGGTAACATTCACTACAGTTCTAAGCATATCCAGAATCCTGTCAACAGGGAAGATAATCGCTATCCAAGCTGGGTTTAAACCAACAGACTGTAGTACTACGACCATCATAACCAGGCCTGCACTCGGAACGGCAGCACTACCAATAGAGGCAAGTGTAGCGGTTAATACAATAGTAAGTTGCTGAGCGATACTTAAGTCTACCATATGCAGCTGCGCCATAAACACTACAGCGACAGCTTGGTAAAGACTTGTTCCATCCATATTAACCGTAGCACCTATCGGCAAAACAAAGCTGGAAACGTTTTTAGATACCCCTAAGTTGTCTTCTACACATTCCATAGTAACAGGAAGTGTTGCTGCACTCGAACTCGTAGAAAAAGCCATCAGTTGAGCAGGACTTATTTTACTGAAAAATTTCTTATAGGTCAAAGTCTTGACGAAGCCTCTTACAATGAGAGGATAGAATACGAAAATGAGGAACAGTAGTCCTATGGTTAGCGTCACCGAGTAGGAGGCAAGGCCTTTGAAGATTTCGACAACTTGGGCTGGAGTGTCCGCCATTTTAGCCACAACGCCTGCCAATAGGCAGAAAACAAAGAACGGTGCAGCCTTCATAACAAAGTCTACCATTTTCAGGAATACCTCATTGGCTCCGTGAATGAACGAGGAAAGGCCAGCTACTTTTTTATCCGGAAGCGCAGCCATACAAATGCCAAAGAAAATACCAAAGAATATGACCTGCAACATGAGCTTATCATTGCCCAGTGATGTGATGATGTTTTGCGGTACCATATCGATTAAGAACTTCATCGGTCCAGCATCCTTGTTTTCCATGGCAGAAGCTTGCTTATCGGCAACCATTTTCTTTTGTGCCTCGGTCATTTCTTCAGCACGATCAAAGCTGGCATATTTTGGATCGTTGGTGTAGTTCTTGCCGTCCAATATTTCTACGCCATTGGAGTTGGCCCAATTCTCATAACTCAATCGGTTTTTAATTCTAGAATCTTCGTCTACAAGATTTCCTGGCTTAACTAGGTTGACTAATAATAGTCCAATACCCACTGCTGTGACGGTAGTCACAAGATAAAAGCCTAGCGTTTTTCCTCCCATTCGGCCTAGCTTAGACATGTCCTTGAGCCCAGAAATTCCACTGATAATGGAAAACAATACCAATGGAACGGCAATGTATTTTAACATGCGAATGAAAATCTGACCGAAAGGATCGATCCAATCAATTGTAAACTGGTTCCAGCCCATGGCGCTTGAAGCGAACGCCCAAATGATACCGGCCGCTAGTCCAATCATGATTTTTACATGCAGAGGAAGTTTTTTCATAACAGAATATGGAATTTAATTACAATCGATTAGCCTTGCTAATTAGCAAATAATCAGCAATAACCAAAGCTGACATTGCTTCAACGATAGGTACTGCACGAGGCACAACACATGGATCATGTCGACCCTTGCCAGATACGGTAACACTGTCGCCAGATTCGTTGATACTCTCTTGGTCCTGCATTATAGTGGCTACGGGCTTGAAGGCTACATTGAAGTAGATGTCTTGGCCATTCGAAATGCCTCCTTGTATCCCACCGGAGTAGTTGGTTCTTGTCTTGACTTGATCACCTTCGGTGTAAAAAGCATCATTATGCTCGGAGCCATTAAGCTTAACACCTTCGAACCCACTACCGAATTCGAATCCTTTTACAGCGTTGATGCTGAGCATGGCTTTGCCAAGTTCGGCATGTAACTTGTCAAACACAGGTTCACCGATACCGGCAGGCGTTCCTTTGATTACTCCAGTAATCACGCCACCTATGGTGTCTCTGTTTTTTCTGGTTTGATCAATTAACTCAATCATCTTCTCAGCAGTTTCAGGATCTGGACATCTAATAATGTTATCCTCTGACTTGCTAAGGTCAAGTGCTAGGTAGCTTTTTTCAAGCTTCAAGGCACCTACTTGTGATACATAAGATTCACAAGTAATGCCATAGTGTTTGAGCAATAGTTTTGCTATTGCCCCAGCCGCTACACGTGCAACTGTTTCGCGAGCGGAGCTTCGTCCACCACCACGATAGTCTCTAATACCATACTTGGCTTGAAAAGTATAGTCGGCATGTGATGGTCTGAATTTGTCAGCAATATGAGAGTAGTCTTTACTCTTTTGGTCTTCATTGCGAATCAAGATACTAATAGGAGTACCTGTCGATTTACCTTCGAACACGCCAGAGAGAATTTCGAACTCGTCAGCTTCTCTTCTTTGAGTGGTGATTCTGGATTGGCCTGGTTTGCGCCTATCAAGTTCAAGTTGAATAAACGACTCATCAATTTCTAGCCCAGCAGGGCATCCTTCAATGACCACACCTAGTGCTGGCCCGTGCGATTCACCGTAGGTGTGAATTTTAAAAATCTTTCCGAATGAACTACCCATTTATTTCTTAAAGAACATGTAACCTGCACCTGCTAACATAGCTATAATTAGCAAATTGGCAATGATTTGGTCTGTTTTATCCTCTTTTAGACTTTCAAGTTTATTAGATGCTACATCTATATTGTCGTAAAATGAACCTAAGTCTGATGACGAGATTGAAACGTTCTTTTTGCTTTCACCGGTTACCGTCAGTTTAACAGTAGATTTCAATGTGTCGTAAGTCTCTTTTTCAGGATTAAAGAATATCCAGCCGAAATAGTCTTTGAGATCATAGTCACCAGGCTCGTTTGGTATGCCGAAATAGTTGTACTGCTTAGATCCTGTTACTCTACCTGAACCACGATTGATATCTTGACTCACGTTCGGTGGATAAATGTCTATGGTTTTTGTTGCAGGGATCCTCAAGTCAGGGATTCCCGCGATATTTCCTTCTCCATATATGTTGAATGTGTATTCAAAACTTTGACCTGTTTCTACAGTGGTCTTGTCGATTTTCTCATCCAGCTCGAAATCTCCTACCGCTACAGCATCTTTTAGCGGGTGGGGAGGTAACGCCTTTACTTTAACGGTTTTTACTTTGGTATTAAATGTCTTAAAATCTTCTTCCCGATCGCGCCCAAAGAATGAGGGAGATTTTGCCACCCGATACTTGATCATTTCGAAAGGGACAGAAGGGAATACTACAGGTTCGAGGTTTAACGGATAAAAAGCAGCTTGATAAATCTTGTATCGCGTATAGTTCTTTCCACCAAGCGTTACGCGTTCTCCGTAGATATTTTCAATGTTGAAGTTTTCTTCCCAGCAATTCTCTGGTTTTAGGTCCTTAAGAATGGTTGAAAGTTGTTTGCCTGCTTCGTGAAACTGAAGTGGCGCTCTGTTGGCATCAGCTACGTAGAATGCGAAGGTTGTTGTAAACCCTTCACCCACATACACTTCATCCTTATCCGTTGTCAGTGCGAGGAAGGCATCTTCTCTCACATCAACGAACTCAGGAGCTTTTTTGGTTTCGTTTCTGCCGAAAAGGTCGTCAAAAGGATCAAACCTATTGCGCCTGGTATTCCTATTTCTTTCAACTGCTTGGGTAATCTTGATTGTTTTGCCTTCTGAACTAATAGTAGTCCCATTTAGCTCCATCGTAAAGGCGTTCAATGTGTATGTGCCTTCTTCTAATGGGAGGTAGCGCTGAATAATGCTTTGCGAAGACGTGATCTGCCCATTAACAATATTGGTTTTGCTACTTGATGATGTTCCTCTTTTGGCAAACCCATCAATTTCTGGGAAGTCGGTGTAATTTTTTATCGACCCGTTTTGTAATGTGACAGTAATGGTAAAAAGCTCATTGAGCCCTACAGCATCATTACCCAAATTGATGGAAATATCTTGTGCTTTTAATGATGCCAGCGGTAGCAGCACAAAAGCAAAAATCAGGAAAAGGCAACTGGACTTTCTCATAAGAATTTCGTATTTTGAATCTCAAAGTGGGAATCTACCTCAAATATAATTTCATTTTTAAAAGGAATAACCATTGTAGTCATTCGTTCGTATGAATGGTACGTTGGTTACCGTAATTTAGATTCACAACCCTAAATGTTCTTAACATGTTGGAGTATTTCAAAATTATCCTCTCAAAGGTCAGCTTTGATAAAAAGTTATTTGAGAGAGAGTTAAGAAAGGCCATCAAATCACTCCTGAAAGATGAATTGAATGAGCTGAAAAATTGGTGTTACGCGCAATTTGGAAAGGTCTATGGCCCAATCATAGATCGCCAGTTTGTTCTGACACAGTAGTAAAAATCATGAACCAGCCCATCAGAAATGATGGGCTTAACTTTTTTTAAGGAAGTTTAGATTCCTTTTTAGCCCTTGAAATTTGGCTCTTTTTACGGCTGATCCTTTAAAAGCTGATCGAAAAACCTCTTCTGTTAAATCTTGCCAATTATTGTTAAATATTTTTTTTAGCTCATCATTTGGCTGAAAATCTGGTTCTTGGTGTGGTTTTGAGAAGCGATTCCACGGACAGACATCCTGACAAATGTCACACCCGAAGGCCCATCCTGCCATTTGGTCTTTGAATTCATTGGGTATCTCATCCTTCAATTCTATGGTCAAATAAGAGATGCACTTACTTGCATCCAGCGAGTAAGGAGTGATGGCATCTGTGGGACAGGCATCTATACACTTAGTACATGTACCACAATAGTCTTTGATCGGTCCGTCAGCCTCAAGTTCAAGATCAATGATGAGTTCAGCCAAAAAGAAAAAGCTTCCTTGATCTTTATTGATAAGCAGGGTGTTTTTGCCAACCCAGCCTAAGCCTGATTTTGCCGCCCATTGCCGCTCCATTACTGGTGCTGAGTCTACAAATACTCTTCCTTCCACTTGTCCAATTTCAGCCTCAAGCCGATCCATAAAGTCCTTGAGTCTATCCTTGATTACATAGTGATAATCCTGTCCATAAGCATATTTTGCAATTTTATGATGATCAGGAGCTTCATTAGATAAGTCCTTTTCAGGATAGTAATTATACATCAAAGAGACCACGGACTTGGCTCCAGGAACTAACTTGGTTGGGTCAAGGCGTTTATCAAAGTGGTTTTCCATGTAGCTCATTTTTCCATGAGCTTTATTTTTCAACCAACGCTCTAACCTTGGAGCATCTTCTTCTAGAAACTCAGCCTTTGAAATTCCACAGTAGTCAAAGCCTAAATCCTTGGCAATGGTCTTGACAGTTGTCGTATTATGTGAGATTTGGTGGTTCATATATTCAACACCTCCCTAAAAAGTAAGAAGGTTTCTATCACTCAAACAAAGTCCCAGTATTACCCGGTTTTTTCAGCTTGAGGTGTTCATAAGCAAGATCTGTTGCTTCCCTGCCACGAGATGTTCTTTTTAAGAAACCTTCCTGAATCAAAAATGGCTCATATACTTCTTCGATCGTTTCGGACTCTTCAGAGACTGCTGTGGCTATGGTAGAAAGCCCTACAGGGCCTCCTTTAAACTTTTCGATGATAGTGGTCAATATGCGATTGTCCATGTCGTCAAGGCCGTGTGAGTCAACATCTAGGGCATTCAAAGCCATTTGACTGATGTCTATCGTAATTGTGCCTGTTCCTTTGATCTGAGCGAAGTCTCTCGTTCTTCTCAACAAGTTGTTTGCGATTCTTGGTGTGCCACGACTCCTTCGAGCAATTTCATAAGCAGCGTCCTCATCAATTGGCGTATTAAGTATTTCAGAAGACCGCAGAACGATTAAGGTCAAAAGCTTTGAGTCATAATACTCGAGTCTGGCATTGATGCCAAAACGTGCGCGCAAAGGAGATGTCAATAAGCCTGATCTAGTAGTGGCACCAATTAATGTAAAGGGATTCAAATTGATTTGAACTGTTCTGGCATTTGGGCCAGAGTCCAGCATGATGTCAATTTTATAATCCTCCATGGCTGAGTATAAATACTCCTCCACGATGGGGTTGAGCCGATGGATTTCATCAATAAACAGCACGTCACCTTCTTCAAGATTGGTTAGCAAGCCTGCCAAGTCACTTGGCTTATCTAGTACTGGGCCAGAAGTGACTTTAATGTCTGAGCCCATCTCATTGGAAATGATATGGGACAGCGTAGTCTTTCCAAGGCCTGGAGGGCCATGTAGCAGAACATGATCTAATGGCTCCTCTCTTTGTTTCGCAGCCAATACAAAGACTTTGACATTCTCAATGATCTTATGCTGACCGGTAAAGTCTTCAAAGCTTAATGGACGTAAGGCACGCTCGATGTCTCGTTCACTTGAACTCAACTCATCTTCACTGCCATTCAAATAATCCTCACGCATGCTGAATTTTTTTACAAGATAAAAGATTCGGGTTGATGATGCTTTCTTATACCAAGTTTAATCTATAAGAGATCAGTGACAAACAGTTTTGAATTATCTTTGGGCAAAGATTTTGATATGAATAGGAATTTCAGGTCTCGTATTTATCTCCTTGTATTGATGATTGCCATTTTTGCAGTTTGGAAGTATAGGGAGAATCAGTCCAAGGAGATCCTAGTGCAAGGATTCACGATGGGGACCATTGCCTATAACATCAAGTATCTCGATACTGAGTTCAGTAATCATAAACAGGAAATTGATTCAATACTCAGAGATTTCAATCAGTCACTTTCTACATACATTCCTGATTCGGAGATATCAAGGTTCAACAAAGAAGGGAAAGTGACTTTTTCATCTCCTTATTTCTATGACGTACTTGAGGCTAGCGCAAAAGTTTATCGACAATCTAATGGTGCTTTTGACCCGACTTTAGGCCCTTTGATAGACGCTTGGGGTTTTGGTAATGGTAAAACACTTAGACTGGACTCCTCAAGAGTTGATTCATTATTGAATTTTGTTGGTTTTGATAAACTGAAATATGACGAGACTCAATTGTCTAAATCTATTCTTGGGCTCAAACTCAATTTTTCTGCTATCGCTAAAGGCCAAGCCATTGATGTCGTTGCTGATTGGCTATCTTCTATCGGCATTACCGATTACATGGTAGAAATTGGAGGGGAAGTGAGAGCTAATGGTAAAAATATTGAGGGTAACTTCTGGACAATAGCCATTGAAGTACCAGACGAGGCGCGCATTGGTGGAATCTTTGATGCCATTTATTTGGAGAACAAGGGAATGGCCTCCAGCGGTAATTATCGAATCTTCCGAGTTTTAGAAGATGGTCGCAAAGTTGCACATACCATTGATCCGCGAACGGGATTTCCAAAAATGCAGACTTTATTGAGTGCTAACGTACTAGCCCCCAATTGCATGTTAGCTGATGGTTTTGCCACGGCCTGCATGGTGCTCGGCTTAGAAGAGAGCATTAGATTGATTGAATCTGATCCAACTTTGGAGGCTTACTTTATCTATGCAGATGATGATGGAGAGCTGGTTACTTATATTTCTCCTGGCCTTAAAGGGAAGACTTTAGGAGACTCCTAAGCCATATAGGTTGAACCTTTTTTATCAAATTCCCATTTTCTTTTAGATATTTGCAATCTTGTTGCAAAAAGGACTGATTGATTAAATGATTATTAATGCCATCATATTGTTTCTGAGTGTCGCTATACCTGGTGTATTGATGATCAATCAGAAATCTCTTAAGGCAGAAAGATTAAGTTACTTTCTGGTTTTCGCTGGTGCCTATTTGTTTTCAATGACGGTTATCCATTTGATTCCGGATTTGTTTCTAAGCGGAGAGGACCCTTTTATGCTGGGGCTTTACATTCTGATTGGTTTTTTCATTCAAAAAGTATTGGAGAATTTCTCCAATGGTGTAGAACATGGGCATGTCCATTCGCATGGAGGATACTCTGTTCCCTATCTACTGATTGCGCTTAGTTTACATTCATTCCTAGAGGGTAGTATTATGACAGATTCTATTCATTCTAATCATACCCCAGATTCGGTTTATAGCCACGGGAGTTCACCAAAAATTCTTTTAGGGATCGTCATGCATAAGATTCCCGCTGCCTTTGCTTTAATGGCTTTGTTGAAGAGTCAGCTGAAAAAGCCTCAAAAGGCTATTCTCTTGATGTTGATATTTGCCCTAGCATCACCTTTAGGTTTGTTATTCTCAGAATTCCTTGGGCATTCCGACCTTCTTCCTGAGCGCTATTTGATTATTTTCTTTGCTGTAGTAGCGGGAAGTTTTCTCCAGATTTCAACCACTATCTTTATTGAGTCCGATCCACACCATAAATTGAACTGGAAACGGTTCTCTGTTTCGATTTTGGGCGCACTCGCTGCAGTACTGGCTCAATTGGCTATTTGATTCTTGAAACCCTGTTGCGTGCCTATATTCTCTATCTTGGGATATGGGGCATCACCATCATCATAATGCGGAGCACGGCCATGGGTCTAAAAATCTTAAGGTTGCTTTTTTCTTAAACCTAATTTTTACAGTAGTTGAGATTATTGGTGGCTTGCTCACTGGCAGCTTAGCCATTCTTTCCGATGCACTTCACGACTTTGGTGATAGCCTGAGTATTGGCATGTCGTGGTACTTTCAGCACCTTTCTGATAACCGAGATAGCAATCAAAAGTTCACCTATGGCTACAAACGGTTCTCTCTATTAGGAGCCATTATCAATGCGGCTATACTTTTGGTGGGCTCAATTGTTATCATTAGTCAGGCAGCGCCACAGATCATGAATCCTGGTGAGGTAGACGAAAAGGGGATGTTGATCATTGCCATTTTTGGCGTAATAGTGAATGGAGTGGCTGTCTTTCGGTTGAAAGGCGGTAAGTCGATGAACGAAAAGGTCATTCGCTTACACTTACTTGAGGATGTACTAGGCTGGGTAGCGGTGTTACTAGGCAGTTTGTTGATGATGTATTTAGACTGGCAGTTCATTGATCCACTGCTATCAGTAATGATCGGCATATTTATCATTTACAATGTGATCAAGAACCTAAAAGAGATTTTCTCCATTATTCTCCAGACCACTCCAAAGGACGTAGATATTCCAGCCATTCAAAAGGGACTTAAGTCTTTACCTGAAGTTATCGATGTGCATGATTGCCATGCTTGGTCAATGGATGGTGCTTACCATGTGTTGTCAGCACATGTCGTATTAGATAAAGTATATTCTCTGAGAGAAATAGCAGATATTAAGTCAAGGGCCAAATTGTTACTCGATGATCTCAATATCAAGCATTCTACCTTGGAATTCGAAGAGGACGGAGAAGACTGCGAGGGGTGTTAGTAATCTTTTTACTCGTTATAGGGCATAAAAAAACCCTGGCCGCCCGGCCAGGGTTTCTACGTTAGTAGTAATCAACCCCGATATTACTAACTACCACAGGCTTCGCAGCCGTCAGGATCATCTAAAGAGCAAGCCATATCTGAAGCTTTTTGTTCCAACTCTGCTGCAGTAGGTGCTGGCATACTTGCTGCTGCTTTGTCTACTGTGAATTGGATAGCGCTAGTGGCTGCTTTTGATCTTAAGTAATACATACCTGTCTTCAAGCCGCTCTTCCAAGCATAGAAATGCATAGAAGTCAACTTACCAAAGTTTGGATCCTGAATATGGATGTTCAAGCTCTGAGACTGACAAATGTATGCTCCTCTATCCGCTGACAATTCAATGACTGCTTTCTGAGAAATTTCCCATACTGTTTTGTACAAGTCTTTGATGTCTTGAGGAATGTCTGGAATATTTTGAACTGATCCCTGTGCAGCGATCAATTTGTTCTTCATATCCGCACTCCACAAGCCTAGCTTGATCAAGTCTTTCATCAAGTGTTGGTTCACAATTACGAACTCACCTGACAAGGTTCTTCTCGTGTAAATGTTTGAGGTATATGGCTCAAAGCATTCGTTGTTTCCTAAGATTTGAGAAGTAGAAGCCGTAGGCATAGGAGCAACGAGTAATGAGTTTCTCACACCGTGCTTCTTCACTTCTTTCTTCAAGCTATCCCAATCCCAAAGTCCTGAATCTGGAGTCACTCCCCACATATCGTATTGGAAGATGCCTTTTGAAACCGGAGAACCTTTGAACGTTTCATAAGGGCCGTCAGCTATTGCTTCGTCTTTAGAAGCAGTCATTGCAGCAAAGTAGATTGTTTCAAAGATGTCTTTGTTCAGTTTCTTCGCTTCTGGTGATTCGAAAGGCATTCTCATTAAGATGAATGCATCAGCAAGTCCCTGCACACCCAAACCAATCGGTCTGTGTCGCATATTCGAATTTTTCGCTTCAGGTACTGGGTAGTAGTTCACGTCAATTACCCTATTCAGGTTCTTAGTGGCTACATAAGTAACATCATATAACTTTTGGAAGTCATAAGTGCCAGTTTCTTGATCCACATACATTGGTAATGCAAGTGACGCAAGGTTACAAACGGCTACTTCATCTGGTGCAGTGTACTCGATAATTTCAGTACAAAGGTTAGACGACTTAATCGTTCCTAAATTCTTCTGGTTTGATTTTTTGTTGGCAGCATCCTTATACAACATATAAGGCGTACCAGTTTCGATTTGAGACTCTAATACTTCGAACCAAAGATCTTGTGCTTTTACAGTCTTGCGACCTTTACCTTCTCTTTCGTACTTCTCGTATAATTTCTCGAAGTCATCACCATAAACATCAGATAAACCTGGGCACTCGTTAGGGCAAAGTAATGTCCAATCTTCATTGGCTTCTACTCTCTTCATGAATAGATCTGGAATCCAAAGGGCGTAGAACAAGTCTCTTGCTCTTTGCTCTTCTTTACCGTGGTTCTTTTTCAAATCAAGAAAGTCGAAGATGTCTGCATGCCAAGGTTCAAGGTACATGGCGAAAGAACCTTTACGTTTCCCTCCACCTTGATCTACATAACGTGCTGTCATGTCAAAGTTTCTAAGCATCGGAACGATACCGTTAGATACTCCACCAGTTCCTTTGATGTACGATCCTTTTGCTCTCACATTATGAATGCTAAGACCAATACCTCCGGCAGACTGAGATATTCTTGCGCATTGCTTCAAAGTATCATAGATACCGTCAATACTGTCATCCTTCATTGTCAACAGGAAGCATGAAGAAAGCTGAGGCTTAGGTGTTCCTGCATTAAATAGAGTAGGAGTAGCGTGTGTAAACCACTTTTCAGAAAGGAGGTGATACGTCTCTATTACGTTTTCGAGGTTTTCACCGTGAATACCTACAGCAACTCTCATGAGCAGGTGCTGAGGACGTTCAACGATGTTGCCGTCTAATTTCATTAAGTACGAACGCTCTAGGGTTTTAAAACCGAAGTAATCATAACTGAAGTCACGATCGTAAATGATTGTTGAGTCAAGTACAGCTGCATTTTTCTTAACGATACCATAAGTTTCTTTTGAAACCAGCGGAGCGTTCTGACCAGTCTTAGGATCTACGTATGTGTAGAGCCTCTTCATGGTATTGGAGAAAGACTTGCTTGTGGTCTTGTGCAGATTAGAAATTGCAATTCTTGCGGCTAGCTTAGCATAATCTGGATGCCTTACCGTCATTGTTGCTGCAATCTCTGCTGCTAGATTATCTAACTCTGGTGTGCTCACACCATCGAATAAGCCTTCAATTACTTTTTTTGCTACATCGATTGGCTCGACAAAGTTGGGGTCTAAGCCATAGGAGAGCTTTTCGACACGGGCGGTGATTTTGTCGAATTTGACCGACTCTCGTCTGCCATCTCTTTTAACTACTAACATTATTTATTGGGGTTTTGGGGTATTAAAAAAAATTCTTTAGAAGTCTGAATCAAAAGATAATGCTCGTGAATCCGAGGTATCGTCTTTGTCCTTCATAACTCCTGCTTTCTGATAATCACCAACTCTTTTTTCAAAGAAGTTAGTTTTTCCCTGAAGTGAAATCATTTCCATGAAATCAAACGGGTTAGTCGAGTTGTAAACTTTATCACAGTTTAGCTCCACTAATAGTCTGTCTGTAACGAACTCAAGGTACTGAGACATCAAATCTGAATTCATACCAATCAATCGAACTGGAAGAGATTCGGTAATGAACTCTCTTTCGATCTCCAAGGCATCCATGATGATCTCTTTGATTCTTTCTTTAGGTACTTGGTTGATCAAATGCTCGTTGTGCAGATGAACCGCAAAATCACAGTGAAGTCCTTCGTCTCTAGAAATTAACTCATTAGAGAAAGTAAGACCTGGCATCAAACCTCTTTTCTTCAACCAGAAGATTGAGCAGAAGCTACCTGAGAAGAATATACCTTCTACAGCTGCAAATGCTATCAGTCTTTCAGCAAAAGATGGAGAGTCAATCCACTTCAATGCCCAGTCAGCTTTTTTCTTAATGGCATCGAAAGTTTCGATCGCATTAAAAAGCTCTGTGGCTTCTTGAGGGTTTTTGATCAGTGTATCTATTAATAGTGAATAAGTTTCCGAATGGATGTTTTCCATCATGATTTGAAAACCGTAGAAGAATTTTGCTTCTGTATACTGTACTTCGTTTACAAAGTTTTCGGCAAGATTTTCATTGACAATACCGTCTGATGCGGCAAAGAAAGCTAAGACGTGCTTTACAAAGTATCTTTCGTCTTCTGTGAGTTTGTCATTCCAATCTGAGAGGTCTTGGTGAAGATCTATCTCTTCGGCAGTCCAGATGCTAGCTTCGGCTTTCTTATAATATTGCCAAATATCATCGTGTTCGATTGGGAATAGAACGAATCTGTTCTTGTTTTCTTTCAGTAAAGGCTCCTGCACTGCTGTTGTCAGCTCACTCATGTTGATCTTTAGTTATTGGGGTCGAAATAATACAAGTCACGCGGAAAGAGTTAAACTCCTTCCTATAAACACACATAATCAAAGGCGAACCTTTGAGGAAATCTCTAAATTTTTTAAGAGTTTCTAGTTAAAGCCTTGATTCTCTACGAATAAGACTTCGGCCAGAAGATAGGTTGTTTATTGGGATCGTAACCTTCAACAAATATTACGAAAACTGGGTGAAAAGTCAACGCTAAAACTTTAGTTATTCAAGTTGTGTAATCGAGTAATAAAAGCGTCTTAACTATCTGTTATATAGAGGTCTGTAGGAGATCCCTTACATTAAAACTTATTCGAATTTTTGTCGTTTGAAGGCATAAAAAAAAGTGAAAATTTAATATTGAATTTTCTCTTGCTTTTATGATCGAGGTTTGGTTTGTTTTTTTCCAGCATTCGGTTACCTTTGCATTCCGTTTTTGAAAAACATTCAAATGTACGCAATAGTAAACATAGCAGGTAAGCAGTTCAAGGTAACGCAAGACCAATTCGTATATGCTCCATTGATGGAGGGCGAAGAAGGCGCTTCCGTAGAGTTCAGTAACGTTTTGTTACTCGACAACGAAGGTAAGGTAGAGGTAGGTGCCCCATTAGTTAAGGGTGCTAAAGTGTCTGGTAAAATCATCGGACATGTGAAGGGCGACAAAGTGATCGTCTTTAAGAAGAAGAGAAGAAAAGGCTACAAAGTGAGAAATGGCCATCGCCAGCAATTCACTAAAGTTTTAATCGAGAAAATTTCTAAATAAGAAAGAACCATGGCGCATAAGAAAGGAGCAGGTAGTTCGAATAACGGTCGTGAATCAGAATCGAAACGACTAGGTGTAAAAATTTATGGTGGTCAGGCTGCAATTGCAGGTAACATCATAGTTAGACAAAGAGGAACAAAACACCATCCAGGATCCAATGTTGGAATGGGCAAAGATCACACTTTGTTCGCTTTAACACATGGTGTAGTTCAGTTCAAAAAAGGTAGACAAGACAGATCTTTTGTTTCTGTTGTTCCTTTCGAAACACAAGAAATAGCTGAGGCTTAAGCCTCAAGTATAGATATATTGGAAACCCTGGCGGAAACGTCAGGGTTTTTTGGTTTGTATTGAGGCAATGCTTCTCTATTGCGTCAATTTTAGTAGTCTCCGAAATTTATTTCAGTAATAACTCCATTCACGGCAGCAAAAGCTAAGTAGCTTGTTTAGTTCTTGGTGTTTATGAACATTCCGTAAGAATCTTTGGCAGCATAGCTCAAAGGATATAAACTTTGTAAGGTGTTTAAGTTCATTCCAATGCTTATGTTATTGGAAGTAATGGAGTGGGTGTTTTTTGTGATATCAATCGATTGAACGTGATTACTTATGACATAAGCTACTAATCCATCATAGACATACTTGTTACCTCCAGTTTCTTCTATTTCATTAAGGTAAGGTTCAATATTAAGAGGTTGACCAAATGCAGTTATAAGAACACTTTTGTCTTGTCTATATATATGATGGCCATTAATTTTCAAGTTTATCTTGTCAACAACTTCGACTGTTTGACTGAATGAAAGGAATGAAAAAAGTGACGTTTGAAAAACCAATAGCAATGTAACTCTCATGGTTTTAAGGAGGTTTTTAAAAAAGCGTGTTTACAAACTGCTCAAAAATCGATGGTTTTAAAATCAGAATAAAAAGCACGCCATAAAGCGCTCCATATAAATGTGCATCATGATTAATATTATCTGCCCCACGCTTGCCCATGACTATTGAGTAAACGATAAAGAGTGCACCTAGTGCATAGCCTGGCAGACAGAGTATCGCATATAGGCAAAGGTCTTGGAGTGGATCGAAAAGTATGAAGGCCATTACAAGGGCCGAAACACCGCCTGATGCACCCAGCGAGTTATAGTTTTGGTGGTCTTTGTGCTTGAGTAAAGTTGGAATGTTAGCGACAATGACTGCTGTAAGAAATAGTAGGAGATAAAGGAAAGCACCGGAATTGCCAAAATAGACCATGAAGATTTTTTCAATGGCTCCTCCGAAAAAGTAAAGTGTGAATAAATTTAGGAATAGGTGCATCCCATTATTATGCACAAAGCCAGAGGTGATTAATCGGCTGAATTGCTTTTCGTGAAAGGTGGCATAAGGATTAAGCATGAGCTTGCGGTGTACCTCCGGACGCTGCCACGCATAGTAGGTTATAAGCCCAATTGCCACCATTAACCCATAAGTGATTTCCATTTACTTGTCTCTGTTAATTAAGTAATCAGTAAACTCAATTAACGGCTTTTTCTTTTCTTCTGCTACTTTGATTTCTCCAAGCGCGTCAAAACCCTTTTGGAAATACTCATTCATTTTCTCCATAGTTAGCTCATGGATGCCTATTTCATTATAGATATGCTTGACGGCTTCAACTTTTTCTTCAGCGTCAAAATCCTTCTTTTCAATCCAATCATTCAGTTGCTTGGACTGTTCTGAGTTAGCGAGCTCCAAAGCTTTGAGGAGTAAGAAAGTTTTTTTGTTCGAGATGATATCTCCGCCTACCTGCTTCCCGAATTTAGCTTGATCGGCATAAACGTCTAACAGGTCGTCTTTCAGCTGAAAGCCGATTCCTAAATCCACACCAAACTCGTAGAGCGCGTTGGCTTCATCGTCAGTTGCATTGGCTAACAGGGCGCCTAGTTTTAGACTGTAGCCTAATAGCACCGCAGTTTTTAACCTGATCATATTAACGTATTGATCCTCCGATACTGTTGGTAAGTCTTCGAAGTTCATATCTAGTTGTTGACCTTCGCAAACACCAGCGGCACAAGCATTGAAGTCTTTGATGATTTGTTTGAGGTCGACATTTGCCTCGATTAGCATGTCATATGCCTTAACCATCATCACGTCTCCAGAAAGAATAGCAGTGCTCTGATTCCACTTTTCATGTACAGTTTGCTGTCCTCTTCTCAGGGGAGCATCATCCATAATGTCATCATGCATCAATGTGAAGTTGTGAAAAACCTCTACGGCAATCGCTTGGTCAAGAATTTGATCGTGATCTTCTTTGAATAGCCTGTAAGCTAGAAGTACTAGCACTGGCCTAAGTCTTTTACCGCCCAAAGACATAATATATCTAATGGGATCGTAAAGCTCATTGGGTTCGGTCCCGTATTGTAATTCTTCGAGTCTCTTATTGATTTGGTTGACGAGCTCCTGAAGGTTATTAGTCATTATTTGCAAAAATTAGATCAATGGTTCGCCTATCAATGTCGGTAGATTTTACCCGAACACTCACTTTATCACCTAGGCTTATCATTCGTTTGTTTCTTTTACCAATCACTCGGTAGTTTTGTTCATCGAATTCGTAATAATCGTCATCCATATCTGAAATTCGGATCATTCCTTCACACTTAGTCTCGGTAATCTCAACAAAGATTCCCCACTCTGTTACGCCACTCACAAGGCCATCGAAGTCTTTCTTTTCAACCAAAGACATGAACTCAACTTGCTTGTATTTGATTGAAGCGCGTTCGGCATCAGCTGCGCGTTTTTCACGGCTTGAAGCATGAACACATAATTCTTCATACTCTTCCTTGTCAGCTGATTTACCGCCATCGAGATAGTGCTGAAGTAATCTGTGCACCATCATATCTGGGTACCGCCTAATGGGAGACGTGAAGTGTGTATAATGAGGGAACGCAAGCCCAAAATGTCCTTTTGGGTCTGTAGTATATTTAGCCTTTGCCATGGTTCTAATGGCCAATTGTTGTAAAACGTTTTGTTCAGGTTTTCCTTCAATCTCACCAATTAGTCCGTTGAGTGATTTGGAGACACCACCCTTTTCAAAGTCCATTTGGTGCCCAAAACGTTTGGCAAAAGTGGCGAAAGTATCAAGCTTTTCAGGGTCAGGATTGTCATGTGACCGGTAGACAAAAGTCAATGGGTTGGCTTTTACTTTATTAAAAACGAACTCAGCAACGCGCTTGTTTGCCATTAACATAAACTCCTCGATAAGCATATGCGCATCCTTGCGTTCTTTAGGAATTACGCCTAGTGGTTTGCCTTTTTCGTCAAGCAGAAACTTCACCTCTACAGATTCAAAGTTGACGGCTCCATTATTGAATCGTTTCTTACGTAGTTTCTTGGCGAGTACATCTAGTTCTTTTATTTCCTTATGAAAATCTCCTTCGCCTGACTCAAGTCTTTCTTGCGCATCTTCATAACTGAACCTTTTATCTGAATAGATGATAGTTCTTCCGAACCATTCCTTTTTGATGTCACCACTATCATCCAATTCAAAAACTGCCGAAAAGGTAAGTTTTTCTTCCTCAGGCCTAAGAGAGCAAAGTCCATTCGAAAGTCTTTCGGGTAGCATGGGTATCGTTCTATCGACCAGATACACCGAAGTGGCTCTTTCCACAGCTTCTTTTTCTAAGGATGTGTTGAGCGCCACATAATGCGTTACATCTGCAATATGAATGCCTACTTCAGTATTGCCATTAGGCAAAGGTTTTATGGATAAGGCATCATCAAAGTCTTTTGCATCAAATGGATCGATAGTGAATGTGGTGATTCCTCTAAAATCTTTACGCTTAGCTATTTCCTTTTCTGTGATTTTGTCTGAGATGGTTTCGGCTTCTGCTTCAATGCCTTCGGGGAATTCTAAGGGTAAGCCGAACTCGGCAATGATTGAATGCATTTCTGCATTATGTTCACCTGCTTTTCCAAGTACACGGGTCACAATGCCTTCAGGTTTCTTATCTCTCTCTGGCCATTCGGTGATTTTAACAATGACTTTATCGTTGTGCTTAGCACCATTTAGGTCTTCGAAGCGAACATAGATGTCATGAAACATCTTTCGGAAATCTGGAATGACGAAACCATACCTGGTGGACATTTCCAGTCTTCCAACAAACTCTTGCCTGTTTCTTTCTAAAACCTCTACAACCCTACCTTCTCGATGTTTGCCATGTCGACTTGACTTAAGCGTAATTTTTACCTTATCATCATCTAAGGCACCATTTAGATCATTGACAGAGATGAAGATGTCTTCGGTTTCGTCAATATCATCTAGGGTGACATAACCAAAGCGAGCGTTTACATTATCTACAACTCCGGTCATAGTCTTCATGTCTGTCGCGTCCATCGCGAATGAGCCGTTGCGCAGTTTTTTAATGCTGCCGATGTCTTCTAGTCTGAAGATTGCATCGGTAACGAGTTTCTTTGACTTGACATCTCTAACGCCAAGTCCTTTTAATATTTGTTTGATTTGATAACCTCTCCCAGGGTTTTGGCCAAGGAAATCGGCAATAAGAGGCTCTACTCTTTTTGGGCTGCCACCAGCTTGGTTATTTGATTTTCTTTTATGTTGAGGTTTTCGCTTTTTAGCCATTAAAGGAGGTATCGAGTTAGTTTAAAATTAGAAATAAAAAAGAGTAAATCGTCTATACACGAGCACTTTAAAGGATGGTGATTTCATCTTTTGTCATCAAGGGCATTTGATTCAATCGCATGAACACTTGAGCCAGTACCATCACGTCTCTTTTGCAGTATTTTGCAATCCTTTCTAAATTATTTTCTTGATAGTAAACCTTATAGACCTGACTTCCGTCAATGTCGTCCTTACTACTTTCAACATCAAAGAGCGCTGCCAAAAGGTCTAAGGAGGTAAAGTGCTTATAGTCACCAAATTTCCATAACTCCATGGTATCGATATGTGGAACTTCCCAGGGCTTTTTACCGCTTAAGTTTAAGGGTTCAGGTATTGGTAATTGATTGATTAGCATACGTCTTCCTATATATGGAAAGTCGAATTCCTTTCCGTTGTGCGCACATAATCGAACTTTCTGGGTGTTAAAATGCTCGTTCAGTAATACTGAAAAATCTTCAAGTAAAGCCTTTTCATCGTGGTTAGCGAAAGCTTTGATCCTGAAGTTTAACACCTCAGTTTCTTGAGGCACAAAATAGCCAACAGCTATGGTGACAATTTTTCCAAATTCTGCATAGATTCCTGCCCTTTCGTAAAGCTCTTGGGGTGTGCGGTCATCCGTGTCTCTGAGGAATTTTGCTTTCTTAATCCAAAGGGATTGAAAACGATCTGGGAGTTCATCAAAACTCCGATATACGGGTACAGTTTCTATGTCTAGAAACAAGATGTTGTGTATGTCTTTCATGTGTGTTCACACAATATATGAGAACAATCACATGAAGTCAAGTCGCTAAACGGCCTTCTAGGTCAATTTCTTCTATTGTCTCGAGTTCAAATTCTTGAAAAGGTGCAACAATGAACTTCTTGTCGAACAGTTCATTAATGATGTAATAACTCACCCAAAACTCGTTGTAAAAGGAGAATACTTCAGGGCTAATGGCCTCTACTTTTGCTGCGCTTTGTGGTGCCACCTGTTTGATCATGTGCCTTAACTTTGAAGTTTGGCGAGCATCCTTGTCATCGCTTTCGTAGCCCTTGGATACAACCATGACATCGGTCAACTCAATCAGGTTCTTGTTGATTAAGTACACATACCATTCACTTTCTCCTAGTTCATTTGTACTCTTTCCGATGCACAGTTTCACACCAGTAACCTTAGGCATTTGAATGTCCTTCTTCATGCTACAAAAATAGAAATTGAAACGTTATTGATTGTATTTAGCAAACCATTCTGACATGACTTTCTCAGCTAATTTACCCTGGGGTGTGAAGTCAATATTATAAAATTGTCTTTGTCTCTCCGAAGTGTTTTGTGACCTTTCCCTCTGTGAAGGGTACCATTTCCAAAGATGGATTCCAGCAATGTAAGGTTGATCGAATACCTCACGGAACATGGCTTCATAAAGCGTAGCTTGAGTTTTTTCGGAGTAAACATCTTGACGCTCTTCTTCGCTCAGTCTTTGTGGCCAAACCCATGGCTCAATTCCAGCGTTTTTGGTGCTCTTGTAGCCAGCTTCAGTAAACAGAATTGGTTTCTGGTATTTTTTAGAAAAAGCTTCTAGCTTTTTTAGGTGTGGCTGCCAGCCTTGTCTTGCTTCTTCCAATGTAGGGTTTTCGCTAGTTGCTACAGGAAAGTAGGCTTGCACGCCTATATAGTCTAATTCGTCCCAAAAGGCAACCTCTTCAAACTCCTCCGAAAAATTAGCGGCATATGTCAATTCACCTGAATATACTGCTCTGATCTTCGTAATGAGTTGTCTCCAATCCTGCTCTCTTTCGATACAGGTTTTATGTAGTTCAGTACCGATGCACAGCATCTCCATTTTTTCTGCTTCTGCTAGTTTGGCATAGTGTAGAATGAATTTTTCATAATCAGCAAACCATTTTTTCCAGTCTTCCTCAGAATTCATAGATATCTCTCCTCGCCATTTTCCTTCATTATCGCGAAGCCAAATGTGAGGTTTCATAATAGTTTTTATCCCGTATTTTCGGGCCATGCGAGTAGTGGACTTGAGGCCTTCGTCTCTTTCTCCCCACCATGCTTTATCATTGCCAATGTTATTTCCGATTTGAGGGTTATTATAGCCTCTTTGCCAGCCAAATGGTGTTTGAGATATCCAGTTGACGTTATTTTCGGCTAAGGCTAGAAGCATCGTTGAATCAACTAGGCCAGGGCCGCCTACCCAGCAAACACCTCTATGTTTATCATGGGAGCTGATATGAATGGAGTGGTTGTTTACGATTTGATCTCTTAGGCCGAACGCACTAACGATAGCGATTAGAAAAAATAGTGGCAGGATGTAAGAGTAGAGTTTCTTAGAGTGCATCGGATTTGGTAATGTCCATTTCGAAGACTTCAGCAATGTGATAGGTTAGTCTTTCTTGAACTTCAGACATGTCTACGTGCTTACCGAGTTCTTTGTTCATTGATGTCACTGCTTTGTCATCTATTCCACACGGAACTATGTGTCCAAAGTAGGAGAGATCCGTACTTACGTTAAGTGCTAAGCCATGCATAGTCACCCATCGACTAGACTTCACACCCATAGCGCAAATTTTTCGAGGGTCTTTTGCACCTTCTTCAAAGTCAATCCATACACCAGTTAATCCATCAATTCTTCCTGCGGGCAGGCCAAAATCGGCCAGTGTCATAATTACAGCCTCTTCGAGGTACCTTAAGTACTTGTGAATATCATTAAAGAAATTATCAAGGTCTAAGATTGGATAGGCCACAAGTTGGCCTGGACCGTGATATGTAATATCACCGCCTCTGTTAATTCGATAAAATTGGGCATTATGATCTTTCAGTCCCTGATCGTCAAGGAGCAAATTATCAATGGAACCACTTTTCCCTAGAGTATAAACATGAGGGTGTTCACAAAGAATAAGATAGTTGCTTGTAGCAATTTGATTTTCCGGGTACTCAGTCTTTCGGTTGACAATTTTTAGATCAACCGTTTTTTTGAATATTGTTTCCTGATAATCCCACACACGCTTGTAGTCATCAGTACCTAGATTAATTACGTCAACTGTCTTATTAGAAGGAATGCTCATGTTCTATTGCGTTCACGGGGCCACATATACACGCTAAATTAGGCCGCTTTCTCATGATCTCCAACGGCTTCTACAGTCAATACACGAACGTACTTCGTTATCTGTCTGTTTGCTTTTCGTTGAGCAGAGGTGTGATTACGCGCAAGAAACTCTTTCTTGACCACGCTATTGTCTTTCATACTTAAGAACGTGGCCGAGAACATCTTCATATTCTTCTTTCCAGCCATACTCAAAAGTAGATTAAGGGATGAAGGTTTCCAACATTTTGAAACCAGATTTAGCCCGTATGTGTACTTCTGGGAATTTTCGAGGCACTAAAACAGCATTTCCCATACATATTTTTGTGCTATGCCCCTGAGTAACGATTTCTGCTTCACCTTCTAGGCAGGTGTATATGATAAAAGAGTCTGATTCATAATGCTCTCGAATAATACCAGTAGTGAAGTCTAAAAGGTTGGTCTGAAAGTACTGAGACTCGACTAATGGAACAACCTCATTGAGGCAGGAAGTATACCTTGTTTTGTAATCAGAATGGGATTGATAGTCTAGTGCTTCTATCGCTTCCTCTGTATGAAGTTCTCGCTTGTTACCTTCATCATCAGTTCGATCAAAATCGTAAATACGGTAGGTAACATCAGAAGACTGTTGTATTTCGGCCAAAAGAAGCCCTTTACCAATAGTGTGGACTCTACCTGCTGGCAAGTAGAAGCAATCATCACTCTTAACATCTTCATAGTTTAGAAGGTCAGTGAGCCTACCGCTGTTGAGGTATTCTAAGTATTCTTGTTGATTGGTGTCTTTATTAAAGCCACTAATCAATTTAGAGCCCTCATCTGCTTGAAATACATACCACATCTCGCTTTTACCTAACGAATTATGCCTAGCCTTTGCCAATTTATCATTTGGATGAACTTGAATAGAAAGGTCCTCGGCAGCATCGATAAACTTAACCAAGAGAGGGAATTCATTTCCGTACTGTGCATATACTTTAGAACCAACAAGGTCCTCTTTATATTCAGAGATAAGATCAGGTAGTGTACGGCCTTTTAAATTCCCCTCAGAAACTTTACTTAGGTTTCCGGGGACACCAGAAATCTCCCATGTTTCACCACAGTTTTTTAATGGAGAAAAGTCCTTATTTAGAATGTCTCTGATTTTTGTTCCTCCCCAGATCTTCTCTTTAAAAATGGTTTCGAATTTTAGCGGATATAGGTAGCTCTTTTCGCTCATGAGGTTCTCATTTTCTTATATGTATTGATGAGTCCATTTGTTGAGCTGTCATGGCTACTAACTTTCTCATTTCCTGATAATTCTGGTAAGATTTGCTTCGCTAGTACTTTACCGAGTTCTACGCCCCATTGATCGAAGCTATAGATGTTCCAAATCACACCTTGAACAAAGATTTTATGTTCGTACATAGCGATCAAGCTACCTAGTACTCTAGGGGTGAGTTTTTCAAATAGGATACTATTAGTAGGTCTATTTCCTTCAAAAACTTTGAATGGAGCCAATTCTTCAATTTCTTCTTTTGACTTACCCTGCTGCTCAAGCTCTTTGACAACCTCTACCTTAGACTTTCCTGTCATCAACGCTTCTGTTTGTGCGAAGAAGTTTGAAAGCAATTTTGGATGGTGATCACCCAATGTGTTATGACTTTGAGCTGGCGCCATAAAATCGCATGGAATTAATTTTGTCCCTTGGTGAATGAGCTGGTAAAAGGCGTGCTGACCATTCGTTCCTGGTTCGCCCCAAACGATAGGCCCAGTTTGGTAGTTGACTGGTTTTCCATCGCGGCCAATCGACTTTCCATTACTTTCCATGTTGCCTTGTTGAAAGTATGCTGCAAAACGATGCATGTATTGATCGTAAGGTAAAATCGCTTCAGATTCACTACCATAAAAGTTTCCATACCATAACCCGATTAAGGCTAAGATCACAGGGATATTCTGATCGAATGCCTCATTTTTGAAATGTTCATCCATTTCAAAAGCACCACTTAGTAATTCGTCAAAATTGTCAAAGCCAATTGTGCAGGCTATGGATAAACCTATAGAGGACCATAATGAATAACGTCCGCCTACCCAGTCCCAAAACTCAAACATATTGGCAGTATCAATGCCGAATTCACTAACAGAATGAGCATTTGTTGATAGTGCGACAAAGTGTTTTGCTATGTCACTTTCTGACGCACCTTGATCTAAAAACCACGTACGAGCAGTATGCGCATTGGTCATAGTTTCTTGTGTGGTAAAAGTCTTCGAAGCGATCATAAAGAGCGTTTCTTCAGCATTTACCTTTTTTAGAACTTCTGAGATATGTGAGCCATCTACATTGGAAACGAAATGGGTTTTAATACCATGTGTCGCATAAGGGGTTAATGCTTCTGTCACCATAACAGGCCCCAGGTCTGAGCCACCAATGCCAATATTGACGATGCTTTTGATGGGTTTGCCAGTATATCCAAGCCACTTGTCCGAGGTTATCTTATCGGCAAAGATTTTCATTTTCGCTAAGGCTGCTTTGATATCTGGCATTACGTCTTTTCCGTCAACTAAAATCGGTCTATCCGATTTGTTTCGCAATGCGGTATGTAATACAGATCTCCCTTCAGTGGCATTGATGGGTTGGCCATCAAGCTTGCTTTGAATGGCTTCTTTTAAATCACATTCCTCCGCTAATGAAACAAGTAAGCCTATGGTTTCATCTGTGATAATGTTTTTAGAAAAGTCAATAAGTATTGCGTTGAATTGAGCAGAAAACTTATCGAATCTTTCAGGGTCAGCATCAAAAAGCTGCTTCATTTGAACTGAACTCATTGCGTTGAAATGAGTCTGAAGTTTATGCCAGCTATTAGTCTGAGTCGGGTTAATGGATTTGAGCATATTTATTATTGAAAATTCGAGGAATCGAAGTTAGCAGAAATTAATGCCTAAATTAAGGATCGTCACATTCATATCCATGCAAACGTTTGGTAGAAAAGGAGAAAATTTAGCCGCTGAATACCTTGTAAGGCAAGGGTATCGAGTTGTTGAAAAAAACTACCGCTTTAAGAAGTCTGAAATTGATTTGATTTGTCAGAAAGATGGGCTTTTGATTTTTGTAGAAGTGAAAACACGTAGCAGCCGAATATTCGGCCAGCCAGAGTCATTCGTTTCCGAGGCTCAAAAGGCAGCAATCATAAGAGCAGCGGAACAATATATGTTGGAGGTGGACTGGTCTGATGATCTCCGTTTTGATATTGTGGCAATCATCAGTAATCAATCGGAAGAAGAGATATTACATCTTAAAGATGCCTTTTATTGATTTTTTGCTGGTGCGATATAAGTAGGGGTTGAATTTCTATTCCACTCTTTCCGAACATAGGCATTGAAGTTTTTGAGGTGAAACTCAGGCGGGTATTGTATTTCCTTTTTAATTCTTACTACGCGAGGGAAGTTGTGAAACTCTTCCCAGACACCCACTTTTTTATCAAACTCATACCTCCCTCTTACTGCAATGTTTCCGCTTGGAAAGAATAGGTAGTACTCTCCTTCTTTCTTGCCATATTGGTAAGGGATTACTTCTTTGATCTTAGTTTTTTGATCTTCGTCATAGTAAACGATTTCCGAATCTCTATACCATCCTTTGGTGTAATGCCTTTTATCGTAGAGTATCGAATCCGTTTTCTGGTACATCCAAGTTTCATGCTTAGCGCCATAGCGGTACATGCCTTCTTCAACCACATTCTCATTAATAGTCTTCTTATAGGGTCCGTGAAGCACTCTCTCTATGGTCTGTCCTCTACCCGTTACGGCAACTACTTCTCCTTTCTGACTGTCGTGATAGTAGATTTGTCTTACATAGTTGTCAACTTTCACCGGTTCTTTAATGATGTTAAATAACTCAAAGGTTATAGAAGTACGGCCTTCTTTACGCGTGAAGGCTTTCTTGGTTTTTTCGCCATAGTAGAAATTCTTTTTCTCTTTCAAGTCAGCATCAGGGATAGTATCAGCGCTATCAAGCTTATCACCATCAAGTGTGATATTGGGCTTAGTTGGATCCTTTTCTTGTTTTGCAGGAGCAAATACCTGGTCCAATCCTCCACAGGAAGATAAACCAAAAACAAGACATAAGAGCAGAACGAATCTTTGCATGATGTGAAGTTAACGAAAGTCTGTAAAAAGTATTTGATCAAAACACCTTCCTTAATCATGAAGGTAACATTTGTTACCATTTGATCTTTTATTTGAGTGCTACTTGCCGTCAGAATAAAGAAATTGATTCAATAATTAAACAGTGTTGAGAAGCGGCATTTCATAAAGTCTTCTTTTCAACTTAATTGTACGATAGATATGTTTGGAATATTTAAAACGAATAAGAAATACGAAAATGTTGGTGCAGCTCAGTTTGCTGAATTAATGAGGGAAAAAAATAGTGTTGTTTTAGATGTAAGGACTCCTGAAGAACTAAATGATGGTGCTGTTCCTGGACATAAGATGATTAACTTTTTTGATCCTTCTTTTCAACAGAAGGTTGCCAAATTAGATAAATCAAAAACCTATTTGGTATACTGCAGAAGTGGTAACCGAAGCGGCAATGCCTGTAAGGCAATGGGCGATATGGGTTTTGAAAAGCTTTATAATTTGGAAGGTGGAATTTTTGGCTGGAACCAATATCAGGCCCAGTTGAAAAACGCTTAAATTGAATTTATGAAATCACAATTGCGATTTGCCATTTTGCTGTGTCTTACACTGGGTTTAGCCCCATTTTTCCCCGAGCCCCACATTTGGGGTAAGATCAAGTGGTTAGCTGGTGGTGGAGTAGGTATGGAGGCTATGGATTACTTTGATGTACTGTTGCATGGTAGCCCATGGTTATTTCTACTGTTTGTTCTTTTTAAAAGTATTACGAGCAAAACGAAACAGGCCACAAATGGTCAATGAGAATTTCCGCAAAATTCAGTACATATAAAAAAAGGCTCATCTTCTGATGGGCCTTTTCTTTTACTGATTTTCGCCTGATTTTGACTTGAGCAGCTATTTCTTTAATTACCCTTAAGTTCTTTGGCTACTGCATCATAATTTTTCTGAGAAAGGACCTCTGTCCAAACCGTTTCACCGCTGTATATGGCCAGGTAGGTTACATCGCTTTCTTTTGACGAGGCATGCCAGTGTTCTGTGTCCGGTTGGCACTTGATTATATCTCCAACTTTCATCTTTAAAGGCGCCTTTCCTCTTTCCTGATAATGGCCGAGTCCATCGACAACGATCAGTACTTGGGGAGAAGTATGTTTATGCCAGTCGAGCGTTGAGTTTGCTTTAAACGAAGCTTTGGTGATATTATAATTAAGATCACCCTCGGCTCTGTGTAAACTATTTAGCGAAGCTTCTCCGATGTAGTGCGTGTTTGGTGCTTTATTCCCTTCTTCCAGATATGATTTGACTTCATAGCTCGATGATTGAGCAAAGGTGTAGATAGGTAGGATGATAAATATCACAAGGGCTAGTTTTCTCATGAGATTTGATTTTGAATCAATTTAAGCAAAAGAAGGTCAACATTGCTGCCAGACCTTTTGG
>ENA-OWPI01000100-OWPI01000100.1-marine-metagenome-genome-assembly--contig:-NODE-100-length-120185-cov-4.720127_pt1 | contig 120185 bp, 113 predicted proteins | sample MGYA00238138_ERZ651775 | MGnify/ENA primary metagenome ERZ651775 (study PRJEB26906, sample SAMN06265043) | marine metagenome | isolation source: Helgoland LTER site | place: Germany:Helgoland, sampling... | reverse complement strand
AAAAAGCCAGCTGCTAAAAAAGCGCCAGCTAAGAAAAAGCCAGCTGCTAAAAAAGCGCCAGCTAAGAAAAAGCCAGCTGCTAAAAAAGCGCCAGCTAAGAAAAAGCCAGCCGCTAAAAAAGCGCCAGCCAAAAAACCAGTTAGACGTGCTGCAGCAGCACCTCGCCCTTTGGCTGCGCCCGCAGCTTGGCCATTTCCGGTTGCTGGTAACCGACCTGGTTAGTCCTAGATGCTCGCAGATTGGGGTTTAATTATTTAATTTGGCCGCTGATCTGCGAGTTTATTTTTTACTGATAATTTATTCATAGTCCTCTGTGAATTCTTAATGGTTCATTGAGTTGTTGATTCATTTGCGCTACGCTAACAATCATCAAATCTGAGCAACTTTGACAATGCGACTAAAACTCTACGTATTTTTCATAATTTCTTGCTCTCTGACGTTTTCTCCAAATGGACTCCACGCTAGTGATTTAAAAAAATTGGTTGAGGTTGTTACCATTAAGAGTACATTTGAAGATGTTAAAGAACGGGTTATATTTGCTGTTGAGAGCCAAGGGCTTGTAGTAGACCATACTTCGGATGTGGGTGGGATGTTAGCCCGTACCGGTAAGGATTTAGGCGAGAGTCAGGTGATTTACGGGGATGCGGTAGTGCTGGAATTTTGCAGCGCGTTGTATTCTAGACGTATGGCTAAATTCTCGCCGGATCTGTTGGCTTTTTGTCCTTACGCAATCTCGGTTTATACCTTATATGGCCAACCAGAAACAACCTTTGTTGCTTTCAAGCGTATTGCGAGAGGAGTTACCAATAAAGAGACTAGAGAGGTACTGCAACAAATTGACGATCTCTTAATGGTGATCGTGGAAGAGGCTGCTCTATAATTGTCTGTCCAATTAGTTTAGCTCCATACTTCAGCAATCTGGGTCGCCCAGGGGCGGTTCAGGGTGTGAGTCAAAGCCAAATAATTGACTAACCTCGATAGCATTGATAAATAGGATGTCATGAGTTTTCTGATTAATCGTTAAAGTAAGAGGCGTTTTACTCCTTGATGAAGTTTGCTGCTTGATTAAATCGAATTCAACAGAATTCACTTTATCGAAAGGTTTATTCTCGTGAGCTAACTTTTCAGCTAGTAACGGAAGATCACGATCAGACACTAATCCGACATTACTTTCCCATGACACGAGAAGACGGTCTTTGTCATCTATCCAAAATTTATCGATTGGCTCAACAATCTCGTTAGTCTGGGTCTTGAAATAAGTTAAAGAATCGCATGAAACAACGTTTAGAACGTATGGAGTGCATGCAAGTTTAACAAAAACTCTTTGCGGACCATTCTGGAAAAACCATCTTCCTTCATCGTCCACTGTATAGTGAGCATTTATAAAGTCTATTAAACCTTTATGAGATATTTTCTCTTTTTTAATCCGCCAATCTCCGCGTTCATCAAGCAGTAACCAATTGTATACATCAGGAACATTAGGCCATTTGACAGCAGATTGATTTGGTAACATGAGTACAAAATAAATAAATTTATAAGGAAAACTATGATTGATTTTTATTATTTATCAGGATCTCCCTTTACTTGGAGAGTCTGGTTAGCATTAGAGCACAAGGCGCTAAAATATAAAAGAATTGAGCTTTCGCTAGAAAAAGGAGATTTAAAATCCGATTCATATCTTGCACTTAATCCTCGCGGTAAGGTGCCTGTTATCGTCGACGGAGATTTTTCTATTTATGAATCTGGGGTTATTCTTGAGTATTTAGAGGAAAAATATCCTGACTTCGGCGCCCACTTATTCCCTAAGGATATCCAATCCCGCACACTTAGCAGGAGATTAATCAATGAAATTGATTGTTATCTTTGGCCTACAGGTATGCGCCTACTGATGGCTACATTCTTTACACCAAAAGAGAAGTGGGATGAAGCAAAAATCTCTAACGCACTAGCAGGAGTATTGGCTGAGTTTAAGCGTTTTGACGATTATTTTTCGCACAATATCGGGAATGACGCATTAACCTCGGTCGAATTTTCTATGTTTCCAATCGTGGCATTGATGTTTCGTATCGAGGAACGCAAGAAAGATTTGGGTTTTTCCCAGGCAGTCAATCCTGAGCTAACCCGTTGGTTTACTGCGTTGAGTGGTTTATCCGTCTTTCAATCGACACGGCCGCAGCATTGGAGCTAGCACCGAGCAGTGTTGGTATTTATCAAATTAAGAAACTCTTGTGAGGCTAACCGGGCCGATAGAGGTAATGAGGTGGCCTTGATTTTTTAAGATGACCGTCTAGGCATGTAAGGAGCAGAAAAGTTCTTGGTATGTATGCATGATTAAATCCGGATTGTTGCGTTTTAATAGATCAGGGTTGGATAATTGTCGCCTCCATGTTCTAGCCCCCTTTTGTCCATGAAAGAGGCCTAAAAGGTGTCTCGTGATTGCCTTAAGAGGAACTTTCCTGTTGACTTGATTTACAGCGTAACGATGTATCTCTGCAATCACACTTTCTAAGTTTTGTGGGACGGAGTTATGAATTAATTGACTTAATTCTCCGAGGAACTCAGGTGAGTGATAGATGGAACGACCGATCATTACGCCGTTGACTTTTTGCAGAATTTCATTGTACTTGGCATGTTCATCCAGCCCACCATTCAGTACGAATGTGCAGTCTGGATATTCATTTTTCAATCTGTAAACAAATTCGTAGTTTAGAGGTGGTACTTCACGATTTTTTTTTGGCGATAATCCCTTTAAAACTGCTATGCGGGCATGAACTATAAAAGTTTTGCATCCTGCATCACGGATCGTCCCAACAAATCGAGATACAAAATCGTAGCTATCTGACTCATCAACCCCCAACCGATGTTTAACTGTTACCGGAATGTTTGTAGCGTTTCGCATCGCATCGACGCAGTCGGCGACTAGTTTAGGCTCTAACATAAGAGACGCGCCGAAGTTCCCCTTTTGAACTCGTTCAGATGGACAACCGCAATTCAGGTTGATTTCGTCGTAACCCCATTGTGCGGCTAGTGTCGCGCATTGTCGCAGTTCTGCTATCGAGCTACCACCTAATTGAAGCGCGAGCGGATGTTCTTCACAAGAAAAGTCTAAATGTCGTTTACGATCACCAAAAATAATTGCCCCAGTAGTGACCATCTCGGTGTAGAGCATCGCTCGAGGTGCAAATAATCTAAATAAAAAACGACAATGCTTATCTGACCAGTCAAGCATAGGTGCTGTACAGAGTTTATGCGTATCGTTAATTTTTTGATTCATCGTGCATGATTACGTTTCAGATTATCGCTATTTATTAATAATTGGTTGAAGCAATCGAGAGCCTAAGCGTTTTAATTCGAACATGCACCTGGAGGCAGCGCGACATAACAATGGCATGTGACCTCTAGTTCATTCGGTTACAGGGCCTCATTGGTTTGCGATAACACTTTGTTTTTGCTCGCCCAAGCCATCGATACCAAGCCGCATCTCGTCCCCGATTTTGAGGAAAACTGGATCAGGTTTAACCCCCATACCTACCCCTGGTGGAGTGCCTGTAGAAATAACATCTCCAGGCTGCAAGGTTACAAAGTAAGAAAGGTAAGAAATTAATTTTTCAATACCAAATATCATGGTGCTAGTGTTGCCGGTTTGCATTCTTTTACCGTTGAGATCTAACCACATCGCCAAGTTATGGGGATCAGGAATTTCATCTTTTGTAACTAACCATGGACCGACCGGTGCAAAGGTGTCGAAACTCTTTCCCTTTGACCATTGACTCCCGTGCTCCAGTTGCCACTCACGTTCAGACACATCGTTACAAATGGTATACCCAGCTACGTACGATAGTGCATCTGACTCTTCGACATTCCTTGCTGTTTTACTAATTACGACAGCTAATTCAACTTCCCAATCTCCTTTAACAGACTTATTTGGAAGAATGACGTCATCATTGGGCCCATTGAGTGCGCTAATAGCTTTCATAAAAACGACGGGTTCGGTCGGAATAGGCATATTTGATTCTTTGGCGTGATCAGAATAATTGAGTCCAATGCAAATGAGTTTAGGTGTTCCGTTAATGGGTATACCAAAGCGTGGGCTACCCGACACCTCGGGCAAGGTATCTAGATCCAAATTTTTTAGTTCATCGAGTCCCCCGCGGCCCAGAAATGCTCCATCAATATCCGGAATGACATTAGATAAATCTCGAATCCGTCCATCTGTATCTATTACGCCAGGCTTCTCTGAGCCAAAGTCTCCATACCGTACGAGTTTCATTTGGATTTTCCTTTTATTTTAAATTTAAATAGTGATGCCGCCGTCAATCGTTATTGTTTGTCCTGTCATAAATTTAGATTCATCTGAAGCAAGATAAACCGCTATATTAGCAATTTCCTCCGGCGTTCCGAGACGTTTCATCGGTTGACGGTTTACAAAATTCTTTCGAGCAATCTCGATATCTCCTGTTGCTGCCATCCGTTCCGAAAGACTGGGGGTATCAATAGTGCCAGGACAGATTGCATTTACTCTGATTCCCGCTGCTACATAATCGGCTGCTATTGACTTAGTTAGTCCGATGACGGCAGCTTTTGTGGCCCCATAAGCAAATCGATTAACGAAGCCTTTGATTGAACTTGCCACTGAAGCGATATTTATAATACTGCCATTTTTTCTAGCTAAGAGCTGTGGCAGAAAGGATTGATTGATCATGAACATACTTTTTACATTCATATCGAAGGCGAAAGACCAATCCTTTTCGCTACATTCTAAAATGGTACCGTGATGCACATACCCGGCACAGTTGAGAATTACTTCCACGTCTTTAAATTCATTTGCGATAGCGCGAATGGCGTGTTGGTCTAAGACATCCAGTGTCCTTGTTTTCACGCCGCTAATATTTTCTAGTTCTTCAAGTTTCTTCTCATTGATATCTGTTGCAATCACTGTTGCGCCTGCTTCAGCAAAAGCTATTGCTGAGGCTCGGCCGATACCCTGGGCGCTAGCGGTAACAAATATCGTTTTTCCATCAAGTCGGTTAGAGGGCATAGGACGTTCCATTTAATTCTTTAGATATCTTCATTTTGCCATAGAATTGTGAAAGATCTGCCCTTCTATCAATCGCCCATCAACTCAACTTATGAATGCTTGCATTGAGTTGCTCGGGTGTATACTACGGATAGAAGACGTGTTTGTGCTGCCATATTTGGAGTCCTTTGGCTCTGCATAAGAACTTAACTAAATATCGAGGAGTGGCTTTATGCTTCAAACAGCGGACCTAACAATAAGACTTAATGCTGCGGATGATGTTGTGATCGCCAGAACAGAGTTGCCGCAAGGCACAGAAGTTTTGAAAGAAAAAATACGGACTACAGGCGTCATACCTGCTGGCCATAAGGTCGCAACGAGAGCGCTCCACGTTGGCGATTCTGTTAGGCGATATAACCAGATTATTGGGTTCGTGGTTCAACCTATAGCTCCGGGCGATCATGTCCATGTGCACAATTTGGCAATGGGTGATTTTGAGCGGGACTATGCTTTTTGTGAAGATTTTGTACCTACCGAATTAAATCCTAATCCTGCGACTTTTATGGGTATTGAGCGCTCAGATGGCAGGGTAGCAACTCGTAATTATTTGGGTGTTGTTTCTAGTGTGAATTGTTCAGCACACGTATGTCGTTTGATAGCAAAATTTTTTAGTGATGAGTTTCTATCTGATTACCCAAATATCGATGGTATCGTACCAATACATCATCGAACCGGTTGCGGCATGGGGGCCGAGGGTGAGCCTATTGAATATCTAAGACGTACGCTCGGTGGGTATGCGATTCATCCAAACTTTTATTCAACATTGCTTATTGGTTTGGGATGTGAGGCAAATCAGATTAACAATTTATTGGCGGCTCAAGGATTGACCCGCAGCGATCGACTTAAAGCTTTTACTATTCAGGAGGTGGGAGGAACGCGAAAAACTGTTCAGCAGGGTATCGATATGATTAAGGAAATGCTGCCAGATGCGAATAAAATTGAGCGGAAACCAGCATCAGCTAGTCATCTGATACTTGGGCTTGAGTGTGGTGGCTCGGACGGGTATTCTGGTATTTCCGCTAACCCTGCACTTGGCGCAGCGGCAGATCTATTAGTTCAGAATGGTGGTACTGCAATCTTGAGTGAAACGCCTGAGATTTATGGTGCGGAGCATTTATTGACGCGAAGGGCTGCATCGAAGGAAGTTGGGGAAAAATTGGTTGAGCGAATTAAATGGTGGGAGGATTACACCACCAAGCTCGGTGGCGAGATGAATAATAACCCATCACCCGGAAATAAGGCTGGTGGGCTAACAACTATTTTAGAAAAATCACTCGGCGCGGTCGCGAAAGGTGGCACCCAAAGCATGGTGGATGTGTATCAATATGCAGAGCAAGTAACCGCTAAGGGTTTTGTGTTTATGGATACTCCTGGTTACGATCCAGTTTCTGTGACAGGTCATGTTGCCGGCGGTGCAAATATTGCGTGCTTTACAACAGGAAGAGGGTCGGCATATGGCTGTAAACCTTCTCCAAGTATTAAGTTGTCAACGAACACTGCTCTATTTAATAAGCAAGAGGACGATATGGATATCAACTGCGGCTCCATTGTTGATGGCACCGCGTCAATCGAGCAGGTGGGTCAAGAGATTTTTGATCGCATACTCGAAGTGGCATCTGGAGATCAATCTAAAAGTGAGCAATGGGGATATGGTGAGGACGAATTTGCTCCGTGGGTTCTAGGCCCTACGATGTAGGTAATTTTACTTTTTAGTGGATAGAAGATAGATGAGTGATGATTTTGGAGCTAAAAACTGGAGTGAACAATTCCAGAAATTATTGAACCCGCTCGGAATACCTATGCCTGGATTGGGCCAACCGACGATAGATCCAGATGAAATCGAAAAAAAGATTGCGGAACTGCGTGTTGTCGAGAATTGGTTGAAAACGAATGCCGGTATGTTAGAAATGACGATAAAGACTTTAGAAATGCAAAAGGCGGCGTTAGAAGCTATGCAGGCATCTGCAGATACAGTTAAGTCCTCTGAAAATAATCGGGCAAAGAAAAAAAAGAAGTAGTTACTGTGACTATTGGAGATTAGCTACGCGATTCTTAGAGGTAAAGTTTGGAAGCGCTCTATATCGGGAGATGCTCAAATTACGAGAGCAAGAGCTTAGGATACCGATCGGTTTATCCTTGACTGAGCGCGACCTTGAGACTGAGGAATCACAACACCATTTTGGTATGTTTAATACTCATGAGCAGTTATGCGCATGTTTAGTGTTATTGGTTGAGAAACGAAATGAGCGATATCAATTGCGACAAATGGTCGTTAAGCCGAACTATAGGGGGACCGGTATTGGTCGTTTACTGTACGAAAAAGTGGAGTCCTGGTGTCTTAAATTAGGTGCTCATCAAATTCAGCTTAATGCCCGAGTATCGGCTAAAGATTTTTATGGAAAGTTAGGCTTTAGTGAATTTGGTGTCGAATTTGATCACATCACTCTTCCCCACATTAAGATGATAAAAGTGCTGTAGATATCACGTTATCGTCTGAATCAAAAAAATTTTCAATTTTAAGGAAAGAATAATTAATGGATGAACAACTTCGCCGCTCGGCACTTCGCTACCACAGGTACCCAACTCCTGGAAAGCTCTCTATCAACGCGACAAAGGGATTAACAAATCAACGAGATCTCGCGTTAGCTTATTCGCCGGGGGTCGCTGCTGCTTGTGAAGAAATAGTGAGCGATTCTACCAATGTTGATCTCTATACGGGACGGGCGAATTTGATTGGTGTAGTTACAAATGGTAGTGCGGTACTTGGACTTGGTGCGATTGGTCCGCTCGCAGCAAAGCCGGTTATGGAGGGCAAGGCTGTTCTTTTTAAAAAATTCGCGGGTATTGATGTATTTGACTTAGAAATTAACGAGGATGATGAGGAACAGTTAATTAAAATTATTGCCTCATTAGAGCCGACATTTGGCGGTATTAATTTAGAGGATATTAAAGCACCGGAATGTTTCCGAATTGAGCAGGAGCTTAGAGGGAAAGTTAATATCCCCGTATTCCATGATGATCAGCATGGAACTGCAATAATTGTTGCCGCCGCTTTTTTAAATGCTTTAGAGGTCGTTGGTAAGGACATAAAAGAGGTCAAAGTCGTTTGTTCGGGCGCGGGCGCGGCAGCGCTTGCTTGCCTGAAACTCCTGGTCGAAGTTGGCTTACCAAACAGTAATATTTACGTCGCCGACATACATGGCGTCGTATACCAGGGACGAGAAATTGAGATGGATGAAATTAAGGCTCAATTTGCTCAGAATACCAAGGACAGAAGTTTGACTGATTTAATGGCTGATGCAGATGTTTTCCTTGGTTTGTCTGCCGCTAACGTGTTAAGTGAAGACGCGATTAAGTGTATGAGTAAAAATCCAGTGATTCTCGCGTTGGCAAATCCTGATCCAGAGATTCATCCAGAGATTGTGCGACAGGCTAGGCCTGACGCGATAATGGCGACAGGTCGCTCTGATTATCCAAACCAGGTTAATAATGTCTTGTGTTTCCCATTTATATTTCGTGGAGCACTTGATGCTGGCGCTACTGAAATTAATGATGAAATGAAGCTGGCTGCCGTTAAGGCGATTGCCGAGCTTGCCAGAGAGGAGCAATCAGATGTTGTAGCCATGGCTTATGAGAATCTGGAAATGAAGTTTGGTCCGACTTACTTTATTCCAAAACCATTTGATCCGAGGTTGATAGTGCGTATTGCTCCTGCTGTTGCCGAGGCGGCAATGAAAAGTGGCGTATCCACGAGGCCGATACTCGATTTTGACGCATATAGAGATCGACTAACACAGTTTGTTTATCATTCTGGAATCATCATGAAGCCGGTATTTTTGGCGGCAAAGCAAAATCCACAACGGGTAGTTTACTGCGAGGGTGAGGATGAGAGGGTGTTGCGCGCGGTTCAGATTGTTGTTGATGAAGGTCTTGCAAGACCGATACTGATTGCGAGACCGCATGTTCTAGCGGATAGAATAGAAAAGGCAGGACTAAGAATTAAAGCTCATCGTGACTTTGAGTTACTGGACCCAAATGCTGATCCTAGGATTGAGGGTTATTGGAAACAGTATTATCAAATTATGCAGCGCAAAGGTATTTCTGAAGAATATGCTACTCGGGAGGCTTCGCGCAGAACCACGCTGATCGGTGCCCTGATGGTCAAGAACAACGACGCTGATGCAATGCTCTGCGGCACCATTGCAAATTTTGACATACACCTTCGTTACATTAATGAAGTAATTGGTTTACGTAAAAGTGTGAGCCGCTATGCCACGATGAATGTTTTGATTCTTCCAGGAAGAACTATTTTTGTGTGTGACACTTACGTGAATATTAACCCTAATGCGGAGGAGATCGCAGATATTACGCTACTGGCTGCTGAGGAGGTCAGACGTTTTGGTGTAGAGCCCAATATCGCTTTATTGTCACATTCTAATTTCGGTACATCAAAAGATGCTTCAGCGCAAAAAATGTCATTAGCTAGAGAAATAATTATTAAGCGAGATTCCACGCTGAAAGTGGAGGGTGAGATGCACGGTGATGCCGCTTTGGACGAAAAAATCCGTCAGCGGATTTTTCCTAACGCTCAGATCTCGGGTGAGGCTAATTTGTTGGTAATGCCGAATCTCGATGCGGCAAATATTGCTTTTAACTTAATGAAGGTTACCGCTGGAGAGGGGATCACGGTCGGTCCAATACTGCTTGGTCCCGAAAGAGTAGTCCATGTTCTGACTCCAACTGCAACCGTTAGGAGACTGGTGAATATGTCAGCACTTTGCTCTGTTGACGCAATTACAAATCGATAAACTTGTAACTAGTTTGTGGGCTGCTGACTTAAATCTTCAATTGGGACATTCTCCCAATCGAATGATCCGTTTGTTGGCTTGAGTCCCGCAAGTTCTCGAGCCGCATTAATCGCATCTATGGATTTTTCCTCTTCACCTCTAAAACAAAACTGTTTAGCCCGAAGAATTCGCTCTGATAGAAGGTGATTTTCATGAGAGGTGAATGTCTTTCCAATTAAATCGTCTCCTAGTATACGAATTTCTGACGAGCAACCAGCATTACTGTTTTGCTGACAACTAATAATGATCAGACCCGTGGCAAATGCTATTTTTAGATAATTTTGGGTATGCATAGATTCAGTATTTATATATATCTTGATTGAAATCTGGTTTTAAGTTTCTGATTAGGATTGTGTAATACTATTGAGGTTCAAATTTAATTCACACTACATAGGAAGCTTTTTCATTGCTTACTCGTTCCGCTATTACGGAAAAATTAGCACTATTTAAGCCTATTAGCGATTTAAGTGATGAGGCATCCTTTCGGTATCCAGCGGATGAAAGCCCTATCCCCGCAGCAGTATTGATTCCGATTGTTCACCGCCACGGTAGCCTATCCATCTTGTTGACAAAGCGGACCACGCACTTAAAACATCATGCGGGGCAAGTTAGTTTTCCTGGAGGACGCGTCTCGGAAGAAGATAATGGTAGACAATTTACAGCACTTAGGGAGACAGAGGAGGAAATTGGGTTGAGGCTGGATGAATCTTCATTGATAGGCAAGCTTCCCGAATATGATATTCGAACAGGGTTTAGGGTCACTCCCATAGTCGGTTGGATAGAGTCTCCCTTTGACTGCACCATAGATCCTTATGAAGTAGAGTCGATATTTGAAGTACCCATGGAGTTAGTTTTAGGCCTAGAGAATTACGAGATGTCATCTAATTTTAGTGGGTTAGAGCTACGCTATTATTATCGTCTTCCTTACCAAGGCTATGAAATATGGGGCGCTACAGCTGGGATGTTACGTAATTTGGCGACGGCTCTTATTGAGGTATAGGTCAAATGAAATATCCCGTGACCGCTGCTATCCGATTTTTGAAAAGTCAGGGCGTTAAATATACGGAGCATTTATACACCTATGAAGATCGTGGTGGGACAGCTGTATCTTCTCGTGAATTGGGCATATCGGAGCACGTGGTTGTTAAGACCCTCATTATGCAGACTGAGGATGACAAACCACTAGTTGTTCTCATGCACGGCGATAAGAAAGTGTCCACAAAAGGGCTTGCAAGGATCGTTGGCGTGAAAAGCGTTAGACCCTGCGACCCCAAAGTCGCGAATAAACATTCTGGGTATGTCGTGGGTGGTACTTCTCCTTTTGGCACGCGGAAGGTGATGCCGATTTACATTGAAAAATCTATCTTTGATTTATCTGAAATTTATGTCAACGGAGGAGCGAGAGGCTTCTTAGTTTGCTTATCACCTCAGATTTTGATGGATCTACCCAATGCTATTCCGGTGAGTGTTGCAATTGAAAGTTTATCGAAGACCTTTTAGGCGTATTTTATTTACCATTAACCTCAACTATAAAATCTAGAATTTCGCCATGTCGATGAACCGAGATTGTAATTTTATCCCCATTCTTAAAATTATCCATGATCCCTTGATAATTGCTGACGGATTCCACTGAGTTTCCATTGATTTTAGTAATGATGTCGCCGGGTACAATGACGCCGTCAGACCTAAGTCTTGCTGCTTCAAGTCCGGCTTTTGCGGCAGGCGAGCCCGGAGAAATGCGAAGAATCGCAACTCCATTAATACCCATCGTGCGCGTAATACGTCTGTTGAGACCTGGATCGAAATGAATACCAATACTTGGGGGAGTATATTTTTTATATTGTATTAATTGAGGTACCACTCGATTAATGGTATCCACTGGCACCGCAAATCCAATTCCTGCTGAGGCACCGGAGGGACTGAATATCGCGGTATTAATACCAATTAATCGTCCAGCAGAATCAAGAAGGGGGCCGCCGGAATTTCCTGGATTAATCGCTGCATCTGTCTGAATTAAATGTTCTATGTTCTGTCCGCCGTCAGTACTTAAACTGCGATTTAGCGCAGACACAATACCGGTAGTCAGTGTCCAGTCTAAACCGAACGGATTACCAATCGCATATACTTTTTGCCCTACTTTTAAGTCTTCGCTTTCTCCGATTGGAATAGGCGGAGGCGCCTGATTGAGAACTGTTATTTTTAGGACTGCAAGATCATGCGAGGGACTAACTCCAACCAGTGAGTCCTTATAATCTCTTCCGTCTTCGAGTCTGACAGTTGCTTCACTACTGCCTTTGATTACATGAAAGTTCGTTATTAAGTGACCGTGAGCATCCCAGATTAAACCAGATCCAGTGCCGCTGGGTACGGAGAAGGTATTTCGTGTCCAAAAGTCTCTTACCCGTTGTTTCGTGCTGATAAACACTACTGATTTTTTTGATTTTTCAAAAATAGATATTGTCGAGGTCTCTTCATTAGTCAGTGGACCTCTTGAAGATATTGGCCGGGGCTCGATTTTATTTGGGTCACTAGCGGCGTTGAGATACACCAAGCCCCCCGTTACGCAAATTACACACAGTATAAGGATCGTAGAGAGTGGCGACCGAGCGTTATCTTGATCGTTAAGTGACATATCCGAATGACTTGAGTGAATTAACTTTTATTTTTTTTTAGTGTTTCTAAGAGGCTATCTATTCTGTGATGATTTTCATCTGATCCTATGTACGTTCGAAATAACCATTCTTGTATACGCATACTACTATCGAGATCTTGATTTAAAATTTGATGCGAGAGTTGTTTTGTTTCAACCAAGGTTTGTCTGTCGAACTGTGACATGTCAGATGCGATTTTGAGGACGTTCTTTAAAAGCTCACCATTAGGATAAATATTATTAACGTAACCTATGAGCTTTGCTTCCGAGGCATCATAAATACGGCCAGTTAACGTTAACTCTTTCGCCCTACCTAGACCGATAATGCGCCATAGAGGGTCTAATATGGGAGTCAGAGACAGCGCTATTTCACGCTGTCCAAATTTAGCTCTATCGGAGGCATAGCGAAAGTCGCACATCATAGTTAGATCGAAGCCCCCTGCAATAGCTGCGCCTCCAACTGCACAAATTACCGGGAGCGGACAAAATAATATGGAGCGGTAAGTTTCGTGAAACAATGCGGTATAGGATTCGTTATTAATTTTTTCGAGTTTTCGTATTTCATTTAAGTCAAAACCTGCTGAAAAATACTGCTCCCCTCCGGTTAAGACTATTACGTGTATTTCGGTATTTAGAGGAATTGATTGAAATGCTTGTGTGATTTCAGTTAGAACCTCTGGTGAGAGTGCGTTACGTTTCTCAGGACGGTGGATTGTCACTGTCGCGACTCTTTGATTAAGGTCGATATTTAGGTATTGATAATTTAATAAATCCATAAGAACTTGATTGGTTTAATAATAACGGTGCTCGTTACTACGCTCTAAGCCACTCCTGTTTAGTTTCTGAGTAAATGCTGAATTGTTAATAACAAATGTATACTGCTCTATATCTTGGCATAATTCAGAAAACTTTTTCAAAAGCTTAGGGCATTGATGGCGTGGAATTCTTGGTAATTATTGTGGCGGCAATTGTTGGGTGGGTTTTTGCTGATCTATTTAATAAGGCTAACCTATCAAAAGATAGGTTGTTTGATCAATTTATAGAGTCTGATCTTTTCTCGAAGAGTCCCTGGCAATCGTTGGTTTTTTTGGTTACTACATGGTTCGGAGTCTTATTGATAATGTGGGCTACGAAACAACTCATATTCCAAAATAGCCCGCCGTTATTGTTCCTGCTAGAAATCTTAGTACTGGCCCTGATGTTTAATATGTTTGACGTGCGAGAGGTAAGCTCGAATATTGAAGCTACAGAGGCCGCTCGACAAAAAGATTTGTCTGGGAGTGTCGCCACACTTTTTTCAGTCACTACATCGAGAATTTTTAGTGTGATATTTTGGTATTGCATAACGCCAGGACTATCTGGCGCCATATTCTTCTTTATTATTTTAAGTATATCTAAAGCGCTCATCAAGGGTAACCTACTAGCTGTTTTTGCATCTAACGAGCTTGTGGTGCGTGGATACTCAGCGCTTGTTTGGGTGCCCCATAAAATCCTAGTTTTCACGTATGCTTTCGTTGGGGATTTTGAGGCAGCACTAAGATGCTGGCGGATTCAGGGGCGCCAATCTGGACTCGGTTTGTGGTCGGACTTGTTATCTGCTAGTGGAGGGGCCCTTAATGTTCAGCTTGGGGGCGTGGGATCGGTCGGTCCAGAAAAAATTTATAAACCTGTCTTTGGAGTCCCAGGAAATATCGTAGACAAAGATACAATCCCAAGAGTCATCGGATTTTTCACAAGAAGTTTTCTATTATGGGTTGTGGTAATTTTTGTATTGAATGTTTGGGTTAGCCGCTGAGTTAAAGTACGTTTTTCTCTAAACTCTAGTGTTGTATTTCAAACAGTATTTTTTTATATTCATTCCATCTGCTAAGGTTAATACGATTATCGTGAACGGCATTAATAACGTTACAGTTTGGTTCGACAGTATGTGTGCAGTTAGCGAACTGGCACTGATTGAGGTGTACTCTAAAGTCAGAGAAATAGTTGGCTAAATGTTGTGGTTCGATATGCTTCAATCCGAAGGATTGTAATCCTGGACAATCAATTAGAGACGTAGTCTCGTCTAGTTTATATAGTTGGGCATGGGTCGTTGTATGTCTTCCTGTGTGGAGTTTCGCTGAAATTGACGCGGTTCTAGCGTGTGCGGTAGCGATGATATTGTTGACAATCGTTGACTTCCCAACTCCTGATTGCCCAACGAGTACGACACGTTCATTTTTAATAATTTTCAATATTGCGTGTGTATTGGTAATGGCTGAAACGTCGATAGGTTCATAACCAAGATGCGAGTATTCTGCAATGAACTGCTTAATTAAAGACGTTAAACCTAGATCTGATTTATTAACGAGTATCCTGGCTTTAATACCTTGCTGCTCAGCCGCGATTAAGCAACGTGTCGTTAAAGAATGGTTAATGGGCAAATCAGTAGCGACCACCATAACAAGCATCGTAACATTGGCTGCTATGAGTTTTTGTTTGTAGGTGTCTGACCGATAGAAAATTGATGAGCGGTCATCGACTTCCATGATCCTGCCCTCGGATCCCGATACGCTGATTACACATTCGTCCCCACAGGCGTATTTTGTTGCTTTCCCTTTGGGGTAGCCCAAAACCATAGAACCGTCCGCTAGTTCTACAGCGTAGTGCCTACCATGAGCCGATGTTATGGTCCCCTTTTTTTTAAGCGAATCAGGTTTCAAGCGTGTGGGTAATTTACTTTACAGGCGCTATAGAAATCCATAATTGCCTACATCTACAGATCAAAAAGGTGATCAACCTTAGCCGCGCAAATAAAATCGTTTTCGCTTAAACCATTAATCGCGTGAGTAGTATAGGTCACGTTACATGTGTTATACCCGACAGAGATATCTGGATGATGATCTTCTCGATGTGAGATCCAAGCCAGCGCATTTACAAAGGCTAAGGTCTGATGGTGGTTTTTAAATTCGTAGGTTTTATTAATTCTGTCATTCATGTAATTCCAGCCTTCTAAACCGTTTAGCATCAGTTTCACTTGGGTTTCGGGAATAGGGTCGACGCCTCCTTCACAAGGCTTACATTTTTGTCTTACAAGATTCTCAGTAATTTTATTCATATGTATATTTGATATCTGCGTGTTAATTCATGGATGCCTCAAGCCTAGAAATCCGCGCTGAAGCAGGAGGGTGAGAGTCATAGAAGGCTGAATATAATTTATCCGGCGTTAATGTTGATGAATTGTCTTTGTAAAGTTTAATAAGTGCTTTGATCAGTTCGTTCGCTGGCGCCTGCTGTGCAGCATAAGCATCTGCCTCAAATTCATTTTTTCTAAGATACGCAGCAAAGACTGGCCGAAATAAAAACAAAAATGGTGGCAAACCAAAATAAAATGCAGCCAGGAGCATTGCTGAAGAACCAAAAGCGTCAAGATTGAGCCCTTCATGCACGAAAGCCGACTGTTGAAGTACGCCTAACAGTCCAAAGAATAATAAACTGACGAGCACCATGAAGCATGTGAGTTTTAAAACATGTCGTAACTTAAAGTGCCCTAACTCATGCGCTAATACGGCCTCAATTTCATCGGCGCTATGCTTATTGATAAGCGTGTCAAAAAATACAATTCTTTTTGATTTGCCGAATCCAGTGAAATATGCATTCCCGTGGCTGCTTCGGCGGCTACCATCCATTACAAATAACCCACTTGACTGGAAACCGCATTTTTTGAGTAATCCTTCGATACGTTCTTTTAAGCTATCGTTTTCGAGTGGTGAGAACTTATTAAACATCGGCGCTAGAACTGTTGGAGAGATGTACTGGATAAAAAACCAGAACGAAACTGCAAGAAGCCATGCATACCACCACCAGTTTATACCTGCTGTTTCCATGACCCATAACAAACCTGCAATGAACATTGACCCAATAACTGCAGTTACAATCATTCCGATAACAAGGTCTTTAACAAAAAGTGAGATTGACATTTTGTTAAAACCAAATTTTTCTTCAAGGATAAATGTCTTGTATAGATCAATCGGTAATTGCACTGCTGTAATCAATAGTCCAAGGAGCCCAAAAAAAATTAAGCCAGATAAAATGTTGCCTTGCGATATCAACGTAGATTTCTCGAAGAGCCAATTTAATATGCCTCCAAATGTTAGCGCCAGTAGTAAGATGGTCTCGACAGCAGTCGATACATTCGAAAGCTTCATTTTTGCCACTGTGTAATGCGCGGCTTTTTGGTGAGCGTCTAGGGAGATATCCTCAGAAAATGCCTTAGGCACTTTGCCTTCGTGCGATTTTACTGTTGTTATTTGGCGCCATGAGAGCCAGAGTTTTATGGTTGCAGCCGACAATACGAAGAAAAGGAATATGTAGGAAAATGCGTTGCTCATCATATTTTTTAAAGAATTATTAGAGATTAAATAGTTTATCGAAGAATACCGTTGTGAATGATCGTTATAATCATGATTATGCCTCAAAGCGCTGAAAATTTAATTTGGTTAGATATGGAGATGACTGGGCTCAGGCCAGAGCATGATCACATTATTGAACTTGCAATGGTAGTAACCGACTCCGACTTAAATATAGTCGATGAGGGAGAGGTCTGGGTAGTGCATCAATCGGATGATATTATCGATCAGATGGATAATTGGAATACTAGCACCCACAGCAAAAGCGGGCTCATAGAACGCGTTAAGGCGTCTGCTCTTGACGAAGTTGACGTTGAACATTCAGCGCTTAAATATATGAAGAAATTCGTGTCAGAAAATTCCACTCCCATGTGTGGGAATACTATTTGCCAAGACAGACGCTTTATGGCGAGATGGATGCCACAATTAGAATCTTACTTTCATTACCGTAATCTTGATGTGTCTACGCTGAAGGAGTTAGCGAAGCGGTGGAAGCCAGAGGTAGTTAAGGGCTTGGTCAAACATGGAAAGCATGAGGCTTTAGCGGATGTGTACGAATCTATCGAAGAGCTCAGATTCTATAGAGAACATTTTATTTCTGGCTAGCTCGGTATTTGGACAATTTAATGCGCTCCAATAGATTTGAATTCGGTGTAATGCTCTCGCTCTCTACATTTTCTTCGTCTAATTGTTTTTCAATAACTTTTGCTAAAGATTTCCCAAGTTCAACGCCCCATTGATCAAATGAATTGATATTCCAGATTAATCCTTGGACGAATACTTTGTGTTCGTACAATGCGAGCAAGCTACCTATTGATGATGCGTTAAGTTCGTCTAACAAAATGACGTTTGATGGCCGGTTACCTTCAATGACTCGCGACTGTTTTGCTTGACCTGAAGATTCTTGTTTTTGACTGCCAAATGCTAACGCTTCGATTTGAGCGAGACAATTAGCAAGTAACGATTTTTCGCTTTCATCACCTTCTATAGTCGTTATAACGCCTATGAAATCGCATGGTGTGATTGTCGGACTCTGGAGAAGATGTTGGGCGAAGCTGTGCTGAAAGTTTGTACCACGTGAGCCCCAAATTATGGGAGAGGTGTTGTACTTGATATTTTTTTCTGATCTGTCTGTCATCTTTCCATTACTCTCCATCTCAAGTTGTTGAAGATATTCTGGAAATATTGCAAGTCTCTCGGCATAAGGGAGTATTGCTTGAGCGGAGTACCCTTTGAAGTTGATATGCCAAATCCCTGTTAGCGCAAGTAAAATCGGCAAATTTTTGTCATTAGGAGCGCTTTTGAAGTGCAGATCCATATCCTCAGCACCTTTTAATAGCGCTTTAAATTGTTGGAATCCCAGTCCTAAAGAAATGGGTAGTCCCACCGCCGACCATAGGGAATATCTGCCGCCAACCCAATCCCAGAACTCAAAAATATTTTTTGGTTGAATTCCAAATTTTTTTGCAGCACGTGGATTTGCTGTGGTCGCTATGAAGTGATGTGTGATCGCATTTTGCTCATCGATATTAAGGTTCTTGCACAGCCATGTTAATGCCGTGCTGGCGTTCGTCATGGTCTCTGCTGTTGTAAAAGTCTTCGATGCGACAATAAAAAGTGTTCGAGCTGGATTTGTGCCGTTCAGTTTCGAATCTAGATCTGATTCGTCGATATTAGATACGAATAGTATCCGAGGGTCTTCGCTCTTCTTGAGAGCGTTATAGATCAATTTCGGTCCTAAATCTGAGCCGCCAATACCGATATTAATTACTGTGTCAATTTGCTCACCGGTTGCCCCAAAGAGTTTTCCAGACCTGAATGTATCTGTGAGATGTTGCATTTGCTCTAGGTTCGCGTGAACTGACTTTCTGATGTCATCCAACGGCCCATCGGGATCAGTTTTCTCACTTGATCGAAGCGCTGTGTGTAAGACCGCTCTATTTTCGGAAATATTAATTTTTTTCCCAGAAAACATAGCGTTAATTTGGTCGCTTACGTGAGCTTGGTCACAGAGACTCAAAAGTAATGATTTAATCCGTTTATCGATTTGGTTGCGAGAACAGTCGAGATAAAGTCCATTTAGCTCTAGCGAATGTTGTGTGCTGCGACTTGGGTCTTCTCTAAAGAGCTCCTCTATCGTACTGAGTTTCGTATCTTCTCCGAGTTGCTCAAGTTTTTTCCAAGAGTCTGATGTGTGAAGTCTGGGCATAGAATAAGAATGTATTTAATGTTATTCAAGAATCAATACTATTTAAAAAGTAACGTAACTGTATCAAAAAGTATGTTGATAGGACTTGAATCGCTATGATTAACAATTCGTCTTCATAAAAAAACCCCTATCTAAAAGGATAGAGGTTTGTGAGAGAAGTTACGTGTTGTTTAGCTTTTCTTTTTACTTTTTGTTGCTTTACTGCCTGAGGCTAAGGTTGTGTTAACTGCGTCTTGAGCCTGTTGTTGGACTTTAGCCGCATTATCAAATGTTTGATTTGCGAAAGACATCGCTGTTTTGATGGCGGACGCCATAATCGGTCCCCCAGGGAACGCATTTTTTTCAAGTGCATCCAGATTTTCAGCGATCGCTAAATTAGTTTCTGTAACGGTCGCCTCAAATATTTTGGAAATTTCATTATTCGCTTTATTAACGATATCTGCACCTGCTTTCCAATAGCTGGTCACCTCATCTAAGTTTGGTTGAAGTGTCGCTTGGAGATCTTCTAATGACTTGACGTCTTTTAATTGCACCACTGTAGCTGTTGTTTGGGTAACTTTGCTTGAGCTTTCCTTGAGGGCTGCCATGTTTAATTCGATAAACTCGCTGCCCGTTGATGTTCCAATCGCATTGAGTTGAGAGAGCTTTGCTAATGTTTTCTCTTGTGCCACCGAGAATTGATCAAATGTTGTGGTCATGTTCTAGTGCCTCCGGTAATTGTAAGTTGATATTGTTGCAACGCATCAAATTATCGACTATTTTAGTTGAGTGGAGGTATTTGTCAACTATTATATAAAAATTAGGTTTAATTTTTTATCATTATAATCATGAAGTTATAAATTTTCGTATAAAACCTGTACAAACTAGGCCAGTGTAGTTTAGGAGTTGCAGTGCAATGTGTGTGAGTACACACTTTGCTTTAAAACTTTTTTAATACAAAGAAATTAAAAAATATTATTATGAGGGAGGAATTGGTTACACGCTTTTGAATATAGCGGCAATCCCTTGCCCACCACCAATGCACATTGTGATCAGGGCGTGCTGTCCTTTAATCCGATTAAGCTCGTAGAGCGCTTTGATCGTAATAATCGCTCCAGTCGCTCCCACTGGGTGTCCAAGTGCAACAGCTCCTCCGTTTGGATTTGTTTTTAACGGATCGAACTTCAGGCTTTGAGAGACTGCGCAGGCCTGAGCTGCGAAGGCTTCATTAGACTCTACAATATCAATATCACTGATCTCTAAATTGCCCCTCTCTAACGCAGACTTGACCGCGGGTATAGGACCGAGCCCCATAACTCTCGGATCAACACCGGCATGACCGTAACTGACCAGCTGGGCCAGAGGCTTAATCCCACGTCGCTCAGCCTCTTCCTTGTCCATCAATACGAGTGCTGCTGCGCCATCGTTAATGCCCGAAGCATTCCCAGCTGTAACCGTGCCGTCCTTCTTAAAAACGGCCCGTAATTTGGCTAGATTCTCTAAGGAAACATCTTCCCGAACATGCTCATCTGTATCAAAGGTCACCGTAGCTCGCCCTTTTTTAACCTCGATAGGTAATATTTGTTCTTTGAATAGGCCATTTTGGATAGCACGGCTAGCTCTTTGATGCGATTCGAGCGCAAATTTGTCTTGTACCTCACGTCCAAGTTCGTATTCTGAGGCAATGTTTTCGGCAGTTACGCCCATATGCATTCCTTCGAAAGGATCAGAAAGGGCTCCAACCATAGAGTCCACGATAGCCTGGTCGCCCATTTTTGCTCCCCATCGAGCAGAAGGTAACCAGTAGTTGGATCGGCTCATAGATTCGCCGCCCCCTGCAACAGCGATTTTCGCATCTCCCAGTTGGATCATTTGCGCGGCAGTGACAATTGCTTGTAAGCCTGTGCCGCATAGTCTATTCAAGGTCAATGCCGGAACCTCCTTAGGAATTCCACCATTCATGCTGGCTACTCTGGCAAAATACATGTCCTTTGGTTCTGTGTGAATAACATTTCCAAAAACAACGTGACCCACGTCTTTAGATTCAATTTTAGCTCTTGATAATGCCTCTTTGATGCATTGCGCGGCTAGGTCAGTTGGCGGAATATCTTTGAGAGAACCACCATAGTCTCCGATTGCTGTTCTAACACCGGATACAACAACCACTTCTCTCACGTCTGCCATTTTATTCCCCTGTTAAGTAGTTTTCGCAGCAACACCTGAGATTTGAAAGGCGAACTACGTCGTTTCATGATTTTAAATTCTTTATTTATTGCAACCACAAAAACACTTTGGATCGCAGCATTTAGCGCGTAAGTATAAATAATTTATTATTTTTTTTCATAGGTCAGATTTGTCATAAGAGCACTCAACTGTCTTTTTGTTTAAATCGAATAATTTGTTTACGATCTCTTTTGGTTGGGCGACCTTTCTGAATTGGAATATTTCGCTTTTTTTCTAGCTTGAGTAGTTCAGTTAGTTCTGCTCGTATGGTCTGGCTTTCGACAGATTCCTCGTACATGGTTTTTGCCAAAACAGCAGAGACCCTGCGCTCCGCCAGGGACGTAACCTGGATATCCCAGGAATAAGGGGCTGACTGAATTATAAGTTTGTCATTAAGTCTGAGCTGCTTTGAGGGTTTGATACGAGCTCCGTTTAGCTTGACTCTTCCATTTGTTACTGCATTAGCCGCTAGCGTTCTTGTTTTATAAAATCGGGCAGCCCAGAGCCACTTATCGATACGAACTTGTTTATCGTCGTTCATCGCCTTACTTAAGGAGCAGATACGAAATGATTTGTTTAGTTAACAGAGCCATGAGAATCCTGAACGGGATCAATCGATTTTCCAGAAAATATTCGATCGATACCCAGAGAAGAATAAATATAGTTTTTCCCACAAAATTCGCATGTAATGTTTACATTACCCTGCTCATTAAGAATTGACCGGACTTCTTCCTCTCCCAAAGACTGAAGCATACCGTCCGTTCTCTTTTCTGAGCAAGAACAAATAAACTGCATAGGACTTCCCTCAAAAACGCGAATCGTTTCTTCATGAAAAAGTCTATTGAGGATCATCTCAAAGTCTAATGAAATCAATTCTTGATTGGTAATTGTAGAAGCAAGTGTCGTAATTCTATTCCAATCATCAGACTCGACAGGCTCTTTTGTTGGCAATTTTTGGAGAAGCATGCCGCTAGCTCTTTGATCATTTGATGCTAGCCAAAGTCGGGTAGTTAATTGTTCAGATTGCTGCATATAGCCTTCTATAGATTCTTGGATAGATTCACCCTGAACTTGCACGAGACCTTGATAGGGTTGCCCGGATTTTTTCGGTGTAATGGTCACAGCGATAGCGCCGTCCTTCAGTAGATTTGTGTTTTCGAGGATCATTTCGTTGTCTTGACTCCACTTCGCGGTGGATCTAAAACTATTTGAGCCTGTAGCCTCTGCCAAGGCTAGTTGTAGTCCTGAGTGGCCCTTTATTTGGATCGATAGCGTCCCATCGAGTTTAATTGTGGCAGCTAGTAGTGTTGTCGCAGCAGTCACTTCACCTAGTAATTTCCGCACGGAGACCGGGTATTTTCGGCGTTCTAAAACCTGACGCCACGAGCTGTCAAGGCTTACAATTTCACCTCGTATGTTTGCGTGCTCAAATAGAAACCTTTGTAGCGTATTCTCCATTACTTTGGCCTTGAATCTCTTTTATATAACCGGTAGCGCTCGTCGCGATCTCCGGATCGCCCACCTTCCCATATAAGCTCCCACGGGGCCCCGATGTGATTGTCATCATCCTGTCGATCTTGGTAGATTAGGTAGTTACAGTTTTGACTGTTATTGTCCAAATAAATATTAGTGGTCTCTATTCCTCCAAAATATTGAATCAAACCTCTTTGCGCAGGACCCACCTGCGTAATGATGCAGTCGTGCTCAGCATCTAGCTGTAACATTATCGACTTGACCATTGGAGCGTATGTCTTGCGCTCGTCAATCCAATGAAATAGGAGTATTACAGCGAGCATCCAACCAAATGTAAGATTAATCGCCCAGATCACAACGGAGCGTTCGGGTCGTCTTTTTAGGTTGAAGAGTAGCAAAAACCAAGTAATTGACATGGCCGCGCCGATCAATATGCCAATAATCCTGTTACCAGGTTGATACCCTGGTTGTAAATTAGATAAGTGTGCAGATAACTCTTGAGGAAACCCGAAGTAAGACGCTGAAAAATAAATCCAAGCTGCTATGGTGAAAAATAAAGCCGTCATAACGGCAAACCAATACAATGCATTGCCGGCGCCTCTTGGAATACGTGTGGCTGCAATCGACCCAATTAAAGCAAGTGGCAGTAGGATCGGGGCAAGTCCTGATTCTTTGTTGATACCGGTAAAGCCCAACACCAGCATCAACGATATCAAGAGCGTGATAGGTAATTGGAGCTCTTTGCGCTTCAGGCCGTCTCTCCCTTCGATCCATATTGACCAGAATACAAAAATCCAAGTGGGCCATGTAAACCAAGGAAATATTGATAACGGATACGCTAAATCATCAAGCGATGGAGATCTAAAAAGGTGAAATGCCCCGTCCCAAGCGTAAGGTATCCAAAGCAAAGGTAGCGATGGGTCAAATTGATAAAGCACGATTAGCCAAATGCCAACTAAGACAAGCGTGACGAGTGCCCCGATACACAGAGAGTTTAAAAATCTAAACCCGCGATAACGAAAGTTCGCGAGTGCAATCAAAGTGATCGTGACTATTGGAATAAATATATTTTGTATTGTTGTTCCAAGAACGATGATTGACGTACCTGCACCAAGCCATAAGCCACCGATGATTGATAAGCGTGGCGCTAAGCTCAGGCCATAAAAGAAAATCGATAACCCGGCCATAAGTAGAGGAGTAGCCGAAATCTGATGAGATTTCACTATTAGGCCTACCGAGCCCAAAAGTAGTAGGGGTGCTAGCCAAGATTGAGATCTTCCCCATAACTCATTAGCTGTAAGTCCTACGAATAAGAATGTGGAGAGTAGCCAAATAGCCATGGTAAGTCTCGCGGCATCATGAGCCGCAAGCATGGGACTAAATAGTTCAATGAAACCAAGGGAGGCTGCATAAAATAATGGTCCCGCAAGGGGGATCTCTTCAAGACCTAATAATTCGAAATAGAAACTCGTATCTTTCAATTGAGAGAGATGCCCCATGAAAACTGCTTCTTCTGATTTCCAGGGATCGTGTCCTGTGAGACCAAATAAAGTCCAGGCGATGCAAACAGCAATGGTCAGAATAACCGGATGGTTTGTAATAACCTCTGCCGTCTTATCATGCCGAAAGAAATGTCCTGGTCTTAGCATTGCAATTTTTTAAGATTAAGTAGATTTGGAGTTCATGCTCTTAAGTCCTCGAACCACCCTCAATTGAAAAAGGCAGCCTGAGCTGCCTTTTTAACACAAGTCACCGTAAACTAGTTATTCCCCAGTTTTGACTCCTCTGTTTGCGTACTTTTGCTTGAATCGCTCCACCCGACCAGCGGTATCCACAATTTTTTGTTTTCCGGTGTAGAAAGGATGGCATACTGAGCAAACTTCAATTGAAATATCTTTACTACTCGTTGAGCGTGTATTAAAAACTTCTCCGCAACTACAGGTCACTTTGACTTGAGCGTAGCTTGGATGGATATCTGCTTTCATTTTAATTTTCCTAATATTTTTTGGCGGATTTTGCGCCGAGCACTCTATATAACGGTGCTTGTCCTCAAAAAGGGCGTTGATTATGCTAGAAAATACTTCATTTGACAAGAAGTCCTGGTCGCTTGCCTTAACCTTTTTTCATGCTGTCAAAGAATTCATCGTTATTTTTCGTAGCTTTCAGCTTCCCTGTTAGAAATTCTGTCGCTTCCAGCTCATCCATTGGGTAAAGTAATTTCCTCAAAATCCAGATTTTTTGGAGCACATCTGGCTCAAGCAACAATTCCTCTTTTCTAGTTCCGGAACGATTTACATTAATCGCTGGATAAATCCGTTTTTCGGTCATTCGCCGGTCTAGGTGAATTTCCATATTACCAGTACCTTTAAATTCCTCGTAAATGACGTCATCCATGCGTGATCCTGTATCTATCAAGGCAGTCGCGATAATTGTGAGTGAGCCACCTTCCTCTATATTTCTGGCGGCTCCAAAAAAACGCTTTGGTCTTTGAAGCGCATTTGCATCCACACCACCTGTTAACACTTTTCCAGATGCTGGCGCTGTTGTATTGTAAGCCCGAGCCAGTCGAGTAATAGAGTCAAGAAGAATGACGACATCTTTTTTACTTTCAACCAGACGCTTTGCTTTTTCCATCACCATTTCAGCTACTTGAACATGACGTGTTGCTGGCTCATCAAAAGTGGATGAGACAACCTCCCCGCGGACTGAGCGCTGCATTTCCGTAACCTCTTCAGGCCGTTCATCGATCAGAAGCACAATGAGATAAACATCAGGATAATTTGAAGCAATCGAATGCGCAATATGCTGAAGCATCACTGTTTTTCCGCTTTTGGGACTTGCAACGAGAAGCCCTCTTTGTCCTTTTCCAACGGGAGCAATGATGTCGATAATGCGCCCTGTTAAATTCTCGTCTGATTTAATGTCTCTTTCCATTTGAAGCCTGTCCGTAGGAAAGAGGGGTGTAAGGTTTTCAAAAAGAGTCTTGTGTTTGCTGTTTTCTGGAACTTCATCATTGACTTTATCGACCTTAACCAGAGCAAAGTAGCGCTCTCCTTCTTTTGGCGTCCTGATTTCGCCCTCGACAGAGTCTCCGGTATGAAGATTAAATCTTCTAATCTGAGATGGACTTATGTAAATGTCGTCTGGTCCGGCGAGATACGAGGTGTCTGGAGATCGCAGAAAGCCAAACCCGTCAGGAAGAACCTCTAACGTTCCTGAGCCCGAAATACTTTCTCCTTTTTTCGCCTGGTCTTTTAGTAGTGCAAATATGAGATCCTGCTTGCGGAGTCGGTTGGCATTTTCAACCTCGTTAGCGATTGCCATTTCAATTAACTCGCTAATGTGGAGGTCTTTTAGGTCGGATAGGTGCATAGATTTTGGAAAACTAAAGAGAGGGTGGATGGAATCTTGAGGTTCTAGGAGGAACGACTGACTTAGATATTACTATCTATGAATGTTGTGAGTTGGGATTTAGAAAGAGCACCGACCTTCGTTGCTTCAGCGTTTCCTGATTTGAAGAGCATCAAGGTTGGAATACCTCGAATACCAAATTTTGGTGGCGTGCCTTGATTTTCATCAATATTTAACTTCGCAATTTTTAACTTTCCAGAATATTCCGACGCTATTTCGTCAAGGATTGGCGCTATCATTTTGCAAGGGCCGCACCATTCAGCCCAGTAATCGACCAACACCGGTAGATCAGAATTCAGAACTTCGGTTTCGAAGGAATCGTCCGTTACATGATGAATTTGTTCACTCATTATAAAAAATCCGCTTTAGGTATTTAAAAAAGAAAGTATTTGGGAATGTAGAGTTTGGGGTCCGCACAAACTTTGTAGTTTATTTTGTCCGACTTTGTAATTAAATTTCTATATCCATTCTCGCCGTGACGTTCGCTATTATAAAACATATTTTGGCGAGGGTTTACTTTATTTGGCTTATGGTGAAGTAACAATGGTTTATACTTTCGTTTTACTACACTTGCGTTAACTTTTTTCCCCAATGGGGCGGATGATTTTGGTAAAATTCAACCTGTAGACACAAATTTTTAAAAAAATAAATTAAGGTTATTCAATGACTTATGTTGTAGTTGAGACTTGTATTAAATGTAAGTGGACAGATTGTGTGGACGTGTGCCCTGTGGATTGTTTTCGTGAGGGACCAAATATGTTGGTCATTGACCCAGATGAATGTATTGACTGCACCCTTTGTGTTGCCGAATGTCCAGAAGAAGCCATTTATGCGGATGATGATGTGCCTGACGATCAAAAGGATTTTATTGAGTTAAATGCTGAATTAGCGAAGGCGTGGCCAAGCATTACTGAGCGCAAGGATGCACCTGTAGATGCCTCAGAATGGCAAAATAAACCCAATAAGCGAGATCTCTTGGAGAGGTAATTCCATGCCTAGTATAAGCTGGGACTCATGGGAAAAAAATTAATTTACGAAAAGGTATGGCCTCATGATTTGATCGATGTGTTGGCCGCAAGGATCTTAGATGATTCTGAGAAAACCTATTATGATTTTTCGGATAAGGTCGTTGTTCTTCCATCTTTAAATACAGTTGCAGAGTGCTCACGCCGTTTAGTCGAGTTAGCAGGTTCTGGCCTGATCCTTCCTAGTTTTACCACCTTTGATTCTTGGGCGTGTCAAGTAGCGAAGCCATTTGAGGTGGAAACGAAACGTTACCTTACTCTATTGATTTATCATGAGCTTGAGAAGCATCAATGGCTGGAACGGGGGAACAATTGGAACCTCGCCGCAGATATGGCTCAGCTCATTGGTGAGTTAAACTCATACCAACCTGATGTTGAACTAGACCTAGAGTCGGTTAATGACCGATTTAATGAGGCGTATCAAACGCGTGCTCAAAAATTAGTCGGCTTTGAAGCAAAACTTTTATTTGATACATGGCATGCGTTCACAGGCGTCCGTAATGGGCGGACATCCGAGCAGAATGTATATCGACATAGGCTTTCGAGTTTATTAAAACTAGAGAAACGGTCTTTATATGTTGTTGTGTATCCCGATCTTAGCCCTTTAGAACGGGCATTTATAGAGAGTTATTCCAGTCAACATTGTGTTACCGTTTTAGAGGCCGACGTTAGCTCTATTCATGATGATACGAGAGCTGATTTTTGTAGATCGGTGTATCAAAATGAGACTCAAGACGGAGCTTTTCTAAATTCAGAGCCGACTTCTGGCGATCCAAATGTTTGGAAAGACACGATTTCCTATTTTCCAGCGGTCAATTTGGATCAAGAGGTTCGGGCAATTCAGGTTCAAATTCAAGATTGGATAAGATTAGGTATCAATACGATTGCCATCATTCCTTTTGATCGAAAGGTTGCGCGTCGACTGAGGGCTGTGCTGCAGCAATCTGGAATTTTGGTGCAAGATGAGTTCGGGTGGAAAATGTCAACAACTTCCGTTGCGGCTATGCTCGTCGACTGGTTGGAGCTTCTTACATCTGATATAGAAATAACAAAATTAATTGCATTTTTAAAGCGGCCCATTCTTCTCAAAACGTCAGGGGTAGAGGAGCTACGATTAAATTTAGAAAAGGCATTTAAAAAAAATAGACATTGGGCTATAAAAAGCGGATTTTACGAGGTCGCTCAGACTTGCTGCTCGGATCGCTCGTTAGAATTGGCACATATGCTGCGAGAGGCGAAGAGTCGATTCGACCGTGCTAAATCGAGGCGGCATCGGGATTGGATCGACGGGGTTTTAATGAGCTTGGAATTTATGGACCTTAAACTTAAGCTCGAGTATGACGATGCAGGTCTTCAAATATTGCAGTTACTGGATACGTTAAGGGGTGAAGTCGAGCTGCTGCAACGTGAGGTAAGTTTTGCAGCTTGGTTAGATTGGTTTAAGACGCAGCTTGAAGATAATACTTTTAAAGACACCAAGATCAATAGTCCAATCTGTTTCACTCATTTGAGCGCTGCGCGACTTCGGTGCTTTGATGGAATAATCTTTGCGGGCGCTGATGATGGTAATTTCCCGCTGGCGGAGACTAGGACTCCCCATTTTGGTGATGGAGTTCGGGCGCAACTAGAGCTTAGAACCACTGATGACTTTATACATGCCGACAAGGTTGATCTGATCGGGGCGTTACTCTCGAGCAGCAATATTTTAGTCACCTGGCAGAGCCAAAAGGATAATGAAAATAACTTGATAAGTCCTTGGTTTGAGAGCTTTCGTCTTTATTACACGCAACGATGGGGAGAGGGCCTTATCGATTCCGATCTGCAGTCTCGCGTCAACTTGTTTGATCGTCAACAGCGAGGGTTACAGGCCATGTATCAACCCTCATCCGAGCCGCAGGTTAGTCTCGCTGCTTCTGAGATACCCAGAAAAATATCGGTTAGTGGCTATCAGAGCTTGCTAGATTGCCCATACCAATTTTTTATTCGTTACGTGTTAAGGACGCGTGAGCCAGAGATACTTGATTTCGAGCCTAGTAATCGAGAGTTAGGGAATGTGCTTCATGTGACATTAGAAAAATTCCATGCGCGACACCCATCTTGCGTTGGCGTTGATGTTGGTATCCTCCATCGAGAAATAATAGATATTACCCGTGAGACGTTAGAAACTCATATTGGAATAAGAGGTGTGACACATGGTTGGATAACTCGGTTTTATGATTTGCTTAGGCAGTATCTAGATTGGCAAATTCAGTGGGAAAAAGAGGGGTGGGATATTATTGACACGGAGAAAGACTGCGAGCGTACGTTCCTGACTGAAGGTGGGTTGAGCGTAGATTTTTTTGGGAGAGTAGACCGCATAGATGAGAAGCTTGCCGTTACAGGACCGGAGACAATGGTCATTGATTATAAAACGCAAGGTAAATCTCGATTAAAAAAAATGATCTCCACCTACGACGAGAATACGCAATTGCTGTCATACCTTGCATTGCAAACGGAAAATAAAGTCAAGGCTATGTATCTGTCTCTAGATAAAGACTCTCCCGATATGGTTACTTTAGAAGTGGATGATGTGAGTGGTATGGTTGAAACACACATGAGCCGCTTGAGAGATTTGTTTGGAAAGTTGGAGTCGGGCGAGGTATTGCCAGCGAATGGAGTGACTTCAAGTTGCAAATACTGTGACGTGAAGGGTTCGTGCCGGAAGGATTATTCTTGGTTGCCGAAGTGACACCAGAGGTCGCAGATAAAAGAACCATACTTGATCCGCGTAATGATGTAATTGTCGAGGCGTGTGCAGGTTCTGGTAAGACATGGCTGCTTACCTCGCGCATTATTCGGGCACTTTTATCAGGTGCTAAGCCCTCGGAAATATTAGCTATCACCTTTACGCGTAAGGCGGCGCGTGAAATGAAAGCACGTTTAACCGACTGGTTGAGAACTTTAGCCTTATCTGATGACAAGAAAATCAGAGAGTTTTTGCTAGAGCGCGGTGTTAGCGGCGATGATATCGATGCATCAGTTCCTCGAGCGCGAAGACTATATAGGGAATATTTGTCTACCTCTGGGGGGCTGAATATTAATACATTCCACGGATGGTTTATACAAGTTCTAAGAATGGCACCTTGGTCTGCTCAGTCTGGTCGTGGAAGATCGCTATCGGACAATGACGACTTGCTTCTCCGAGACGTCTGGGAAGATTTTTTTCAACAGATTGGCTCGAACCAGGATGTTTTCGACAGCCTTAATTACCTTTATTCACGATATGAGCTTCACAATACTCACGAAATACTCAAGCGGTTTCTGAATGCCCGTTTAGATTGGTGGGCTAGTTCGGAAAGTGACGATATCAGCAAGCTTATTGTCGCTTGGCGACGTGATCAGGATCGAGATCCTTTGGGTTACTTTTTGATGGACCAAGGCTTTCTATCAAAGTTAGTTACGTATAAGGCTCTTCTCAGAGAGAATAATTTAGCCAGCGAGATGCGAGCACTTGACGCAATGGAATCTATTGAGATAAACGAAAATCCGGACAGGTGGTTTTTGTCTTTGAGGAAAATATGTAAAGAGAAAAAAATCTCAAAGGCTATGACGAATAGAATGGGAGCGGACAAGGCAGAGCAGTATGTTCGTCTAAGTGCAGAGTTACAGTCGATGATCGATAAGCTAGGGATGGAAAGAGCGGATTGGCTCGCCCGCCAAATGGATCGTGCTGTAAAAATCGTAGGCGACGAGTTACTCAAAAAATTCCAGTCTTTTAAAACTGATACTAATGTCTTAGATTTCTCAGATTTAGAATGGAATGTCAGATCATTATTGCTCGATGATGATCAAGCTGACTTTGTCTTGCATCGATTAGATTCTCGCTACACGCATTTATTGGTTGATGAGTTCCAAGATACAAATCCCATCCAGTGGACGATCTTGAAGTCCTGGATTGGTGCGTCACATCAAGCGGGCACAACCATAAAATTATTTTTTGTTGGTGATCCAAAACAGTCTATTTATCGTTTCAGAAGGGCTGAGCCACGGCTTTTTGAAGTGGCTGAGGAGCTAATTGTTTCTGAAATGGGTGGGCTTAAGGTTGTTCAGAATTTTAGTTATCGAAACGCTGCTGGAATTACAAATCTAGTCAATGAATGTTTTCGGAAAAGGATCTCTAATTTTGTGCTGCAACAGTCTGTTGACCCCTCGTTACCCTCCGAAGTGGAGGTAATGCCACTGATCGAATCGGCTGAGCCGATTGTCGCCTCTAACGCTAGTATTTGGAGAGACCCATTAGTGACGCGCAGGTCAGAGCCCACGGATGATCGGCACTATCGAGAAGGCCTACTCATTGCTGAAAAGATTCACAATTTAGTGTCGAGAAAAAGTATCAATGTAGATAGTGAGTGTAGCCCGATAAAGTACTCAGACATATTGATTCTTATTAGGCGACGAACGCATCTAAAAAATTATGAAGATGCGCTCAGGTCATTAGATATTCCATTTGTAAGTCAAAGAAACGGAGCATTACTCGAATCTCCAGAGGTTCAAGATGTAATTGCTTTGCTTAGCTTTCTTTTTGCACCTCACGTTGATCATCACTTAATTAACGTTCTTAAATCCCCAATTTTTTCGATTGATGACGGACTTTTGAAAGTGTTTATTAATCGAGAAGAGAAGTCGATGTGGACTCTTTTAATTGAGGATCAAGAATCTAAGGAACAAAAATTACCCGCTGAACTATGCAGTGCTGCGGCCTCCTTATCGATCTGGATCAATTACGTGGATAAGTTGCCCGTCCATGACCTGCTGGATATGGTCTATAGCGAATCGGATTTGATAAACCGTTATGCGGGATATGCGCTACCTGATATAGCTGAACGTGTACGTTCAAATTTAATTGCATTCCTCGAGTACTCCTTAGACTTTTCTGGAGGGAGGTTCCCGAGCATAGAGCGTTTTCTGGAGCAAATTAGAGTACTGCAGTTTGAGGAGGGAGCAGGGCCGGGGGAGGGGTCGCAGCCAGGGTCTCTAAATTCTGCACGTATCATGACTATTCACGGAGCTAAAGGTTTGGAAGCTCCTGTTGTTTTCTTGGCTGATGCAACCGCGTCGCCAGATGCTGATAATTGGAATATTTTGGTTGATTGGACTCCAGGTGATGATGTTCCGAATCATTTCTCTATCTACGGCGCTCGGAAGGATGCCGGACAAGTGCGAACAGAAGTTTTTCAGCGCCACGACCTGCTAAATAACGTCGAAGATATAAATCTTCTATACGTGGCGGTCACTAGAGCAAAGCAAGCATTTTTTGTATCGGGGGTGGCCAGTAAAAAGCAAGAGACGTCTAGTTGGTATTTCCAACTTAAGGACGCGGTAGCGGCTTGTAAGAAGACTTACGGTTTGGAGGACTCGTCCAGTATCCAGTGTAACCCTGAGGACGGTGTTGCTATTGGTACAGATGAGCATTCCCAAGAAATCAAGAAAGAGCATTTCTCGATAGGTACCAGAGTTGTGCAATTTAAAAACAGTAGCATGGATTTTGGAACGCTGGTGCATAAAATTTTGGAGATAGCCACACTTGATGTTGGCTCGATTAGTAAGGGCGAGATGGAGCAGATGTTTGAGCCAGTTCCTGATGACTTTGAGATGGCTTGGGAGGCAAGCTTAAGAATAATAAATGCACCGCCAATGAAACGATTTTTTGATTCGCTAGAATACTTAAAGGCTCAAAATGAGGTGGCTTATGTCAATCGTAGTGGCGATATGAGAAGAATTGATCGTCTTGTTGAATTTGATGAGGAGATCTGGATTGTTGATTATAAGATTTCGCTAGACCATCATTCGAAACCCAGTTCCGAAATGCGTCGCCAATATAAAAGTCAGTTAGTTCAATATCGAGATGATTTAGTTAATATCGGGGTGGGTAAGCCCATTCGTATCGGTGTAGTTCTGAGTGGTGGTGAGCTGATAGAGCTTTAAGACTTGATCTTTCAGGAGGCATGTCGATTCGACGTATTTCCTGCGACTCAACTGATATTTGCTACATTGGTTTACCTAGATGTAATCCAGCGTCTACTAAGATGGTTTCCCCTGTGATTAATCTAGCTGAGGAAAGTAACCAAAGAATAGTTTCGGCAATATCTTCAGGCGTTGCCGCCTCCTTAAGGGGCACCGTCTTTTCATACTTTTCAAGAAATGATTTGTACTCTTCCTCAGAAAATCGTTTTGAGTGCCACTCGGTATCCACGAGCCCGGGACAGACTGCATTGATACGAATTTCTGGAGCTAATGCCCTAGCGAGGGCTACCGTCATGGCGTTTAAAGCGGCTTTAGAGGCTATATACGCGGTAGATGATCCAATTGCTTTGATGCCAGCAATCGAGGAGACATTAACAACGGATCCTCTGGAGGTTTTAAGATACTCGGAACAAGCGCGAAGCATTTGGTAGGAACCGACAACGTTTGTTGAGTATAGATCGATAAAATCTTGTGAGCTTAAAGCGTCGAGATTGTTGGGTGCCGCGAATTTAGTGATGCCTGCATTGTTGACGAGCCCGTCGATCCTACCCCATTGATTGATAGTCTTCGACACTATGTTCTTGCAATCGTTATCCAGAGCAACATTACCCTTTACCGTGATCGCATCTCCCCCTAAGGCTTTACATTTTTTTTCCGCAGCGATCGCGCCTTCTTTGCTTTTGTTATAAGCGATGACAACTCTAGCCCCATATTTTGCTAACGCTTGCGCACAGGCTGATCCGACGCCTGTTCCTCCTCCTGTAATGATGATGACAGCTTCTTTAAGATCCATAATAATTTGATTAGTTATTTATTTAAGGAGGCGTCCGGGTAGATTTCCGGTCTGCTCGTCTTGTTGAATAATTTCGATTCCCGACACCAATGTATGTTTATAGCCCTTAGCTTTCTGAATTAGGCGCTTACCTCCAGCAGGTAAGTCATATGCAATCTCGGCATCTAATAAGGCTAATTCTTCATAATCTATGACGTTGATATCAGCCTTGTACCCAGCTTTAATCAGTCCTCGATCAGATAAACCATAGCCTTTAGCGCTATCCAAGGTATGTTTCTTAATTAAAAATTCTAATGGGATGGTCGGCCCACGTTTCCTGTCGCGCCCCCAGTGAGACAGTAAATAGGTCGGAGCCCCTTCGTCACATACAGTGCATACATGCGCCCCCCCGTCTCCAAGACCCATAATGGTGCCTTCATCTAGCAACATGTCTCTTATAACCTCAAGGTCACCATCAAAATAGTTTTCAAATGTATGGGCCAATAACCCTTTCCCATTGTTGTTGAGCATTCCTTCAAGAGCAACTTCTAAGGGCTCCACACCTTTTTTCGCTGCGATGTCGCAAATATTGTCAACGGGCGATGGCTCGTAATCAAAACCTTTATGCATTAAGAATGTTTTAGGTAACCATTCTTTAACACGTCTTGTATGTTCATCGTCGGGCATTTTATGAACTAAATCGTGCCGCAGGTTAGCATCATATTTAATTTTCGCTAGCCGCTCGTCTGAGGATAGTGCGGACATTTCAATCCACCGAGGATGAGTCGAAAATGGGTTGATTGTAGTTTCAAGTCCCATGATTATAACGATAGGCCGGCAGCCGACTTGACCATTTACGTTGAGGCCTTGGGATCGAGCCAAGTGAATTTGATCTCGTGTTTGTCTCCAAAGGTCAGGTGAATTATTTGTTTGTAGAAGCAGGATAGACAGAGGTCGGCCCGAAACCTCGCTCACCATGCGCATTATTTCGAATTCACCCGGACCAAAATCAGAGTTGACTTCAATTATTCCTTTCCCTGCTCGTTTCATTGCTTCAGCTAATCCACGCATTTCGATACCTCCCGCTGATAGGCTGGGTGTATTTTTCCCATCGCGACTCAAGTGCTTTGTTGTTCTTGAAGTGGTAAACCCAAGAGCGCCTGCATTTAAAGCCTCCTCCAGTAGAACGCCCATTGACGTTATTTCAGCGTCAGTGGGAATAGCGGTGTGATCCGCTCCTTTTTCACCCATGACGTAAAAGCGCAATGGCCCATGCGGAACCTGCGCGCCTATATCGATAGCTTTTGGGGATGAATTAAGTACATCAAGATATTCTGGAAAGGATTCCCAGTTAAATTTTACGCCCTCCGATAGAACAGCCCCAGGGATATCTTCGACACCTTCCATTAAGTTAATCAAGTAGGAAATATCGTTTTTACGGACTGGTGCGAATCCAACGCCACAGTTTCCGAAAATTGCTGTGGTTACTCCGTGAAAAGTAGATGGTGTCAAATAGGGGTCCCAGGTTACTTGTCCGTCATAGTGGGTATGTACGTCTACGAAACCAGGGGTTACCAGAAGACCATCTGCGTCAATAATGCGTGAGGCTTGACCAAGATTCGAACCTACACCAGTGATTACGCCATCTTTAATTGAGACGTCTCCAATAAATCTGTCTTCGCCGGATCCATCGACCACCGTACCATTTTTAATTAATAAGTCATTCATCTAAATATGCTCCTGAAACTGCATCGTTAATGAGTTTGCGGCTTGAGCAGAAAATCATTTCGATCTATAGAGTTGATCACAAGTTGCAGTTGATTTCCATTGCGGTTTATATTTATCGGTACCGATACGCCCGCTGCGCCAAGAGTCCAAACAGATCGAAAAAAATTAGCTAGCGTTGATACGCTCTCTTCGCCAACTCCAACGACTTTATCTCCCTGTAAAACACCTGCGAGCTCGGCGGGTCCGTAGCGGGCCAGGCTATTCACGGTTAAAGTCTTCTCTGATTCGACTGCGTACATGCCCAGCCAAGGTCTCGCAGGCGCTGATGATCGCCCAAACTCTAACATGTCACCCATAGTGGATTTTAAAATACTCGTGGGTATAGCTAAGTTCCCTTGTAGATTTTGTCCCTCGAATATTTCTTGGAGGAATAGTGAGCCTATACCAATGATATGTCCCTTTTTATTAAACACTGCCGCACCCCCCCATTGAGGGTGAGGAGGGGAGGTGTAGATCGCGGCCTCGAGAAGATACTCCCAATATCCGGCAAATTCGTCGATTCGACTAATCTTAGAGCGCAATGAATGCTCGATACCGCCATAGCTGATGAAGAAAATGTCATCATTCACGGTGACCAAATCACTCGAGTCTAACTCAGAGGCGTCAATATCTAGTGACCCTAAAGCTTGGACTAATCCCAAGCCCGAGCTCTGATCGTAGGCAACCACATGCCCGGGAATACTTTGGTTGAGGTTAGTTGTTAACCACACGGTTTCGGCCTCCGTGACTAAGTAACCCACCGTCAAGATTAGACCACTATTATTAATTAAGACCCCGCTACCGATTCGTTCGGTTCCAAGGACGTCTGCCGTAAACGCAGCAGCAGGGATTGAAGTCCTTACTTTTACAACAGAATTTATGGCGCTATCGAGATTAAATAGCAGTTTTTCAGGGTTAGGCCTCAAAGAATGAGGGAATTTCCACTCGTCGGCATTTTCCATATCGAATTAAGTTGCCCGGAATTTAATAACTAGAATATCTTATTGTACTTCGAGTTAATCTAATTGGTCGTTCGACCCGTGTTCACGTTCTTTGAGATTTTGACCGTGACGCTCCAAGCGATGACGAGTATTTTCTCTTTTCCGATACGATTAGAGTGGACAGAAGTTCGAAGTCGGTTTTATTACTGTCTGTTTTTCTTTTCACTAACGCTATATCCCGAAATGGCGGTTTGTTTGAAAACGGTCTTGCGATGAGATCAGTTCCTAATAGAGCGCCAGATTTAATCACCATTTCGGGTAGAAGCGTGCAACCTAAACCGTTATCAATCATTTGAAGGAGTGTATATAGGCTGGTTGCCGCAAAAGCTTGATCAACTGAGTTGGTTGGCCGAGTTCCGCACGCCTCGATAGCGTGGTCTCTCAGGCAGTGCCCTTCTTCCAGTAAGAGTAGCTCATTTAGGTCGACATCTTTTATTGAAATTTCTTTCAGTTTGGAAAGCTTCTGTCCTTTTTTCGCAACCCACCAAAATTCGTCCTTGAATAGTTTATTGACCGTGAGGCCTCTTGTTTCATAAGGCAGGGCGATAACAGCAAAATCGAGTACCCCAGACTTGAGTTGGTCTAGAAGGCGTGCAGAAAAATCCTCCTTCAGATACAACTTTAACTGTGGGTACGTCAACTTCAGCGCTGGTATTACAATGGGCAGCAAAAATGGAGCAATCGTAGGAATAATTCCTAACTTTAAATTTCCACTTAGTGGCTTTTTTAAATGTTCCGTGATGCTGGCCAAGTCGTCGACTTGAGAAATTATCGATAACGCTCTGCTTAACACTTCTGCGCCAACATCAGTTAGGCGCACGGAGCGCTTAGTTCGCTCTAAAAGCACCGCTCCGAGGGTTGTCTCGAGTTCCTTTATTCCAGCTGAGAGTGTTGATTGCGTTATGAAAAGTTTCTCTGATGCTTGCCGAAAATTTAACGTTTCAGACACTACGATTAGATATTTCAATTGCCTGATAGTCGGTACGGCTGCTCCCATGGTTTGAAATTTTTAATGACCCTTTAACTCGTGGAAACAGTTTGCTCGAATTCGATGCCTTGATCTGATCGAAATTCAGTTTTTATATGCTCTTGATTGTATCCATTAAAAAGATGGCCAATCAACCCGCGGTCAAGGTCGCTCGTCCCCATATACCAATCAGTGACTGGGTAGGTCAAATTCATATTCCTTGCCATCATAATATGCTGGCTGTGATGGGCAGCGTGATGTCTTCGAATGGTGTTTATTAAAGGGCAGTGACGAACGAACCAGTTTTCCCTTACATGGCAGCATAAGTGAAACGTTTCATAGTTTAGATAGTAAAACGGAGTAGAGAGCATCAGCACGTAACCCGCGTTTGGACTCCATAAGTAACCTATGATGAGTGCCATAGGGACGGTACCGAAAACGAAGATTAATAAAGCATACGGCGGAAATAAAACGATTCGCCACTCACGACTGGCGTCGTAAGTCATTCTTTTTGACGTGAAATATTGGTGGTGTTGGTGCACGTGTCGATGAAAGACCGGTAATAATGCACCACCGAGACCCTTAATGGGTTTATGCATCGCGTTCTTGTGTATCCACCACTCGTTAAAGTTGTACACCACAAAAACAGGAAGCAGCAGTAAGACTTCCGACCAATGTGGATTTTCAATTTGAGAAATACAAAACGCAATGACCGCTATTCCGGGTATATATATTGAGAGTAGATGTCCCCAACCCGAGTACCATTTCGCTATATTTTGCTTATACTCTTCACGAAATAGACGCTGCTTTTCGGTCATCTCTCCGGAAAACAAATTTTGGTCAGACATCCTCCCTCCTTTCCAATACGCGTTATGGTGTGTGACTGTTGTTCTTCGTCGCTTTAACTATACGTCTGTATTTGTTCTTCTAAAACCGCTACTTTAACATTTCGCTATCTCTGGATGTTGCATCGACCGAGGCTAGGGCTGTCATATTAACAATCCTGCGAACAGTTACTGTTGGCGTAACGATGTGAACAGCTCTCCTTGCTCCGAGAAGGATCGGACCTACGGTAATGCCATCACCGCTAACCATCTTCAATAAATTATAGGCAATATTTGCTGCCTCAACGGTTGGCATAATCAATAAATTTGCTTCCCCTTTAAGCTTGGAGTCTGGATGTATGCGGTTTCGGATCATTTCATTTAAAGCGGCATCACCGTGCATTTCTCCATCAATTTCTATACTCGGATCTAGCTTCTCAATAATATCGAGGGCATCACTCATTTTTGTTGCAGATGGGCTTACTTCAGTTCCAAAATTGGAATGTGAAACCAGCGCTACTTTTGGAGCTAAACCGAATCGCTTAACCTCATCCGCCGCCATAATTGTTATTTCTGCAATTTCTTGTGCCGACGGGTCGTGGTTGACGTAGGTATCACTTATGAATAATGTTCGATTCTGCATGGGCAATAAATTCATTGCTGCAAATATTGAGGCATTTTCTTCTCTACCAATTACATCGTTTACGTGTTTCAAATGATCTTGGTATCTTCCAATTGATCCGCAAATTAGTGCATCGGCATCACCTCTTCTTACTAACATGGCGCCAATGAGGGTTGTAGACGTCCGAACCGCAGTTTTCGCGTCTTCGGGGGACACGCCTTTTCGTCTCATGATTTGGTAGTAATCCGACCAAGTCTCTTTAAAACGCTCGTCATTTTCGGGATTAACTACCTCAAAGTGCTCCCCAGCTTTAATTCGTAATCCTGCTCTTTCAATCCTTGATTTGATGACGTCTGGACGACCAATGAGAATCGGGATACATAGTTTCTCATCTGAGACGGCTTGAACCGCTTGCAAGACCCTTTCATCTTCCCCTTCGGCATAAATGACTCTCTTCAAGTCCGCTTTCGCAGCCTCAAAGACAGGCTTCATTACGAAGCCGGTTTGATAAACCAAGTTAGAGATTTTGTCACGATATGCAGCCATGTCTTGAATAGGTAATGTCGCGACACCGCTGTTCATGGCGGCTTGGGCTACGGCAGGCGCAATCAGTGTAATAAGTCTGGGGTCAAAAGGAGTTGGTATGATGTATTCAGGTCCAAAACTCAATTCTTGTCCTTCATACGCTGACGCCACTACGTCCGAGCGCTCTGCTTGAGCTAACTCGGCGATCGCATACACGCAGGCTAGTTTCATCTCTTCAGTTATCTTCGTGGCCCCAACATCCAGAGCTCCTCTAAAAATAAAAGGAAAACATAAAACGTTATTGACTTGATTTGGATAATCTGATCGACCTGTGGCGATCACGGCGTCTGGCCGAACCGATTTAATTTCCTCAGGCATGATTTCCGGTATCGGATTGGCAAGTGCTAACACTAAGGGTTTGTCAGCCATTTCAGCGATCCATTCTTTCTTGATTGTGCCCGGCCCCGATAACCCAAGGAAGATATCAGCGTTTCGCATGGCTTCATCTATTGTTACGAAAGGCGTATCAATCGCATATATTGCTTTATTCTCGTCAAGAGTTCCCGCACGACTGGTCGAAATTACGCCTTTCGAGTCACAAACAATGATGTTTTCTTTTTTTATCCCCAAAGTGATGAGTAAGTTGAGGCAGGCGATAGCCGCTGCACCGGCACCCGAACAAACAACACGCACGTCTCTTAAGTTTTTACCAACTACTTTTAGTCCGTTAATAATTGCTGCCCCAACAATAATTGCGGTGCCATGCTGATCATCATGAAAAACTGGAATCTTGAGTTTCTCTTTTAATTTTTTTTCAATATAAAAACACTCTGGAGCCTTAATATCTTCCAGATTGATTCCGCCTAGAGTGGGCTCGAGCGCCGCAATGATATCGACCAATTTATCTGGGTCTGTTTCCGCCAACTCAATATCAAAAACGTCAATACCGGCAAATTTTTTGAATAAACACGCTTTACCCTCCATGACTGGCTTGCCTGCTAGCGGACCAATATTGCCAAGACCTAATACAGCTGAGCCGTTAGTAACAACTCCCACAAGGTTTGCCCGAGACGTATATTTGGCTGCCAAAGTAGGGTCAGCCTCTATTGCTTTACATGCGTAAGCAACGCCTGGAGAATAGGCTAAAGCTAGATCTCTTTGGTTTGTTAGTCCCTTCGTCGGGACGACTGATATTTTTCCAGGTCTAGGACTTTCGTGGTATTCCAGTGCGGCGACTTTTAGTGCGTCAGACATTCGTGCTTTCCCCCCGAGGTTGCGTCTGTTAATATGTTCAGCCTTATATTAGGGTTTAGGTGGCTAGAATGCTACTGAATACTCGAAATAAAAGTATTGATCGGACGGTAATCAATTATTGTGCGATTAATTTTTGTTTCAATATGAGGCGCTTGCAAGATTATCAAGCTGGGATGATGTTTAACGATGTCGTACTTTTTTCCCCGTTCATTTTTAAGAAAACAGTCTTAAGGTTCGGTGAAGAGTGGTCTCTTCTTGAAGTTTTGGCATTTATTTTTTTATTTTCAAGGAAAGACACATGAGTACTGGTACAGTTAAATGGTTCAACGATTCTAAAGGTTTTGGATTTATTACCCCTGATGACGGTGGTAAAGATCTATTTGTTCATTTTTCAGCGATTCAATCGAATGGTTTTAAGACACTAGAAGAAAATCAAAAAGTGTCGTACGACGTCACAAGTGGCCCAAAGGGCGACCAAGCGACAAACATTCAGTCGATGGATTAATGTACTGACAAGCAATAACTTGACGGGAGTCTGACTCCCGTCAAGCATCCCTTCCGTTAGAACGTAGCATCCTCTGAGCTACGTTTCACAATATATTTCGATATTCCGTCTGGTTATTTTTTTGTTAGCATTTCACTAACCCAAAAATCTAAAGTCTATGTTACCCAGAGTAAATTCCTACAAGACGCTTGTCGATCAGTTTCAGTGGTCTATTCCTCGCAACTACAATATGGCTTGGGATATTTGTGACAAGTGGGTTGAGGAGGAGAGTCGAGTTGCCCTGTTATATGAAACCAAGGATGGCGAGGTGGCGCGTTATACGTTCAAGGATATCCATTTACTCTCTAACAGACTAGCAAATGTTTTTGCAACACTTGGTTTGGCAGTTCGCGATCGGGTCGGCATTCTTTTACCGCAAAGACCTGAGGTAGGGATATCGCATTTGGCGACTTATCGGTCAGGGGCAATAGCAGTGCCTTTGTTTACGCTTTTTGGACAAGATGCCTTGCGATACCGACTGAAAGATTCCGGCGCAAAAATTGTGGTCACTGATTCGGTTGGCGCAAATTCTATCGCATCAATTCGCGATGAATTACCTGATCTGAGAACGGTAATTAATATTGATGGTGCGAGTGATGGAGCGGAAGATTTTTACGCATTATTAGAGCGCGGATCCGATTCTTTTAAGACTGTGCACACCGCCGCAGAAGATCCCGCATTAATTATTTATACATCAGGCACAACTGGAGACACAAAGGGAGCGCTTCTGCCGCATCGAACGATGATTGGCCATATGCCCGGTGTTGAATTTTCTCATGATTTTCTTGGGCAACAAGGTGATTTGATATGGTCACCTGCAGATTGGGCATGGATCGGTGGTTTGGTAGATGTTCTTTTTGCGGCGTGGCAATTAGGTGTGCCGGTGATCGCTAGACGTTTTGAGAAGTTTGACCCTGATCAAGCATTATATTTAATGGAGCGATTTGCCGTTAGGAATGTCTTTATGCCGCCAACCGCACTAAGAATGATGCGAAATATCTCAAGTAAGAAATTTACTGGTTTAAATCTCCGGTCGTTAGCTAGCGGTGGGGAATCTTTAGGGGCCGAGCTTCAGGATTGGTCTAAAAATACACTAGGGATTTTCATTAATGAATTTTATGGACAAACTGAATGCAATATGACGGTTAGTGGATGTTCATCGCTTTACGCTTTGAAGCAAGGCGCTATCGGTCGGGCGGCCCCTGGTCATTTAGTTGCAGTTATTGATCACGAGGGTAACGAGAAACCTCATGGCGAGTCAGGGATGATCGCTGTCGCCGCTCCAAACCCCGTGATGTTCTTGGGTTACTGGAATAATGATCCGGCTACTCAGGATAAATTTATTGGTAGATGGCTGATCACTGGAGATACAGGATCGATCGATGAAGAAGGCTACATTACATTTGTCGGTCGTGATGACGATGTGATTACCAGTGCCGGATATCGTATTGGGCCTGGACCGATAGAGGACTGTTTAACTGCACACCCATCCGTACAAATGGCAGCAGTTATTGGCAAGCCTGATGATGCTCGGACTGAAATTGTGAAAGCATTCGTTGTTTTAAGAGAGGGCTACGAATCAAGTGAAGCATTACGAGATGAACTCAAAGACTGGGTAAAAAACCGATTATCAAAACATGAATATCCTCGAGAAGTTGAGTTTTTACTAGATTTGCCAAAAACCAATACAGGTAAGATTATCCGTCGCTTGCTAAGGAATTAGGCCTGAATATTTAAATGCAATTTGTTTTAGAGATAAGGCGTGTAGTACCAATATTTTGAAATATCAGGCGGGATCTCCAGCAACCGTTGTGCGTCTCATATCCCGTTTCTCTTTGGTATCTTCAAACCGTGTTGCTCGATGCATTGTGCGTCGGTTATCCCACATTACTAAATCGTAACGTTTCCATTGGTGCGTGTAGACATATTCTCTTTGCGTAGCCATTTCAGTTAGTTCCTCAAGAAGTAACTTAGCTTCTGTCACTGGCCAGTTGACAATACGACCAGCATGTGACGCGAGAAATAATGATTTTCGTCCCGTTGCGGGATGCGTTCGAACTAAAGGCTGAAGGACTGGCTTAAAATCTTCTTTTTCTTGCTCGGTAAAGTAGTCCATGCCGAGTCGAGCGCGAGAGTGCATCAGTGAATGTTCGCATTGCAGATCCGCGATTAACTCTTTCATTGCTGACGTTAGATTTTCATAAGGTGAATGCATGTCCGCGTATTGGGTATCGCCCCCTTTCGCCGGAATTTCTCTGGCTGACAATAGTGAATACCGAGCTGGATTAGGGCGAAAGGAGCTATCAGAATGCCATATGCGATTCCCTAAATTAAAGATTCTTTGTCTTGATTCTTGTTCATGTACTTCATCATTTTTATTTAGATTTGATATGTCAGAAAACATGTTGGATAGTCTGCGATCCTCTTGCTTCGTTATGTTATTTTTATTGTTCGCAATCTCTATCTCTCCGAAATATCGGCTGAATACTACTTGTTGTTCATCAGTAAACTCTTGATCTCGGAAAACTAAAACGCCATGCCGATCGATTAAGCTTTGCAGCTCCGATTGTATTTCTGCTGTCAATGACTCAGTGATGTTAACCCCCGTTACTTCTGCCACAAATAGAGGATGCATTTTTTTTACGTTTAGTGCCATAAATAATTCCTTTTTGGAAATATCAGTTCGGTTTTTCTTTTTTAAGTCATTAATGAAATCCTGTGACCGAGTCGGCTACATAAGGATTGGTCTGTCTTTCTGCTCCGAAAGTTGAGGTCGGCCCGTGTCCTGGAATAAAGGTGACATTGTCGCCTAATGGCCAGAGTTTGGTTGTAATTGCTTTAATTAGCGCATCATGATCCCCTCGGGGGAAGTCCGTTCTGCCAATTGACCCTGCAAAAAGGACATCGCCGACAATGGCTACGTTATTTTGAGCCGAAAAGAAAATTACGTGTCCGGGGGTATGTCCGGGGCAGTGCTTCACACGCAATTTAATATTTCCGAACTCCACCGTCTCGTCGTCCGCTAAGTATCGGTCAGGAGTGAAGGATGAAGAATGTGGCAATCTGAATTGCTTACTTTGTTCCTCTAGTTGGTCAATCCAAAACTGATCGTCTATGTGTGGGCCTTCTATAGGGATATTAAGTTGATCTCTTATTTGCTTACTTACCCCACAATGGTCGAGATGACCGTGAGTAAGTAGAATTTTCTCGACGGTTACCCCTTCGTCCTTTATAGCGTCGAGTATTTTTTCAATATCACCGCCAGGATCGACTAAGGCCGCTTTTTGCGTAGCCTCGCATATTAGCAGTGAGCAGTTTTGAGCGAACGGGGTAACCGGAATTATTTTGATTTTCATGAGTTGCTGTTTTCTCTTGCATGCTGGTTTTCGTTGTAATTCTAGTCCAACCGCCTGATTGAACCTGAAATAGTTAAGTAAACAGTCGATCTTAACTAAAAAATGAAGTTATAATGAAAATCATTCTCATTTAGGTTTGCGTAAAATGGAAAATAAATATCTTTCCGGAATGAAGCTAGGACAACTAGCCACCATAAAGAGCGTTAATCAACACTCTACCGACGATTCTATTGCGCGGAGACTTCGTAATCTTGGTTTTGTAGAGGGCGAAGAGGTAAGGCTCATTAGTTATGGTCCTCTTGGTCAAGATCCGCTTTTGGTGCAAATTGGGTTTACGCGATTTGCACTGAGATCTAGCGAAGCGCATCGCGTAGAAATCCACTAGTAGGGGACGTCAATATGACAACGTTAAGAGTGGCATTGGTTGGCAATCCAAATTCCGGTAAGACAGCGCTTTTTAATCTGTTGACAGGCAGTCGGCAAAAAGTAGCAAATTATCCTGGAGTCACCGTTGAGAAGAAATCTGGCGTATTTCGGGTAGACCAAGATAAAAAATGGGAGATTTTAGATTTACCCGGAGCATATTCTTTTGATACAGATAGCTTGGATGAACTCATTACTAAGGATGTGTGTCTTGGGAACGTCGCCGGGGAGAAAGAGCCCGATTTTATTGTTTGTGTTGTAGATGCTACGAATCTGAGACTGCATCTTAGATTTGCCCTGGAAGTTAGGTCCCTCGGAATTCCAATGGTGGTAGCGCTCAATATGTCTGATGCCGCCAGAGCGCGAGGTATAAAAATCGATGTTGCGAGCTTGTCTGACAAGTTGGGTGTAAAGGTTATAGAAACGGTTGCTGTTCGTAAAAATGGAGCGGATGGACTCATCGCGGAGATGAAGCAAAATCTACCTAATGTGGGTGCGATAACGACGGACTCTGTGGACTATCATGCTGAGGTAAGGGAAATCATTTCTGATTGTGTGGTGATGCCCAGCAGGACGTCACGAACCGATGATGTTTTGGATAGCATTTTTTTACATCCAGTAGCGGGACTTTTGATTTTGGCGTTAACCATGTTTCTGATGTTCCAGGCGGTTTTCTCCTGGGCGGCACCGTTCATGGATATGATTGATTTTGGCATTGGTAGCCTTGGTAGTGCAGTGGAATTAACCCTACCCGAAGGGCCGTTGAGAGACCTTATTGTTGAGGGATTAATCGGCGGGGTTGGCAGTGTAGTAATATTTTTGCCTCAAATTTTATTACTATTCTTGTTTATTTTGGTTCTGGAGGAGTCCGGTTATCTTCCGCGTGCAGCGTTTCTATTAGATCGATTCATGGTTGGAGCAGGGTTGTCGGGGCGTTCGTTTATACCTCTTTTGTCGAGTTTTGCTTGTGCAATTCCAGGAATTATTGCTACGCGAACGATTCAAGATCCCAAAGACCGAATCACGACTATTCTCGTTGCACCGCTGATGACATGCTCCGCGAGACTCCCGGTATATGCGCTATTAATCGCGGCTTTTATCCCCGACCAAACAGTATTGGGCTTATTTAACCTTCAGGGAATCACACTTTTCGCCCTCTATGCGGCGGGTATTGTGAGCGCCTTGATTGTGTCCTTTGTAATGAAGCGGGTTAGACGTGGTCTTCATACTCAGTCACTTCTGTTGGAGTTGCCTTCTTACCGATTACCAAGTGCCAGAGATGTTCTCATTGGGCTATGGGAGCGCGGTCGCTTATTTATTGCCAGAGTGGGTACCATAATTTTGTCGATCACCGTAGTGCTTTGGGTACTTTCAACATATCCAACGCCACCAGAGGGGTGGGTTGGCGTGCCGATTGATTACAGTATTGCTGGCCGAATTGGCCACTCAATAGAGTGGATATTCCAGCCGCTTGGATTTAATTGGCAAATTTGCGTTGCGCTTATACCAGGTTTGGCTGCTAGAGAGGTCGCAGTAAGTGCGCTCGGAACTGTTTATGCAATTTCTGCGGCAGTTGAAGATCCGACCGCTCAGTTACTGCCGATTATCTCGGTTGATTGGAGTTTTGCTACTGGTATGTCCTTACTTGTTTGGTATATATTCGCACCGCAATGTTTGGCTACATTAGCTGTCATAAAAAAGGAAACACAGTCATGGAAGATCGTGTTGATCGCTACAACGTATTTGTTCGGTCTGGCGTATCTAGCCTCTTTATTGGTGTATCAAATATTTTCTTAGATGGACACAATGTATTATCACTTAATCGAAACCACTCTCATTTTGACTATTGCGTCAGTTAGCCTGAGTTATCTATTTGGCCGCTGGTTTCCAGCTTACAAGAAGCTGGTTATTGAGCGATTGATTATTCGGTTTCCAAGGATGGGTCGTTTGTTTAAGTTTGAGGACGGTGCCCAAAGTAGTTCTGACGCTGAGGGAGCACGGGGTTGTTTTAATTGTGCGCCGACTGGTGCTTGCGGAGATTGCCCTACGAACAGAAGCTAGTATTTCTGTATCATTCCAATTAGCGTTCTGACGTGACAAATCCCCGAAATTTTAGTCAAGGAATTCCAAATGGCATCTCAACTTTTTTCGCAATTTCAATTAGGTCCGATTGATCTGTCCAATCGAATCGTTGTCTCTCCCATGTGTCAGTATATTGCTGATCAAGGAAAGGCCAATGATTGGCATTTAATGCACTACGGTAATTTATCGATTGGAGCAGGCGCATTATTAATTTTTGAGGCTACTCACGTCTCTTCTCAAGGCCGAATTACACATGAATGTCTTGGACTTTATGATGAAGAAACAGAAAACGCACTACAACGAGTAGTGTCATTTTGTAGAGAATACGGCCAAGCAAAGTTGGGTATTCAACTCGCGCATGCTGGTAGAAAAGGTTCTGCGAAAACACCTATGCAGGGCGGAGCGGCATTGCAAGCAAATGAAAACCCATGGGAAACACTGGCTCCAAGTGCTTTGGCTTTTGCTGATGGATGGCATGTCCCCAAAAGTATGACTAAAGCGGATTTACTAAAAGTTAAATCTGAATTTGTTGAATCAGCGAAGAGGGCGGTACGTCTTGGTTTTGACGTTATTGAGTTACACGCTGCTCATGGATATCTGCTCAATCAATTTACATCACCTCTGTCGAACCATCGTACGGATGAATATGGTGGTAATGATTTGTCGAAAAGGTTGGCGTATCCGCTAGAGGTTTTTGATGCGGTTAAGGAAGTTGTGCCAAAAAATATAGCATTTGGCGCGCGAATTTCTGGAACCGATTGGGTTGAGGGTGGTTTGAATCCTGAGGAGATGATTGTTTTCGCTAAGGAACTAGCTCAAAGAGGGTGTCATTTTGTGGACGTGACCTCAGGACAATTGGACTCAAGGCAACAAATTCAATTTGCTCCTGGTTTTAATCTACCATTTTCAAAGAAGATCAAAAACGAAGTAATGATGGCCGCGATGGGTGTTGGAATGATCACAACACCGAAGCAAGCCGAGGAAGCAATTTCCTCTGGTGCGGCAGACCTAATAGCAATTGCAAGGGGTGCGATGGATGATCCTCGCTGGGCTTGGCATGCGGCGAAAGAATTAGGGGTGGATCTTGGGTATGTGCCCAATTATCAGAGGTGCCACCCTAGCGTTTGGAAGAGTTGAAGTTCTTGTGGCGTGGGATTTACGCTGATGGACTGTTTAATTTGTTAGTGAAATATTCCGCTAATCAAATTGGCATACGGTTTTGCCCATTCCTTCAATTTCCATCTCAAGATTATCGCCAGATTTAATGGGAAACATGACCGATAGAGAGCCGGAAAGGATGATCTCTCCCGCTTTAAGACTCATACCCAGGCTGCCTAAGGTATTGGCAAGCCAGGCTACCGCATTTAATGGGTGGTCAAGCGTTGCGGCTCCGGTACCTGTACCAATTATTTCTCCATTTTTTTTAAGCACGATGCCGCAAGTTGCTAGGTCAATACTTTTCAATCTTGTGCGGGATGAGCCGATTACGAAGGCGCCGGCTGAAGCATTATCCGCGACAGTATCTTGAATTTTTATATTCCAGTCTTGAATGCGGGAGTCAACGATCTCGAATGCAGGCATCACGCATTCTGTCGCGTCGATTATTTGGTCACGCGTAATGCCCGGGCCCTTTAGATCTTTCTTGAGGAGAAATGCGATTTCACCTTCCCCTTTTGGTTGGCAGAATTTATTAAAGGGGAGTCTTTGAGACTCTTGGAATTCCATGCCTGACATAAGATGTCCGAAATCTGGTTGATCAACGCCTAGCATTTTCATCACAACTTTTGCTGTAATGCCTATTTTCTTTCCGACAACAGACTCTCCTTGCGCGATTCTTTTGGCTATCAACTTTAGTTGAATTTGATATGCATCCTCGACTGTAATATTCGGAGCTGAATCCGTAATTGGTTGAATCTGGCATGCACTTTCCCAAGCTTGATATAGCTGGTTGACTAAATCATTAATTTTTGTTTCGCTTAAGTTCATTCTTGACCTCGTATTTTTAGAGCTCACGCTGTGGTTCGCTTGGAAAGCATCATTCGATGATTATTTTGATTTATTAATCCAACAACACCGAGTTTCTGTATTTCTCGGCTCTATGTTACGGGGATTATCGAATACTTTTTATGACATCCACAATCTCGGACTCGGACCAATCAATATCACCGATAATTTTATAAACAATTTGGTGCTTTCGGTTAAGAATAACTGTGGTGGGAAGGCCAACGTCAATCCAAGCTTTGACATCCTTAATTTCAGGATCAATTAGGGTCATTGCCCCCTCGCCGATTTTATTCCATGTGCTCTCTACTCGATCTTTTGTTTCGCCGTAATTAACGAAAAGAACAACAAATTTTTTCTTCGGGAGTTGCTTGCGTAGCTCTAAAAGCGACGGTATTTCCTTTAGGCATGGCGCGCACCAAGTCGCCCAGAAGTTCAATACAATGGTTTTGTCTGAGAAATCTGTAAGGCTAATTTTTTCGCCGCTCAATGTGGTTACGTTGAGAGGAGGAGGTGTTGGATTTTTATCCCAGACGACGAACTTGTCTATCGGGGCGCCAATAGCCAGTGATGCAATCATACTAATAGTTACAAATCCTAGTTTAAGCATGGCAGATGATCATTTGAATGAATAATGTGGTGGGACTCGTTATAAGCGTTAAAGTTTTGACACGTCTCATTAGATGTCCCAAGGATTTGGCCGATCGCTCTTTAGGCCGTATTTTTTAATTGCCTGGCTGAGCACGGGCTTTTCAATTGAGCCATCTGCGACCAACGCCCTAAGCGTTGCGAGCGTTATGTGGAATCGATCGACCTCATAAAAATCTCGTAAAGATTTTCTTGTGTCACTTCGTCCGTATCCGTCCGTGCCTAACGTCACGTAGCGCCGTGGGACCCAGGTGCGAATCATATCTGGAACAGCGCGCATGTAGTCGGTAGCGGCAATAATAGGTCCGACTGTAGATTTAAGACATTGCTCTACCCACGTTGGTTTTTCTGTCGCCTCTGGATTATATGTATTTTGACGATCCACGCTAAGACCGTCACGTCTCAGCTCGGTAAAACTCGTAACACTCCACACATCCGTATTTACATCCCAATCATCTTTTAATAAATCCGCTGCTGCTAATATTTCCCTGAGAATTGTGCCCGAACCGAGTAATTGTGCTCGGGGACCCGAGGATTTTTGACCTTGTTGGAGACAGTACATCCCATTAATGATGCCCTCTTGAGCATCATCAGGCATGCTTGGGTGGGAGTAGTTTTCATTCATCACAGTGACGTAATAGAACACGTCGTCTTGCTTTTCAAGCATTCGTGTCATCCCATCCTGGACGATTGTGACAACTTCATAGCCGTATGTTGGATCGTAAGCCACGCAGTTTGGAACCGTTGAGAATAATAGGTGGCTAGATCCATCCTCATGCTGCAAGCCCTCACCAGAAAGTGTCGTTCGACCGGCCGTAGCTCCAAGCAAGAATCCGCGAGCTCTTGAATCTCCGGCGGCATAAACTAAATCACCAATTCGTTGAAAACCAAAGCAAGAGTAGAAAATATAAAAAGGCAGCATAGTAGTGCCGTGTGTTGAGTAGGATGTTGCAGCGGCTATCCATGATGAGATAGCACCCGCCTCCGTAATTCCCTCCTCAAGAATTTGACCATTTTTTGCTTCTTTGTAATACAACAGTTCGTCACGGTCTTCGGGGTCATATAACTGACCAAAGGGAGAGTAAATTGCAACTTGTCGGAATAATGATTGCATACCAAAGGTACGTGCCTCGTCGGCTACAATAGGCACTACCCGCTTGCCTAATTCTTTATTTTTTAATAGCTGAGACAGCATTTGTACGAATACCATGGTGCTGGATTGCTCCCTTTGTCCTGAACCTCCAGTTAGTTTGGCAAAGTCGGTAAGTTTCGGCGCAGCTAAATTTTCTTTATTCTTGATACGCGCTGGTAAATATCCGCCGAGCTTATGTCTTTGCTCATGTAAGTATTTCATCTCCGGTGTATCCTCTTCGGGTTTATAAAACCGAAGATTTTCAACATCCTCATCAGGTATGGGAATGGAGAAACGATCCCGGAATGCGAATAATGCGTCGTTTTCTAACTTTTTCTGTTGATGGGACGTCATTTTGCCTTGTCCCCAGTGTCCCATACCGTATCCTTTTTTAGTTTGAGCAAGAATCACAGTTGGTCTTCCTTTATGACTTACCGCCGAATGGTAGGCTGAATAAATTTTGATTGGGTCATGTCCGCCTCGCTCAAGCCGATCGATATCCTTATCAGACAAGTGCGAGACGAGTTTCTGCAATTCCGGATATTTATTAAAAAATGTTTCGCGATTAAATTGCCCATCCGTTGCCGCGTACTTTTGAAATTCACCATCAACAGTTTCATGCAGTCTTTTAATAATCACGTTCTCTTGGTCAATCGCAAACAGTGGGTCCCAATCAGATCCCCACATTACCTTAATCACATTCCATCCAGCGCCGCCGAAAAGACCTTCAAGTTCCTGGACGATCGAGCTATTACCGCGCACGGGACCATCCAAGCGCTGTAAATTGCAGTTCACAACGAAAATGAGATTATCAAGCCCCTCGCGTGAGGCTAATGAGAGTCCGGCGATAGACTCCGGCTCATCCATTTCTCCATCGCCCACAAAACACCAAACTTTGCGGTCACTCGTATTATGAAGTTCTCTGTTCTCAAGGTAGCGGATGAAACGTGCTTGATAGATAGCGGTGATCGCACCTAGGCCCATCGACCCAGTGGGAAACTGCCAAAAATCCGGCATCAGCCATGGGTGACAATATGAGGAGAGACCGACACCACCTGTTTCTTGTCGATAATTAGCAACGTTTTCTTCGCTTAATCGCCCCTCGAGAAAGGCTCTTGAATAAACGCCAGGAGCCGAGTGCGGCTGAAAATATACGCAATCACCATCGAGACCAGCTCTAAAAAAATGGTTGAACCCTACCTCGAAGAGATCGGCTGACGAGGTATAGGTTGCAATGTGCCCACCTAAATCTGAGTTTACGCGGTTTGCCCTCACAACCATGGCTAGAGCGTTCCATCGAATAATGGCAGATAATTTAGCCTCTGCGTCAAGATTTCCTGGGAACGGAGGCTGGTCTGCCAACGATATCGTGTTTGAGTACGGTGTATTGAGCACGGGAGGCATAGGAACCCTAAGTCGCCTCGCTTGTTCTAGCAATTTCATCAATAAAAAAGTTGCACGCTCTTCACCTTCGATTGCGACGAGTTGGTTAAAAGCGTCTACCCATTCTTGAGTCTCGATAGGATCTAAATCTTGAGGCAGTACTCGCCAAAATGCTGATACATTCATTTGCTTTTGGTCGGACATATCGGTCATGTGTGTTGCTCCAGCTTGTTTGCCATTTAAATTTGTATTTAGCGTCCATCATATCGAAAGTTATGGAGCATGTGATTCTGTTTATGCTTTAAAAATCACTATTTAACAGAATTATTATGCTAATATTTATTTATATACAGCATATTATTTTGATTATTATGATTGATTCAATTGATTGGGAAATATTAAGGTTATTGCAGAATAACGCGAGAATCACCAATATCGAACTGTCCAAAGCTGTTGGACTCTCGCCTTCTCCAACGTTGGCACGCGTAAAAGCGCTTGAGAAATCTGGCCACATCAGTCGGTATGTAACCTTGATTGATTCCTTAAAAGTTGGATTAAAAGTGAGTGTCTTTATTAATGTGGCATTAGAGCGTCAGGTGGAGTCGGCGCTGGAGCGTTTTGAGGAATCAATCAAAGCACGCCCTGAGGTAATGGAGTGTTATCTCATGACGGGAGAAGCCGATTACTTGATTCGAGTAGTCGTAGCAGATATCCAAGTACTAGAAGCGTTTATTTTAAATTTTTTATCAAAAATTCCGGGTGTAGGTAATATCAAATCGAGCTTTGCACTCAAGCAGGTTAAGTATAAAACAGCGTTACCATTACCCGGAGGTAATTAACAAATGATCAAACGAATTGCTGTTTTTTGTGGCTCGAGAAAAGGGACTAAAGATGCGTATGAGTTAGCGGCCAAACGACTCGCAAAGATTCTTGTTGAAGGTGAAATAGAGCTCGTCTTCGGCGGAGGTAGAGTCGGATTGATGGGTATATTGGCGGATAGCATTATTACCCAAGGGGGAAAGGTGACCGGAGTGATACCGACTGGGTTAAGTACCAGGGAAGTAGTGCACCAAAATCTAACAGAATTAGTGACTGTTTCGGATATGCATGAACGTAAGGCAAAGATGCTGGATTTGGCAGATGCATTTATCGCAATGCCCGGGGGAATCGGTACTATGGACGAGTTCTTTGAGGCTTGGACTTGGTATCAATTAGGAATTCACGAAAAGCCAGTAGGGCTCTTAAATGTAGAGGGTTATTTTGATAGCTTGACCAATTATCTGCACACAATGGTAGATCAGGATTTTTTAGCTGAAGAGCATTTTAAAAGTTTATGTACTTCTGATTGTCCTGAAGCCTTAATTCATAAATTGAAATTAAGTAAGCGAGCATCAAAATCCGTCTGGGTGACGGATTCAAAGTAAACCTATCGTGAGAACGTTTTATAGAGTAGTGGAATTACAAAAAGCGTCATCATTGTGGAGACTGCTAATCCCCACATAATTGCTGAGGCAACTGGGCCCCACAGTAGCGAGTTTCCACCGAGACCTAATGCCAAGGAGAGCAGCCCTGCGATCGTTGTGAACGATGTAATTAAAATCGGTACAACTCGACGCCGTGCTGCAAAGACAATAGCATGCACGCCATTCATGCCCGATTTTCGGCGTGTATTGGCCGCGTCAATCAACACAATTGCGCTATTTACCGAAATACCAGTAAGCGCAACAATGCCATACATCGTATATAAACTCAGGGGATTTTGGGTGATAATTAAGCCGATTACAACGCCAATAAAAGCTAAAGGGACGGTGGCTAGAATCATTAGCGGTTGGAAGTAGCTTTTAAATTGCGTCCCAATTAATAGATAAATTAGGCTAATTCCAAGTAAGAATAGCAAGAGCATGGCGTCTAAACTTTCTTGAATATCATCGAGTGCGCCCGAGAAATCTAGCGAGACGTTAGGATGGTCGAACTTAATTCTTGCCCACTCCTCTTTGATTAGTTCGTTAACTTGGATTTCGTTAATACGGTCTCGGTCAATATCTGCTTCTAAGGTGATCGTTCGCCTGAAGTTATAGTGTCGAATACTCTCTCGAGACTTGCCGGTATCAAAGTGGACCAATTGCCTTAGAGGAATATTTTCTCCGGTTAGTGTTGTAATAGACTGAGAAAGTAACCCATCAATATCCTCTAAATTAGTCAAATTTGATTTGACGCGTACGTCTATTTTCTCGCCTTCTGATTGAAGGAATGTGACGACTTCACCATCGACGAATAAGCGGATTGATCGAGCTACTATTAATGGATCGATACCAAGTCTATTGATTGATTCATAATTTAATTTTAAATTTAGTTGATTTCGCCCTGGACTGTCGTCATTACTGATATCAGAAACTGCGTCAAGCGTCCCCAGAAATTTTTCCAGGTGCGTAGTAACGGTCCTTAATTCATCAAAATTATCTCCTCTGATTTTGACGCTGATGGGTTTAGTGATCGGAGGCCCGCCAGAGATTCGGGTAAAAGTGACGTTTGCGGGTCCATTGCTGCCTCCAATATCGAGTCGCATGTCATCGATGACGGCGTCTACTTCTCTAAGAGTTCCTTCATGTGGCTCAAGGCTCACGATTACTTGTCCGTATCGGCTCTCAAATAACGCTGCTTGGTCGGTATATTTAATACCAGCCACTGATGTAATTGCTCGTTCTTCGTCAGGTGATACATAGTCTCTTACTTGTCCTTCGATTTTTTTCGTCCATTTCATCGTTTCCTGAAGGGGGGTGCCAGAGGGCATATCTACGTTGACGTAAAAGAGTCTTATAGGGTCAAACGCAAAAAATTGAATATTTACCAAACCTGCGCCAACCGCAGATACAGCGATGCAAAAGCTGAGCACAGCGAGTGATAAAAAAGATTTAGGTCGCCTGAGGACAAACACAAGGGCCTTGCTGTATTTGTGCCGTATTACGCGAGTTTTGGTTTCTCGAATCAGTTGCACGCGAGACTTTTTGTTGAAGTTGAGTTTAAGCCCCATAATGTGTGCGGGTAACATCCAAAATGCTTCGAACAAGCTGAACGCGAGCGCTAAGGTCACCATGGCCGGGACGACAAGCATAAATTTTCCAACAATTCCCGGTAACAACATCAGTGGTAAAAATGCGGCGACAGTGGTCAGCACCGAGGTCAGAACAGGGGCAAAGACCTCTCGAAGTCCTTCGATACAGGCGTTTACCGTATCGATTCCTCTTGAAATTCTGTAGTAAATAGCTTCGACGACGACGACCGTGTCATCAACCAACATCCCTAAAGCAATTACGACTCCGAGAAGTATTGATACGTTTAGTGTCCAGCCAATCGCATAGACGATGGCAAATGCACCTGCAATGGAAAATGGGATTCCAAGACTCAGTAATATGGCCATACGCCCGCCTAAAAAAGCCCATGTTGTTATGAGAACTAATAACAACCCTAAGCCCGCGTTAATTTGCATGACACTGATCGCTTCTTTGGTAGGGATGGTTTGATCGTCGACTAAGCTAATCTCAATACCGACTTGTTCGAGTGTAGTATTTTTTTCGTTGAGGTATGTCTGTATGCGATCTACTAACTCTATTGTGTTGGTGTAGCTTTTTTTTGTGATTGATAAGAGTACGCCATGACGACCGTCTTGCGCTGCAAGCTGGATTGCTTTTTCTCTTGAGTTCGAAACGTTGGCTACTGCTGATAAGGGTACGTAATCGGCATTTTTGATTAACTTAACCGGAATTGAGTTTAGATTGTCGGGGTGTTTATCTTTACCTAATAATCGAACAGACCAATCTTGTGAGCCAACGGTAATCCCACCGGCAGATACATCACGAAACCATGATGCGACTGAGTCCGCAACATGGGTAGGGGTTACTTGATGGGCTTCTAGTTCAGTGGGGCTAAATTCGATAAGTAATTCGGGGTCATGCAAACCCACTGCGAATACGTCATCAACACCTTGCAATCGTTCAAGATCGATGCGCACTTGCCGTGCAGAGTTACGCAGTAGTTCGTTATCATCTTGACCTACCACTAGCACCATCGCCGTCGGAAAGCCGTTGGAAGTGGTGACTTCCATGATATATGGATCATTGGCTTCGACTGGTAATTCTTGGCTTGCTTTATTTTGTATTTCTCGGCGCAAGTCATTAATACGTTTATCAAAATCGATACTCGAGAGATCTTCAAATCGGATTAGTAAGGATGAAATACCTTCTTGGCTTCGTGAGGAAACGTAGCGAATATCAGAGACTTGCCGAATTGCATCCTCTAGCGGTTGAGTGACTAGTTTTTCAACATCCTCTGTTGAGGCGCCCCGCAGAACAGTGGTGACATTTATCCAATTAAAATTGATTTCCGGATCTTGCTCCCTTGGCATCGTAAGATACCCACCAACGCCCATAAAAATGACAATCGCAAAGGTCAGATTTGCGATGACATGGTTCGATAAGAATTGTCTAAGTAGCGACATGAGTTTTGAAGCCTCTTTCCTCGTTTTTAGTCACTAACGATCGAAACAGCCTGGCCGTCTTGTAGTCTATGTTGACCTTGATAAATCATTAAGGTGTCTAGTGGCAGATTAATCATTGCAGGACTACCCTCAGATGCACCGGGAACTACAAAGAATTTGGCTTGGTTATCATTGAGTATGAATACGCCTAGCTGACTATTTCTTTGGACTAATAAATCTGTGGGTGCATGCGGCTTATCTGCGGCCCACTTAATGGTACCTGCTGATCCAATAGCTGCATGATTTTTTATGAACTCTAAGCGAACGGTTTGATTCCGGTTTTCCTCGTTTACTACGGGTACGATTCTTTTGATACGGACCGGGAATTCTGTCCCATCACTGGTGAATACAATCGAGCGGCTCAGGGTTAGTGAGTCAATATGTCTGGGTTGAACTTTAGCATCAATTTCTACAGTACTTAAGTCACTCAGATGAAGAAGAGGTGCGCCGGGCGCTGTAATCTCACCGACTTGAGCTATGCGCTCTCGTATTACTGATTTAAAAGGTGCCGTTATCGAGCATTTAGCCACATTTCTTTTCGCGGCGTTATATTGCGCGCGTCGTAAAGCGACATTAGATTTTGCATTGGTGAACTCGCTCTCTCTTAGATTTAATCTCTCGGGCGATATAAACCCATCGGATACTAATTTTTCCGCCCGCTCTAACTGTTTTTGACTTAACTCGAAATTTGATTGCGCAGCGATTAAATTAGCACCTGCTTGTTGCAGCGCAAGACTATAATCAGTCGCATCAAGTTGAATTAGAACATCTCCCTTATTAACAATTTGCCCCACCTCTGCTGATATTGACTTGATCTTTGCTGAGACTTCGGCAGATAGTTTACTGTTATTCAAGGTGATGACCGATGCGAATGCGCTCTTGACAGGATAGACGGCAACTTCACCCAGCTTAACGACAGAGGCCTTTGTCGGTTCCGCGTAACCAGCCGCAGCGAAGCAGCTTGAGAAAAAAAGTAATACCAGAGTGAAAAAGGCTTTTAGTTGGTTTTTTTTAAGTAGTGACATGAGATCAAATATTTTGTTCGATTCGCATAAAATTTCCCATTCGTGTCTCAATATTGAGGAGCGAACGTATTAGGGTCAATGATAACGGATAGGTTACCGAGGTTTTTTATAACAAATCCTGTTAATCCTAAAATGATCAGGACTACAGCCCACCTAAAATGCACTACCTATTCAATTCGCATTATAACTTATTTGTTAACTAAGTAAACATTTCGGAATTTCTGAGTGACAATAATGTCTCGATAGCGTGTGTGATTGTGCTTTGCAAAAAAGTTTCAACGCCTAAAAATGTACTGCGTTTTTCGCTTTAGTGTTACGATCTCGGGACATTATTAAAAGTAAAAGAATATTTAGTGGGAGGTTATAGATATGAACGTTCTGACACTCGTCTGCATCGTCGTGTTGGCTTATTGGGTAATCGGTATGACTTGGATCGCGAGAATTCCTGAGTCAGATTGGAAGTAACCATAAATCAAATCAATCTGTTTTCGTTGTAAATAAATTCAAAAAGAGCAAATAATCATGGATACATATATCGGACTATGGGGATGGGCGTGGGTAGCAGTGTTTTTGGCACTGTTCATTGGAATAGGTGTTTGGGGAATGCGCAAAACGAGCAACGACGAGGACTTTGCGGTCGCTCGTGGTGCTTATGGTCCTGTTACTTTAGCGTTTGCTTTTGCAGCTACTATTGCCAGCGGCGCTACGTTTATGAGCCTACCTGGCATGGCTTATTCGAAAGGTTTCGCTTCCCTGTGGTACCCCGCAACCTATCCCATTGCCATATATGTTGGGATGATTTTAGCGATCAAATTAATTAAGCGTGCCGGAGATAAGTTCCGCTCGAATTCGCTGCCTGAATTTATGGGACAGCGTTACAACAGTAATTTTCTGAGAATTGGATTTGCGCTGGTTTCAATGCTGCTTGTCTACTATATCGCCGCTCAAATCGTTGCAGCTGCGACGATTTTTGAAGTGCTACTTGGTTTGAATTATCAACACGGTATTTTGGCGAGTGTTGCTGTTATCGCGCTCTACATCACAATGGGCGGCTCTCATGCTGACATCATGACTGATGGGATTCAGGGTGTCATGATGGTTCTAATCGGTCTCATTATTGGTGTCATATTTTTTCTAGGCGTCGGTTTTGAAGGCACTGGGCCTTCGTTGATTAATGACGCGCTTGTTAAGCAAGATCCAAGTCTTGGCTGGGATAATTACTTCAGAGAAGGGGACGTGCTATTTGGTAGTTTTTGGTTGATATCGCTAATTTTTATTGCTCACATTCCATTTGCGATGAATCCTCATATTGGCAAACTAGCGTTCGCGCTCAATGATCCTAAACAAATTCGAACTTTTTTATTGATAGCTATTCCAGTGGGATCTATATTAGGTTTTACTGTTTTAGGTGGTTTACACGCTCGTGCACTATTTGGTCCAGAATTCGGTGATGTTATTCGGCCGGATCAAGCAATCCCTGTTTTGTTTACTCAGCTCTTCCCACCGTTTCTCGCTGGGTTGTTAGGCGTTGGTGTGTTGTCGGCAATTATGTCCACCTCTGATGGGCTATTCATTTCCATAGCGGTGATTTTCAGTAATGATTTGTACAAAAAAACCTTTGCTCCGGTTATACACAAGAACAAATCGAAAGAGCAGGTTGAGCAGATTGCTCTAAATATTTCTCGTGTTGCAATCGTATTGGTTGGCGTGGTCGCTTGTTGGTTAGCTTGGAATCCACCACAGTTCTTAGCCGTGCTGCTTTGGATGGGAGTAGGCGGTATTTTAGCTGGTGCTACAGGGCCGCTTTTAATCGGCTCTTTGTGGAAGGGAGCAACAAAAACGGGTGCTATTGCCTCTTTCCTAGTCGGTGTGATTAGTTTTGGGCTGGGTATCGTTTATTGCTTCGTGCTTAAAGAGGTACCGTTCAAAAATCCGTTTGCGGTTGCAGGTACGTGTATCATCATTGCAGCGGTAACGATGATCGTAGTAAGCCTATTTACTAAAAAGCTGCCGCAGGAGCATGTTGATGATATGTTTGGTGAGTCTGCTTAGAAAGTCCACCAGTTAACATTCTTCGTTTAAAGAGGTCGTTGCGCGTTAAATGGACCAGTTTTCAATGACTTCTTTTCGTCTCGATGGCCGCGTTGCATTGGTAACAGGGGCCGGACAAGGTCTAGGAGCCTCAATATCTATAGCTTATGCCGAAGCTGGCGCGTCCGTTGTTTTGCTCGGGCGAACGGAAAGTTATCTCAAAGATACGGCTGATGCGATACGCAAAGCGGGTGGTGAAGCATCTTTAATCGTTTGTGACGTTACGAATGATGAAAAACTACGAAAGGCATTTAGCGGCCTAGACCGATTAGATATTCTCGTTAATAACGCAGGTACTAATTTTCCTGAACCTTTTATCGAGGTGAGTGATGATCATTTGGACGCTATGCTGGACTTGAATGTTCGAGCGTGCTTTGTTGCGGCGCAGGCGGCGGTTCAGGTGATGCTTAAGTCGGCTGACTTAGCTGAGCACGGTGCCAGTGTGGTGAACATGTCTTCTCAGATGGGGCACGTCGGCTCTCCTAACAGAACAGTATATTGCATGACTAAGCATGCTGTGGAAGGGCTCACGAAAGCGATGGCAGTGGAGTTGGCGGACAAAAATATACGGGTTAATAGTATCGGTCCCACTTTTTCAGAAACTCCCATGGTTCAGCGTATCGTAGATACTCCTGAGAAAAAGGAGTTCGTCACGTCTAGGATTCCAATGGGCCGTTTGGCCAAGTTAGAGGATATTGCGGCTGCGGCGGTTTATCTCGCATCACCTGCAGCCTCAATGGTTACTGGCACTCACTTGATCGTAGATGGCGGCTGGACTGCGCAGTAGTTTGATTATATTTTCGTTGATTCTGACTCAAGGAAAGGCATAACGTATTCCAGAACCTCCTGAGGTTTTTCCTCTTGTATCCAATGACCACAGTCTTGAATGACGCCACCACTAACGTTTTCGCTAACACGCTGAAGTGATTCAAATGTTTCTATTCCTCGACCAAAAGCGCTTCCGCCGCCTAAGGCTAAAACCGGCATGATAAGTTTTCCATTTAATCGAAGTAACTCCTCGTTATAGCGCACGTCCTCGTCAAGAGCGCGGTAATATGCGAAGCCGGATCGAAGTGTGTCCGGTTTTTTGTATGTCCTCAGATACTCAAGCCGATCCTCTTGGGTGATCGCATTTTTTTGATAACCATAATTATCGTAAAACCACCCCAAATAAATTTCTTCTCTTCCTGTAACTAAGGCCTCTGGAAGCCCTTTTGTTTGATGAAAGGCGTGGTGCCATCGCCTACCGTTTTGAGAAAAAGTTCCACTGCCATCTCCAGGAACGGCTGTATCAAGCATTACCAGCTTCTTAACGCACTTGGCGTTCTTCGAGGCGAGCACGAACGCGACTGGACCGCCCCAGTCATGAGCCATTAAATGATATTGATTGATCCCGAGGTGTTCCTGAACTAAAAGTCTAATATCCTCGGCAATATTTGATTTTTCGTAACCTGATGCGGGTCTCGAAGAGTCACCGAGTCCCCTTAAATCAGGCGCAATAATGGAATATTTTTTTGCCAGTGTCGGTATTAACTTATGCCAACAATACCAGCTTTGAGGCCAACCATGCAGTAATACAATGGGAAAGCCAGAGCCTGCTGTTACGTAATGTAACCGAGTATCATTGGTCTCGAAGTCATGATGCGTTACATCAATCATTGTTTTAATTTAAACAAGTTAGTCTGCTAAAAAAAATCATTTAGCGCTTTGGTGGTTTGTTCTGGTTCTTCCTCTGCTAGATAGTGTCCGCAATCAATTCCGAATCCCTCAACCTTTGAAGCCCATGATTGCCAAACTTCAAGTGGATCGTACCACTGTTCTAGTTTTGCTTGTTTGCCCCATAACGCTAGAACTGGACAGCCAATTTTATGATTATTTTGTTGATCAATAAGATCATGTTCGCAATCAATTGAAATGCCCGCTCGATAATCTTCGCAAATAGCTCGAACAGTTTCAGGATTCCTAAAGCATCTGAGGTAATCCTCGACGGCAGTTTGGATGAAGAAATCTCTAGGGACACGATTTGTGTGCCATCGCCAAAACCACTCCGGATTTTGATTGATCAGAGTCTCTGGTAATGGTGTGGGCTGAGCTAAGAAAAACCAGTGGTAATAACCTAAGCCAAATTCTGTGTCACAACGCTGAAATGATTCTAAAGTGGGAATGATATCGAGAACAGCCAGTTTTTTTATAACATTTGGGTGATCAAGTGCCATGCGATAGGCGACCCGGCCACCTCGGTCATGTCCAGCAACACAAAATGTCTCAAACCCAATTGCTTTCATCAAGTTGACTTGATCGTTAGCCATTGACCGCTTGCTATATGCGCTATGATCATCGGACGAGAGAGGTTTGTAACTATCGCCGTATCCTGTTAGGTCAGACGCAACAACGGTAAACCGTTTACTGAGTTCCGGAGCAACCGAGTGCCACATAACATGCGTTTGCGGGTTGCCATGTAATAAAAGAAGAGGAGGCCCGTTCCCACCAATTCTTAGTCGAAGTGAAGCTGGCCCAACTTCAATCGTTTTTAGGTCGAAATCTTTAAACATAAATATATTTTTTCGACATTCTTATGACAAATTCTTAGTCATGAGGGATCAATGACACCTTTCCCGGTGTTTTGGAGATCAAAAAGTTCGTAAGCCTCTTTGGCTTGTTCTAATTTCCACTCATGTGTAAATAGCGCATCTAGTGAAATCTCTTTATCTGCTACGTATTCCGCACATTTAGCCTGACCCACCTTCGAGAATGTCCATGAACCGATGATCGTTACCTGGCGTCTCAACATATCGTTACTGACATTTAGTGTCACTATGTCGCCCTCACCAACAAAACATGCTCTTCCCCAAGTTCGAACGCATTGTACCGCTTGGGAGCGTGCGATCGGCGCTGACGAGCAGTCTAGAGATGCGTGAGCACCGTGACCGTGGGTAACATCCCGGATCGCTTGAACGACATCTTCCGTCTTGGTTGGATTAATTAATATTTCCGCGCCAAATTCTTTTGCTCTTTGTAAACGTTCCTCTCCGGTGTCAAGAGCGATTACTCGAGCGCCCATTTGAGAAGCGAGAAGTGTTGCAGATAAGCCAACCGGACCTTGACCAAAAATAGCGATAGTTTGATCGCCCATTAATTCAAGTCGTTGCAACGCGCCCCACGCTGTTCCCGTTCCGCATGATATGGCTGCTCCCGCTTTATATGATAATTCCTCGGGAAGCGCCACGAGAGTTCGCGCTGGACATTTCATGTACTTGGCGTGCGCTCCGTGTCCGGTCGCTCCAAATACTTCTTTTACACCGTCAACACATAGCTGTTCCCAACCAGTGGAGCAGTGTTCGCATGACCCACAACCTCGGTAGTGATGTTGCATTACACGCATTCCCTCTTTCGCAACATTTTCAGGAACTCCTTCACCAACTCCTACGACAATTCCACATGGCTCATGGCCTGCTATGATTGGACCATCAAGATCTCCAAGACCCAGAGACGAAGCGCCACCTTCCGCTCGGTAGAATTTAAGGTCACTGCCGCACATACCTGATGCTTTGATTTCCAAAACGACCTCTCCTGGTCCTGGCGTTGGATCAGGAAAATTTAGAATTTCGAGTTTTTTACTGCCAGGGAAAACGATACCTTTCATTTGAACCTCCCTAATATAGTGTGGTTATTTGAGAACGAATGGATTACCAGTTTTCGCACCAGTATTTATCCATACACTCTTGGTTTGAAGGTACTGATATATCGCTTCAATACCACTTTCTCGACCTACGCCTGAATCTTTGTATCCTCCAAATGGAGACATGTAACTCACCGCTCGATACGTGTTAACCCAAACTGTACCGGCTTGAATTTTTTCAGACATTCTAATGGCTCGTCCGATATCACTGGTCCAGACGCCTGAACCCAAACCAAACCGAATATCATTGGCGATTTTTATTGCCTCCTCCTCATCTTTAAACTTGATTACTGAGAGTACGGGACCGAAAACCTCCTCTTGAGCGATCCGCATATCATTCGTTACGCCTGTAAAAACCGTTGGCTCAATAAACCAGCCATCGCCACATTCTGGTCGACTCGCAGGGGTCCCGCCCAAGGCCAATTTGGCGCCTTCGGTTTTTGCCACATCAATGTAGCCCAGCACCTTCTCGTACTGTGGTTTTGTAGTGATGGGCCCAACCTGAGTCTCAGTATTCATGGGGTTGCCCATACGAGCAGTTTTTGCGAGCGTGATGAGTTTTTCCATAAATTGATCATGAATATTTTCTTGGAGGAGTAGACGGGATCCAGCAATGCAAGTTTGTCCAGTCGCTGCAAAGATACCCGATACTGCGCCGTTGACAGCATCCTCTATATCGGCGTCATCAAAAACAATGTTAGGAGATTTCCCTCCCAGCTCTAAGGTGACACGTTTAAATGATTTGGCGGCCACTTCATTAATTGCTCTTCCTGTTGCATCGGAGCCCGTAAATGCAATTTTACGAACGAGTGGATGGGTTGTGAGCGGCTCCCCAACGTCTTTGCCGAAACCCGTGACTACATTAACAACGCCATTAGGAAAACCTGCTTCTTTAATCAACTTTACAAATTCTAAGGTGGATGCTGAGGTAAACTCTGAGGGTTTTATAACAACGGTACAACCTGCAGCGAGGGCTGGAGCTAATTTCCAGGCCAATAGTAAAAGTGGTGAATTCCAAGCTGTAATCGCTGCAACCACACCGAGTGGTTCATGGCGTGTGAAATTAAAATAACCCTTTTTATCTAATGGAATCACCGCGCCCTCGATTTTATCGGCAAGGCCGCCAAAGTAGTAATACCATTGAGGCACATAATTGACTTGACCTTGCATTTCGGCAATGAGTTTGCCGTTATCTTGTACTTCCATCTCTGCGAGTTTTTTGGCATCCCGCGCGATCAGGTCCCCAAGTTTATGCACAAGAATACCGCGTTGACTTGCCGTCATTTCTGACCATGAACCTTCAGTGAATGCTCGGTGCGCAGCTTCAACCGCACGATTGACGTCGGTTGGTCCGCCGGCAGCAACCTGCGACCAAACTTCGCCCGTGAATGGGTCAAAACTGTCAAACCATTCACCCGATGCAGCTTCTACAAACTCCCCGTCGATATACATCTTGAACTTTTCCATCTCCATCTCCTGTATTGATTTTTTTGGGTGAGATTTAACGAACACCCAATTGCTTTTCTTTGCTCCTTACTAATGCGCTGATTGCGGAATTAAACGGAGTCTGAACATTCACTTCTTTCCCGGCAATTGGTATCGCCCCATTAATTGCATCAATTTCAGACATTCTTCCAGCGAGTGCGTCTAGCAACATTGAGGGTTTAGCGTTTGGTATTTTCGATCCGAAATTTCGAACGTAATCGATAGGATCACTAATACGCACATTAATATTTTTTGCGATCGCGACGTCATAAGCTTCTTGGGCGCAGCGAGAAGCACAGACCCATGCGTCTGAGTCCTCCATCACCTCGCCTATAGTGAGTCCTGTTATTGTGCAGGTGCCAGAAAAGCAAACGTTGCAAATTAACTTTTCCCATACGAGTTGGTCGATGTCGTCGAAGCATTCAACCCGAAACCCGCCAGACTCCCACGTAGACGCAATCGTTCTTAGTCGATGTGTTATCGGACCTGACAATTCACCTAAGCGTAAAAGTTCCCATCCATTATGGTGCGCGTATCCTGGCCCTTTGATAGACGCACCGAAACCACCAACAACACCAACTGCGACCTTGTCAGCCCCAAGTATTTTCGCGGCTGTTTGAGGCCCTCCCAATCCATTTTGAATGGATAGAACTGTTGTGTGAGTATCCAGTAATGGCAATGCAGAGCGAGCAGCAGTTTCAACATGCATTGCTTTAGTTGCAATGATGACTAGTTCACATACTCCTACTTTGCTTGTGTCGTTTGTTGCGTGTATTTTGACCACTCGAGAGCCTGACGCTCCTTCTAACCGCAGTCCACCTTGTTTTATTGCATCAACGTGATCTAGCCATGAATCGATCGCCCATACTTCATGACCTGCATCACCCAATAAAGCGGCATAAACGCTTCCCATGGCGCCACAACCCAAAATTGCAATTTTCATCTGACTCCTCCAATCCTAGCAGTAAAGCTTTTGGCTTTCTGTTAAACCTGCGCTGGCTTTAGCTATGCGCTGGCATTCTCGGTATAAATTTCGATACAGTTACCCTCAGGGTCGAGAATTTGGAAGGAAGTGAATTCGGGACCAATTTTTAAGGGTTTTTCAAATCGATCTTTCCACTCATGAAGTTTTGCCATGCCGTGGACTCTAAATCCGATATGAAGTACCTCGGGTTGATTGATTGGGGTGCCTTGTTGGAATGCTATTAAGACACCATCGCCTCTTACGACATGTTTATCCGCAAATAATCCGAAAGTTTCGGCGTACCATTTTGCTAAATCATGAGGATTTTGAGACGGGACGTTGACATGCTCTAAACGAAAGTCAGACACTAGATTTCCCTGTAATTATTATTAATAACTGGCTCGTAAAGACTAGTTCGTCGCTTTTGGTGACTGCCTTCAGCGATCCTGGCTAAACCCAAATTTAATTCGGGAGAGTATCCTACAACGATCAAGGCCTAAATGTCCAAGAAAAATGAATTCATACGTCAGGCTAACCTTGTACATGATGCTGCATTGAGCTATTACTGAAAATTAGGTTTTCGTTTTTCTAGAAAAGCATTAACCGCCTCTTGATGGTCTGAAGTCTTGTGGGCAATGGCTTGCAGATTCGCTGATAGCTCCAGTAGACTTGCTAAGTCTTGACGCTGTCCCTCCCTAAGCAGTTTTTTGGTCATTCGCAGAACTAACCCTGGGTTAGCTGCGATTCGAGTTGCAACTCCATTAGCCTCGATCATAAGGTTTTCCTCAGAAGTAAGGTAAGAGATCAGTCCAATTCTTAGAGCTTCTTCGGCGTCGACTTTGTCACCTGTGAAACTCATCTCGGCTGCCTTTGACATCCCAACAACTCGCGGTAAAAACCAAGCTCCACCGTCGCCTGGAATGATGCCGACTTTAACAAAGCTTTCCGCGAAACTCGCTTTTGTAGAAGCAATGCGAATGTCACACATGCACGCCAGATCGCACCCAGCTCCTATCGCGGGACCATTTACCGCAGCAATGGTAGGGATCTCTAGGTTATACAGGGCTAGTGGTATTCGTTGAATACCTTTTCGGTAACTCTCACGGATGACCTCGCTAGGCAGGTCCTCATTAAGCATTTTTTTCATGTCTTTTAGGTTACCGCCAGCAGAAAATACAGGCCCATTCCCGGTAATGATGACGGCTTTAATGTGCTTGTTAGAATCGATGTGGTCACAAGCCGCGACAAATTCGTCGGCCGCGGTGTTTCCGGTTAATGCATTACGGGTATCTGGTTCGTTCATCGTCAACGTCACGATGGAGTCATTCTCTTTAATATTTAGAAATGTTGACATTTTTTGATCTTTAAAAGTGTTTTCCTTAAAAGGTCTTAAGCGAACGAAGTCGCTATCGCTTTACCCACATCGGATGTTGAGGCCGTACCCCCAAGATCGGGTGTGACTGGACCTGAAATTAAGCACTCCTCTATATTATCGGTAATTGCCTTAGCGGCAGCGTACTCACCTAAGTGGTCTAACATCATTGCTCCCGACCAAATTTGTGCGATCGGATTGGATATATTTTGTCCATAGATATCGGGCGCCGATCCATGGACGGGTTCAAAAAGTGACGGAAAGATTCGTTCAGGATTTATATTTGCAGAGGGAGCTATACCAATAGTTCCGGCGGTTGCAGGACCGATGTCAGAGATGATGTCGCCAAATAAGTTCGATGCAACAATAACATCGAATCGTTGCGGATTGAGTATCAATTGGATGGTTAGCCCGTCAATATGGTACTGGTCTGTACTAATATTAGAAAATTCATCAGAAATCACCTTAAAGCGTTCATCCCAATAAGGCATGGTAATCGCGATACCATTTGACTTAGTGGCTGATGTTACATGCTTCCTACCTCGATTTTCTGCTAGCCCAAATGCATATCTCATTATTCGGTCCACACCTTTTCGTGTAAATACAGACTGCTGTGTTACAGTCTCGCGATCTGTACCTTCGAACATTCTGCCGCCAACCGAAGAGTATTCACCTTCTGTATTTTCCCGAACAACAAGGTAATCAATGTCACCCGGCTTTCGATCAGCAAGCGGGCATTTAACACCTGGCAATAATTTAACGGGTCGTAAATTTACATATTGGTCGAATTCTCGGCGCCATTTAATTAAGGAATCCCATAACGCTTTATGGTCGGGCACGATAGCTGGCCATCCATTTGCACCGAAAAAAATGGAGTCGTGGCTACCAATATCCTCTCGCCAAGAAGGAGGCATCCACCAATCGTGCTTCTCATAGTTACTGCAACTCCAGTCGAATTCATCAAATTTTAGTTCGAAGTTAAATTTGCGAGCTACGGCATCGAGTACTCGTAACCCTTCTGGCATAACCTCTTTTCCAATGCCGTCACCGGCAATGACTGCTATTTTGTAAGATTGCATGTTGCGTATCCTTGTTGGCTTCTATTTTGGTTTTTTGAGCATTTTTTGGTTTATGAGCTAAATTCTATCTTAACCCGCTTCCCTGGATATCTTCTAAAAGCAGGTTGGTTGATATGGAGAACAGGAGTAATTACGCCACGATTATGTCAAAAATTTTAGCCGAAAGGCTTAGTAAAGAAAATATACTTACAGGTTTAAGTCTTGGCTTGATGTCCATCGCAAATGCATACGGGTAGTCAAATTCTTCTATAATTACGAATTAATTAAAACTAGCCGTGCTGGACAAATTTAGACGCTTCGGGGTTTTTTCTTGGAGATATCTTTGACCTTTAAACGGATAAGCGCGTAATTGCAATAATAGGATGGCACTTAGTTCAAGAATCAATTGGGAGAGCTCTACAAGGAGATCTTTGTTGGGCCTCTAATTGAGATCTACTTGGGCTAGCGTTGAAGTTTCTATTTAAATCTTAGAATGTCCGAAATAACACATCAGGAATAACACAATGCGTCCACTTGAAGGAATAACAGTTGTTGCGCTCGAGCATGTTATCGCAGGTCCATTTTGTACGCGACAGTTAGCGGATCTCGGAGCTCGAGTCATAAAGGTAGAGAGACCTGGGGGCGGTGACCCTGCCAGAGCTTATGATGACCGAGTGGGTGGATTAGCCTCTCATTTTGTGTGGACGAATCGATCCAAAGAAAGTATCACTCTGGATTTAAAACAATCACAGGGTATAGAGATCGTTCGCAAACTTTTGGGGGAGGCAGACGTATTAATACAAAACTTAGCTCCAGGTGCTGCAGAGCGGATGGGGTTTTCCTATGAGCGGTTGAAAGAGAGTTACCCCAAACTAATTGTTTGTGATATCTCTGGATATGGATCAGATGGGCCTTATCGAGACAAGAAGGCGTACGACCTTTTAATTCAAGCTGAGTCGGGACTCCTATCTGTAACGGGCTCTAGTGATGAGCCTGCAAAGGCAGGATGTTCGATCGTTGATATTTCAGCTGGGATGTACGCTTTAACCAACATTCTTGCAGCGATTATTCGTCGCCAAAAAACTGGAACGGGGTGTCGTATTGATGTTTCGATGCTTGAATCAATGACTGAATGGATGAGTTTCCCTTTGTACTATGCTTACGAAGGCGCAGAGCCTCCGTCCCGAGCTGGCGCTTCGCACGCAACTATTTATCCTTACGGCCCATTTCCTGTTGGTGATGGAAATTCGGTGATGTTAGGGCTTCAGAATGAGCGTGAATGGGCAATTTTTTGTGATCGGGTGCTCGAAAAGCCGGAATTAAAAGAGGATGTTCGGTTCTCCTCAAATACGCGACGATCGGAAGCTCGAAACGAACTTCGTTCTATTATTGTTGAAGTTTTTTCGAAAATGACGTTGACCGCGGTTACTGAACGATTAGATTCCGCGAGAATTGGGAATGCGTCGATGAACTCAATGGAACAAGTATGGAATCACGCACAGCTCGCCGCCCGAGATCGATGGAGATTTGTGGATTCGCCGAATGGGCCTATCCAGGCTATGCTTCCGCCAGGTGCTCCGGGAGAGTTTTCCCCACGGATGGATCCTATTCCAGAAGCTGGGGAGCACTCAAGACAGATCTTATCGGAATTAGGCTACAGCAATAAGGATATCGAAGAGTTGGAGCAATCAGGTGTTATCTAGTGGCGTTCGACTAGGCTGATAATTGCTAATCCTGCGTTTTTTAGTTTGTAAGTGAATATGAGGTGACGAATGTCAGCAGTAGAATTAAAAGAGTATTCAAATGTGATCGGTGGTAAATCTGTATCGGCTCACAACGGCCGTTCTTTGGACATGATTGATCCGTGTAATGGACGGGCATTTGCAACGATACCGGATAGCGATGAGGTAGATATTAATGCCGCCGTAAGTGCGGCGCAAGGTGCGTTGAATGGAGATTGGGGCAAGATGGCTCCAGTCGAGCGTAGTCGGGTTTTGCATCGATGGTCCCAGCTCATTCTGGAAAACTTTGAAGCTCTAGCTGCTTTAGAATCTAAAGACACCGGTAAGCCAATTACTGCCGGCCGAGCTGATATTACTGCAACCGCGCGTTATTTTGAATTTTATGCGGGAGCGGCGGATAAACTGCATGGTCAAGTTATTCCTTACTTAGATGGATATAGCGTTAATGTGCACCGAGTACCTTACGGAGTAACAGCACACATTATTCCTTGGAATTACCCAGCTCAGCAGTTCGGTCGCAGTGTGGGGCCAGCACTAGCAGTAGGAAACGCTGCTGTGGTGAAGCCGTCTGAAGACGCTTGCTTGACCACGCTGGTGATGTCTCAACTTGGGCTAGAAGCTGGTTTACCGCCTGGTGCATTGAATATTGTTGCTGGATTGGGAGATCGTGCTGGTGCAGCTTTATCCAATCACCCAGAGATTAATTTCATGAGCTTTACTGGCTCACCCCGAGTTGGTACTTTGGTCCAACAGGCGACAGCAAATCACTTTGTTGGTTGTACTTTGGAATTGGGTGGGAAATCACCACAACTTATATTTGCAGATGCTGATTTTGAGAAGGCGGTTCCAGTTATTGTGAAAGCAATTATTCAACATGCTGGACAAACTTGTTCAGCAGGAAGTCGAATTTTGGTTCAAAAAGAAATATATAACGAGTTTATGACACAAGTAGCGGCTCATTTTGCCAAGGTGCGAGTTGGTACGCCGGATATGGATCTTGATTGTGGGCCTGTTATGAATGCTAAACAGCGAAATCTTGTAGAGGGATTCAGAGACGAGGCGATCAGTTCGGGTATTGAATTGCTGTCGGAAGGAGTCTTTGCGGAGGGGTTAGATCAAAGTGGTTTCTGGGTGAAGCCAGCACTTTTTGGAAATGTACCTCGTGACCATCGTTTAGCGTGTGATGAGGTTTTTGGTCCTGTGTTGTCAGCCATTCCTTTCGAGGATGAGCTCGATGCCATCAAGTTAGCTAATGCAACTGACTACGGTTTGGTTGGTTCAGTTTGGACTAAGGACGGTAATCGTCAGCAGCGTGTCGCCAAGCGGATGAATTGTGGGCAGGTATTTATTAATAACTTCGGTGCCGGTGGTGGAGTCGAACTCCCCTTTGGGGGCATGAAAAAAAGTGGGCATGGAAGAGAGAAAGGCTTCGTCGCATTAGAACATTTCACAACGACCAAGACCATCGTCCATTACCACGAATAAGTCATGAACCGTATTGTGCTCGCTCCCTCTATTTGCCCGCTACTATGAACTCCGAAATGCATTTCAGTGAGTGGGTTGGTCGTACTGAAACTAGCATGGATTGTGTAGATGAGTCGCGCGCCGCTAAGATGTTCGCCACCTTGGATATGCCATGTCCCCAGCCAATCTGCGATCAATTACTCCCGAACTTGTGGCATTGGATGTTTTTTGCGCCAGTTGTGCCCTTTGGGGAGCTTGGTAATGACGGACATCCTGAGCGAGGAGGATTTTTGCCACCAGTTGATTTACCAAGAAGGATGTGGGCAGGGGGGCGATTAGAATTTTTTCGTCAGATCGAAGTGGGTAACAAGATCCGCAGAGTATCAAGCATCAAGGATATTGTCGCTAAGAAGGGACGCACCGGGGAAATGGTTTTCGTGACTGTTACGCACCAGATCCTCGATGACCATGGTGTATTGATAAACGAAGAGCAGGATATCGTTTATCGCGAATTGGTGCCGCCAGATGCTTCTACTCCGAGTTATAAAACAAGTGATGAGTCCTCTCATTTTTCGGTGGAAATATTTCCGAACCCTGTTACTCTATTTCGATATTCTGCACTGACGTTTAACGGTCATCGTATCCATTACGATCGTAAGTATTGTCTTGAGGAAGAAGGTTATCCTGGTCTTGTATTTCATGGTCCTTTGACGGCTACTTATTTGGCGCAACTTCTAGTGGCTCAAGTTGAGAACGTAGAGCTGACTGGTTTTAGTTTTCGGGCTATCAAACCGCTGTTTGATAATCATGCTTTTACAGTGCATGGTAGGGAACAGGAGTCAGGTGTTTATAATTTATGGGCGACAGATTATCTCGGCCATATCGCTATGGAAGCGCGGGCAATTTGTAAGTGCTGATGTATGTGAATTTATAAGGGTAAAAAATTATGTCTATCGGTGAAGATCGATATCAAGAAATTAGAGATGGCGTCAGAGCGGTGTGTAGTGAATTTCCAGATGAGTACCATCGATCAATCGATTCGCAAAGAGCTTATCCAGAGGAATTTGTGAAGGCTTTAACCGATGCTGGTTGGCTTTCAGCAATGATTCCTGAGGAGTACGGTGGCTCTGGTCTAGGTCTCGCGGAGGCTTCTGTGATCATGGAGGAGGTTAACCGGTCCGGTGGTAACGCTGGTGCTTGCCACGGTCAAATGTATAACATGGGCACGTTACTGCGCCACGGCTCTGAAGAACAGAAAAAGCGATATCTACCTGCCATAGCGAGAGGTGATCTTCGTCTTCAATCTATGGGGGTGACAGAGCCAACTACAGGCACGGATACAACAAAAATAAAAACGGTAGCAGTAAAGAGGGGTGATCGCTATGTAGTCAATGGTCAGAAGGTTTGGATCTCAAGAGTACAACATTCAGATCTTATGATTCTGCTTGCTAGAACAACACCAATCCAAGAAGTGACAAAAAAGTCTGAGGGAATGTCGATTTTTATTGTCGATATAAAGCATGCGATGGAAAATGGCCTCACCGTGCGGCCGATTGAAAATATGGTGAACCATGAAACTAATGAATTATTCTTTGATGAGTTAGAAATCCCAGCCGACAATTTAATCGGAAAGGAAGGGATGGGTTTTCGTTACATATTGGACGGGCTTAATGCAGAGAGAACTCTGATCGCGGCAGAGTGTATTGGGGATGGTTATTGGTTTATTGATCGAGCGGCCAAATACGCGAAGGAGAGAATTGTTTTCGATCGGCCCATTGGTAAGAATCAAGGGGTTCAATTTCCAATTGCTGAGGCATTTATTGAGATTGAAGCAGCTAATCTCATGCGCTGGAAGGCGTGCGATTTATTTGATGCAAAAATGCCCTGTGGCTCAGAATCTAATATGGCGAAATATTTAGCTGCAAAAGCTTCTTGGGAGGCAGCTAATGTCTGTCTTCAAACGCATGGTGGGTTTGGATTTGCCGCCGAATATGATATCGAGAGGAAGTTTCGTGAAACTCGTCTGTATCAAGTAGCACCCATATCCACGAATTTAATTTTGTCCTATACCGCGGAGCATATTCTTGATATGCCGCGGTCTTTTTAACATTGATTTGATAGCCTATTAAACTTCATAGGGGGCGTTATGGATTTAAGTTTGAGTGGAAAACGTGCGATTGTGACTGGGGCCTCGAAGGGAATTGGTCTAGCAGTTGCTCGAAGCCTTTTAGCGGAAGGGTGCGTCGTTCATTTGGTTGCCCGTTCCGAGAATGCGCTGAAAGACTTGACAGCGCAGCTTGATGGTGGAGACCAAGGTCGTGTCACGTACAGCGCTCTTGACCTATCGAAATCAGAGAGCATTCCACTCCTTTTGGGACAGTCAGAAAAAATTGATATTTTGGTCAATAACGCTGGGGCAATCCCGGGGGGAGACCTGCAAAGTATCGATGAGCAAAAGTGGCGTGATGCTTGGGAGTTAAAAGTTTTTGGCTACATCAACTTGAGTCGATCCGTATATAAAGTAATGATGGGACAAAAGTCTGGGGTCATTATCAACGTAACGGGACTGGCGGCCGACCGATTAGACACAAATTATATCGCTGGATCCTCAGCGAATGCTTCTCTAAATGCTTTTTCCAGGGCCTTGGGTAGTAACAGTTTTAAGGATGGCATTCGTTGCTTGGCGGTGAGCCCTGGTGCTGTGGAGACGGATCGTTTGGTCACATTAATGAAGACTAAAGCCGCTATAGATTTGGGTAGCGAAGACCGGTGGAGAGAATTACTCAAGGGGTTGCCATACGGGCGTGCCGCGAAAACCGTTGAGGTAGCTGACGTGGTTACATTCCTGGCTTCTGATCGCGCCTCTTACCTGAGTGGGATTGTTGTCAACGTTGACGGTGGTCATAGCTCGAGGGGCGGTGCGTTCTAGAGCGTCCAAAAGTTTTGATGCTTGTACTACCCCACGTAGCGAATTTGATGTTTATTGTTTCAAATGATTTGAGTACCAAATTTTGATATTGCTCGTTCCGACAGACTTAGGCCGAGGCCGGGTTCTTGGTTAAGGGTCAGTAAACCGTTCTTGATCGTGGGAGGGTTTTCGTACAGCTCCGCTTGAAGTGGATCTCGTTCGGGATCTGTGAATGATTCCACAATGCAGCCGGCAGGACTGCCGGCAACAATATGCGCATGAATGAAACAGTCATGATGTGGTGCTACTTGAACGTGATTTAGTTCACAAAGGGCTGAGAGTTTCCTACCCTCAGTAAAACCGCCCGTCATCGTACAGTCAAACTGTAAAATATCAATTGATTGCTCATCGATGAGCGATCGGCAACCCCAACTTGTTAATTCACTTTCACCTGCAGAAAGTGGTATCGATGTCTTTTGCGACAGCAACTTCAATTCTCGGCGATCATCGGCCCATCGCACTGGCTCTTCAAGCCATCTAGGTCTCAGTGGCTCTAGTAATTTGGCGCCTTCGATGGCGGTGGCTAAATCCCAACCTCTGTTTACATCAACCATGAGATCACAGTCGTCACCGATGATTTCACGGATCGTGGACATGCGTTCAATATCATCCGTGAGTGATACCCCTCCTACTTTACCTTTGAACCCCCGATGACCTTGGTCTTTAAGCATATGAATCTCGTCTCTCAACTCGCTCAAGTCTTTTCCATCGCGATAGTAAGCGCAGGTTACGTAACATGGTATTTCGTCACGAAAACCTCCGAAAATTTTGTACAAAGGAAGGTTTGCCGTTTTGCCGACTATATCCCAACAAGCAATATCTACCGCCGCAGCAATACGCATAATCGCTTCTTTCCCCCACCCGTTTTCATGCGCTGATCTAGAGTGGGTTAAACCAAATAATGTGCGAAATAATTTCTCTGTAGCTATAGGGTCAGCACCAATTATTTTTTCGCTAATCCCAGTTTTAAAGCAATGTATGGCCGCTTCGATGGGTGTATAGCTTGTAGCGATGCCAAATCCTTCGATGCCTGAGTCCGTCCCCAGTTTTACGAGAATCTCGTTCGCTCGTGGCACAATAAAATGGCTGACCCAATGTGGTCTTCCGGTATCAGGAGCTTGGAGAATATAGACTTTTATGGATGTGATTTTCATATTTTCTTAGTTTTTACCGAATACAGTTAAATTCAAGTCGATGCATTGATAGGACAAACATTTTATTACCTTACGCGAAAACTTTTTAGTAAAAATAAAAATGGTAATAAACAGAATCCATAGCCGATTGCGAGCAAAATAATACTGGGTAACGCCACGTTTTTTTTGATGCTTAATAACACTGAAGGAGCGTTAACTGTTGCTGTTTTTGGCTCGACCAGTATCATATATTTTTCTGGATAGACAATAGATATGGGTCCAGTGGTGAAATCACGAAAAGGTAAAAATGAATTAATCGTCAAGGTCTCTTGGAATGCCACCTTTGATCCACTGGATAGTGATAACGTAATTTCATCAAGTGGATTGCATGGATTCGGCTCGCATGTAACTTCTATAAGAAGGTTGTTTTCAATCGGTGTTAACGGTATCTCCATTGGCTTATAGCTTATGCCAGAACTGATGCGAAATATTGAACGATCATCGAGCACCCACCGATCACTAATTTCATGTAGGTTGTTGGCGCTTAAGTTCTGTCCGCTAAATAAATAACAGTATAAGTGATAGGTTGGACCTAGAAGAAGGCCGACAACAAATAACGTAATAATTTTAATTTGAATTTGAGTCATCGCGGCATCGTTTTTATATTTATTATGGCTATGTTGACACGATTTCGAGACTTTTGGGCGGTAAACTAGAGAGTGAAAATCGGATACACTGCAGAAAAAATCATTTAGTTTTACTGCGTCATCAAGGGGGAGAGGGATGTGGATTTACAGCTAACAGGTTCTAAAATGATCGTTACCGCTGGGGCGAGTGGTATTGGCCTTAAAATTACTGAAAGACTTTTAGAAGAGGGCGTATCTGTTTACATTTGTGATATCGACAAAGAGGCTTTAAATGATGTTCAAGAAAAATATCCATCATTGAAAGTTGGTATTTGTGATGTTGCCGACCGAGATTCGGTTGCACGTATGTTCAATGAGGCATTGGTCGGTTTAGGTGGGTTAGATTGTTTAGTGAATAATGCAGGCATCGCTGGTCCGACTGGAGCGTTCCACGAAATCGACCCTAAAGATTGGGATCGCTGCATTGAGGTATGCCTAACAGGTCAGTTTAATTGTGCTCGTTTAGCTGTTGAACATCTCAAGAAGTCAAATAATGCGTCCATCATAAACTTGTCCTCTGCTGCAGGTCGATTTGGTTTCCCAAACCGGGCGCCGTATTCTGCGGCAAAGTGGGGTGTCGTCGGGTTTACTAAGACGCTGTCTATGGAATTGGGTGATTTCAAAATTCGTTGTAATGCGATATTACCCGGTCCAGTCGACGGGCCACGTATTCAGGCGGTCATCAAGGAGAAGGCGAACGCAAACGGGCAAACTGCAGAGGACTTCACGAAAACCTGGTTATCGATGGCATCTATAAAAGAGTTAATTGATCCGAAACAGCTTGCTGATTTGGTTGCGTTTATTGCGTCACCTCTTGGACGCAGTATTTCTGGTCAAGCGTTGAATGTAGATGGAGATTTGCAAGGATTGATGTAGTCAGTGGGATAATTTTTTATGCAAAAAGAATATGAATTATTAGATTTTTCCCCTGAGTTTTCTGAGGCTTTTAAAGAACTTAATCTGGAGTGGATAGAGGAGTATTTTGAGCCTGAGGATATAGACTTAAAGATGCTCTCTGATCCGCAGAAAATATTTATTGATCCCGGTGGCGCGATTATTCTGGCCAAAGTGGGGGAGAGTGTTGTTGGTTGTTGTGGGTTGTTAAAACGTAACGACACAACGTTCGAAATTTCGAAGATGGCTGTTACGCCGACCCATCAAGGGCTTGGGTTGGGGAAGGCCATGCTGCACCAAACCCTAAGAATTGCCAAACGTCTGGGAGCGACCCGACTTGAGATTATATCCAACACGATCTTGGAACCTGCGATTGGGCTTTACAAGTCGGTCGGTTTCGTTGAAATCCCGTTAACCAGTGATGCTTACGGTCGGGGAAACATTTCGTTGCGGTTGGATTTGGTGGACTCTGATTAGAGATTAAGTTACCGAATTAATTTAGTGCTGAGTACTCGGTCGACATCTTGGATTTAAAACTTTTTCGTTTCCACGTTGTCATAATATTTGTAAACAGCATTGGCTTTATGATTCAATCGAATAGAACGAAGGGAATTAATCGAATAGTGGATGATGATGGATAGTTCAAAAAGAAAATTTGTGCGTAATGCAGGGCTACTGGGTGTCCTTCTCGGATTATCTGATGTTGGCTTTATTAAGCTCGCGAATGGAAAAGATTGGGATTGGAATCAACACGCGTTCGAGGCAGATAATTTGTCGGCAGCAATTAGAGGTCTGACCGGTAAATCAGTATCTCCAGACACAAGCGGGTTAATTCAGTTTATCGCCCCTCCCATTGCGGAAAATGGCGCTGTAGTGCCTGTTGGAGTTAAGGTAGATGAAGGTGTTCGAGTACATGCGCTTGCGCTGCTATGCGAGAAAAACCCTAGGCCCCTAGCAGCGTATTACGAACTATCTCCCCAAGCTATTCCATTCATTCGTACGCGAATAAAAATGCGTGAAACTGCGCCGGTTATTGCGTTGATCAAGACAGATACAGGGTACGTAAGTGCCGAAACACTCATTAAGGTAACTAGAGGTGGGTGCGGTGGATAATATGATAATTGGTCGTAAAGGATAAGTATGGCGCGTCCCATGAAAATTTTTGCGGTTTGTGATGACGGTGGTCTGACGACTGTCAGAGTGCTGATTCGTCATGACATGGAAACTGGGTTTCGAAAAAAGAAAGACGGCACACTAGTGCCCGCGCACTTCATTACAAATGTTGATGTACGTCATGGGGAAAATCTGGTGTTATCTGCTGAGTGGGGCGGAGGTGTTTCTAAAAACCCATCTTTATTTTGTTATTTCCGCGGCGGTGCTGCGGGCGATTCTGTTGAGGTCAGCTGGGTAGACAATCACGGTGAATCCAATCAAAAAACGGCCATTATTACAAGTGGGCCATCTGGCTGATTTACGAGATAGACTGGCTGTCTAATTTGCCTAGGTTGATTAGCCGACAAAAATTCTCATACGTATGTTTAATACCGTGATCTAGGTCGACCGACCCGTAATCGCCAAGGTAATCTCGAAGCGGTTGATCTGATAAATCTGTTGGAAAGGGAAGCGCTGATCCCTCCGCATCGATTTTGGAATTTGGCGCTATTGCCTCTATTTTTTTGATTGACTCTTCTACGGTCGCGATCACTCCATTAATGTCGAAAACGCGAGCAGCATCTCTAGGCGTTGAAACGGATTGAATAAATGCGCTGGCAACCTCACCTGCATGCAACCAAGAAACGGGTCCGTTAAATGGGATTGTGTATGACTGCTTCATCGCGGCAGCAAGAATTGCCACGGTTGTTTTTGAGGTCATACCTTGATCTCTTCCTATTCCGTAGACGACCCCCGGTCTAAGGCAAGTACTGGGAACCCCCCAATCTTGCATATACACTTTAGCTGTTTCTTCGTTACAAAATTTATATGCTCCATACAGTGTAGAGACCGTTTCGGGATTAAATACCCCGTGCGCAGCAATCGAACTTGCGTAGGCGAGGCGTTTAATCCCATGTTCTCGAGCAGCCTCTAAAACATTAGTTGTTCCCACAACGTTGACCTGTGCGCCTAATATAGGGTCAGCTTTACAAAATGGGACTTGAAGGGCGGCTAGATGAATGATGGCGCCTGCTTCGTGTTTTTTGACAGCATTCCTTATCGTATTGGGATTCGCAATGTCCCCATCAAGCCATACGACTGAGGATAATTCCTCATCGGTCATAAGTAAGCTAGGTCTTCGAGTATCTTTGTGTAAGTCAAGTGCAATCACGTTAACACCTGCTCGCTGCAATAGATGTAGGACCCAACTTCCAATGCAGCCTCCTGCGCCTGTCACAATTACTGGTTCAGGAAAGTCAGCCTTATCGACCGGAAATAAATCAATCATATTGAGCCCCTTTTTTAAGATATCCTCTCATTTAAACATCCATTGGTAATGTTTCGTCCTCTGCCCATTCGGTTAGAGAGGCGTCATAAACCTTAACATTTTTATGGCCTAGCATATCCAGTGCTAAGGCCACGCTGGTCGCCGCGATACCACCACCACAGTAAGTAATGATTTCTTTTTGTGGCAACACATCTGAGAATATTGTTTTCAATTCGTCAATTGATTTAAAGGTGTTGTCCGCATTAACATGTTCGAGTGCTGGGAGATTGATACTATTAGTGATTCTCCCTCTACGTCCGTAATGAACACCACCTTGACCTTCATGTTGTTCCCGTCTTAGAGCATTTATGAGGCAAACCGAATTACCCTCTAAGTGTCGTAGTATCGAATCTTTATCTGCTACTAAGGAAACATTCGGGTCGCGTGCTGTGTATGACCCCGCATTAGTTGGTTTGGCCTCTCCTGACTCAATTGGTCGATTTTCTGCTTGCCACTTTTGGAATCCACCGTCCAATACCGCAACATTTTTGTGCCCGAATACCCGCAAGGTCCACCAGAGTCGAGTTGCCCACCAGTGATTCGTTGTGGAGTAGGTAACTACCATCGAGTCGTCACTGACGCCGTAACGAGACATGGTTTTAGCGAATAAATCTGAGCTCGGAAGCATAAAATGAAGTCGGGGATGAGGGGTGGATAATTCGTGTTCAATATCTAGGAATTGAGCCTGCGGTATATGTGCATTCTTGTACTCCTCGATCGCAGGCACTACGTCATATAGTGAAAAATCAGGCTTTGGCAAGAGATGCGTGGAGCCATCTAAGATCCGTACATTTGGGTTTGACAAATTTTCTGTAAGCCAGTCGGTTGACACGAGCGTATTCGGCCAAAGTTCACTTGTCATTGCTTATTTCCTTCTGTTTTTATTCAGTATTTTTTAATTTGAGGGCTCATTATTGAGTACAGTTAACACCTAGTGTAGTCTATTTGGCTCGGCCATAAAAATGGTCGCAGAACACTGAGGTTTGTTTTGTAATTTGGAAACGTTAGCCTCAACTACCTTAAACCTCGAACTGGATATTAGATGATGTTTGGTGATACGGCTTATCTCGAATCGCTTTATAACAATCGTGCTGCGATACCCAATTTTCAAGATTATGTGGACCGCTGGACTGATAATTCATCCGGAATCTGTCGATCGCTAAAGGATCAGTGTGAGCGCGATTTACCCTATGGTGATGATTTGCTCGAGACAATGGATGTGTATACACCATCTGCCCCCCCAAGTGCCATGCTTATGTTTGTTCATGGTGGTTATTGGAGATCTCTTGATAAAAGTCAGCACGCATTTGTAGCCAGACCCTTCGTAGATCGTGGGGTCGCGGTAGCTGTAATCAACTATTCGTTGTGCCCTCAGATTTCCATGCAAAAGTTAGTCCTTCAAGTCATGTCGGCTGGGGCTTATCTGTATCGAAATGCAAATGATTTCAAGGTCCCAAAGAAACGTTTATTTGTTGCGGGACATTCTGCAGGAGGACACTTAGCTGCAATGGCTTTGAGTTGTGAGTGGCCTAATTTTTCTAAAGGCTTACCGAAAAAGATATTTCAATCTGGTTTTTCCATTAGTGGGCTTTACGACTTGAGAATACTAACGAAAATTAGTTCTATCAATAAAGACTTACGGATGAGTGACACTGATGCCGCGATGTTAAGTCCGGCTCTAATGCCCAGCCCTCAAGGAGCACGTTTATCCATAGCGGTCGGTGGTAAAGAGCTTGGTGGATTCAAGGATCAACATCGATTAATTGCACAGTCCTGGTCCTCCAGTATTGGTTTGGATGTGCCATGCCCAATGGATAATCACTTTAGTATTCTAGAAACATTTGCAGATCCGAATTCGGAGCTTTTCGGTGCTGCGATGCAGATGTTTGAATAAGTGTTGTCTTTTGATTGAATATTGAGGGTCTAATTTGAGCATTAAAGGGCTGCTTGCTTCGATGGATATTCGGATCCTTTTTAGGTGGAGTGGTTTTGCCAATAAGCACATTAAGTCCCCAAAGACAGAAGTTGCATTGGAACGAGTAAATAATTTTGTACTAAATGTGACCCTGGTTTGATTAACGACTGGAGGGGGCTCTGAGCGAATGAAAAAACTTTACATTGCCAACGACCTTATTGAGGCGCGTCTTTTGGACTCAATACTCAAATCTCATGGATTGAGTTCCGTAGTCCGGAACGAAAGTCTACAAGGCGGAATTGGCGAATTACCATACGTTGAGATATGGCCTGAAATATGGATAAAAAATCTCAATGACTGGGATGCTGCCAAGGAGTTGTTGAGCGGATTTACTAAGATCAACCCAGAGGAAGACTGGAAGTGTTCAAATTGTCAGGAGACTAACCCAGGATCATTTCAAACGTGTTGGTCTTGTAGTGCGAGTATTGATTTTCAGCTGAGTGACTAGCGGATCTATTTGTATTCCTTTGTGTTTGATATTTTTACGGTGACGTATTTTGAAGAGTGTTATCAGTAATTGTTTAGTGATTGTTGTGGCTACGCTACTTTCGTTAGCGTTAGTGGAGCTCGGGGCATGGATCTGGGTGAAAACGGTCAGAGATCATCAGCTTTCACGATGGGAATTTCGCGCGACACAACCGCCACCTTATCAAGATGCAGATTATTTTAGTGCACGATTCCTGAAAGAATCGGAAACCTTCGTGAACGGTCGACTGCGTGATGTGGTTGAGCTCGATGATTATCGAGGAGAGTATTTTAATGTCACCGATGGGTTTCGTGTAACCACTGACGGACCGCCAGATTCAAAACGTAGAATATTATTGTTCGGTGGCTCTACGCTTTTCGGTCAAGAAGTCCCAGACGAGCATACTATAGCGAGCTACTTACAGCGCATGGTCAATGACGCGGGACTTCAATGGAGGGTTGCTAATTATGGTTTACCTGGCATGAACGCATCTCAGCAAGTTTCAATTTTGAAAACTGTTACTTTACGTGAAGGGGATATCGTTATTTTTTATCATGGCGTCAACGATATTTATTACGTTGTATTTGGTGGGGCTTCGGATGGTTGGATACCGGGTGTGCCCAACTTTCGGCCTATCCAAGAGCTAAATTCGTGGGCGCAGTGGATGAAGCAGTGGCATGCCCGATTAAAAAACTATAGTCATACAGCAGATCTGGCGCTTGATATTTTTGATCGATCAGTCCCCAACACCATTTCAGATGAGGATGTTCTTGGTCTAGGAGTGGAAGTGGCTGCCGCTCGGTTTAGAGCGGCCCTCAAGGAGGCTCAAGGAATTGTTGTCGCTTCGGGGGCTGAATTTGAGCATTATCTGCAGCCGACGATTTATGATGTCGATCAGAGGTCATCTTACGAAAGTGGCTTGCTAACGCATTATCTGGAAACGCCGCCGGGAGTTGATATGGCGTTTGAGAAAGGTTACCCGAAGCTTCTTGAGGTAAGCCTCGAGCTACAAATCGAGGGAATTTCTTTCATGGATATTCGTGATGCGTTGGATCGGCGACACGAATATGACGAGATTTTTCTCGACTTTTGTCATTTAAATCATGTCGGAAATTGGTTGATCGCTCAAAGACTTTTTAACGAATCAATTGAGCCCAGAGCCAATCACTAAAAAAACCGTGCGTGGTCGGAGTTCGGTAATCTTCAGTTTCTTGCTGAGGGTACGTGTTCTAACCCCCAGATGAGATCACCAGGCTTCGCATTTTTAGCGATTAGTGATTCCTGACTTACTTCGATAGCGAACATCGCAGGACTTGCTGGCGAATGTGACTCTAGAGTGTTTCTTGTCATGTGTTCGATATTAATGATGCGGCCATATTTATTGGCAAAGATAACCGTCAAATCGATTGGGGTGTTTTTCATCCATATCGAAAAACGTGTCTCGCTGGGAAATACAAAAATCATTCCGCGATCGTTAGCTAGAACACTACGGTTCATGAGACCCTTAGCTCGAGTTTCAGGCTCATTAGCGACTTCTACCCTCAGCTTCATGCCGTTAATAATAATTGGGTACGTGAGCAGGGGGTCTGCGATTAAATTTCCATTGTGCGTAGCAAAAACCAACGTACACAAGAACCCTGCTATCCAATTTATTCCGAGAAATTTATTCATCTTGTGCCATTTAATCGCATTTTTATGCACTTTAATGCATGTTTCTAACGGGACTCAGTATGACCATTCGAAACATAATATGGGAATGAACTATAACTAGCCAACAATATAACAAAGTTTGATGAATAATCTGTTTATTGCATTGCACAATTTGTTTCGTAGGTGATTTTTTAGACCAGCAGAGACATGTAAATTATTGTTTCCCTGCAGTTGACACAAGCAACGGGTTCTACTACCGTTTACCTTACGAGAAGTTTAAATTTCTAGTCTAGTTCTAATTTATCGCTGGATCAGTATTTGACTTTAAGTAAGTGGTTTGAAAACTAGTTAACTAAACAAACTAAATCAGACTCAATTTATGATTTCGGGGGGGCAGTAAAGTTCGGCTCACTTGTTGTCTTATTTGAGTTGTCTCAATGGGAGGTGTATTACATGCATAACTTTAAGCGCGTAGCGGTTTCAACAGCCGCACTAGCTATGTTAGGCGCTACCAGCATGGCTTCTGCTATTGGTGTGGATAGACTAGAGTCTACTCTCTATCCAAACTATGTAACAGACGACATGTTGATGAACGCTGACGTCGATTCACAAAACTGGTTGCATTACGGTAAAGATTATCAAATGACCCGTTACAGCCAGTTGTCACAGATTAATCGTGATAACGTGAAATCATTAACCCCAGCTTGGAACTTGTCATTCGGTATTCTCGAAGGCCAGGACAGTCAGGCTGTTGCTGTTAACGGTACTCTATACGTAACAACTTCATTCAACCGCGTAATGGCTGTGAATGGTGCAACGGGCGATATCATTTGGAAATACGAGCGTGAGCTCCCAGGTGATGTGTTCCCAAAGTTGTGTTGTGACGTTGTGAACCGTGGTGTTGCGGTATACAAGAACAAAGTTTACCTCGCGACACTAGATGCTCACGTTGTTGCACTAGACAACCAGACAGGTGATGTTGTTTGGGATAAGAAAATTGGTGATTACACCTACGCTGAAACATTCACCATTATGCCGCTTGCTGTTAACGGAAAAATCGTTTTCGGTACAGCTGGTGCTGAATATGGTGTTCGTGGCTGGTTAGCTGCAATTGATGCAGATACTGGCGCTCCTGCTTGGAAGACATACACTATTCCTGGACCAGGCGAGCCTGGTAACGATACTTGGGGTGGTGATTCTTGGAAGTACGGTGGTGGATCAACATGGATTACGGGTTCTTATGATAAAGAAACTAACCAGCTTTTCTGGCCAGTTGGAAACCCAGGTCCTGACTTTGATCGTCACGTTCGACCAGGAGATAACCTCTTCTCAAACTCTACACTTGTAGTTGATGCTGACTCTGGAAAAATCGATCGATACTTCCAGTACACTCCAAACGACCCATACGATTATGATGGCGTGAACGAGAATGTTCAGATCGACCTCGGTGGTAAGAAGTTATTTGTTCACGGAGACAGAAACGGCCATATCTATGGTATTGACCGTCGAAACACTGTGAAGACTGCTTCTGGTAATGAGATGGTTTGTCTCTGGGCTACAGTGATGAATGACGTTAACTGGATCAAAGAGCCAATTAGTCCAGAGAACGGAAATTGCCGACCAGTGTTCAACTACCCAGAAATGGATGTTGTTTACGATCGTGTAACTCAAAACATCGCACCATCACTTGACGGCGGTAAAGAGTGGCACCCACTCTCAGTTAGCCTTCGAACTAAGATGGCTTATGTACCAATCTACAACTTCACTATGGACCTTCAGGCCAAGAAAATGGAATGGAAGCGTGGTGAGTGGTATCTAGGTGCTAAAGTTATTACGTTCAACGCTGGCGCTGGCTTGATCAAGGCGTTTGATGTAGCTACCGGTAAGCTTGCTTGGACTAAGTCACAGAGCTGGCCAGCAACTAGTGGACTCTTGAGTACCGCTGGTGGGCTAGCATTCTATGGTGATCCAGAAGGCCGATTCAACGCTGTTAATGACGAAACAGGTGAACACCTATGGTCATTCAACGTTGGTACAGGTATCCACGGTAACCCAACCACATACACCATGGAAGGTAAGCAGTATGTTGCCATCGTATACGGTGCTGGTGGTGGTGGTATCTGGCCTCTCTACTACGCAAACTTCCTTAAGACACACACCAAAGGTGGTGGCTTAATGGTCTTCACAGTTAACTAAGGTTAATTGTCTAGACGCTACTGAGAAGTAGTTGTAAGAGCTAAGTGAGGGAGGACTTTTTAGTCCTCCCTTATTTTTATGAAAAGAGTTTTACAAATGGATGATCAGTAGGGTATTGATCTTCAGGCGGAGATAAGAGTCCGTCAGCATTGGTTTTTTAAAATAGTATGAACTAAGGGGACGTAAACTGATCTTTCTTAGCGTCAATTACAGTTTCCGGGAGATAGCTTTGTTAAATCAAAAATGGTTAAAAGTCTTAATTAGTTTCGCGTTTGGCACTCTACCGCTGCTTGGTTCAGCGAACGAGGTGCAAAGTACCTTCGACAAAATTCAAGAGCGAGGTAAGATGACGGTTTGCGCAGACCCTTACTCTTACCCTTATTCAGTTAAAAATATCACCCCACCAGGGTTCGATGTGGAAATTATGAGTGAGCTCGGGAAGCTGGGTGGTTTTGAGCTTGAGATGTCCTGGGCCGATACGGGTACCCGAGGCGGTATGTCACGAGCGCTCCGTAATTCGATCATAAAAGGCCGATGTCATTTATTTGCTGGGGTTGGGGATAATGGCGAAGATGACGTATTAATGGGCCAGTTGAAGTTCACTGAGGCTTATATGGCTGTAGGCTACGTGATGGTTACCCAAAATGAAGCATCAGATATGACCATTAAGGAAATTATTGATGGAGGTATTCCGATCGGGGTTCAAATGTCTACGCCAATGGATGCATGGTTGCATGATCGTGGGATTAAGCGTGCGTTACAAGCGGATAATGCCCGAGTGATGCGAGATATGGTTCGGGGTGAAACGAATGTGGCCATCGTGTTCTCACATGCACCGTCGCAAGCAAAACAGCGCCATCCAGAGGCTAACTTTGAGTTGTCCAACAACTATAGTGCTGCTCAATTATATGACGCAGTGGGCGAAGAATTCGTCGGTGATGGTTTGGGCCAACAACTGTGGGATCTTAAATTTGTTGTCCGAAAGCAGGATAAAACTCTTCTAGATTTTATTAACAAGGGTATTGAGACATTAACCGAAAACGGTACAATAGCAAGGATAGTAGAGAAGTACGATGTTCCATATTTTCCTCCGTTGGAAGATTAAGGACATACGCAGTAAATCATTTGAGCGGGGAGGCAATTAGTAATGTTAAGTATTTCATTTATATCACTCTTTCGGCGTTTCAGCGCATTAGCCGTTGCTGTTGTTGGAATTGGGTTTTTAGCAAACGTGAGCGTAACTGAAGTCTACGCTCAGGAATCCACATTAGCGGATCAAACACTCACACAAGAGTGTATTGAGCAGCCATACTCAGGAACGATGCACCAAAGCAGCGAAGCAGATTTAGCACTAGAAATCGAAAAAGACTGCCTGGTTCAAAACGGTCGGGAATGGTATGACCGCAGATGTTCTTTTTGTCACGGCGGTGCAGGTAAAGGTGGTAAGGGGCCTTGCTTGACGTGTGGCAAATTTGCGTATTCTGCGAATAGTAATATGGCTATATTGACTACGATTTCAGTGGGTATTACAAACAAGAGCCTTGGTGGTGCAATGGGTGCGTTTGGAACGACAATTTCTGGGATGGATATTCTCTCAATTGTCGCCTATATGAGATCGGAGGAGACCAGGCGTATTGCAGCTGGTGAAATTAAGGATCCGTACATCAAGGAAGAGGCTATGGTTTTCCCTGATTAATCGGTTAGTTGAAGTTATAAAAAAACCGGCTATAAGCCGGTTTTTTTATTGGTGCCCCGTGCTACCAAATCCTCCTGAGCCCCTAATAGTTTCACTGAAGTCATCTACTAAATTAAATTGAACCTGCACTACAGGGATCACTACCAATTGCGCGATACGATCCATCGGTTCGATATTAAAAGATTTCGATCCTCTGTTCCAAACGGATACCATGATCTGACCCTGGTAATCCGAGTCGATAAGACCGACCAGGTTTCCAAGCACGATTCCATGTTTATGCCCAAGTCCTGAGCGAGGCAGTATTACGGCGGCGTATTTAGGGTCTTCGATATTAATGGCAAAGCCCGTAGGCACTAATACAGTTTGACCCGGCTCGATGTTCATCTGTGCATCAATACATGCCCTTAAGTCTAATCCGGCGGAACCCGAAGTAGAATATTCTGGAAGTTGGTCTTTAATTCTCGGATCAATAACTTTGATGTCTAATGTGTTCATTAGTCTTTATTGGTTGGTTTCACTGTTTTTTTAAGAGATTGCTGATATGTGTCATCAGCTGGCGGGCTTGCTCGAGTTTAGGGCTTGGCGGTAGTTTTTTCGATCCATCATTATCGATTAGGATAAGCGAGTTGATATCACTGTTGAGCGCCTCAGTGACGAGATTAGCCACAATGAGAGGTATATCTTTTTCAATTCTTTTCTTTTTCGCATATTCTTCAACATCCTGACTCTCTGCCGCAAAACCGACACAGAAAGGACGGTTTTTTCGACTAGCTACTGTCTTTAAAATATCCGGTGTTTCCTCAAACTCAATATTAAGTTTTTGTTGGGATTTTTTTATTTTATGCTCACTTGGATTCCTGACGCTAAAATCTGCAACGGCAGCCACGGAAATAAATATATCGGCATGGTCGATTTCTTGAAGTACTGCATCGAGCATGTCTTTGGCTGAAACTATTGAGATGAAGCGCGCTTGAGACGGTGGCGTAAGGCTCGTCTTACCTGAAATAAGTGTAACGTTAGCACCTGCATCACGCGCGGCTTGAGCAACGGCGTACCCCATTTTTCCTGAGCTCGCATTGGTTATGCCACGTACCGCGTCGATGGCTTCATAGGTAGGCCCTGCGGTTACCACTACATTCTTATTCTGCAGGAGTTTTGGCTGGAACCATGAGATGATCTCATTTGTGATTAACTCAGGCTCGGTCATACGACCTACGCCTTGCTCCCCACACGCTTGTATGCCGCTGTCAGGACCCACGAAATGGACACCGTCTTGCTGTAAGGTATCTAAGTTTCGTTGTGTAGACGAGTTTTCCCACATTTGTTTGTTCATTGCAGGCGCGAGTATGAGCGGACAATCTCTAGCAAGACACAAAGTAGTCAATAGGTCATCTGCACGTCCGGTGGCTAACTTTGCCATAAAGTCGGCGGTTGCCGGCGCGACTAATACTAGGTCGCAATCTCGAGATAGCTCGATGTGGGGCATGCCATTCGGAATAGATTGATCCCACATCGACGTGTGGACGGGATTCCCACTCAAAGCTTGTAGGGTTAAGGGCGAGATGAACTCTGCTCCAGAGTTCGTCATGACTACGCGAACGTCTACTCCTTCTTTGCTCAATAATCGAATGAGTTCAGCCGCCTTATATGCTGCGATACCTCCGGTGACACCGAGGAGAATACGTTTACCGTTTAGCTCGTTCATTTCTGTTTTTTGGTAAATCGCTAAATGAAAACTTTATAAGACTAACCAGTCTACACCAATCGTTATCTCTCGTTATTGGTCTGTTCGCGATTTTGATATTTCTCGACTGGCTTCTTGATTGATTGTTTGTATCTTCTCTACTAATTCAATTAGGTTTGTATATTGGTAGTCTGCAATTGTGGCTACTTGATCTGAGCCAACGAGATGAATATATCGACTTAGGCGGTCCGTCGCTAAGTCACCAAACGCAAATTGGCTGATAGGTCGTGACTTATCCCAGCCATAGAGAAGCGAGATTAAAGATGGTTTTGTAACGCCATATGCGTCTTTCTCTCTAGTTTTAAGGCGTCTCTCTACTCTAGCGTTTTCGAGACCCATTAATGAAACAGAGATGGTTTCGTTTTCATCAGGCGTGGCCACGTGCTCATGCGATTCTAATACTCCGTTTGTCGCGCCATGAGCATGGTAAAACCAGTGTCCGGCTTCATCCTTTTCCAAGAGATACAAATTCCCTTGATAAACAAGCTCCACAGAAAAAATTTCAGATAGTCCAACAGGAAGTAGGGCGCCACTTTCAAATACATTTTTATGGTCACCGTGTCCAGCATGGTTATCTTTTGTTTCGTCCCCACTTTGATTTAAGTTAATGAAAACGATGAATGCAATTAGCCAAAATAAGATGACCCATACGACCTTGAGGGTCAGATTTGAACGCATTACCGTCTTCTCCACCAGACGGCGATGCCGATAATGGCCATCAGCGCAGGAATCAGAATAATGGATAAAACGAACGTTCCCTTCATTTGCGTGTTGGTCAAATTCACTCTAGCGATATCGAGCGATTTTGGCTCTAGTCCAATTAGATTTTCTTGTGCGGCTAGATAGTTAATAGTGCTTAATAGCAGTTTTCCATTACCCATCACATGGAAAAACGAGTTAGTTGCAAAATCCGAATCTCCAATGATCGCGATCCTGGAGCTGATGGCCGTTGAATCCTCTGTTACGGTGTCGGTGGTACTGTTATCTGTTGTCCCCTCTTGTAACTCCTTGATTGCAGTTTCTGCATTTTTTCCATAGTGAGGATTACGATTCACGATGACCATTAGCGTGAGAGGGCCCTTTGGATCAACCCCTTCCTCATATCCTGGTTCGGTAATGTCTGTTTCGCCATAACTTTTCCGAGACGTATTGATAAGCGGGCGAACTCTTGTATTAGCTACCGGTAACTCAGTAGGAGATAGTGATCGGGCGCCGGGAAAAAATGTGAGCGTTAGATTATCTGTTATCGAGTGTAAATTGTATTTCGTTACAGCTGGTGATGATATATCAGCCCAGAAGTGACTCTCTTCATCAAGAACCAAATTATCATTTAGGATGACACCTAATTGCTCAATGACAGGCTCAAGACCGGTGGTTACGAACGGGTCAAGCATAAAGAGGACATTGTTTCCATCTCTTATGTACTGGTCAATCCACCGGACTTCAGATTGCATAAGGGGAGTTTGAGGCCCAGCGACTATAAATACAGCGCAATCTTCCTCTAAGCCTCTGCCTTGCGCTAAAGTAACTTTACTAACGACGTAGTTCATTGACTCGAGGCTGTTACGTAACTTGGCCATACCGTGTCGCTCGTGCAGCACGTATTGCGTGCCAAGTCCATGATCGTGACCGCTATCCCCTTCTATGTGATCATGCTGCTCTAAACTGAACGGATCTGGTTCTCCATGCCCATCTAAGAAGCAAATGGTTTGCTGGATTCCTCTGGAAATCTTTAAAATACCGTTCGCGATATCACTTTCATGAGGAGTATTCACTTGTAATTGACGACCTTCACTCTCCAATAACGCTGTACCTGCAAACTCAATGCCTTTCATCCGTGCAATAGATGGATTGAGCATTGGATCGTGGAATTCAACTGTGACTTGGTCAGACTTTGAGGCAATTAATTGATAGAACTCGACAGTATCCCGCATCATAGGGTCATGAAAAAAACTGATATGGACCGGTGTTTCGATACTCTCCAACATGTCAATAGTTTCTGCAGATAGCGAGTACAAATCGCCTTCAGTCATGTCTATTCGGAAGGGGTACTTAATCGACAAGTAGCATACCGCAACCACAATGCCCACCATGCCTAGTGACCAAGCAAGGGCTTCACCCCGTTGTTTTTTAAAAAACAGATTGAGTTCGGCGCGGAGTAGGTAAATCCCGGTGATGGTTACGAGCAGACCTGCAACTAATAGCGTATTGGCAATTACTAAGGTGTCCACCAATATCGCATCCATAACGACGCTTAAAATTAGGAAGGTGATTCCGAGTATTAGAATCAATAGATTACGAAATGACTGATCCATGGTTATCGTCTTCCCCGCATATACGCTGTGTTAAGTACCAGGGCGATTGTCGTCACCGCTAAGAAAAAAATCACGCCCTCTGATCGAATAAGTCCTCGAAGAAAGTCACCATAATGCCCGCTAAATGACAGGTAGTCGGATAAGCTTCTCAGCCAGGCTGTCTGTTGGAATGATTTGAATTTACCGACAAACCAAAAACCAAGTAGTACGGGCCATGTCATGAGTGCGGCAATAATTTGATTTTCAGTTAAAGAGGAAAATAATTGACCGATCGCAATACACGCCATTCCCAGCAAAATGAATCCCACGTAGCCCGATATGATGTTCAGGATATCGGGGTTGCCGTACATTACTAATGGAATAAGATTGATACAGGTAGTTAGCGTCATGATTAAAAAAATAATTAATGCACCTAGATACTTACCTAAAACGATTTCCCATTTTTTGAGTGGTAGCGTCATCAGAAGCTCTATGGTCCGACCGCTGTATTCCGCAGAAAATAAGCGCATGGATATCGCGGGCACAACGGTGATAAGTAAGACACCCATACTTTGCAACGTTGTGTCCATCGAGGCTGAACCTCTTAGGAACACATGATCAATAAAGAAATATCCCGTACCCAACAGAAACACTGCAACGATGAAGTATGCAATTGGCGATTGAAAATAGTTCGTGAGTTCTTTATGCAATACTGCGGTTACGCCATTCATAGTTTTGTCTCTTTTGGTTGCGTACCATCATTAATGTATTTTAAAAATACATTTTCAAGAGTTGGCTTTTGTCTTGACAGGCTATGTAAGGCTCCGTGGGTAGTTACTATCTTTGCTAACTCGGACTCGATGCCGTCTCGAGACTCGACATGGCAATCCACCTGAAAATACATCTCTCTATGTTTATTAGGCGAGAATTTAACGTCTTTTACGCCGTTTATGGTTCTAATAGCCTGCTCGAGTTTGTGGCTATCTCCACTGACTTCGATTGACACGTTGTTGGTCCTGTCTGAAGCGGATTGCAAAGCTTCTGGGGAATCAACGGCCAGGATGCGACCATCGTTAATGATCGCTATACGCTGACAAATGAGAGTTACCTCTGGCAGTATGTGTGTACTCAGAAGAACCGCGTGATCTTGACCGAAAGACCGAATGACTTCTCGGGTTTCTTGGATTTGTCCGGGATCTAAACCTGCGGTTGGTTCATCAAGCAACAGAACGTCTGGATCGCCCAGGAGCGCTTGAGCTAGCCCTACTCGCTGGCGATACCCTTTTGATAGTTTATAAATCTCTTTATCTCTCACTGCTTCCAGTCGACACGCTGTCATTACACGGTCGAGTTCTGAGTCGACTCGAGATCGCTTAATACGCTTAACTTTGGAAACAAATTGTAGATACCGTCTAACGGTTAACACCTCGTAGAGAGGTGGATGTTCGGGAAGGTATCCTATTTTCTTCGCTCCTGCATAGTTATCGTGGGACATATCGTGCCCAGCGACAACTACCTTGCCTGTAGTGGGCGCGGTGAACCCAGAAATCATACGCATCGTAGTAGTTTTTCCTGCTCCATTCGGGCCAAGAAAGCCAACGATTTCCCCTTTTTTTACATCAAAGGAAATGTTGTGAATTATCTCTTTGCTCCCATACCTCTTGGTAACAGAGTCGACAGATATCAGTGTAGGTTGATTTGACACAGTATTTGTAAAGTTTCCGATTAATAATTGGAGCTAAAAAAAACCCCCCGTGAGGGGGGTTTCAGTAGTTTTACGTTAGCTATAACGTATTACTTGTACCAACGATCTCCACCTGCAGCCCACTGATTTTCATCGTGGCCCATCATTAATGGAATATTTTGGAGGTCTTTCATGAATTTCAACCGATTCACAGAATTGGTATATGCCTGCACGCTGAAGTTTAAGCCAGCAGCATGCCCGTCAAGATTCTCTTGCATCCAAACTGCATCTTGAGCGATTAGCATTCGCTTACCAGAATCCAAAGTCACTTGCATGGACTGGTGTCCAATGGTGTGACCTGGTGTGCTTAAAATCACCATACTACCGTCGCCGAATAGGTCGTAATCACCATCAAGCTCTAGGAAGTTATAGTCTCTAGTGCCTTCTAGGTCAGCTTTTACGAATGGACCAGTTCCGTCACGCCCTTGGAACTTCTCTGGCCACCATCCTTGATAAAGTTCAGCTTTTTGAAATGCGTGAATCGCGTTTGGAAACATTTTTAGGTTTCCAGCATGGTCCAAATGAGCGTGGGAAGTTACAACGACTTTCACATCGTCCGTTGTGTACCCCAACTTCTTGAGCCATCCGTCGATTGTCGTATCCGCAGTCTGATTTGGCTTTAAGAAATCACACTGACCTGGCGCCCAGTAGTTTTTACAGTTGTTAACAACTTCTATGTTATTTCCTGTATCAAAAACAACTAGACCTTTATCATGCTCAATAATCCACATACTTACAGGAATAGTGACATCCCGTACTTCGTCTGCGGGTATTGTTGGAATGAGGCCATTAATTGCAAAGGGACCAAACATTCCACTGGTTGCCCAATAGGCTTTTGTTGCTCCTGCAGAAGCAGTTGAAGCAACTGCTAGAGCCGCAACGCCCATTACTAAACTTAGAACTTTCTTCATATTAAGTACTCCTCTTCACTTCTTGTTCGAACAAGAACACAAGCCTGTTAATTACTCAGTAATCCCACTATGAGGCAGTACTACCTCACTCTGAATATTTGAAAGCTCACGTGCCCCCAAGATTTTCATCCTCAACCTAATTATTAACGCTTATTGCGGTAGAGGATGGGAAATGTTTCTTCCCACGTATAATTTACACCTGGTAAGCATTTGACACAAGACTTAGGCACCCAATTAGTGCGGGTCATCAGCCACTAAAATCTTAACTTTAGAGCAGAATATATTGCCAAAAAACGCAATACTATGGTATAAAGCTTGGTTTTCTGAATAGTAACAGCTGAATCAAAGGCCTTTAAGTTATGTCTAGAGTGTGTCAAGTGACCGGAAAGAAGCCGGTATCCGGTAACAACGTTTCCCACGCAAATAATAGGAATAAGCGCCGATTTTTGCCGAATCTTCATTCAAAGCGGATCTGGGTGGCAAGCGAGAATCGGTGGGTCAGGCTCCGGCTTACCCAGGCGGGATTGCGTTTAATTGACAAGAAGGGAATTGATGCTGTTTTGGCCGATATGCGGGCTCGAAAGGCAATTTAAGGGAATATTATGAGAGATAAAATTAAATTAGAGTCCTCGGCTGGTACGGGACACTTTTATACAACGACTAAGAATAAGCGCAACATGCCAGAGAAAATGGAGATCAAGAAATTCGATCCTGTCGTTAGGAAGCATGTTATCTACAAAGAGACTAAGTTGAAGTAATTAGGCTCGATTCAGATTGAAATTAAAAGCCCGCGTTTAGCGGGCTTTTTTGTATTGAACGGTAATAAAGGAGCAAACTAGGCGTAACGGCGTAATCTATGAGAGAACTCTTTCAAAGCAATAATTCCAGAAGCTTCTGCACGCTTACACCAGTCCTCAAGCTGTTCGATAAGTTGCTCTTTTGACGCAGTGGATTTAATCCATACTTCAGATAATTCATCTCGCATTTTAACTATTGTCTTTAATGTCGAACTTTTATCAGCAAATTGTTTAATCCGATCTAAATCAGCCGGACTGACAAATTTTTGATCGAAAGACAGCCATTTAGCTATATCCGGACGTTTAAAACGATGAGTCTCAGCGATATGTTTCACTTCCGCGATGCAGGTAGACTTCAATGATGATGAATACTGCGCAAGCACATCCCAGCGATGCGTAATGATCGCTTGTAGTTTTTGATCATCAATGCTCTGGGGAGACGTTGATAGCTGAACCTTCGCAGCCATTCGTTTGACCTTTGCAAGGCCTACGCTTTCCATTAAGCGGATATACAGCCAACCTATGTCAAATTCATACCATCGAGAGGATAGCTTAGCCGATGATGCGTATGCATGGTGGTTATTGTGTAGTTCTTCGCCACCTATGAGTATGCCCCAGGGAACAATATTTGTGCTCGCATCATCGACGTTGAAATTCCTGTACCCAAAGACGTGCCCAACCCCGTTTATCACTCCGGCTGCGAATAGGGGGATCCAAATCATTTGAACCGCCCATATCGTAATACCGATTGGGCCAAACAAAATTAAATCGATAAATAGCATGACCACAATCCCAATCGTCTCGTGTTTCGCATACAAGCGTCTTTCAATCCAGTCGTCCGGCGTACCATGACCAAATTTATCGACTGTTTCTTGATTCTTCGCCTCGTTTTTGTATAACTCAGCGCCTTCAGTGAAAACTTTTTTCAGGCCCATAGCTTGTGGACTGTGGGGATCTTCCTCTGTTTCGCATTTGGCATGGTGTTTTCTGTGAATGGCCGTCCATTGCTGCGTAATCATCCCTGTTGTCAGCCATAACCAAAATCGAAAGAAATGTGCAACTACTGGATGCAGGTCAAGAGCTCGGTGTGCTGAGTGTCTATGGAGATAGATAGTGACTGCTGCTATGGTGATGTGAGTAAGGCCTAGTGCTGTGAGGACATAACCCCACCAGGGTAAATCAATGAGTCCGTTAGTCCATATTGACGCTTGGGCAATCGTTACTGGGTCCATTCAATTTCCTCATTGTTTGTATTCTTGTCCGTCATTTTAAACTACCTAGAAAGGAAAAATCCTAAATTCCTACCTTCCGACTAAAAAAAGACTAATTTGTTTCTTATTGAGACCAATATATTTACGTTTTGATATTAAATCGCTCTTAAAATGGCAGCGAAAAACCCGTCGCACCCGTGTGTATTTGGTAGAAGTTTTAAATAGGGCGTATTTTGAGGGTCTATACCCTCTATGCTGAGCGATTGGGCTGCATCGACGGGTTCGAATCTACCTTGATGCTCGGCCAAAAAATTTTCTATGACTGACTCGTTTTCATCACGCAGTATGCTGCAGGTTCCATAGATCAGTAATCCGTCTTTTTTCACTAATTTGCTGGCCGCACTCAGAATCCGAAGCTGTTTTTCGGCCATTGAGGAAATATCTTTTTCTGATTGCCGCCACTTCATGTCAGGATTACGGCGCAGTGTACCTAATCCGCTACAGGGTGCATCGATTAGGACCCGATCAATTTTTCCAGCTAAACGCTGAATTCTTGGGTCTTTTTCACTGCCAATCAACTGTGTCTGGACGTTGGACAATCCAGATCGTTTTAAACGAGGCTTCAATCGTTCTAATCTCTTGGCAGAAACATCGAAGGCGTATAGACGTCCTTGATTGCTCATCATTGCACCAAGTGCCAGTGTTTTACCACCAGCTCCGGCGCAAAAATCGACCACCATCTGTCCTCTTTTAGCACCTACCAGTTGTGCGAGTATTTGGCTGCCTTCGTCCTGAACTTCAAGGTGCCCCTCAAGGAATAATCTATGTTTTTGTAAACCAAAATTTTCTTTAATTCGTATACCAAGGGAGGATAGTGGCGTGGCTTTCCCCTTGATACCCTCTGATGCAAGCTCAGCTAAAACTTGTTTTCTGGACGCGCGAATTTGATTGACCCGCAGATCAAACGGCGCTTTCGCAAGTAAAGCTTGAGCGAGGTTTGAGGCCCCATCGAGGCCATATTGCGCATTCATTTTTTTCCATAACCAATCTGGAATCGAATAGCGGTCTTCCGGACTAAGCTCCGGGATGGGTCTCTCTTTTAAATTTTCAATACTTTCATGCCATTTTTTGGCGACGTTAGCTTTTAGGGAGGTCAATGACAGCCCAAATATTTTGTTTAGAGAAGTCAAGCACATCGTCGGAGCATCTGTTGACCCTGAGATTTTCTCCAAATAAGTTTTATTCCGAATCACGCTGTACACCACATCGGCGATCAAAGGACGTTCATGGCTCCCTAAACTTCTATTATTTCTAAAGTAGCGCGAAAGCATTATGTCCGCTGGAGACGAGAGCTTTAGTATTTCTGCAGTTGCGGCGACCGTGGCGTCGAAGAGCTTTGGGTTTAATATTTCCATCAGTTTATTGCTAACGCTTGAACGGTCGACTCAATAACATTTCCTTTTTTATCAACAAATCGAATTTTCACAGGTAATAAATGATGATCGTAGGACAACCAAAATTCAAATTGACGGTCGGTCTCTGCGTTCACTATTTTTCTGTAATGTGCAGTGTCCAAGACTCCAATAGGTGTTGTGATGGTTTGATCCTCTTTTCGCTCGTATGCATACTGTTTTAGTCTCCTGCCGTCCGTAATATCTATGGTTGATTCCGCAGGTAAGGCGTCTTTAAAAGAAAACAGGTAGGGCAGTGTTGCCTGGTCAATGCTATGAGCTGGAAGTGATACTTCTTGTTTCCCGTCACGCGTTATCAACGTTAGAACGTTATTACTCCAGTCGAAGAGAGCCTCCCCAGTCCCCTTTTTTTTATTCCCGCTCTCGATAAAACGTTCAGGAATCAGTCCCCTCTCAGATATAGACCCTCTACTCTCTCGTTCCACCTTATCAAGAAATAGCGATGCGAGCCCTCTTGGGATGATCTTACTTGTGAGTATGTAGGACTGTGAGTCGTGTTGGAGTGTGTCGATACCTTGACCGATCTTTAGTTCTCCCATTTTTACTTCAAACATGATTTTTACTGAATCGGGTGGAGCCGCATTTGTTAGAGCTGTAAAAGCGATGCTCAACAACATTAGGAAAAACTTATTAATGGTTATCAATCTCAATTTATTATTTCCGTCGATTACCCTTGGAAGCTAAAGCTGTCTTTAACAATCGTTGGATCAAGTGTGATTTGGTTCTTTGATATTGTACAGCGACCATCTAGAATCCATGCAATTGATTTAGGAAGGATTTCATGTTCTAGAGTGAGAATTCGATCGGCGAGAGTTTGCGTGGTGTCGTCCGGTTTTATACGCAGCGCTGCTTGCGCAATGATCGGTCCCTCGTCTAGGTTAGGAGTAACAAAATGAACGGTGCAACCATGGAGTTTAGCGCCAGATTCAATGGCTTTGACGTGGGTATTTAGTCCTTTAAATGCGGGCAGTAATGAGGGGTGAATGTTGATGATTCTCTCAGCAAAACGCTCCACAATGTTGGACGTTAAAACCCTCATAAATCCGGCTAGGACGATGAGATCTGGTTGATATTTGTCCATTCTGTCCCCCAAAGCTTGATCAAACGAATCACGATCCGGGTAATCACGGTGGTTGACAACGCATGTGTCAATCCCCTTATTTCTCGCGAAGTCCAAACCCTCGGCGTCAGGATTATTGCTGAGGACGCAACAAATCTTATGCGGCATATTTGCATTAACGATCGCTTGCATATTGCTACCCCGTCCGGATATTAAGATAACGATTTTTTTCATCTGGAGGCCGAATTTAAATTATCAATTATGTGTTGATGAGTCGCGTTTGGTGTTCCGTTCCTTTTCTGTTTACGATGGTTCCAATATGAAATACAGTTTCTCCTGTTGACTCTAGAATCTGACCGAGCGCCTGGCTTTGTTCAGCTGCACAAACTACAACCATCCCAATGCCACAATTAAAAACTCGAAGCATTTCCTCATCATCGACATTACCCTTCGCCTGAAGCCACTGGAAAAGTTCGCTTCTGGGCCAAGATTTTAAGTCGACTTCGGCCGCTAGATGTTCGGGGAGTATTCTTGGAATGTTTTCGATAATACCCCCGCCTGTTATGTGTGCGAGACCTTTTATTTGCTCTGTTTTGAGCGCATTTAATATAGAGCCTACATAAATTCGGGTTGGCTCAATCAGTAAATCCCCTAGCGTCCGATCAGCAAGCTTTTGGTCTAGTTTAGCGTTTGATTTGGTAAGAATTTTTCTTATCAGAGAATATCCATTTGAGTGCGCCCCGCTACTACCTAGTCCTAGAAGGGCATCACCTGTTGAAATATGTTCACCAGTGATGATTTTAGTTTTTTCCACTGCGCCGACGGCAAACCCAGCGAGATCATATTCTTCGCCCGCATACATGCCCGGCATCTCAGCAGTCTCTCCGCCGATTAATGCGCACCCGGAGAGCTCGCAACCTTTAGCAATTCCTGAAACGACCTCAGTTGCTCGTTCTACGTCGAGTTTTCCACATGAAAAGTAATCTAGAAAAAATAAGGGTTCTGCTCCTTGAACCAAAATATCATTTACGCTCATCGCAACCAGATCGATACCGATGGTATTGTGGCGCTCGATATCGAGCGCGAGCCTCAACTTAGTACCAACGCCATCAGTGCCCGTTACCAAGATGGGTTGTTTGAAGTGCTTCGGAATTTCAAATAACGCGCCAAACCCGCCAATTCCGCCGACTAAACCATCTCTTTTGGTTTTAGCAGCGAGGGGCTTGATATTTTTGACTAGCTCTTCGCCAGCATCTATATCGACTCCAGCCCCTTTATATGAGAGTTTTTCGTTTGCCACGATCGGTTACTCGCTTAAGTAATGACCCTTTAACATTACGTTACTCGGGTCTTCTATTGGATTAACATGATAATCATCCAAGCCCAGACTCAGACCCTGATAGAATTCTCAATATTGTTATGAGATTCTACCTAAACTCAGTCTTGTTTTCTTCATTAATTTAGCTCTACTCACCGAATTGATGTGGGTCAAGGGGACGATCCACTATATCGACAAAAAGAACAAAATGACTTATGCATCAACTAGCTTTTGAACTTAAAACGGCTCCCTCGCCGTCCATTGATAACTTCGTGGTTGGGCAAAATCGTGAGCTTTTAGCGACAATGGAGCAGTTTATAAAAAGCGGCAGTGATGTCAGGTTTATATATTTATGGGGTTTAGCGGATGTAGGTAAGACGCATTTGTTGCGCGCTGCTGGCGCTGCCTGGGAGGCGGCAGGTCGCAGGGTCTGTTACGACATGCGCTGTGTCGATGCCCACATCTTAAATAATGAGCTTTGTCTTTGCGTTGATGATATTGACCGTCTAACTGCTGACGAGCAAATCGTTTTTTTCAATGCCTATAACGAGGTTAGAAATTGCGGTGGTCGTATGATCATAACCGGTAGACAGCCTTTGTCCGCGTTGGATCTACGATCTGATGTTCTCACTCGACTTGGGTGGGGCTTGGTGTATCAGGTTTTCGGTCTGGATGACATTCAAAAAAAAGAAGCTTTAGTAGAGTACGCAAAGTTGCGTGGGTTTGATATGTCCAAGGAAGTAATTGCCTTCATTCTTTCAAGGTATCCAAGGGATCTTCGCAGTCTTGTTGCGTTACTGGATGGGCTGGATCGATACTCGATGGAACTTAAAAGAGGTATCACAGTTCCTTTAGTTAAATCTTTCTTTGACTTAACAGATTAGCTCAATGATCATTCGTACAGAGATCAGGAAGCTTAAATTCGGCAAGGTAATCGTATGAAGTTAGTACTATTTGATTTAGACAATACATTACTCGATGGTGATAGTGATTTTGAATGGGCTCAATTTTTGATTGAGAAAAATGTTCTTGATCGGGAAAGTTATGAGAGCCGCAATGAGGAGTTTTATCGTGCCTATCAAAGCGGGACGCTCGATATCATGGAGTTCCTTGATTTTCAATTACAACCTCTTAGTCAATATCCACGTAACCAATTAAATCAGTGGCATAAAGATTTTATGCGCGAGAAAATTCATCCCATGATTAAGGGTTCTGCGCGTGAATTGGTGCATCGGTTTCGAGGCGAACTAGTCGCAATCGTCACAGCGACGAACGCCTTCATTACAAGGCCTATCGCAGATGAGTTTGGAATTGAGCACCTAATCGCTACTGATCTTGAAGAGGAAGAGGGGGAGTTTACGGGCCGGGCCGCAGGCCTTCCTTCTTTTAAAGATGGAAAAGTGAAGCGAGTGAAGTCGTGGTTAAGTGCGATTGGTTTTTCGATGGATAGTTTTGAGGAAATTTTATTCTTCAGTGATTCAATTAATGATTTGCCGCTACTCGAAATTGTTCATAAACCCGTTGCGGTGAACCCAGACCCGAAGTTATTGGCTCATGCGCAGTCGAAGGGTTGGGAAGTGCTTCAATTGCACGTTGACGATTAAGTCTAAATGATACGAATGAGTCAACAGTCAGCTCTAGTTAGCGTGGCTTTAATGAGTATCCTTATCTCCCTCGCATGCGTCGGATTTGGTAGCGTTTCTATTCCCATTGACATGTTGTTCAAGAGCATCCGTGAAACTGAAGGGGTCCATTGGACGGTTGTGTCTCAGTTACGATTTCCCAGAGTCCTCGTTGCTTTTATGTCGGGGGCTTTGCTTGCGATGTCTGGTTGCTTGCTTCAAACACTGTTGCGTAATCCCTTAGCAGATCCTTATATATTCGGTATTTCCAGCGGAGCGTCGCTCGGCGTCCTCAGTGCATTAGTGTTCGCGGTGCCTGTTTTTTCGGTAGCGCTTGGGTTTGTTGGAGCGGGCTTGGTAATTATTTTGGTTGCTTTCATCGCACACAGAGGTGCCGATTGGAATCCTTATCGCTTGATTTTGACTGGGGTTATGGTGTCCGCGGGTTTAAATGCATTAATTAGTTTGATCCTTGTTTTATCCCCGCCCAATATGATGAAAGGTATGATTTTCTGGATGATGGGAGATCTAACCTACGCCGAACCTAGGTCTTGGGCGGGTGTACTGATGATTTTGATCATCCTATTTGGTGTTATTTTTGGTCGAGCACTAGATGCTATGTCACTGGGTTCTGAACGAGCACTTGCGATGGGGGTATCTGTGAAGCGGCTTGAGTATGTCGTTTACCTTTTGGCTTCCTTTGCCGCGGTTGCTGTAGTTGTTGAGGGCGGAGCTATTGGTTTTGTTGGTCTGGTGGTGCCTCATATCATTAGAATGACTGGTGTCTGGTGTCACCGTTACCTAATCCCGATGTCTGCCTTTGCTGGAGGAGCTCTCGTAGTCGTTGCAGACACCATGGCTCGTTCGTTATGGGCCCCTCTGCAGTTACCCGTTGGTGTAATGACCGCATTGATTGGTGTACCCATTTTGATTTACTTACTGAATAAGCGCAGTGATGTTACAAGTTAAGAATCTTGACGTAATCGTTGGTCAAAAGGTGCTTGTGGGTGACCTGTCGTTTAATGTTGAGTTAGGCCAGAACTGGGCAATCCTAGGTGCAAACGGAACAGGAAAGACATCTTTAGTCAGACTTCTATCGGGTATAACCAAACCAAATCAAAACGACATTCTTGTTAACGAGATATCGATGTCGGCTTATTCGAAAAAATCCTTAGCGAAAGAAGTTGGTCTCCTGCCTCAGTTTGAGGAACAGAACTATTGGGGTTTGGTCGGGGAGTACGTTGGCTTGGGACGCTTTGCCCACGCCGTTGGATTATGGGGTCAGTCAGAGAGCGATCAATTGATGACTAGCAAATCCTTAGAAAATTTTGAGATTGAGCATTTATCCCATAGAGAATATCGAGGCTTGTCTGGGGGGGAGCGACAACGTGCACGTTTAGCGAGTTTGATGGCACAAGATCCGAAAATATTCCTTTGGGATGAGCCCCTAGAAAACTTAGATTATTCAGGACAAATGAAATTTTTGTCTTGGATTTCTAAAATTGTTAGAACGAATAACAAAGCATCTATGATGGTAATACATGACATTAACTTAGCGAGTCGTTTTTTTACGCACACACTTATGGTATTCAAAGATGGCACTTACCTCTCCGGAGTTTGTGCTGAAATAATGACTAGTGAGAATCTAAGCGGGTTATATGGAACTCGGTTTGATCAGGTGCTGCATGGTGAGGCTAAACTTTTTGTACCAAGCCGCTGAGAGGGGATGCGCTATAATTTGGCGTTGCACTATTGGGAGTAACGTGTCGAGTCACGGTTTAATGAATTAATGATAAAGCGTTTAATTGGCAGACTGATGGGACAACCGTCAGAAAAAGCGGTTGGTCCGCTACGTATTCCTTTTGACGAGCACCGTATCGATGTTAATCAAATTAGCGCTTGTGCATCCCGCATAATTACCACGCTGCATCAATCCGAATATGAGGCTTATGTCGTCGGTGGTGCGGTTCGTGATTTGTTGCTGGGCTTTATCCCGAAAGATTTCGATGTTGTAACTGATGCAACGCCCGAGGAAGTCAGGAGGGTTTTTCGAAATTCAAGAATCATAGGTCGACGCTTTCGCTTGGTTCATGTCTACTGCGGCCGTGACATGGTTGAAGTATCGACGTTTCGAGCTCCGCACGAGGTATCTAATTCAAAAGATCGTAAGGGACGTCTTTTACGTGACAATACTTTCGGTTCAATTAGCGAGGATGCAATCCGTAGAGACTTTACGGTGAACGCGCTTTTTTATGATCCTCGTTCCGAGGAGGTATTAGACTTTTGTGGTGGATATGCAGATACGCAAAAGAATTTACTGCGTATTATTGGGGCGCCGGTTCAGAGATATCGCGAAGACCCTGTAAGGATGTTGCGGGCGATTAGACTATCTGAAAAACTTGGTCTAACCATTGATCCAAAAACGAGGTCGCCTTTCAAAAAGCAGGCGAGATTATTAGAGGGGGTACCGACCGCCCGGTTATATGATGAATTTATAAAAGTCGTAAAAAGCGGCTCATTGGCTTCTGCAGTCGAGAAAATCGTGACTTATGGGTTTCAATCGGCGCTATTTGGAAAGTTGGAAAAGATCAAGGAGCAATCGAGAGAGGGGGATTTCTTACGATTGGTTTATGAAAAGACCGATGATCGAATTAATAGTGGTAAGTCAGTGTCGCCCGCATTTTTGTTCGCCGCAGTGTTTTGGCCGGAGGTTGATAGGAAGTGGAATTTCGTAGAGAGCGATCCGAAGTATATGGGTGCACTTGTTCGAGCCATCGACGAAGCCAGTGACAGTTTGAGTCAAACGTTCGTCCCTAAAAGACTCATTGCGGACATTCGCGATATTTGGTATCTCCAAGGTCGCCTTTTGAATCGCAGGGGAAAGAAGCCTGCTCAGGCCCTTCGGCATGGAAAATTTCGTGCGGGTTACGATTTTCTGGAGTTAAGGGGGATAGTAGGTGAGGTACCTCAGGAGCTTGTAGACTGGTGGACACAATTTCAGGAGATTGAACCAGAAGCTCGGGAATCTTGGTTGGAACATAACAACAAGTTGGGGGCGACGGAGCCAAAAAAACGTGTACGACGTCGACCCAGAAAAAAAAGAAATACTACTGAGGCTTCTTCGAGCCAGTGAAGCCGTTCACATCTAGGGAGGTTGCGTTTATTGGCCTAGGGTCAAATCTAAATAATCCAAAACGCAATGTGAATGAGGCATTGAAGGACATCAGTCAGTTAGAGCATGTTCAGTTAATTGCGGCATCCTCTTTGTATCGATCCGCACCCGTCGGCATTGTTGAGCAACCAGAATTCATAAATGCAGTTTGTAAGGTTTCAGTCGATATGGGGCCCGATTCATTACTTCACTGTTTATTTGATATTGAGGCTAAGTTTGGACGGGTAAGGACAATCCGTAATGGCCCACGAATTATTGACTTAGATGTCTTATTATTTGGGGAGCTTAGATACGAGTCTCCGGATATTTGTATTCCTCATCCGCGAATGTTTTCTAGGGCTTTTGTCTTAAAGCCACTCTTAGAGATTGCACCAGAAATAGGTGCTTCTAAGAATTTTAGCTCAATGATTTCGACAGAAATCTTGGGCGACTCGATGGTTTCTAAGTTGTAGAGAGCGTGAAAGTATTACAAGTGACTCTGGCTTTGATCACTATTTTCTATTCAAGGATATAATGCTCAGCGAATTTCTGATGAAAATTCATACGAGCTCCTATCGGTTTATTGCAAGTTATGTTGGTTCCAAGCTGGGAAGGAATGTAACTAGTAAACTCCTATAGGTAGGATATTTAAGATGCAACAAATAAACTTAATAGTGAATCAGACTAGACGGTTAAGTACCTCTGGTCGCAGTCAAAAACTGTGAAGGAGTGATAATGGCGAAAGTAACAACCTCGACGCTTGAAAAAATGCGTGTTGAAAATGATCCAATTACGATGTTGACATGCACCGATGCTAGTTTTGCTGGCATGCTTGATGCAGCCGAAATTGACATGTTCTTGATTGGAGATTCTCTTGGAATGGTCGTTCAAGGAGAGAGCTCGACACTCGGCGTCACTATGGACGATATGGTGTATCACACTCGCTGCGTAGCCAAAGCGACAAATCGCGCATTGATCGTTGGGGATCTGCCGTTTGGTAGCTATCAACGAAGTCCTGAACAGGCTTTTGAAAATGCGGTGGAGCTGATGGCGGCAGGCGCGCATATGGTAAAGCTCGAGGGAGGTGAGGTGATGGCGGATACCGTGAATTTTGTTGTTGAGCGTGGGATCCCAGTTTTTGGTCATATCGGTTTAACACCCCAATCCGTTCATGCTTTGGGTGGGTTTAAAGTTCAAGGTAAGACCGAAGAAGCTACCGACGAACTAGTCGCGGCAGCAAAGGCGCTGGAATCAGCCGGTGCCGCTGGATTGGTCCTTGAATTAGTTCCCAATGAAGTAGGTAAAAGGGTAACGGAGGCTGTCAGTATTCCTGTGATTGGTATTGGTGCGGGACCATTTTGCTCTGGTCAAATCCTCAACTTGTACGATATGTTAGATATTTATCAAGGTCGTAAACCTAAATTTGTTAAGAATTTCATGACAGGTGCTCCTTCAATATTGGATGCCGTCAAGGCCTATGCTTCGGAGGTCAAGTCAGGGGCATTTCCGGCGCCTGAGCACTGTTTTTAATTAGTGAGTCACGGGTTTTTAAGGTCGTGTATCAAGGAGATTTAGAGTAATGCAAGTGATTAGTAAGATTTCCGAGCTTAGGGCCCGACTGTCATCTGAGTCGCGAGTGTGCTGTGTGCCAACAATGGGAAATATTCATGACGGCCATTTAAGTTTGGTGCGCATCGGTAAAGAGCGAGCGCCGACGGTCGTGACAACTATTTTTGTCAATCGTCTACAGTTTGGTCAGGGCGAGGATTTTGAGCAATATCCTCGGACTTTTGAGGATGATTGCGAGAAGTTGGAAGCATTAGGCAATGATATTGTTTTTTGTCCAAATGAAGAGGAAATGTACCCTGAACCACAAGTCTTTTTTATTGATCCCCCGAAAGTTGCCAAGCGTTTGGAGGGTCGGTTTAGGCCTGGACATTTTCGTGGAGTCTGCACTGTTGTTTCCAAGTTGTTTAATGCTGTTCAACCACAATTGGCTGTTTTTGGAAAAAAAGACTATCAACAACTCGCGATTATTCGAGAATTAACGGAACAACTATGTTTACCTATCGAGATTGTGTCCGCTGAAACAGTTCGAGCTGAGGATGGGTTAGCTCTATCGTCGAGGAACCGGTTTTTATCAGATGAGGAGCGGAAAGAAGCGCCGAGAATGAGGGACACCATGAATGGCATTAGATCTGCGATTCTCGATGGAGACCGAAAATACGTAGCGATGGAGTATGCTGCTGGCGCTCGTCTCGCACGATATGGTTGGAACGTGGATTATGTAGTGATCCGTGCTCAAAAGGGTTTACGCAGACCCACGGAGGATGAAACAAAATTAGTTGTTCTTGGTGCAGCGACTTTGGGATCGACCCGACTAATTGATAATTTAGAAATTAATGTCGACTAAGAGAGGTATATATTGCCATGTCAGACACGCTTCCAGTTATCGGCTTTTATAGTCCCTCGGAAGATCAAACGGTATATAAGACCCGTCTTGAGCGAGATTTGCCGGGCTTTCAATTCGAGCTGCTTGAACATGCCACGAAAAAAGAACGCGTTGAATACGCGTTAGTGTGGAGCCCGCCTAATGGATTGCTTCAAACTTTTGAAAACTTAAAAGCGATTTTCGTGTTGGGGGCAGGTGTTGATGCCTTATTGAGAGATCCTGATTTACCCGAGGTTCCTATTGTGCGTCTTGAAGATGCCGGTATGGCACAACAAATGGCGCACTACGTAATTTACGGGATTCTTCGTTTTCAACGACGTTTTGGAACTTACGAGAATCTTCAGGCCACGAAAAATTGGGAGCCTATACTCGATATTGAACCTGTAGAGCAGTTCTCAGTTGGAGTAATGGGTTTGGGTGCTATCGGTTCGGTAGTGGCAGAGCAAGTCTCGCGGTTAGGGTTTCCTGTCTTGGGCTGGAGTACGTCACCAAAAGAAATTGACGGTATCCTTTCTTTTTGTGGCGACGACGGATTAGAAAGCTTTCTGGCCAAGGCAAGAGTTGTAATTAATTTGCTGCCCTTGACCCAAACAACCGAGCAGTTGATTGACAAAGATTTTTTAAGTCGTATGTCCATGGATTCTTTTTTAATCAACATTGGGCGTGGCCGTCATTTGAAAGAAGAGGACTTGTTGGAGGCCTTGAAGAAAAAAGCCATCGCAGGTGCGATGTTGGATGTCTTTGAGCGCGAACCTTTGCCGCCAGAAAACCAATTATGGAATCATCCTAATGTAATAGTTACACCCCATGTTGCTGCCATTACACTTCCTGAAGGTGCGCTCGATCAAATCATCGGTAATATCCAACTTATAGAAGCGGGTGGTTTGCCATCCTTGGTAGACCGAAAGAAAGGTTACTAGATGTTAAAAACAATTAAGCAGAGCTAATGTTGTAGCCAGCGAAGTCTTCTCGCAGTTTTGTTTTTAAGATTTTTCCTGTAGCGGTGTGAGGTATTTCATCGACAAATACAACATCATCTGGAATGCACCATTTAGCAACCTTACCCACGAAAAACTCTAAAATATCCTCTCGACTGAGGATGGCATCTTGTTTTTTTACGACAATTAATAACGGTCGCTCATCCCATTTGGGATGTGCGACAGCTATTACAGCGGCTTCTACAATGTCTTTGTGCGATACCGCGGTATTTTCAATTTCAATGGAACTGATCCACTCCCCGCCTGATTTGATGACATCTTTAGATCGGTCGGTAATTTGCATGTAGCCGTCGGGATCGATTGTCGCCACGTCGCCAGTATCGAACCAGCCCTTTTTTTCTGTATCAGGAATCAAGAGGGGTTCGGTTTGTTTAAAATAGTTGGTCAGTACGTTCGGGCCCCTGACTAATAGATCACCAAACGTTTTTCCATCCCAAGGAAGCTCATTGCCTTCATCGTCAACGATTTTCATTTCGACACCGAATAGCACTTTCCCTTGTTTTCCTTTAAACGCTAATTGGGCATCACGATCAAGTGCGACGTGTTTCGGTTTGAACGTGTTGAAAGTGCCGAGCGGACTAAGCTCCGTCATCCCCCATGCGTGAGCCACCTCAACGTCATGATCTATTTCGAATGATCGAATCATTGAGTCCGGGCACGCTGAACCGCCAATAACAATACGTTTAAGGTTGGGGAGTTTTAATTTTTTATCTTTCAGGTGGGATTCAACACCAGCCCAAACTGTGGGCACTCCAGCAGATAATGTCACGTTTTCTGCTTTCATTAGTTGGCACAAACTTTCTCCATCCATAGCAGGACCTGGAAATACTATTTTGGCACCTGTCATTGTGCACAGGTAGGGTAGACCCCATGCATTCACGTGAAACATAGGAACAATTGGCATGACCACATCTTGCACTGAGATGTTGAATGCGTCGGGCATCGCGGCTGTATAAGTGTGAATCATTGTGGATCGATGTGAGTAAAGTACGCCTTTCGGGTTGCCTGTTGTACCCGAGGTGTAACATAAGGATGAGGCGCTTTGCTCGTCAAAAGTCGGCCATTTGAGTTCGTCGGACTGACCAGAGATGAGCTCTTCATACGAGATCCAATTGGTTAATGACGTCTTAATGTCGGTTTTGTCAGTGAGAATAACGATTTTTTCGACTGTTGGAAGTTGCGGTGAAAGTTTCTCGATTAATGGGATAAATGTTTCATCTATGAATAATAATTTATCCTCAGCGTGGTTGACGATGTACGTTATTTGTTCAGGAAATAAGCGCGGATTAATGGTGTGGCTAATAGCGCCAATACCGGCGATGCCGAAATAAGCCTCATAGTGTCTGTGCGTGTTCCAAGCCAGTGTGCCCAGTCGATCGCCAGGCATTACCCCGAGATTTAAAAGAGCGTTTGCGAATTGCCGAGTTCTCGCGTGAGCTTCACGGTATGTATATCGATGTACTTCGCCATTAACCAATCTGCTAACAATTTCCGATTCACCGTTGTAGCGATCAGCGTGTTGCAAAAGGCTCGATATCAGGAGCGGCATATCCATCATTTGACCATGCATATTTATTTCCTTACCAAAACAATTGATACAAAACCCAGACATCATATCGAAAAAATAGAAAACGGGTCATATCGAAAAAAGACAGAATGGGTAGTATGCTAGCGGGGTAACTTGCTACATTAAAGGTAAAAAAATAATAGTTGGGTAAGTATTTGTACTCCCGATATTCATCCGAGGGGAATTTGATGCGGTTTTTGTATTTGGTGTTTAGTTTGATTTTGTGTTGTCAAGTTTCGTGCAGCGAAACGAGTAAAGAGATAAAAATCGGTTTCGTGGAGGGGCTGAGCGGACCTTTCGCTAACATTGGTGAAGTTGCGTTGAGGCACCTAGAGCTGGAGGTTGAAGCAGTGAATCGCCGCGGCAGCTTACCGGATGGTATGCGTATTACGGTCTTGCCGTTTGATAATAAGACAAATCCTCAAGAGGCTTTGTTAGCATTCCGCTCGGCGCTAGATGTTGGAGTTGACTATGTGTTTCAAGGTAATAGTTCTAGCGTTGCAACTGCTCTAACAGATGCCATTGCGAAGCATAATCGGCGAAATCCGAGTCATCCGGTTCTTTTTATAAATTATGCAGCGCTTGATCCGGCGTTGACCAATGAACATTGTAAGAGAAGTCATTTTAGATTTGATGCCGACGTTGATATGAAGATGGCTGCGCTGACTGAATATATCGCGGTGCGCGAAGATATCGAATCAGTTTACTTGATTAATCAAGACTACTCTTATGGCCAAGCGGTCGCGGGGGCCGCGCGCTCAATGCTAAAACGAAAACGTCCCGACCTAAGCATTGTGGGTGACGATTTACACCCAATTGGAAGGGTCAAAGATTTTTCGCCATACATTGCTAAAATAAAAAGTTCAGGTGCTCAAGCGATAGTTACTGGCAATTGGGGAAGTGACTTGACGCTGTTGATTAAATCGGCAAGACAGATGGGAGTCGATGTGGATTTTTTCACATTTAATGTGGGTATGACTGGTGGCGTATCTACAATTGGGGAGGCTGGTATCGAGCGTGTACATCAAATTACGAATTGGCATGCGAATATCAATGAACTGACAAGAAACAATGCCACGCTTTATCGAAACCAGCATCCCGACGTTTTTGAGGATGCTTATTATGGCTCAGTTCGTCGCGCCGTCAGAATGTTAGAGAAGGCAATGATAGAATCAGGTAGTGCTGATCCTGTATCGGTTGGCTCAGCGTTAAGGAATATGTCGTTGACGGATGACACCGGGTTGGTTTCGATGCGTGGGGATAATCATCAGTTGCTCCAGCCTCTCTTTGTGTCGAAGTTGGTAAGAGTTTCTCCGGAGAACGGTTTAATAGGAGTTGAAAATTCTGGGTTAGGATTTAAAACTGTCGCCGAAATTCCTGCCGAAAAGACACGTATGCCGACGACATGTCAATTCGAGTGAAGTTGTTTTAGTTTATCGATCTATATCAAGGGCCTAAGGTTTGGAATTTTTTCTCATAACGTTACTTAATAGTCTGTCTTACGGATTGCTACTCTTTATGCTGTCCTCGGGCCTGACGCTGATTTTTAGCATGATGGGCGTCTTAAATTTTGCGCATGCTAGTTTCTACATGCTGGGCGCCTACTTTGCCTATCAAACAGGACTTGTGTTTGGGTTTTGGCCAGCCTTATTTCTCGCGCCGATTTTAGTTGGGATTGTCGGTGCGATCACCGAACGCTATGGACTGCGGAAAGTCCATAAATTCGGACATGTGGCTGAACTTTTGTTCACCTTTGGATTAGCGTATGTAATTGAAGAGATAGTCCATCTCATTTGGGGGAGGGCGCCGGTGGATTATAGGATTCCCGAGTCGTTGAACTTTACATTGTTTACCTTATTCAATACGCAATATCCCGCGTACCGGGCATTCATGATGTTGGTTTCTGTTGGAATGCTTGCTGCTTTATTTTTAGTTCTTACAAAAACCCGTATTGGGATGATTGTCCAGGCGTCTTTGACGCATCCGGACATGGTTCAGGCGCTGGGACACAACGTGCCGCGCGTATTTATGCTTGTATTTGCGGGCGGTTGCGCACTGGCGGGTTTAGCTGGAGTTCTGGGTGGAAACCTTTTTATCACGGAGCCAGGTATGGCATTTGCCGTAGGCTCGATAGTATTTGTAGTCGTTGTGCTGGGTGGGATGGGTTCGCTCGTGGGTGCCTTTATCGCTTCGTTATTAATTGGAGCCATCCAGACTTTCTCAGTGGCTCTAGACTTGTCGTTCCTGGATTTAGTGGCGGCGTTTGGTGTCAACATCGATCCTGGTTCGACTTGGTACGGTGGTTTATCAATCACTATTTCGCAAATGGCTCCGGTACTGCCATATCTTCTAATGGTGTTGATGCTCATTGTACGACCGCGGGGTCTTATGGGAACGAGAGAGAGCTAGAATGCGCGAGATGTTTAATACAGGTCGATTATTGTTATGGGGCGGAGTAGCGCTCTTATTTTTATTTTTACCCTTGATTTTCTCCGGCGGCTTTTCTCTGTCGATGCTCTCCCAAATGGGGATCATGATTATTTTCGCACTCTCCTACAATATGCTGCTTGGTCAAACGGGGCTTTTATCATTTGGTCATGCTGTTTATTTTGGTCTTGGTGCATTTGTCACAGCGCATGCCATCAATTTTGTTGAAGCTGGGGCTTTTGGATTACCTATTTCGTTTATGCCTCTAGTCGGTGGTATGACAGGGTTATTTTTTAGTTTGATTTTGGGGTTTGTGACAACCAGACGACCGGGGACACCCTTTGCCATGATCTCACTCGGCATTGCGGAAATGGTCGCGGCGAGTGCGTTGATGTTTACAACTTTTTTCGGTGGTGAAGGTGGCATTGTAACGAACCGGACTGCCGGTGGGGCCAGTTGGGGCGTGTCGTACGGCCCACAAATCCAGGTTTATTTCTTGATTGCAGTTTGGTGTTTTGTTTCTATGGCATTAATGTTTGCAATCACTCGAACTCCCTTAGGACGGATCGCAAATGCTGTGCGAGATAACCCAGAGCGCGCTCAGTTTATTGGGTATAACCCGACTCGCGTGAGATGGCTCATGATGAGCTTGGCGGGTTTTTTTGCTGGTATTGCGGGAGCGCTGGCAACAATTAACTATGAGATTATTACCGCAGAAGCGTTAGGGCTTATGGCCTCGGGAAATGTTGTGTTAATGGCCTTTATAGGAGGCATTGGCCAGTTTTGGGGGCCAATGATCGGAGCAGTATTGGTGACATGGCTTCAGTCCGCATTGTCTAATTTTACGCAAGCTTGGCTTTTATATTTTGGTCTTCTTTTCTTACTCATCATTTTATTTTCCCCAGGAGGGATTTCGAATCTGATCACGATCCATTTGCCCGCCTGGCGCGCGGGCGTGGTCAAGCGACTGATGCCTTCCTACGGCTTCGCATTTTTGTCGGGTGGAATCGCATTTATTGGTGTTGTTGGCGTGATTGAATTGCTCTATCGAGGTGCTTTATTTGGAGGGGTACATGTCGGATTGACCTGGATCGCTTCAACGCTAATGGTTTTCATTGGCGGATTCTTCCTTCGACGAGCGGCTCGCGCAGTACGAAAGGTTTGGGAGGACTTGTCTCCTGAGTTGGCGCGATGGAGTTAGGTAAAGACATGAATCGTAGAGCTCTAGCACTGACTGATGTTCGCAAGCAATTCGGGCAAACTAAAATTATCAACGGCGTTAATCTTGATATTACTGCCGGTGAAAGACACGCGTTGATTGGCCCTAACGGCGCAGGTAAGTCGACCTTATTCAATTTAATTAGTGGACGGTTTCCAGTTTCTTCCGGATCGATATCTCTTCATGGATCTGAGATCACGAATAAAGAGCCTCAAGTCATCAACCGGTTGGGACTTTCGAGAAGTTTCCAAATTACTAATATTTTTCCAAAACTCACGGTATTTGAGAATTTAAGATGTGCTGTTTTTTGGGCGCTAGGTTATCGATATTCTTTTTTTCGCAGAGTGTCTGCCCTCTATGATGCAAGGGAGAGTGCGGAGCAAACATTAGCCATGATCGGATTAGAGGATCGCCGAGAAAAAATGGCAGGAGAACTAACTTATGCAGAGCAAAGGGCTCTTGAGATCGGAATTACAATTGCGTCTGGTTCCGATGTGATTCTTCTTGATGAGCCGACGGCTGGTATGAGTCGCTCAGAAACAGATGCCGCAGTAGCGCTTATTTCTCGAGTAACCGAGGGTAAGACGCTGCTGATGGTGGAACATGATATGGGCGTTGTCTTTAATTTAGCAGATCGGATTTCAGTGCTTGTTTATGGTGAAGTGATTGCCACTGGCACCCCCGCTGAGATCAGAGCTAACAAAAAGGTTCAGGAGGCGTATTTGGGAACGCAACTTGAAGAGGATGAGGAATAACTGACATGACGAAAATTATGCTTCAAGTGTCAGGCTTACATGCTTACTACGGAAAAAGTCACGTCTTGCAAGGCGTAGATTTATGTGTCGGCGAAGGGGAAATAGTTAGTCTTCTTGGACGTAATGGGGTTGGTCGGTCTACGACGGTCAAGGCGATTATGGGGCAAGTCGAGCACACCGGAGAGATTGATTTTCAGAATCAATCTCTGTCTGGATTGGATAGCCATGAAATTGCCCGAAAGGGACTAGGTTACGTACCGGAGAATAGAGATATATTTCCCTCGTTAACGGTCAGGCAAAACTTATTACTTGGATTAAAGCCAGGACAAAAACAGTCGAGATGGTCAGAAGACGATATGTACGTTTTATTTCCAAGACTTAAAGAGAGGTTGCACGCTCCGGCGGGTGTTTTATCTGGCGGTGAGCAACAAATGCTTACATTGTGTCGAACTTTGATGGGTAATCCAGAGTTAGTCATGATAGATGAGCCCACCGAGGGCCTAGCGCCCAAGATCGTTGAACAGATGGCTATTTTATTCGGAGAGATTTCCAAACGCGGTGTGTCGATATTGTTGGTGGAACAAAAACTCACCATCGCTTTGCGGATCTCTCAAAGACTCTATGTTATGGGACACGGCCGTATTGTATTTGAAGGGTCGCCCGATGATCTTCAAGCCGATGAGTCCGTGCGGAAGGAATGGCTTGAGGTGTAAAAAGCGCTTTGAATTTTAAATCCGGCTTAAGAGCCTAAAGATGTGATGGGGAATACAGTTATGTCAGAAGTTGTGAGTTACGAAGTACGCGGGTCAATTGGATTGATCCAAATTAATAATCCTCCAGTTAATGCGTTATCGGTCAATAAGGGTGTGCTTCAAGGCTTATTAGATGCCATCAAATCTGGAGATCATGACCCGCAAGTTAATGCATTCCTACTAATTGGTGGTGGAAAAAACTTCTCTGGTGGCGCAGATATTTCTGAGTTCGGTAAACCTAAGGCCCCGGGAATGGCAACGTTATCGGACTTGTTAGATTACATGGATACGGTAACTAAGCCTATTGTGGCTGCTTTATCGGGGCCTACGATGGGCGGGGGGTTTGAGCTTAGTCTAACTTGTCATTATCGGTTGGCGAGTCAAGAGGCTATTGTTGGATTGCCGGAAGTAAAGCTGGGTATTTTGCCGGGTGCAGGCGGCACACAAAGGCTACCAAGAATTATTGGCGCGGAGCAGGCCCTAGAATTAATTACTTCGGGCGCCTTTGTTTCTGCGCAGAATGCCAAAGCTCTAGGTATTGTGGATGAGATCATTGATGAAGAGTTATTAGAGGGCTCGATTAGATGGATCAAGCGCGCATTGCGTTCAGGATTACCGGTTGCTCGTGTTAGCGAGCGCTCTGTCAAAACGAATGCAGACCCAGAGGCATTCATCACAAAGGCTCGAGCAGTCGCTGAAAAGAAGTGGCGCGGCTATCCAGCGCCTCTTCGCATCGTGGAGTGTATTGATGCGGCTATCAACAAGCCTTTTAAAGAGGGTATGCAGATTGAGCGCAAAAATATCGAAGCGCTAATCCCAACGGACGAGTCAAAGTCTTTGCGACATCTATTTTTTGCGGAGCGGCAGGCGAACAAAGTCGATGGAATTACCAAAGAAGTGCCGATAGCGAAAATTAAAAGCGTCTCTGTGATCGGTGCTGGGACCATGGGAACCGGCATCGCGATGAATTTTCTCAATGTTGGTATACCTGTAACTATTATTGATACCAATGATGAAACGCTGCAAAAAGGTATCGATACGATCAAGGGAAATTATCTCTCGACCGTAGAAAAAGGAAGACTAAGTACTGAGGATCGTGACCGCCGGGTGGCTTTGCTAAATGGCAGTACGACAGTTTCATCTGTTTCTGAATCTGATCTAGTAGTTGAGGCAGTTTATGAGGAAATGACGATTAAGAAAGCAATCTTTCTTGAGCTAGACTCTGTTGCGAAGCCATCAGCAATTTTGGCGACAAATACTTCCACGTTGGATGTTAATGAGATCGCATCGGTTACACAGCGGCCAGAGCAAGTTATTGGTTTGCACTTCTTCAGTCCTGCTAATGTGATGCAGTTGTTGGAGGTAGTCCGAGCGGATAAAACGTCTCAAGAAGTTGTTGCAACTTCGATGAGTCTGGCTAAGAAAATTAAAAAAATACCTGTTTGTGTTGGAGTCTGCGATGGTTTTGTAGGTAACCGAATGATTCATACCTATTTGAGGGAAGCGGAGTATCTAATCGAAGAGGGTGCTTTACCTCAACAGGTTGATCATGCAATTGAATCATTCGGGTTCGCTATGGGACCTTTTCGTATGTGTGATCTAGCTGGTCTCGATATTGGATGGGCTATTCGAAAAAGACGAAAATCTGAGGGGTTAGTTAGTAAGCGATATGTCTCGATACCGGATCAGTTGTGTGAGAGAGGATGGTTTGGTCAGAAGACGGGCGGCGGATATTACACTTATGAATCTGGAAGTCGCGTGCCAATCGTGAATCCAGAAGTGAATGCTATTGTCGAGAATGCCTCTAGCGAAAAAGGAATTACACGACGAACAATTGAAGCGAACGAAATCGTTGATCGGCTTATGTATGCGCTAATCAATGAGGGCGCCGGTATTTTAGCTGAGGGAGTGGCGCAAAGGGCTTCGGACATTGACGTGATTTATGCAGCGGGATATGGATTCCCTCGTTACCGAGGTGGACCGATGTTTTATGCCCAGACTATTGGCTTATCAAATGTAGTCGAGGGTATTGAGCGCTATTCCAATCAAGCTCATGGGGAGCATTGGCAGGTATCGCCATTTTTATCTGATTTAGTGCAAAAAAACCAAACGTTTGAATAGTTCTAGAGTTTTAATTTTTTCAGGAGCAGTTAATTATGGATGCGGTTATTGTAGACACGGTACGGACGCCATTATGTAAGAGTTGGAAGGGTGCGATGAATATGACCCATGGGGCTACTCTCGGTGGGCACGTGGTTAAGACGCTTGTGGATCGCTCGGGAATTGATCCGAACCAAGTGGAAGATGTTGTCATGGGTTGTGCGAGTCCCGAAGGAGCTACCGGACAGAATATCGCGAGACAAATTGCGATTAGAGCGGGGCTGCCTGTGACGGTTTCGGGTCTAACCGTTAACCGCTTCTGTTCATCGGGCTTACAGACGGTTGCGCTCGCTAGCCAGCGCCTACTCGCCGGTGAAGATGGGATCTATGTTGCTGGGGGTGTTGAATCTATTTCTTGTGTTCAGAATCAGATGAATACGACCTTCATAGAGGATCCTTGGCTCAAGGAGAGCAAGCCTGAGATTTATTGGCCAATGCTGCAGACTGCGGAGACCGTTGCAAAGCGATATCAAATCTCGAGAGAGGCGCAAGATCGTTACGGTGCAGAAAGTCAAAATAGAGCAGAACGCGCCGTGAGCGCCGGGTTATTTTCAGACGAAATTGTTCCGATTACAACTACGATGAAGATTGTAGATAAAGAGACTGGACAAGAGCATACCAAGGAGGTGACGGCGACGCATGATGAGGGAATTCGACCCGGAACAACGTATGAGTCAATTTCCCAAATTAAACCAGCGATCGAAAATGGTGTGATTGCAGCTGGAAATGCCAGTCAGTTTTCTGATGGCGCATCGGCGCAATTGATTATGAGTGATAAAGCTGCGGCATCCCAAGGCTTAAAGCCATTAGGTGTTTTTAGGGGTTTCGCAGTGGCTGGATTAGAGCCTGACGAAATGGGCATTGGGCCCGTTTACGCTGTGCCTAAGTTGTTAAAACAAACTGGACTAAAAGTTGAGGACATCGATTTATGGGAGCTTAATGAAGCATTTGCGGTTCAAGTGCTCTACTGCAGAGATCAACTAGGTATTCCAAATGATCGACTAAATGTTAACGGCGGAGCGATAGCGCTGGGACACCCGTATGGTGTCAGCGGAAGTCGTTTGGTTGGTCATGGGCTACTGGAGGGACGCAGGCGAGGCGCAAAATTTGTCGTAGTTACGATGTGTATTGGTGGAGGCATGGGTGCGGCAGGATTGTTTGAGGTCGTTCACTAGGTGACACTAACTACTAATGTTTTGCAATAACTGTAGTTAAAAACTTAAAAGATGAGGTTTTTTCGATGAGCTTGAGAGATTTACAAAATTTGGAGGGTAGAGTTGCTTTGATTACGGGAGGTTCGCGTGGTCTCGGTTTACAAATGGCAGAAGTGCTTGGCGAGCTGGGCGCTACCGTAGTCATCACAGCACGTAAGGAGACTGAGCTCGAGGAAGCGGCTGTTACCTTAAAGAGCCAGTCAATCAAAGTTGAGACCATGGTAAATGACTTGCAAGATACCGATTCTGTTCAGCCCATGGTGGAGGATATTTTGGCGCGCCATGGTCAAATTGACATTGTCGTCAATAATGCTGGAGCCGCATGGGGTGCGAAAGCAGAGGATCATCCTCTAGACGCATGGCATAAGGTGATTAACTTGAATCTCACGGCTCCTTTTTTGTTGAGCCAGATCGTTGGAAAGTTATCGATGATTCCGCGGAAGTACGGGAAGATCATCAATATCGCATCCATTGCCGGGCTGGTTGGTACCGAACCTGGGTTTATGCCAACGATCGCTTATAACTCAAGTAAAGGGGGCGTCGTTAACTTCACACGATCACTCGCTGCTGAGTGGGCGCAACACAACATTACCGTTAACGCTATAGCACCAGGCGTTTTCCCCTCAAAAATGTCAGCGGGGATGATCGACCGCGCGGAGGAGCACATCATGAACCAAACACCGATGAGAAAATTTGGTGGTAGTGAGGATCTGAAAGGCGTAACGGCCCTACTTGCGACCGATGCTTCTGAATTTTTAAATCGTGTTTATACAAATGCTTGGTCAAAACTAGCAATTGGTAAATGTCGATATGGTTTAATGCTTAATGAAGATGGCATGGTCTATGATGATGGTGTTACTACTCGACTAGGTGAAAATCATTATATAATGACAACAACAACAGGCGGTGCTGCCAATGTAATGGGTAAATTAGAAGATTACCTTCAAACAGAATGGCCTGAATTAGATGTTTATTTAACATCGGTAACTGATCATTATTCCACTGTAAGTGTTTGTGGTCCAAATAGTAAAAAAATTGTATCTAAAGTTATTCCAGATTTAGATTTTTCAGATGAAAATTTTCCACATATGTCATTTAAGAATGCCAAAATTGGTAAAATTAAATGTAGGGTTATGAGAATTAGTTTCACTGGTGAACACAGCTATGAAATTAATAT